>Ga0123342_1001330_pt1 | contig 41551 bp, 21 predicted proteins | sample Turbeawhitnodule_FD_89960 | JGI IMG/M metagenome (GOLD analysis project Ga0123342, IMG submission 89960) | Root nodule microbial communities of legume samples collected from Mexico - Turtle bean Mexico white nodule | ecosystem: Host-associated > Plants > Roots > Nodule | place: Mexico: Nepantla...
AATTTTTAATATTAATTCAATGTTATATCATTATTTACCAATTGACGTACTAAAACTCTATTATTGTAACATTTGAAGTATTATTAAAAAAGGTTTATATATATATTTATATATATATATATATAAATTCACTTTGTCGTGGATTATGGTGTGGTTATAATATATTTATGTTTGTTAAAATAAATATATTTAATTAATTGTGGACTAGAGTTTCTGATCTGAGAAAAGAAAAAAAATATAAATATATTTAATTATATGTTAGGGTTAATTTGTATATGAGTTCAAATATCTTAAATAACTTTCTTTGTAATTACAATACATAGAAAGAAATGAATTCAATCAAACCTATATAATATAATTATCATGAATTATCATTAGAAACTATATTAGATAATAACACATGTTCTCATTTTTTCTTTCTATTTTCTTATTCTTCTTCTTTGTTTCCTTTCTTTTTCCTCCTTCCTCATTGCTCTCTTTGAAACATACTTTAAAAGGTTCAAAGTATGAAAGAAAAGGAGGCAAAGATAGAAGAGATTTAGTGAGAAATTTAAGTACATTGGTATTATCATGTATATTGTAACAAATAAACTAATCTTTATGGATTTTTTTGAACTCATCCTAATTTTGTTATAAAATTTCTACTTATTTTTTAAATTGGATATGAGAATGAAAATAAGTTTGCACATATTCACCTTTTAACATAACAAATTTATATTAATGTTTAGAGTTTACACATACATATGATGATTTTTATTTTTTTATAATTTTTTATTTTTTATTCAATTGTTATTTGATATTATTTTATATTTGTTCAAATATAACTTTTTTTCTTGATATTTAATATTACATAAAGAAAATATATATCCTGACTTGAAATTAAATCTTTGATAATATTTGTTACAATAAAATATTTAATTAATATTTTAAAAAATAAAAAAGTGGATACAAATATATTTGTTACTCCTGAAAATAATAATGAAACAAAAAAAATTATACCTATTACATATGAGATTAAAAAAAATTAAAACTTGACACATTGTCATTCCTATTAAAACTCCGAACTCAACTATGTTCACATTATTAAAATTATTTAATTCTTTTAGAATTGATTCTAATTTTATTTTGAAAGTAAAATGTATAAATTGAGGTTTCCACTTTTTCAAAATTTTAATGTTATTTTACGAGACAAACGTTGGTGCATTAAAATTTGGGAACATTATATTTATGTCATTTTTCTATTGTAATCCCGAATGAAAATATATTAGCGTTGACGACGTCACCATAGTTAAATTAAAAAAAAATTGTTTCTGTGATATAAAAACTTCACGCTAACAATTATTCTTAAGTTTAACAATAAGAAGTAAATTTTGAAAAAAAATAAAAATGAAATAGAAATTAAAATTAAAATTTAAAAAATGATTATTTTTATCTATATATTTTTTTTGCGCTTCGGATACTAACAAAGTGTTGTTTTCCTTAAAGGGCCCCAAGTTGATCCCAGCTTCACCTGACAGCATTTGATTATTGCAACTCTCCACCAGATTTGCTTGCTGACGTGTGTGTGTGTGGTGTTGTCCTTTCAACCAAAAAAGCGATCCCGTTTTCCTTTTACTTTCAAATCTTGATATATTTTTTTTCTTATTTATTTAAAGACTATAAATACACTTCAAGTTTTTATAACATTAATTCAATTTATTTAAAAAAAATCTTAATTCGTGTTGCCAAGAACTAAAATTATTAACGCTATTATTTATATGTTACATGACATATATTTAAATGCATTATATTGTATTATATAAATTTATAATAATTATTGATGACATAATTTCATATTTTTAAGTCATCACTAAAAAATAGTAAGAACGACTTACAATTTTAAACTTTTCAAAAGGTAAACTAATATTCTTATAAATATAAAATTAATTATTTTTAAATTAAATTAATTTTAATTTATTAAAATAATTGAGATAAATTTTAAATTTATTTCTTATTTTATTTTTATTAACTTCCCATTTCTCCAAGATCTTTCACAAAAAATATATATGATTTATACAAAAGGTTAAATCATCCAATGTAAATATGCAAAGTTTAAGAGTTGAAAAAACTTAAAAAAAATATGTGAGGAAACTTGTAATACTCAAAGTTTTATTTAAAGATAAATTTTAAATTAATAAAAAATATAAAGTTTGCACATAAATGTTATAAGTTTACCTTTTATTTATTTAAAATTTTATCTAACTAAAATTTATATTTTAAATTTTTTTAAATCTAAAGAAAATTATAACTAATGTGATGTTAAATTTTAAATTTAGAAAGGAAAAAAATAAAAAGAGTAAGATAGACCTCTCAAAGGGAAATTTTGATAAGTGGTTCAATCTCTAATAAACATTATTATGAGTTTTACTTCATTTTTCGATTTTTGGTAAATGAGAGATTTGTTGATGTAGGGATTGATACTTGGTGGATTATCTGGATTTTTTGGATTTGTAGAAGGGTTAAGTCATGCTACATCTTGTTGGGTATGAAGTCAAGACCAATTGGGTTGGACTGACTAGACACCATGTTTCGTGAGTAGGCTTAATCATTGTACACAGTTGAAGCGCATGTGAACATTGTTCCGTGGCTTCAAGTGGGAGATTGTTGGGTATGAAGCCAAGACCAATTGGGTTGGGATGACTAGACACCATGTTTAGTGAATGAGCTTAATCATTGTGTCCCTTTTATAATCTCTATTTAAAGAGATCATTGTACTTGTAATTGGTGTGCAACAGGACAGAAATGAAAACATAATAGTTGTCCGTGTGGATGTAGGTTGCAGTTGGCGACCGAACCACGTTAAATCCTGTGTTGTTTATTTTCTGCGGTTGATTCGTGATTATGTGTATTGCTTCCGCGTACGTTTTTCCCATCACATCTAAGTAAGGGGACTTAATATCTATATTTGTTAAATGCATGTAGAGTGTTTAAATGGGTGAAACATATGGTGTTTTGGATTATTATATTATATTAAAATGGATATATGCATATAGTTATGAGTATGCTTTTTTTTGGGAGTAAGTTGAAGTAAGCTATTGAGAGTTTATTTTCATTATAGAAATTGATATGTGTAATGTGGTGACATTGATTTGTTAATCATTTATGAGTGATTGAAAGTCTTGTTGATGTTTTTCAACTCAATATTTGACTTCGTTTGGTGAGACATTTGTGTTTTGTAGACATAGAGCTCGTCATTCTCGTGCTATAGTTGTTTGTGAGCTTGCAAAGTTTCTTTGACATGTTGATGAGATTTTTTTGCTTGTTCTATTTGTTTAACTTCTTTGTTTCGCTGTCGTGAGTCATTCATGATGAACATTATTTGTTGCAAAGTGAGGAAATTGTTATCGATTTTTGGTTAAATGAGATTTCTCTTATTTCTTGTCTTGGTCTTATGATATTACGTGGTATGAACTGTTGATATAAAAGCTTGAAGTTGAATGATTTGATTACAAGCTTGAAGATTTGGTATTTGATGCTTCCAACCACAATATGCTAAGTTGATAATGATGCAAGTATTGGAGATGTTGATCTTGTGTTTGATCTTTGGTTTCAATTGTAACTTGTTTTTAATTGATGCTATGACTTTGTAATCGATTAAAATGATGCTATGTTTTAATTGATTAAAATGACTTTGTAATCGATTAAAATAACTTATTCTCAAGTCTTGTTTCGTTGACTCTGTTTTAATCTTTTAAAATTGTGAGTTAATCGATTAATTTTGCGAGCAAGTTAAATTAACAAATTAAAAGAGACATATTGAAATCTATATATCTTTCTCATTTAAAAAACATTAAACATGAAATCAAAACCATTATTTATGAAAACATTTTACTATTGAGAGAGTGAGAGAGACTTTGACCTAAGATTACAAAATAGTTCTTGGAGCCTTCCTGCCTTAACCTTTGGTTTAAATCTTATGTTTTAAGAAGTTCACATTGTGATCTCCTTGGTATATGTTCTTATCAATTGTACTTGAACTTTCTAGATGATTTTGTTTCCTTTTCTGTGATTACTCTAGTACAATTGTCAAAAGAGTATTGCTTTGTGATAGGATTTTACAAGTGGTGGTAGAAGATCTTATTGTGTGTATTTTTTTCTTGTTTCTCGAGGGATTCTTGTAAAACTTAAAAATATAGTAGTTGGGTCTAATCACGGTAATTGGACAAGTGAATGTAGTTCTTGTGATAAAATAAACTAGTACAAATATTGGTGTATCTTTCCATTCACTTTACTTATTATATTGCACATTATTTGCATATATTTTGCATCTTGAAATAGTTTTTAACTAATCTTTAATTCTACAGTGAATCTCTTCTACTGTTGCATTCTTATAAATCAAATCATTTGTTGTTCTATTTCAAAAAATAATGATAGTTCAATTCACCTCACTTTTAAACTTGACCTTAATTTTACTAATTGGTATTATAATTACAAGTCAAAATGAATTAAAAAATTAATTTTAAGATAAAAAAAAATTAAAGTAATTAATCAAAGAGAGAATGACTAAAAATAAGAAAAAAAAACTTCAGTTTGTAAAAATAAATATAAAGTATTAAGTGAGAAAGAACAGTTTCCACCCTTATTTTCATGAAGGATAAGAAATAAAGCAAATAAAGTGGTTTTAGAATGTATTGAGAAGTAAAATATATAAAAAGAATTCCTTTAATATATATTTATATTATATATATATATATATATATAATTTTTATATGAATATATTAAAAACAGATGAAGTATATAAATATGAATAAGTTAATTATTATTGTTTTACTTTCATAAAATTTGATATACATAATTAAAATATATAATTTGAATTTGAATTTGAATTAAATAAGCAAAAATCACATTTTTATATAAAGTCATTAACAATATATTAGTTAGTGTAAATTATATCTGTATAATTTACCAATTACCTATCCATAATAAAGTTATTGAAAAAACGTGTGACTTTCTTAAATCTGCAATTAACGTTACTAACTAACTACTCCTAGGTTCTTCCCGAGATCTAAAGGAATTTCGTAAAATAAGAAATGAAATGTGATAAGGACCATGCAACCATTTCCAATTAATTAACTTTTAATATCATTTTAAGTGAATCATCACCGAATAAATGCCGTGGGACATATTTTTCAACAAGGTTTCTTAAATATGTGATATCATTTTGATAGGTTTAATATTTTTTTGCGATTACAATGTGTAATTTTAATTATTTATTGAGTTTTTGCCCATTTTTTTTATAATCAAGCTCTTCTATGAATTTTTATTTACTTAAATACTCGAAATCCTTTTTTTTATTTAAAACCTTTGTAAATTAAACTATTCTAAGTTTTTGTTAAAGTTAGAAATTAAAATATTAAATTTGACATCAGACTTACTCGTTTCAATTAAAGTTATGAATAAAAAAAATCAATTTAAATTAAAGTTTAATAACTCATAATAAAATTAATATTAAATGTAGACATTAATTATTATAGCAAACTTTAAATTTTAAGTAAAGCGGTTTTTTCTGGTGTATGATCTTGGATACTTTAACAATTAGTAAGCAAACTACTTTATTAAGTTTGTATATATTTATTAGTGAGTAAGTTATAATTCAAAACTTAATTATAACTTTTATTTTATTTTTAATTTTCTCTTATTTAATTCTGTGGCCATCTTTCTCATAATTTTTTTTATCATATACTCCCGTAAATAATTAATAAGATTTGCATTGTTGTAAAATAGTTTATTAACAATGCAAATTTCCAATGATAACAAAATTATCACTGTCAAATAAGACGTAATTTAAAAAAAAAAATTGAATTCTTTTATAATGGTTGAGTCAAAACTATAGTTAAAACGATAAAATAGGAAATAACCACGGATCTAGTTGAATTGTCGTTATAATGATGATAATTGTAGTTAAATCTTCATTAATATTGAAGCAAAAATAATAGTTTTAGCTAAATCATAATTAAAGGTGAGAATCTCCTTTCTTGTGTTTCATATTTTTTGCGAACCCTTTCTTTTTCAACAACAACAACCACCAAAGTCATTGTCAACCATGTCTCCTCTCGTGCACAACACCCTTATTACATGTCATGAACCCCGTCACCTGTTGTGATGTTCTCGCCCTTGATGTGTCATGCACGACTCCCACCATCTCTTGTGTGAGACCTTGACCCTCACCCCCTCTGTCAGCAACTACGCAAGAACTCAATATGCGAGTTTATCTACATTTAATATATTTGAGTTAACTTTGATTAATTTCATTTTGTGTTGACCTTCGAGTGCATATTTGATTGTGGAGATTTCGTGTCATCACTTTCATTTTGTGTCACCTAAAGACCAATGCAAATATTATCAAAATTTTGTAAAATATATGTGATGACTATTAAAGTTTATGTACTACTAAACTATAATAAAAGTGAATATTCTTGAATGGGATAAGGTCATACATTTGATTAAAAAAATAATGTTGCATGCATAGTACAAAATATAATTCCAATAACTTACATACAAAATATAGATATGGTTCTAAGTTAGATTAATTCACCATGTACAAGTGATGCTTGTGAGAGACGGTTGGACGAATTTATCGAGTTTGAATAATGTAATGTTGATAGTAGTCATAACTAAAATGTCATTGTGCTAATTGATTGAATGATAGGACATTATATGTTTAGGAAATTAGAGAACATCTTTTGCGTGATTAATTTTTTAGAAATTAAACAACATAGACGTGGCATGGTTAGTTGTTACACTTACCAAGTGCATGCCCAACTGATGAGTTTGTTGATTCGATGATGGAGGACATATTAGAGGACATAATTCATGATATTGGAGCAGAGTCCTTTGCTGAAGCGCTTGTGTATGAAAATATGTCAACTAATGTAGAGACTCTTTTATATGTTGGTTCAACTAACTTTGCCTTATTATCAACAATATTAAGGTTGACGAATTTGAAAGGAATGAATGGATGGATGATAAAATCTTCACAAAATTGCTTCAATTGTTGAAGGAAATGCTTTAATAAGGAAATGCACTACTTAATCAAAATTATGAGATAAAAAAAGATACTTTATCTGATAGGTATGAAATATAAAAATAAACATTCATGCCCTAATGATTGTATTTTATATAGAAAATAGTTTGAAAAGTTAAGATGTCTCAAATGTGGATTGTTAAGTGATAAGGTTAAAAATGGTCAATAAGAGAATAATGATGACATCACAAAGGATTGTCCTTCTGCAAAGGTGGTTCGGTATTTTCCAATAATTTCAAGGGTTAAAATGTATGTTTTTTAATCCAAATGATGCTAAAGACCTTAGATGGAATGCAGATGATATGAGATATGATGAGCTCCTTCGTCATCTAGCTATTTGTTTGCAATGGGAGAACATTGATAAATAATTTCCTAAATTTGGAAAGGAATCAAGGAATTTAAGACTTCGATTAGCTACTTATGGAATGAATCCTTTTGGAAATTTGAGTATCAATCATAGTTCATGGTTTGTTTTGCTTGTGATTTATAACTTAGCTCTAGGTTTGTGTTTGAAGTGCAAATACATTATGTTATTTATGATGATCCCTGGTCCAAAACAACTAGGAAATGACATAGATGTTTATATTAGTCCATTTATTGAAGATTTGAAGTTATTGTGGGATTATGTGGTTGAAGTGTTGTCTACTTTGTGAAGAAAACACATCATATGAGCAGATGAAAGATGGAAGGAAAACAATGTATCTTTGACATCATAGATTTCTAAATCAATGTCACTCGTATCATAAATTGAAAAAGACTTTTAGTGGACACCAAGAACATGACATATGTCTCATTCTGTTAACTAGTGTTCAAATATATGAAAAGGTAAAAAAATGTTAATGTGGCTTTTAGAAAAATGAAGAAGGCAACTATTTTATCTTATGTATTGGTGTAGGTTAGATGTGAGACACTAATTGTATAGATGTAATACATATAGAGAAGAATGTGTGAACTTAATGAGAACACTTCTCCACAAAAAAGGTAAGACGAAGGATGGTGTGAATGCATTAGGCAATCAGGAGCTCAACATATATGTTGTTCAGTTGTAGATGATGTAAGTCCAATGTTGAAAACCTTTATATTCTTTACACATTGTATATATGTTATTAGGAGTGACAAAACGAGCCAACATGACCCGTTTTGGCTCGACCTGCTATTGACCTACCAAAAGCGAGATAAGACGAACTGACTCGTCAAAGTTGTGCGGGCTGAAAATAGTAACATGTCCCGTCATAAGACAAGTTGGCGGGCTTACTTACCACTTTTCAAGTTTTTGTTTTGTAATTTTTTTGTTTGTTTCAAATTTATTTACTTGGTTAAAATTATTGATATCGCGTTTTGGAAAATAAAAATATAAGAAAAAAAAATTAAACCAAATTTTAATATTCTAATGAAAAATGTTTAATATCTAACAAAATAAAGTAAATATCGCCAATACTTTAATGATGTATAAAGAAATTAGTGTAAATAAAGTTAATATAAATTAGTTTCTATTTATAAATTTATAAATTAATATTAATAATAAAACTACTTTAAATATTAATAATTTTTTTAATCTTAAAAATAATATTTAATTTAGTTAATGTAGTGAATAATTTTTTAATCTTTAAAATTGATTTATATTTAATAATTTTTTTAATGAAATTATGATATTGAATTATAACAATAAGACAACCATTTTATCAATAAAAATAATTTTGTGTGAATAAAATTTATCTTTATAAAAAAATTTAAGATTTATCATTTAAACAAGAAAATAAGAAAGATATTAAATATTTTAGTACAAAGTTTTTAATATATATGTATCTAGATGATGCTAATAAAAGTTAAAAATGACATATCATTAATATATTTTCAATAAATAACGTGTTGAGTTTATAATGATAACAAAATAAATAAAAAATTAATCTAATTTTTATTAAAAAATAATTATGCATTTATATAACTTCATAAAATTTATTAAAAAAAATCATTTTATTTAGACCCATAAAGAGAGAAAAGTAAAAAAAAAGAATAAAAAAAAGTAATATAAAATTAAAAATTAATACCTTTTAATTATAACTTACTCTTTCATCCAATAAATATATAAAAACTTACATTGAAACACACTTCATAATAATTATTTAAAAGCACTCGCTATAAAAGCCTTAATTAAAATAACTAATATTTATATAAGCAATACATAAAGTTTGTTCATAATTAAAGACGTGATGGCTGCTGTATGTCTACTTGAGTTTGGTAAAAGAGATTTGCTCCTGTAAGTTAAAATAGTAATTAACTAGTTATGAAACTCGTAATCAATTAAGAAAAACAGTTATCATAATAATTATTACATTAAAAAAAAATACTTATCGCAATGTTAAGAATAAAATTGTAAAAAGTTGTATACGCAAAAATTATGAAGTTTATTGTTTTTATTAATTTTCTATAGATATTACGTAATATATTATAGATAAAAGGCATATAAATTTTCATTGTCTTTATAACTTCTACTATAAATATCTAGTTTATACCAATAATTATACTCTTTAAACAACTTATACTTCTAATTGCATTCTTTAAATAATCCACTTTTATTATTTCATTTGTATAAATGTTTTTTTTTTAAATACGGACTCCGAGTTTTTTTAATTTTCTTAACTTCAAGAGTGTGTAGGTATTTTTACAAGAAGTTAATTTAGATAAAACTAAAATTAAATGATTAAATATAAGTAGAAGGTGCTTAAATATTTGGCACATTGAAATGTGTGGATAAAAACCATATGATACTACACGAACACGAAAATATGACACGAACACGAAAATATGTATAATATCTAAAAGGTATGAGACGGGAACACGGATTTATATATTGTATAATTATGAATTATATAAATTTATAATAAATATTTATGTGCATAAATATGTTTCAGATTATTTTTTGGAGCAGAAAAATGTTTTTCATGACGGGTTCAAAATGTTTTGTTTCTTATTTTTTATAATCATAATAAAAATTTATACAATAAATTTGAATTTTTAAAAAATTAATGTATTTTTTTTTAAAATTATGTTAGAACCATATTAAACTTGAACAAATACTTTTTAAACTGAATACTTCACGAATACGTGTTCTACAAATGTCATACAAAATGTTGAGTATTTACACCGAAATGCCATTTAAGAAAAGGGTCTCCATATATCAAAACCCAGTGATGAAGAGGATTAAGAGAAGAAATAAGAATTAAAACATCTTATTAAAGTATTGAGAAGGAGGGGCGGTGCGGTGCGTTTTAGGAAATAATAATAGGGTCCACAAGGATCACATCGCACCCACTGAAAGGTTGACTCTAATAACCGGCCATACCCGGTCACCTTCATGCACCGACACCATTCCCGGTTTCCCACACCACTCTCTGTTCCGTTTTAAAACGCGTGCACGTTCCCGCACTCTTCTTCTCTGCTATCTCTCTATCGAGAAGTGAGAACTTTCTCCTCGAGAAATGTTTGAATTTGTTACAAAACATCATTACAAACAAGAGAGACAACGTTACTAATCCCAAGGATCCTTTTGTCTGCCATCATTTTTGCGTGTGGTTAGTCAAGTTCTAACGTGTTTAACTGTTCCATCTTCTTCTTTATTGTGACTGTTATAGTTTTTAAGTTTGTATTCTCTCTCTTCTCTTTATTTTCTCCAGTGAAATGCCCTTCTTTTTGTTTGTCTTTGTTTCTCATTCTGCCATCTTTGTTTTGTTCTCAGAGAAACGTCAAGAACAATGCTTTTGGGTACGGTTACAATTGTCTTTTTTCTGCAAATAATATTCAAAATCCCAACTCACCCTTCTCCTTCGGTTTTTCATTTTTGTTTTCTGTTTATTAAATAGTGAGTGTGATGTAACGTCTGTTTCTTTCCGTTGTTTTGTTTTGAATGCTTTTTTAGTGGAAATTAAGGAAATGTAGTAGTTGAATGAATAAGCTTTCACTGCTAAATCCTAATTTTACTTGATGAGTTGGGTTGGTCAAAGTTAATAGTTAAAAAAAAGACAAGATTTTTAGACTGATCAGTGACAGTTGTTATATGGGGTATTGAAATTATTGGAATATAGCCAGCTAGCATATTTGATGTTGGTGATGACGTTGGTGATGAAGGAAATTTCTTCAACCTCTACTTCTAGGTCTCTGATAGTGCCTGGTTTCTCGCAAATCGATCGAAAGATTCTTTAATTTGTTTATTTTTATTTTCTGTTCTAACATGGTGGCCGCATCTTGTTTGGTTGGCTATTCTTCTTTTTTGCTGAGAATATTTCCAGTTTACCAGCATGTCGCTGTCACTCCATTCTAATTCGACTTGGTACCACAAAGAAGTGTTTTTTGTTTTTTATTTTGTCTGAGAAGACGCATTTCTTGCTCCTAGAGAGAGTATAAAATAAAGAAGCCATGACACCATGTTTGTTCAATTTTAGGAACTTACTTCAATTTCACTAGTGTGGACAAGATCCAAATGAATGCAGAATTGCCTATCAAAAATTTCGGATTAATGCATCTGTGCCTTTTGATTTATATTTTTTTATGTTTGAATTTATTTTTGTTTTTTCTGTATGCTCTCATTTTGATTTCGACCGCTGTATACTCTTGTAGAGTAGTTGTTATTAGTTGCTTTCTAAACGAGGTCTTGATTTATTTCATGCATAAATTTTGTGGCCTGAAATTGAACTTGGTTCCCTTCAATTATTGCAATTTATGTTCTTTATGAATGAATTTTCTGCAATTGTCATATTTCTGGGTTTTGTATTCTGAGCTTGTGCATTCACATATACTGTATGTTTGATTTTTTGGTACTTATTGTGATGAATGCTTCAAATGCCTTCACCTCGCCGCTTTTACCGATAGTCTTTCTTGGTTTCCCTTTATGATTATTGAATATTATTCTGTAAAAATCTAGTCAGTTATTTTATCTATACTTTTGCAGGTAGATACTAGCTGTTTTAATCCCCCGGGAAAACAGAGAGGTTCTGAACGCACTTCTCTGGTGGTGGAAGCCGAAGCACTATTCTGGGGAGTAGGTATTGTTAGCGATTACAGACTATAGGATTTGGGAACTAGCGCTTAACGAGATTGCTAAGGTTAGTTACTGCTATCATTTCCCCCTGTCACAGCATCTTCATTTGATTGGTAGTTGAAGGAATTTGAAAGGATGAAAGAAATTGAGAAGAGAAAAGCTTCAAGAAATAGTCAGACAAAGGGTCCAAGAAAAACCGAAAGGAGAGAGAATAAATTGCCTCAATATAATTCTTCCAAAACAATGAATGAAAAAGGAATTGAATCCAAGACACTCCATAATGGTAGACCAACTGCAGATAATACTATAAGTGATTCCAACACGGCCTCAGAGAATTCAGAAACTTATGAAAATGTGGATATACATTACCTGGACGATGTCAACAGGTCTGAGGAAGCACTTGCCGAGATGAAAGTTAATGAAATGGTTGCTAATGAAAACAAAAATGAAGTGGCTGATGATCATTCCACTGATTTGGAGAAAGAGCAAAAGGAAGGGAATGAAGAAGTATCAGATGCTGAGACAGTAAAGGATTCAGTATCTTCCCAAGGTGATTCTTTCACAAATGAGGATGAGAGAACAGAAATGGCTTCTAAAGATCCTAAAAGTAAGGTTAGAGTGAATCCTCCAGAAAACAACCATGGTTCAAAGGAGAGATATGTTAAAAAAGCAAATAAATTGCAATCAAAGGTATCAGATAGCAATCAAAAGAAATCTTTAAACTCAAATCAAGGGCCCTCCAAAGTGGCAAACAAATGTACTTCTTCCTCAACCAATTCTAAGACTGTGAAAGATCCTGTAAATGTTTCGTCAGATTCCTCTGAAGGTGTTGATGAAAAACCAGTCCAAGAGATCAAGGAACTTGATATTGTGGATGGACCCCCCAATGGTGCTCAGAGCATAGGAAGTGAATATGAAAGTCATGAAACAGTTAATGCTGAAGAAAATGGTGAACATGACGATGGGGTAGCTGTGGAATTAAAAATTGAAGAAATGGAATCGCGAATTGAAAAGCTCGAAGAGGAACTTAGAGAAGTTGCTGCTCTCGAAGTGTCACTTTATTCTATTGTACCAGAGCATGGAAGCTCAGGACACAAGGTGCACACACCAGCTCGGCGCCTTTCTAGGCTCTATATACATGCTTGCAAGCATTGGACCCAAAAAAGGCGAGCCACAATTGCCAAGAATACTGTTTCTGGCCTCATTTTGGTTGCTAAGTCTTGTGGTAATGATGTTTCAAGGTATGCTTGTTTTATTATTAAAATTCTGTTGTTTAGTAATTTGAACATGAACAATAAATATTTTTTTCTTGGTTTGTGTTTTAGATTAACTTTCTGGCTGTCAAATACCGTTGTGCTTAGAGAGATAATTTCACAAACTTTTGGGAATTCATGTCAAACTAGTCTCCTTAAAAGGTTGGCCGAGTCAAATGGGGCTGGCAAGGGAAATGATGGGAAGTATATTGCACTGAAACGGAAAAGTAGCTCCAATGGTAAACCAGGAAGTGGTTTGATGCCTCTCGTTGAAGATTGGCAAGAGACAGGAACCTTTACCTTTGCCTTAGAAAGAGTAGAATCATGGATCTTTTCTCGGATAGTGGAGTCAGTGTGGTGGCAGGTAGATACTGTCTCCTGTGTTAGATAATTGATGCATTTCACTGATATAAGAGAATAATCATTCTTACATATTGTCCAGTACAGTGGGGAGGAGAACAATGGCTATTCCAGCCATCTTATTCACGTGATTAATATATCTACTAGTTTAATTCCAAATAGGAATTAACCATAATCAATACTATTATTTAATATGCTCTACAGTTGATTTGTGATTAGTAAATTTGATAATTCACATACTCTTAAGAACTATTGACTCAGTAGATCTCTAGTATTATTCTTCGAAGCATTTTTATAACTTGAGAAGCATGCTATGTTTTCAGGCTTTGACACCCTATATGCAGTCTTCAGTTGGGGACTCATCAAATAAACCTACTGGGAAGTTGATGGGACCTGCTCTGGGTGATCACAATCAAGGAAATTTTTCCATCAATATTTGGAGAAATGCTTTCCAAGATGCCTTTCAACGACTCTGTCCTGTTCGAGCAGGAGGACATGGGTGTGGTTGTTTGCCCGTATTGGCTAGAATGGTGTGTTTTTTAGTATCAATGATAACCTTCTTGCATTGTTTATAATCTCCCTTTCTTTTGGTCAGGATTAAGTAGATTTAAATCCTTTCACCAGGTAATGGAACAATGCATAGCTAGACTAGATATTGCTATGTTCAATGCTATTCTTCGGGAGTCGGCCCTTGAGATACCAACTGATCCTATATCAGACCCTATTGTGGATTCAAAGGTTTTGCCAATTCCAGCTGGGGATTTAAGTTTTGGGTCTGGTGCACAGCTAAAAAATTCTGTACGTATATTGCCCTTTTTGTTACTGCTTGGCTTTCGCACCTTGTCTTAAAGTTAAATTTGAATATTTGAAAATCTGGCAGCTTTCATCTTCAATAGCCTGTCAGTTTCTTTGAGGGACGGTTTTTTGAAAAAATTGCTGGTATAATTAAAAAAACCAACTCTGCTTAGCGTGTTTAGTTTATATAACTTGGACAACCTGCTTGTGTTGAAACTAAAGCTTGTAGACACATTAAAAAGGAAAAAAAACTAAAGCTTGTAATGTACAAGAAAAATGGTTTCTGATGTGTACAGTGTACTGTTTCGGTTTACCAGTTCATCTGATTTGAGTAGCATTAATAGATTACTTCGTATATTTTTTTCTTTGAAGATAAAATCATGGTGACTGTTCATGATATCTCTGGAGTATTGAGCCCCCTTTATATTAATACGTGATCTTAAAAACTCATCTGCCTAGATGATATCATGTTGTGTATGCTTTTGTGATTTTATATTCGAGAGACATTTCTGATTCCTTGAGCTATTATTGATCTTGTTCTTGTGGTAATGTCCAAAGCCATTAAAAGTGGTGTAATTGAAAAGAATGATAGTATGATTATGGCCGATCAAAATCTGGGGTTTATATTGCATAGTTGGCATGAATCATGTGACTATAACGAAGTATTAAGGATTCATAATATATAGGAAGTTTTTAGTTTATGTGTCTATGCTTATGGAAGAGCTACTTGAACTGCAGGTTGGCAATTGGGCTAGATGGCTTACTGACATGTTTGGCATGGACGTTGAAGATTGTCTACAAGAAGATCAGGAGAACAGTGAGAACGATGAAAAGCAGGGTGGGAACGGTGAACCTAAATCATTTGTTCTCCTAAACGACTTGAGTGACCTTCTGATGCTACCTAAAGACATGCTTATAGATAGAAAAATCAGACAAGAGGTTAGTTTCTGAATTACGTACCATTTTCTTTTGCTACATATCAGTTTCACATTTTATTGGCTTGTCATTGTCTTCATTCCCTATATTTTATTGTTGTGCTTATAGGTGTGTCCATCCATCAGTCTTTCATTGGTTATTCGGGTTCTCTGCAACTTCACTCCGGATGAGTTCTGTCCAGACTTTGTTCCAGGAACTGTCTTGGAGGCCCTGAACGCAGAGGTATACCATACACCACTTTTATTTTTAAGCTGTTTATGAGGATACATCAATTTGTTGCTAGATTTACCAACTCAAACGAATTTAAGTGTTGGTCTAAGAGAATTTAAGAACATTAAATTTTGTAATTTCACTTCAATAACATTAGGAAGGAAATAACAAATTAATTATTTATATTAGATTGATACTACCTTTAATGCAATGTAATTTCATGAAGCATATATTTTGTAACATTTTGATATATAGTGTAGCATTTTTGGAAACTAATATCTTGAATTTTGTATACTTCATCTTCAGACTATTATAGAGCGAAGATTGTCATCAGAACCTGTAAGAAGCTTCCCCTATGTGGCAGCTCCTGTTGTGTACATGCCTCCCTCCTCTGCTAATGTGGCAGAGAAAGTTGCAGAGGCTGGAGGAAAGTCCCACTTGGGAAGAAATGTATCAGCTGTTCAGAGGATAGGATACACCAGTGATGAAGAGCTAGATGAACTTGATTCCCCTCTTACATCCATCATTGACAAGCTTCCTTCATCTCCATCAGTCACTCATACTGGAAAAGGTAATCACAAAGAACAAGGGGATCACCCCACCACAAATGCTAGATACCAACTCCTACGTGAAGTTTGGTCCATGTGAGCCTTGTAAGTTCACATGTGTCGATACCTACCAAGGGAAAAATGAATATCTTGGATATTTAGCAGGAATAGAAAGATTTAGATACTTTGAGAATGCTCATCAACAGCAGAGTTTAAGCCTGAACTTTTATTTTTTGTATATAAAAAGCAAGTCATAATAGTGTAGCATTAAAGAATTACTTCTGGTCAGTGTTGCATCTGTCTGTTTTATTATTACCATGCAAGATACATTTGTAATAGGAAATTTTAATATTTATTTATTTCTATAATGAGTATACAAAATTATGTGATAGAATGTGAGATTAGTTGTTTATTTCATACTCAAGCTCTTTCTGTGGTAAAGGCATCGGATTGATGGTTTGTAGTTCCAGTATCTTTTCCATGTTAGTTTTGGCAACTTAAATGCACTTCATAAAACCTTTATTACGTATTACAAATAGAACACTTGAACTTGTATTTGGAAATTAATTGAAAAAGTTGAAAAGGTTATGTTTTAGTTAAAAATTATAGAGTTGATTTATGTGTTGCAATAGAAAGTACTTGGTAAAATTAATGGTTGAAAATTATTTCATATAAAGTTATAGAAAAAGATCAAATATTTTATTAAAAACTAAAAATAACAGTAAGTAGTGTGAAATAAATTTATAAGTTAGTCCAATAAAATAATTGAAATAAATTTTCAAATATATTATTATTAAAAAACCTTGTATTATTAGATGGCGGATTGCACCTCCAACATTTCTCTCTTCATCTCCATATAATTTTTTAATTCCACTTCTGCCCTTGTCACTATATTGTAGGGATTTGTGGTTGTGTTTTCTTCATTTTGAAAGAAACAATTTCGTGATTGTGGTGGTTATGCGTTTGGTTGTGATGGCCGATGGTGTTTGTGGTTATTGATGGTATGAAGATGGTGATTGAGGTAAGTTGTTTTATTTAGTTTTGTTTTTCATTTTATGTTTGATATTGGATTAGTATCTCCATAATATCTCTCTGAAAATTTCACAGATCGAATCTGGTATTATATATCTAATTGTACAATGATATTTTACAAATCTAATTATATAATTGGGTATGTGTTTTAGATCTATTAATACATACCAGATTGTGCACTATATATATATATATATATATGTTCTTTAAATAAATTAGATTTTTTAATATGAAGAGAAAGACTTTTCACTTTTTCTTTTAAAGGTGCAGGATTAGGAAGAATTCGCCTTATTGGATTGAGCAACACACGATGTTGGGGGCCCAATATAGTGTAAAATGAGCCAATTGAAACTTCATGAAAAAATTAATCTAAAACTTCTAAATCATTATTTTACTTTTTCTTCATTTTAGTTCACATATATTTTTAATTATTAATATTTAGTTTCTATAATTTCCTAATAATTGTATAAATTGAATCAAAATCACCCCCAAAATCTCTTCTAATAGTTAGTAAAATTGCGATCTACTATTTGCATAAATTAGTTAGGAGAGGAAAAATGTAAAAAAAATAAAAACAACAAATTAGTTATTGTTACATCATGTACATTTATTTATTTATTCGGTTCATGTGTTTATATATTTTTTACTAATAAATTTATGTAAATTAATGATCTATCGCACTTACATTACCTTTATACTAATTATTACTGAATGAAATTTTGAGATAAAAGACTTAATTTTAACAATTTGGAAACTATAATATAAAAATTAAAATTTCGAATAGACTAAAATAAAATATATAAACATTTTTTTATGCTTTTTAACTCTTTTGTGGTTTAAGACGGCTAGAAAACTAAGAAGAGGATAAACAAACAAAAATACGCATAAGAACAAATATTGAAGATTTATAAAGGATGTCTGTTCACATGACTAAAGATTAAGACATTTCATTGTATATAAATGGGTGCAAACTTCACCTCATGAGTTGATTTTATGAGGTTGAATTAAACTTAAAGTCCACTTTGTAATATGTATCAGATAATAAGATTGAAATAAAAAAATTAACACAAATACATATCTTTCAAATTATCACAATATTCTAATATATATATATATATATATATATATATATATATATACTAGTTTCCATGATTTTGTTCTTTATATATTACATTTGAAGTTTGATTGGCATTGGAAAATGCATATAAATTCTGAAATTAATGCAAGAGCATTAATTTGATCATCATGAAATTGATCATTGTTTAAAGTTCTTTGATCAATATCAAAGAGTTGTCTTGAATTGGAAATTTGAATTGAGTAAATTACATGATTGAAATGATACATGTATGGGTAGGTTACGGAATTCTTAACAAATGAAATCCAATATCAACAGCTTCTCTATTTATTTTGCCATATTTTACACTACACTTTTATCACTATATTATGCAAACCATTATGATGCACTATAAAGAACATTTAATCAAGATAATGAAATTTCTATAAACTTTTCAGTCCGAGGAAGTACAACATTCTACTCATAAGATACACTTTCCAAAAAAGTCCAACAGTTTTCATAAATAAAAAAAATTGAAATTTTCTAGTACACAATTTTAACTCAAACTTATATAAAAACTAATTCAAATTTAATTAAAATATAAAAATATTAATTATTATTTAATAAAAAATTATATTATAAAAAATATTTAATTTTTAAGCATACTAAATGTAAAATTTCCATCTCGAATCATAACTAAAATGAGAGGATTGTAATTTGGCGGGCCATGAATTTTTACGACTTCTTATTTTTAATATCTCTTCAAACAAAGAAGAAAAGTACTGATATCCCTCACAAATCTTTCTCTTTTGAATCGCCCAAAATAAATCCAGTGCAAGTGTGAAAGTGGATGGAAGCTTATCTTAATTAGTTACTTTCATATTTTTGACCTTAAATGTGAGATTAACCTTAAAGTAGTCCTATACACAAACCTGAATAAGGAATTCTTTCCCAAAGAACGACAATAATAATTTTATTTGTAACACTGTTAAATCAATATTTCGTTTTCTATTGATCACACAAAATTTCCAAAGAAAAGAAAATTGTACACGCTTCATTCAAAGAACCAACTTAAGTAAAATGACCATGACCATGAACAAAGAAATCCTAATACAGCAAGAAATTAAGCTCTATATCTTACCATACATGGGAAGCAAAATACCACTAAATAACGAAAACTTGTATGAAAAAAAATAATTTATAGTTTGAAAATAAATATTAAAGATGATGCACACGCTTGGAGAATCACAGGATCACAATGTATCCACTCTTCCAAGATAGGTATATACTAAATGGTATATATATAAATTAACTTCAAACCAAACATGCATAAGGACAAAAAGAGCAGGCAATGCATGCAAGCTCTTACCAGATCTTGCCCTAGTGTAGTGTGCAATTAAAGTTTAACTTCAACAAATGGACAACAAATTGTTTGACAGAGAAAGCTGTTCAACATTGAAATTTAGTTAATAGTCCAATCACAGTCTCAATTCTGAACTTGTCCACTAACATAACTTCAACTTGGTCTAGGCCTCTTGATGAATTTCTTATAAGCATTGAACCTTTCCCTGGCCGTGCTTCTCTGACCTCCACTTCTGTCCACATTTCTTGTAGTGTCACTTTCTCTTTGTAAGGGCACATTTGTAGTGGAGCTATTTCCTTCTAATGAGGCCAATGCCACAGAATTTGCCTGTTCTTCTGTGTTTCCTGACATCAACGGCATTTCAACTTCTTCCTCTCCCACCCTGTTCAGATTGCCTTCATTACTACCATATACCATTGTTGAAGAGCCTTGGCCAGTAATGTTCTGAAACACTTCAAAATGCTGCGTATCTTCCACAGGGACAGTGACTTTTGACTCATATACCATTTTTTCATCATCAGTTTGCCCAAGCAAAATGGCATCAACATCATAAAACCTGATACTGAAATTAGTAATGGCGCTGAGCCCTTTCAACCTTATGCTCGCAAAATCATAAGCCCTAGCTGCTTCCTCTTCTGTGTCTGTTTATATAATTGAAAACTCAGAAACTGATCAATGCTTTAAACAGTTTAGATGTTAATAATACTTTAAAAAAATACTATATAGAATACGTCTATGAAACATATAAAAGACTTCACCGAATAATCCAAGGAAGATGCGATCGTCGTTGCCTTTGTCCAAATATGCTTGCCATTTCCCAGTAGAGAAATCTCTGATTAAAATAAGTAGAAGCGAGTGAAAGAGATGAATATATATAGCTAGAAATTAAAAGACCACTAGCTATATTTTTGTGTATACCTGGAGACTCCACGGAACATGGAGATGGACTTCATAAAACTGAAACTTAACCTATATATATATACAGGGATACAAAATGATTTGCACTGATCAATATACGTTATTTAGTAGGGGAAATGAAAATGATTGAATTGATAACAAAGGAAACTAGGAGTTTAAGTGGTTCACTGAAGAGTTCTTTTCTGATATTACATTCTGACAGAATCCACAACTTCTGTTTTAGACATATCAGTCATAGTCTCCAGCACTGCCTTGTATTGGCTTTCCTGGAACAACAAAAGGTATTGTTGGACAATATATGTGCATGGACTCATCTATCACATATGCCAAAGTTTCATCTTAAAATTATAAGTGCTGCAAAGTTTTATCTTTTTACTTTATTTATTGTTGTTATTATTATATATGCATCCATATTTGGAATGGCAAATAAATCTAAATAGAAACTTAGCTTACTGGAAAGTTTGTTTTTACACCGGATCCCCCAAGTTTCAGGGCCACCAAGTCATGAGCTCTTGCTGCATTTACCTCATTGTCAAATTTACCTGCACATATATAATAATAAAATTACACTTTTTTTCCCATAAAAAAATGTTTGCTAAGAATAGTGCAAGTATAAAAACACGTTTTCATCAACTTGCACTTTATTGAAATGTTCCCATTCATAAACCATAGTTAAAGTTATCAGAGTTGCATTAATCATTGCACTTCCCCTTTTGAAGTCATAATAAAAAGTACTTGAACAATGTTGCTTGACTCACCAAGATGTACTGCAAGATACAGGTAAACATAACATTAGAATTTTGAACTTATCAAGTGGTGGATATTTCCCCCCCTCAAATTACGTATAATATGGAAATTCTGAATTAATGTACATAAAAATTTACTTATTTCCTCGCTCTTGGTTTCATCATTCTCACGTACTTCAGCTATATAGAATGATTTATCCGTGACTCTGAGTCACATAAAACCCATATTAGTCAGTTTAATAGTCAAAGCCATAAAGAATAGTTTATGCAGACTATAAACGGAGTACTGTATATGTACTTTCGAACTCCTTCATATGGATGAGACTCGTTCCTCTCATGACCCGAAACTGAGGATCCTTCAGAAGTAGCAGCAGCAGTCGGAAACATCTTTTTTTTGGCTTTCTTTTTTATAACAACGAGAAATCCTAAAGAGAACAAAATGAAAACTACTCTCAGTAAAGTAACCATGAATTTTGAATAAAGGCCTACCTGCCAAAACAAAATTGATCTGTTTCTTTAGAAAATAAAGATAAAGCAAAAAATTGTAAAAGTTAGGGATTCAAAGAAACGCAGTAAATGAACACAAAATTTGGCATGTGGTTAGGGCATGGATAGTTTTAATATGGTTATACTATTATTTTTCTTTCCTTATCTGTACTAAGCAAACAAACTAGGAGACTCTTCCCTTCCCTCTCCTTCCTTTCTCTTTTTTTTCTTCATTAAAATCCCTGTCATTTTATCCTCTCCTTTTAAATATAACACAGAATGTTTTTTTTCTATACCAAGCCCTAAATAAATGTGATATCTCATGGCCAATAAGCTTAAATCCAAAGAATATCCAGCTCCACAAGCAGAATTAAATATATTGAAATCCCTTAAATTCTGTTTCAATAGGCATTATCTTTTTGAAGGATTTAAACTATCATCTACATGTAACACCATCAGGTACTTTTATGAATTGAACTTCTAGTTTCAGTGTGTGCTCCCCTGAACTGAAAGTAAAGCATGACCTCTATAAGTTTTTTTTTTAAAACCAACAGTTTAATGCGGTTACCTTAAGTAATAATAGGGTTTTTTTCCCTAGATTTATTTAGTAAGTATTAGACTAGTTCTCCAAACTCTTTTATTATTATTTTTTTTTGTCTTACAAAATATTGTTGTTAATTGTGTGGAGATGACAACTAATAGTACTATCAGTAAAGATATAGCTAATCTCTTTATCTTTATATATTCACTAAAAGATATTAACAATATTTAAATTTAAAGAATTAGTCACTAAAGTAAATAAAGACTAAAATTAGAATTTAAATTTAAAATACTGCTAATTTCAGAGACTTTAATTACCAGTTAAAGAGCTTATTCAACGATACTATAATAACATAATTTAAATAATAATAATAATCCTTAATTTTTTGAAATATTTTATAAATCAGTCACAATGATTATTTTTTTCTATAAATAAGTTTTTATTTAATAAATTTATTGTAGTAATTGTATCAGTCATTATAAATTAAGAATTGAGTTTAACAACTTCGGTCTAAAATTTTGGCACTAAACCCTTCTAGTTATAGATTTTATTAATTCATTACACACTAAACTTATAATATTCTCACTCTAATCCTTTATTTGATTTATTATGTAATACTTAGGAATAACCCAAATAATTAATAAAATTGAAACACGTCAAACTAACATTTTCGTGGTTTGAATTTGTTGAAAAAAAAAACAATAAGATTTTCAAATAATTGAAAATAACTGAAAAGTCAAGATGAGTATGTTTCTTATCTTTTGGAGAATTTACTAACATAGGAAGATTAGCAAAAGGCGAGTCTCATCCATAATGAAGTAAATTTATTGCAATATAAAGGGATCATTGAAGGAGAAGAATTATTCTATTAAAAAACAAGAGAAAAGAGTAAGTATGAGTGAGTGTGAGTACTTGTGAAATACTTCTGAGAAGGTTTTATGGAAATAGATAAAAGGTAACCACATTAATATTTGTGCGTTCAATCTAAAGATTTTTGGCGTGTGGGTGATTTCGTTTTGTGTGTGTGTTTCCAACAATATGGTGTATAAGAGCAATGCGTGAGAAAAGTTTAAGTGAAGAAATAAGTTTTATGATTCGGTAGGCTTTGGAAGATGAAAATCAAACTTGAGAGATAATGACAACACTATGATCAGTACAATTTGATTAGCTCCTGCTCCTAAAATCAACTGGAACATGTTGAAGAAGACAACATTGATGAATGCCCTTGGAGAAGCCCTAAAGCTGTTGACAATTTGTATATGTTTAAAAACGGAGTTGTATCAACTCAAAATGGATATGGTCCATGACAGCAGTAAGAAATTTAACCAGCTTTTGTCCATTGTTGATTGCAAATCTGTGATAAGGGCAACATTGAGGTTGGACTAGGTACTGCTGTTCTAAAGGGAAAATGAGAGAATGATGAGAAATGAGGGTGTTCATATGAAGGTCATGCACTAGTTGTGGAGGAGTTTGAATGAGGGAGGAGTAAGATGAGTGTTCCAGAGGAAGGACCAAATCAATCATGTCAACAACGAGATCAATAACATGTCATGTCACTATTCTAGAAAGAAAAGTTACATACAAATGAGAGAGGACTTTAAAAGAATAATAATTATTAACGAAGATGATGAAACCTTTTGGATTAACATGGTCAAAAGCATTAAACATGACGAAATTTGCATTTGACAACAACTAAGAAGGCTGCTAAATCGAAATGAGTAGTGAATTTTGCAGCTTCTGAGCACATTCGTAGAGATGGAACGATGTTTGACACTTTCAAAACTCGAAGGCAATTTTACCATTTTAAGTTTGCAAATCGTAAGAGGAAGATTGAAAGGAATAGGGAGTGTGAGAATGAAAGATGGACTCATCCAGCTTTTCAAATGTAAGGTTTGAATCTCAACAATGAGAGTAAATTTGAGAAGAAGACACTTTTTTTATGAAGTGATTATTAAAAAAATTAATTAGGGAAAAATGTTGAAAAATGTAAATGGAAGTTGAAAGAAGTTTGTATTCTTGACTGTTGCGAAAACAAAAACCGTAAGTAATACAATTGAGATTGAATTACAAATATTTTAATCAATTTTAAAACAGTTAAATACTTTTGGGACAAATATTATATGAAAAGTACGTAAGAAGAGTCAAATCACGTATATTCCATCTAGGAATTCTTGGGTGTGTGAATGATTATGTTTTTGTGAGCTTTATCCAACAAAATAATTGAGTTCCTTAGATACACATCAAATATTTAACAGCCTCAGCTAGCTAGGTGCTAACCCTGGACAATAATTAAACCTGTGCTGAAGAAAATCAAGATTTTTGCATCTTAGTTTGATCTATGAGTAAACGATTTGAAACAGGGGTAAAATAATTACATGCATTGAAAATTTTCAAAATGAGTTTGCGCCTACTTAACTGTTCTTACTAACGAATGCAAGAGTCTCAGAAGCTCTAAGAAGAATTTTCGCCCAGGATCTGATTCGGTTGATGTATGTACTCTGATTGTTTGCTAAGATCGGAAAAGCTGCACCAAAAAAGATAAATTAATAACAGTTGTTGTTCTTATTTTGTAAATTGTAGGAAGTTAGGGATTGAGATCTACATATAGAACAGAAACCAAATCAGTACTTTTACCTCAGAAGAGAAAACAAGAGTACGATTGTATCTATCTCTATTTCTCTTTGCCACCTTTTATTGAGATTTTCTGTGTGCTCATCATTTTCTTGTTTTGAGAAGTACAATGTTCCGACAAATTACAAGGATCAGTGTGTGTTTGATATCCTTTCTAGACCTTAATTCTCACTTTCCAAAGGATTTCCAACGTGTATCTATCTATGTCTCGAGGTTCATTATTATCATAAGTGAACGCTCACTCTAACGTACCCAGAGCAGTTTCTTTTTCGTTATTTTCAGCTTTTAAACATTATATTCAATTCTATTCTTTATACTGCCACTTTTATTTTATTTTTATTTTTCTATCTAACACTTTTTTTTTTCTATCTAGCACTATTTCAAAAATAAATAATAATAATAATAAATTAAAAAAATTAATAAATTTAATTTTGAATGCATTAAAAAAATATTTTTAATATTTAAAATAGTTATTAATGAATAAAGAAACAAATTTTTACAAAATAAAAAATTAAAAATTAAAAATGTTTAGTTTATTTTTTTTAAAATGAAAAAAATAAAAAATGTTCATATTGTCAAACATCAGGACACACAAAAAGAACGTCTTCTAACATTACTAGTTCATTTTTCGTCATTAACTATGTTTCATTTCACACAAACTATTTAATGTACCATTGAAGAAAATATTAAATGAATGATCATCTCTCATTTATCTTCCTTTTTATGTTCAACATATACTTATTTAATATCACCTTATATCTCTTATCTTTATCTTATTTTGCTTTTATTTTATATCTTTTATGTTTTAAGATTTTTTTTTGTCATTCTTTATTTATTTCTGCTTTTTTGTTTTTATTTTTATTGTTACTGTTTTTATTTTCTATATTTATTTATTTTTATATTTTTTTCTTCTCATTTTTAAGCATTAAGTGTCGCATTTGCATTAGTTTTTTTTAGGATTTTGCTTTTAAGTTAGACACTTCAATATTATCTGTGTCCACTACTAATTAATACTAATTGACTTTGTTTTTTTTTATAATTATGTTCTGTATTTTTTACTTAAAATTAAATCATCAATAATAATAAAAATAAATATTAATTTTTGTTTATAGATTCAACTTTTATGTTGTTGTAGGGTTTAATTTTTTATTTTCTTCATTCTTAAAATAAAAAATGTAAACTAAATTTTTAATTTATTATTTTTTTATTTTTATTTTGTAAAAACTTCTTTCTCTATTTATTAATTATATTTCTAACTATTTTAAACATTAAAAATATTTATTTTTTAAAACATTCAAAATTAAAATTATCATTTTTTTATTTTTTTTTTACTTTTTAAAAAATGCTATATAGGAAAATAAAAACAAAGGGGTACTAGATAAAAAAATAAAAACAAAAAGATGCTAGATGAAAAAATAAATGTGTAAATAGTGGTATATAAGGAATTGAGTCACCAAGGTCATTGTCACCCAAATCCTGCTATCATTGTCACATACTGTAACAAATCCTGCTATCATTGTCACATACTGTAAAAAAAACTGTGTAAATTAACATAATGATTATTTTTAAGAATCTATATTTCCTTTTTTAACCATATAGAGGTATTTTTTGTTTTTAGTAAAAATATATGTCCCCTTTTTAATATTTTTTATCAATTTAATAAAATTTTATCTCTTAATTATTAAAATTGATAAAATTTTAAAAAATTATTGAAATAAATAAGTCGTATATTTGTAACACAATTTCAGTATAAACAAAGTGACATACAACTTTTAGTGTATTTAACTTAAGTAAGTCATGACATCATACGATTTACTTATTTTATTAATTTTTTAAAATCTTACTTATTTTGATAATTAAGAGATAAAATTATATTTGAATAATAAAAATCAATTTTTTTAACAAATTGTAATTTTTAATTAAAGATTAAGCATACGTTTTTATAGTTAAATGTTTTTATAGTTAAAGACAAAAAACCATTTTTTATATTTTTGTCTACAAATATTAAAAATCATTTTACAAATTAAAACAGAAAACACTATTGGGTCCACCATAGGTTGTCCACTTAGTGGACCAACTCAACCTAACTCATTTTTTAGTTTATTAAAATATATATTCAACGTATATTTCTAATATAAAAATTGAAAGCAAATTCTAATAACCTAGGAAGTTTGTACACACCTGATGTGTTTGTGTTTATGATGGACATACCGAGTATAAAACTTTTACAACAATTCTAGTTCTAACATAATTTAAAAAATATATATATTAATTTTTTTAAAACTCAAATTTATTGTATAAATTTTTATTATGATTATGAAAATAAGGAACAAATTTTTGAACTAGCTATGAAAAAATATATTTCTGATAAAAAACAATTGAAACATACTTGTACATATAAATTTTTATTATCAATTTATATAATTAATAATTATGTAATATATATATATATATATATCCTCGTGTCCTAATTTTAGAGATTATACGTATCTCATTATTTTTGTGTCGTACCAATATCCGTGTAGTGTATCTGATAAATAGACCATAACACAAAAATAATATTATATTAATATACACATAATTATCATATAATCATCCTAACATATCTTAATATATATATAAAACAATATCTGATAACTCTAAATATCATAATTACATAACATCTAAATGAAATGTAAATAATTTTAAAAATGAATCCAATATATTTCTTCCGTAACTCAAACTTCAAATAAATATAATCCAAAATCATCTTAAACTAAAATTACAATTCAAATTCATAAAAATATAAATTATTATCCAACATCAATTCATTAATCTTGCACTTCTATAACATTGTACTTAAAGTCATGAACAGAAAATACATATTTATCTCCTAAAATATCTTGTTTATCCTCCTCACCTACAATAAAAAAGATTTAACTAATAATAATGAAAAATTAAGTAATAAATTATTAAATTAATTTTATATAGTAATAATAATATTGAGAAAATAACTCCATAATTAATAGATTTTGATTTTGAGAGAAAATAAATGAAGAAAAATAAGAGCTAGAAAAGAGAAGGGAAACATGTGGATTACATATAGTTCCCTCACCCCATTTTTTTATAATTATGCTGAATTGTATTAAAAGTTTTTTTTAATTTTTTTTCATGAGTAGGTGAAGCAACTCTCACTCATCATGAGTTTTATTCAGTGAACTATCGATTAGGGATGACAATGCAGGCGGGCCATGCGAGTCAGTCCACAGTCTGTGTGGGTCAACAGCGGGATAGAGCGGGTTGGTCCACTAGCCTGCATAAATAAAAAAATAATTATTTTTAACTTTTAAAAAAAAATAAAATCATACTCATTCATCCATTATTGCAAAGTGACCTTTACTTTATTTTTTTAAAAAAATTGAATTCAGTGCACTAAAAAAAGAAATATTTTATTTTAATCATCTAAATGACTTAGTATTAAGAATGACATTGAATTTAGTTTTAAGTAAAGTCTTATATTTAAAATTTGTTAATAAAAAAATAATATAAAAAAAGATTTCAATAGGATAGTTAAAAAATTAATCATCTTCATTAAAATATTTTGTAGCAAAACTTTCATAAGGTACTCTTATACATTTACATACATATATAAGAAAAAATATATACAAAACAAAACTTTAATTATTTTTAAGCAAGTCTTCTAACAACACTCATACTTGAATCTATATTTTTATCTTAATTGAATAATTGAAACACGAATAAAATTTTAATTTTTCAGTGGTAGAAATAAGTTTTTTTTATAATTAATTAAATTTTAATTTTAAAAAAAAATATTTTTCTTATGCGAACTGGTCCACAGACCCACAAGTTACCTCTTATGTGGGGGTGAGCAAGTAAAATAAGTTAGCACTCCTTATGCGGGACGGGTCAACCCGATCCACATTTTGTAGGTCAAACGCAGTACGCCCAGTCTGTTTTACCACCCTTTGGTCGAATTTGATTCTAATTCTTACTAAAATTTATAATTTGATTGTCCATCATAATTTAAACTCGTGGTAAATGGAATTAGAAAATAGTTTCGGCTTTTAATCATATTTATTTAGTCTTTGATTTATTTTTAAAAACTGAAACAAATACACCGAGAAAGTAAAACAAATAATTAAAAAAAGTGGTCCTAGCCAGGTCGTCAAATTTGGCATTTTCTTGTTCCTAGTCTTAGCCAGGTTGTCTAAATGAAAATTTAAATGTTAATCCTATATCACAATTTTTATTCATACCATATTAATTACCATATGTTCTTGATTACTTTTATAGGTATTTACTTCAGATTTATGATAAATAATTATATTATTATATTTTTATACGTTTAATTATTAACTTTCTTAAAATATATTGAAATTTGCGTTTAAAAATTTAAAATTGAAAACAATAAATTATATGTGATAAAGAATTAAGTTGAAGCCTTGAATTAATATTAAAAGCAAAAGAAAAATATTAAACACCGTGGTTTTTTTAAATCTCCCTGCTGTGTTATTAAGTTTGCAGGAAAATATTAACTACTGTAGTTATTATTATATATTCAATGTAATAAATATTTATTGTAGAAGATGTTTTATAAGTGGAGGATAGCAAGAAATCTTAATTGTAAATCACATAGCGACAACTTTTTTATTTCACCTAATTTTATGAGACCAACTCAACAATCAAAATTTAATAATCAATTTATTGCTAATAATATTAAATATAATAAGTAGAACTAGATAATTTTTAATGATTAATTTGAAACTATAATAATAATTATTATTATTAATTAACAATGTATTAGAGGAATCAAACCATGTTCTATAATCACTACACCAAATTTTTTTTATCATGTAATAACTATTATAATTATTATTATAATTATTATCATTATAACAATAGTTATTATCATTATAACAATAGTTATTGTGATGTTATTATATTATTACTATTATATTTCTTATTATTAAAATTAATATTATTACTATATTAATAATAATCAAAACAATATTCATAATAATAATATAAATAAATAAATAAAAATAATAATCATAATCATAATCATAATAATAAAATAATTATAACTCGTTCTTTAAATCAGTAGATAATTTGTAGTGGTATATTTCTATTTAGCAATCAATTTAATTTCGATCGCTAAATCAATGTAAATTAGTGACAAAATCCAAATTCAGTCACTAATTTGTAGAGATTTAGTTATCGAAATCAAATCGGTAACTATTTTGTAGGGATAGATTTGTATTTAGTGATCAATTTGATTTTGATCGCTAAAACAGTGCAAATTAACAACAAAAACCAATTTCAATAGCTGATTTTTAGGGATTTAGTGACCAAAATCAAATCGATCGCTATCAGTATAAATTTGTGAAAAAAAATTAGATTGGGTGCTAATTTCTACTAATTTATAACCAAAATACAATTGGTCGCTATTTCAATGACAATTTGCAATCAATTCATTTCAATCGCTAAAATTGATCAGTAAATGATCTTTTATACGTATGATATTTAGAATTAATTACGTCATGTAAGAGTTCGACGTGGATACAAGAAATGTAAATTTACTTCGAATATAATATCCAAATTAAAAATGTGCATATTTATGTTGGACCGTAAATTGATCAACATAAATGAATATTTAAAAAGTACAAAACAAAATTCAAAAATTTATGTTAGACCATACATTTACTAACATAAATTGATGTCGAACTTGGTAACGTTCAACGTACATTTACGTCTACTGCATGGTTCAATGTAATTTTGATTTTTTTTTTAATTTAATTGGTTTTAGCTTAAAAGAAATGCAAAAAGTTATAAAAAAAATATCTAATCTAATATAAAAATTAACTAAACACAAGAGAATAAGACTAACTACACTACAAAAAGAATGTTATCCATTGTTTTCTTATTTGTTGTATGTCATTTTAACACAATATTGAATTGATCACTAAAGACATGAAACATTTGACTCACATGTGCAATAGTCATAAAAGTATAATACCCACTCAAATGATATTTTTCATGTAGTAAATGATATTCAAACAAAGCAACTTCCCTATTACACTAAAATGAGAAACAAGTGACAAAAGTTACGTCCATGCCATATTTTCTTCATCAACATCACATATCATCTCCTCTAAATGATTGTTCGTTCCTTTTTTAAAAGTTTTTGACACAGTAGGAATGTTTAGTATTTATCCATATCAAGTCCATATTATATAATTTTTCACTATATAAAAAATAATCAAGAGATCATGTATCTTCCTCAAATTTTGACAAATCATTCAACTCGGTCCACGTAGATTACAAACTTCATCATCATCAACTATTCAATATGTGATATATTCAATATGTGATTTTCACTTTTGTAATTGAAGGTGATATCCTACTTATTCACAAAGATATTTTTCCATAAATCGCTAACATCCCTCAATATAAGTACCCAATGCCTGAAAAGATACACATATGTCAATGTATTCACAAAAAAAGAACAACAAAAGAGGGGTTTATAACCTTATTAGACTGCTTAGCCTAGAAAAATCTTATTATGATGTATGTGGAAGGATTAGTGCAGAATCGATATTATTGAAGAAAGTCCTGGACCAACTCTAAACTGCAAAAGGTGGAAGCATCACAACTCTTCAATATAAATCTGTAGCAAGTGTCCTCTATTTGGTTCCAACATTTGTTGCTGCTTATAGGCATTATGTATTTAGAGTTCACATTCCAAATGGCCAGGATATTGTTGCCTTCTTCTTAGGATGCTTTTGGAGGCTTATTGTACTACAACTGTAGAGAGGGTTGGCTGAACAATTGTACTATATTATTTTTGAACTTGTAGTGAAAATGTAATTATCATAATAGGCTAAAGGTAGTGGGTGTGAAACACCACTTTTTAATGTAAGTCTTATTTTCTTTTCTTTTTTAGAAGGGTTGAAGCAACTTAAGTATGCAATACATTTATATGGTTATATATTTTTGCTGAAAAAAAAGAAAATAAGTAAAAGAATTCTGAGTTTGAGAAACTTGAAACAAGAGTGATTAACGTTCACTTATTCAAACCATACACTTTGAGCCAAAGTTTGAATCCGCTTTGAAAGACAAATGACAAATTATGTAAAGCTACTAGCATTGACAGCACTGGAGGTCTTATCTACCCCCATTCATGGCTGAAAACATGTCATAATCACATGTGAAATCAGTGTCTTCTATATAAGACCTGTTGAGATAATCTCTGATGTCCAAATCAATTGGACTTTGGAAGCCGTTGTTGTTTGGTTCAGAAATAGGATTCTGAAAACTATCAGAGGAGAAGGAGTTCAAGTTTTGATGCTCATAACTCTGGTGCAATGCAGGTGGGTATAGCTGTGTTGATCCTGTACTTCCATTCAGCGTGACTTGTGGTAGAGGTTGCACACTGAGGGAAGCAATACTGCTTAAAGGTTCCAATTCCATGTCCCCCCCTAGTAACTTCTTTCCGAAACCTGATCGCCAATCAGGGAAACGGACACACTTTTCTAACTCTAGATTTCGGATGCCAGGAGCAGGCAAAGCAAGGTTAGAACTCTGAGGCAGAAATTGGTTACTGTTGTTGTAGTTGTTGTTTACAAGATTCTGATTAAAGCCATAGTTAAAACTCACTTGACTTGGAGTCTGAAGTGACTGTTGCTGTGTTGCATTATGATTTGGAAGCTGATTGTTGTTGTTGTTGACAAGGTTCTGATTAAAGCCCTCGTTAAAACTCACTTGCCTCTGAGTCTGAAGTGGCTGTTGCTGTGTTGCATTCTCATTTCGAAACTGTACAGCATCGTTACCAGTTGAATTGTCACTTCCACTATTTCCAGCAGTATCAGCAAAGGCACCAAGAGCATGAGGGTTGCTTGGTGTGAGAATTTGGCTGTTGCAGCAACGACAAAAGGATGGGTTGCTCGGTGGTTGAGGATGGCATTGGACTGAAGAGCTGTTTTGAGGAGATGCTTCGGTTTGTTTATTGTTTCCTTCTTTCTGCAGAATAATCGATCCATCCGTTGCTTGAGTAATCACACTCTCCATTATGCCCTCAGTTTCATAGGAATTCCATTCAAAGTTGGTAATTGCTTCCCCTCCCTTCAGTTTTATTGATATAATGTCATAAGCTCTCGCTGCATCCTCTGCAGTGTCTGAAGTAGACAATCATATTATATTTAGAGAGTGTAACAAAAATATTCTAATCATTATATACTGTTCTCATAAACACATGCATGTTGATGCTTATCTATTCAGTGTGCCATAAATTACAACATGAATTTGAAGAGTTGGAAGCTCACAATAAGTTCCCAAGTGTATGGTTGGTGACCCTTCACGACCGAGCCTTGCTTCCCATTTCCTGCTTGTCGGAACCCTGTTTCTGGCAGGAATTAGAGAGAGAGAGAGTAAAGAAATGAAAGAGAGAATGAAGGAATGCAAACCTGTAGACGCCACGGAAAGGGGAATCAGCGTCTGTATAGCCCTTGCCCAACCTGATATTTTTTCAAGGTTCCATGCAATCATGAATTTCTTTATCTTAATTATGAACTCATACTAATGGTTGACATTTTTAAAGAATCATTTGGCTTTTGCCATGCTAAGCAAATAAATACAAAGGAGCGATATTAGTTGATCAACGAGTGAGGGTAAAAAGAAGAAAAAACAACATATATTTGGAGGCCACAGTTGAGTGGAACTCTTTCTTTGGGGGATAATCACAACCATACATAATATAAATAATCCTAACTTTCATTCTATTGTTAGAAAAAAGGACACTGATATTTGGCAGAATGTTTTCAAAAATGGTTTGCAATGGTAAGATGCTTTTCATCATAATTGTATTGGCAATAAGAACAACAGTATTTTATATGTAATTTTCTACCATGTTAATATCAACCATAATTTCATATAATATGAAGTATCACAGTAAATCACAATTACAGTAGCAATGACGATTTAAATCCCTATTTAATAAAAAAACCAATTTTACATAGTTAGACTTGAAAAAATAAAGAAATACAATTAATAGTTTTAAAAAAATTGAATTGAAAGATTCTAAACTTAACTCATTGAAGTAATAGAAATTTGTTATATCTAACTTTTTTTCTTAGTCTATATATCACTTTTTAATTTTATAAAACTTCTTTCTTTATTGATATTAACTCTCCAAATAAGTCTATATGTATAAGTTGATTTGAATTTGTGAGGAAGACTCTTGAGAATATTTATGAAAATTTAACATAAGATCTATATTTTCTTTTATATTTAGAAATATTTTACAAAGTATATAACAGTATTGCATAAGAAGATACACAAAATTCACATCTTACCCTCTAACAGCACAAAGATAGTCCCATTTGCTCATTTTTCGCATTTCATCCATGTCCTTGGAATAACATCTCACCTACGGATAATAGTAAGCTATATGAGAAGGAATTGAACTAATTATTAATAATTGATAATAAAAATCCACCACAAAATATTTATGAAGTTCATAAATGTATCTATAATGAATGACATATACATGAAAATTCGTTAATGCTTTTAAGCCCCCTATTCTGATTGACACTAAATCATGAGCTTTGGCGGCGTCGACTTCATTTGAGTAAGCACCTTCCAACAAAAACAAGGAAAAATCAAAGAAAGATTCACTCAAAAACCAAGATTTATCATCTGCTATTCACATTAATATAACCAACATTTTGATGCAGGAAAGCAAATTGTACTAACCAATATAAACTGCAATAGTTGATGAAGAAGATGCAGACATAAACAAGCAAAAATCAAATCAAGTTAGTGAGATAAAGCAAATAAATGGAGAATTGAAAACATATATGTTCTAAAGGCTATTTCAACCTGTTCTTCCTCTTTCCCCTGGATTGCTGTTATCCCACACAAATGCTTCGAAACGATCATCGTTGCACCTACATCAAAATTAATTTTTCCTCTCGTTAAGGTTACAAAAATAAAATAGAAACTAATGCAATAGCTTAATTATTTGAAAGAGAATCATATATACTTGATTACTCCTCGATACACAGAGCTCTTGCTACCAATTGTTTTTGCAACCAAATCAAGACATGCTTCACGCTGTCTTCGATCATTCTCCTCACAATCACTTCGTTCCCTCTCATTAATAATCCTGCTACAGCATTTCAAATAAGAAAAAACAAAATTGAGTGTGTTATTATAAAGCAAAGTACCGAAGGTGACACGTACGTTGATGTTGCTGTTGCTGTGGCTGCAATTGACCCAACATTGTACGAGAATAGCTTGGATTGGATTAGGGTTTCTTCTATGTGTTTTTCGTTAATTATTCCCTCTAAAAGGGATAACACATCATATTGGAGGGATGAAGTGCAGGTGGAATTGTTGATTGAGCCTTGAGAAGTGGTTTCCATTTGTGGAGACACAATGTGTTGATGGAGTAGCAGTGACTCTTGATTCCAATTCCTGGAAGTGCCTTGAGTGGTTAACATGGTTGGTTCCATGGTTGTTGCATCCTCCAGCATAGAGTATGATTCTTCCATGCTCAATTATCTATGGTGCTGAAGTGAGGATATGATGATTTGGGTTTCTGGAATAGAGGTGAAGCGGTTTTGTTAAGAATTCACATACCTAGCTAGGACTAAGTTATTTCAAAATATGTAACTCCCACAGAAATGTTTGACCCTAATATTTGTTTTTTAATCTTATGTTGAACATGATTAATTATTTTCTTAATCACTTATTAAATGCAAAGATAAAAAATAAATATAATATTATTAATTTATAAAGGAAAATGTTAATATATGAGTTGGAAATGAATTGTTCAATTTTCAAGTAATCATTTCATCTTAACAGTTTGTTGAATTCCTTAGGTGGAATCATATTAAAATTTATGAACGGCTCAGAAAAGAGAGAATAATACAAAAAGTTATTAATCTTTTTCATTAATATTTTTCATTAAGTTTAATTCTTTAATATTCTTTTTTCCGATTATTTTATAAATCTAATCAATAATTAAATTCGTTTAAAAAAATGGTTAACTATTGAACTTACACATCTTCAAGAAATTTGAGCTCAATTTCTAAAGGATTTTAATTGGCTAGATTTTCTTTGTTTTTTTATTAGCAGAAAAAAATATGATAAATATAACCCTTGTATAAAACATACAATGTTTGTGGGCTACATTTTCATTGTTTATCGCCAATGAAGACAATCATATTTAAAACATAGTTATGTATTAAAAAAGATTGGTATTTTGTTTTCGTAGAGATCCAAACCTTTAATTTGTTTATCATTTTACAATTTTTTTTGCTTTTGGCTGTTTGAAGGAGTTGCTTTACTACTTAGAACTTTACTCAAAACTACTAATTACGCTAAAACAATAATGTATGAATGAGTTTATATATTTGATTTTTAAATATTACATTTTAAGTAGATTTTATCCTCTCGTAATATTTATTAATTATCATGACTTTATCATTAATTAGTCCATTCGAATACTAGTTTAATCACAATATCAATCCATATTAATAAAAATATTTAAAGAGGCATAGTTTAGGAATAACATTAAATAAACCATTGTATATACTCTATCATGCTCCAACACACATAATAAATGAAATGACTCATAAATAAAGCAACATACAAATGCCAATTACAAAGTGTTGGGCTAGAGGATATATATCAACAATTTCCCTTTAAATTTAGAATCAATCAGACATATGTCAAATCTTTATAGATAATGTGACCAACATGCTTATGTTGTAGGGTTGGTATTTATAGCATATCTTCACATCTTCTTTATTGCTAATCTCTCTAATGAGATGAAAGCTAATAAAAATATGTTTGGATTGTTGATTCTTTAGTACGTGTAATTGTTTTGTTATTGTCACAATAGAAATCTATTAAGTTCACAATTATAGGTTTTAAAAATAATTGTTGTTGTCACAATAGAAATCTATTAAGTTCACAATGATAGGTTTTAAAAATAATTGGTTAGCTTCAATGTGTTACTCTTTTTGAAAAACAAAATACTAAATTAGTGTAAGATTTAGATTTTTGCTATAGGCTATTGGTAGGTCCATGTTGATATGGACTTTGTTTGAAGGGCATGGAATATGAAGATTTGAAGAAATGGATGCGTGATGATTTGAAAGGAAAGTGTGAAAAAAGTGATTGTGTTTATATTCAGGTATCTTAGAGTGAATTTGCGATAAAAGTTTATTAAAATTTGTGAGTAATGTGACAATTGTGAGATAATTTTTTATTTTTTAAAAAGTTTAAAATATAAGTTTACAAAATTACCCATATCTTTAAAAATATTTGAATAATGAAATATGATATTTTTTATATAGATCTGAGTTAATTAAAATTTTGATTTTTTTTTAATGTTGAATAATTTTTTTACAAGAAATATGAGTTACTTATTATTGTCAAAAAAATTCATAATTTTTTATTTATATAATTATAATATTAAAAATTGTAAAAAACATTGGAAAAATAATTTAAAAAAATGAATTAAAATATCTATTAAAAATATTTTTTTTTAAATATAACCTTAATATTTTAAAAAATATAAAATACTAATATTATTATTATATAAAAATAAATAATATTTAAATGGCACTGCTTTACAAAATTTTCATTAAAGTAATTTTTATTTCAAATTTAAATGATAATAATATTTTATATTTTTGTAATCAACATTATTATTGTATAACTTTATGTTTTTATTATAAATAATTATATATTCATTACTAGTAATTGTTAATATTTATTTTTATTAATAACTTTATTAAATATTATTATTATTTAATATTACTTTATTATATTATATTATATAATCAATTATAATATTTATATTCATAATAAATGAATTAATATATTTTAAAATTAATTTTAAATTTAAATTATAAATTGAATTTTTTGTAAAGATATGTAAATACAGAAAACAAGAAAACGTAAATAACAAAAATAAAATACATCTACTACTAAAATGAAAATTGGCATTGTCTCACTATGCTCAGTTTATTTGGGGGGCAAAATGCAAAATGGTCATTGTTGAGATAATTTTCCTCTTAAATCTCAACTATGATGAACACTTTTAAATACATCCACTCCTTTTAGCGCTTTCATTTCTTCACAACATGGTTGATACAAATACACTTCTTTCTCTAAAATCAATGTCTTTCTATCTAAGTGAATAATATTCACTCGGATCCAAACTGAGCATTACTATGTTGTGTTTTGGAGAACTATGTGAGGTAGATTTTTTTTGTATGAAAGGTTGTGGTATTTCTAAACACCCTATTTATTCAATTTATTTTTTACTGATAACAAAAAGTCTACAATGTTAAGAATTGTGCCAACTCGGAAATTAACTTCATCCAAGATCTTGTTCTTTTTCCATTAGAAGCAATTATATATTTAACTTGTGCAATAAAGTTAGCAACATTTTATTCTTTTTGATCTTCAAAGTTTAAAGCAAAATACAAAGTTAGACTACACTTATCTTTAACTCTTTTGAAGTATTTAAAGGTGTTTTGTACAATAGTCTTGTAAACCTTCACTAGAATCAGGTTGGTATTTGCTTGTTAAACTTAAAACATATAAGACATGTACTATTGGTGAATATTAAGGAAATAATAATTATCAAATTATATGCAATTATTGTATGTAATTATTGTACTATTGTATGCAATTATATGCAATTAATTTAATAATGATAGAATCTCATGATTAGTGAATCCCTACCTAATTAGTTTGTAATTTGGAGAAAGAAAATCTCTATACACTTATATATATTTCCTATTTCCTATCCATGGTGTGATGTAAATACATACAAAAGAATAAGAAATATTTATTTTTGTTACCATTTTATTATATATCATTTTCTTATAGTGAAGTTCATATTATAATTTAGCTTAACTTAATAATTAGAAAACAAACTCGATCCCTTTTGTTATAAAATAATAGGATTGAAACAACAATTTAAAAATGTCTTCCGCTAAATATGAATTTAATTAGAAAAATTATATTAGTGTGAATGTTAGCATGTAAAAGATAATAATGAGGAAACAACTAAAGGAATAAAAAAAAAACAACTCATGAACACATGCTAGAAGTTATTAGAAATTGAATGAATAAAATAAGAACACAAGAACAATATAAGAATTGGAAAGGAAAGAAAATTTGGAAAAAACTTGGATAGATGGAAGAAAGAGAGTCACTTGAAGATGATGAAGGTGTCATATATATGATAAGTTCTAATAGTGAATCGCCAGTTAACTTGTAGGATAACAAGATAAGATTCTAAAATTTAAGACTAGTGTCCCAATTCTGACTAATTTCTTTAATGATTCAAAGTAAAACAAAAGGAATCGGGATGACTATGTGTAGCCATATGAAGTTCTAAAATATAATCCTAAATGAGTCTTAAATTATATGTCCATGATATGTTTAAATGCCATCCGAAAATTTGAGTGAAAAGTAAGGAAATTTTTTAATTAAAAATTAAATTAAATTAAATTGAAGAAAATCCTATTTAGTTTGACTGAGAATCTCCCATGTGTGCCTTTTCTTGTCAGGATTTGTTTGCCACTTTGAGAGTCATTTGTTCCTTGCCTTCACTTCTCACAACTTGGTCGAATGGGTTTCACAAGTTGAATTCTTCTAGTTTTTAAATTATATTTCTAAGAAACCCTAAACAAAGAAAATAAGAAATCAATTAGTTACAAGAACATTTTGTATAGTCATGCTTCTATTAATTCTTCTTGGAATGATACTTAATTTTTTATTCTTCATTCATAAACTCGTCATAACATGAAAAAATCAATAGTACATACATATAAAATCTTATTCATGTAATCTCTTTCCTTTTTTTGTAAAGGGTAATTGTATTCTGGACAAGCATATACGATGTGACATATGAAAGATTCATTTATTCAATTTATGTGTATTAAAGAATCTCATCACCTTTCTTTTTTGTATGTCCTCTTACTTTGGGTCAAATATCTTCAACAATTTGCCTTTATAAATCTTGATGTCTAATATATACATTGTTTCACCACTCTCTATCATAGAAAATCAAGTCGTCAGCCTTGTCTTAGAATTTTGTTCGATAGGGTTGTCAAAAGTTGTACACCATTTACATACAATACCAATAAGATAAGTCTGATCCTCCAAATGTATAAAATTATTCTCTTTTTTCTATAAATCCTTCATCAAACAAAGGTTCCAAACCTTGCTTTAATTTATAAATTAATTGTTTCAACTTGAATACCTTTTGAATATCTCCTAGAATGGCAAAATTCTATGTTGTGTCATGTACACATCCTCAAGAAATTGATCTCATTTAATAAAGTCGCATTGACATCCACTTTCTAGATCTTCTAATCATGGTATACTACAATAGCAAGCAAGATCAACTAAAGCATTGATATCAAAAAAGATATTTTTCGCACTACACCATGAATCTTCCTGCAGCCTTTTGTATCCAATCATGAATTAAATGTATTTGTCATCCATTTCTATTTTTTTCTTTAAAATTCTCATTTATCTCATGAGTTTGATCCTTTTAGGTAGCTTCAATAAGGTCCATACTTGGTTATTGTACATGGACATCAGTAAGATCTCATGAATTCTTGCTAATTAATTCTCATATTTTGAGGTAGTAATAGTTGTATGGGAGATTGTGGGCTCATCTTGATCCATGAGCAATATCACCATTTTAAAGAACATGTCTCGTATCTCATGGATGCTACATCATGCCTAGCTTTTCCTTCACTGCTACAACCCCGCTATTTGTTATTCCAATCATAGAGCACACCAACAAGCCATTGTTGCATGTTTTATTCCATATTTATGCCCCTAGCTGATTGTGTATTTGCTATTCCTCATCTTCCCTATTTTGTAATACATTCCAACCCATCCAAATCAACTAAAAGCCTCATTTGTATTGTTGCTAGCATCCTCGCCCCTCCTCTACATCAGATCACAAATCCTGCTTCCTTAACAATCCTGCTACACATTCTTCCAACGCCCTCCTATTACCTTCAAGCATTTCCCACTAACTTGCTTTGTTTGTCTGCCACGAAATCCTTCCATATACCAACATTCACCACCCACTTATTGTTGTAGAAATATCCAAAAGTTTACCTATATTCATCTTCTGCTCCCTTATCATCCTTCAAGCCATGACATCAGCTTCACCGTGACAAAGCCTGCCATTTTACTTCATTCACACCCTTCCTACAAAAAAACACAACTTATCCCTACCAAAACTTGATAGAGAATTATATTACAAAACCGCATGAATCAAAATACTACTTTTTAAGTACTTCATAAAACCCAAAGGTTCCATACATCATTCAAAGTATGTGAACCCAATTTGAATTTCTTTGTGTTACCACAAACACCTCTATGTGATCCACTCTCTCATTATTAAAAACACATATATTCTTGTGCTTCCAGATCTCACCAATAATTGTGATTCAACCCCTCTCCCCCCCCTCCCCCACCCACCCCACTACCCCCACCCCCCCCCTCACCACCAACCCACCCCACAAATAACT
>Ga0123342_1001331_pt1 | contig 41544 bp, 20 predicted proteins | sample Turbeawhitnodule_FD_89960 | JGI IMG/M metagenome (GOLD analysis project Ga0123342, IMG submission 89960) | Root nodule microbial communities of legume samples collected from Mexico - Turtle bean Mexico white nodule | ecosystem: Host-associated > Plants > Roots > Nodule | place: Mexico: Nepantla...
ATTTACGGGCCTAATGCAAATTATCCAAACAGAACAAAAATTCAGTATATAATAGAATAAGTTGAGAGGATTAAACTTCTCAACTGACCCCACCAAGATTGATGACTAAATCCTAAGGAAAAAAAAGAACAAAGGATATTTAGAGTAAAAATGAACTTACTCTGTTTAAAAATCTGACCGGGTAGAAATGTTCCTTAACTCCTCTGTTACAGCGTGGTATGATCATATTCTAAAATAGATGAAGATTGAGAGAGAGGGAGAGAAGAGAATATGGAGAGAGAGAAATGGAGATAAGGAAGAAAAAAAAAATGCATGAAGGGCTTCTGTTTCTCTTTTTAAAAAGTGCTCTTACAATCTGCATAGGTATTTTATATTTATTTTCATATATGTATGTATATTTGTAATATATATACACTATGTTTCATATTTAAGTTTTCTATTTTATTTAAGATAAAATGTTTAGTGGGAACATTCCAAGAGACACAGTCTTTTTTTTTATGTAATATTTCTTAATTAATTTAGTGATATTGATCTAATATTATTTGTCATTTTTAAAAAAATTAAAATAATTATTTTTAATGTATTATTGGTATAAATATATTAAAAAAAAATGTGTATACACTTTATAATTATTAGTTTTTCTTAAAAAAAATCCTGCCATAAAAAAAATAAAAGAGTAACATTAATTTATTTTAAAAAAATTGTGAGAGAGAAAAGTTGATTTACAAATTTCATATATATTGTATAAAACATAGAAAACGCATAGTTAAATTTTTTAAAACAAAATGAAAAAAATAAAGATAAAATTTTAAATACGTGTTAATTTATGCTGGTACTCGTACCTAAATAAATATATTTTTAATATGAGTATTACAAACTACCGTCCTAAATATACTTAATAATAAGAAATTAAAAGAAAACATTTTCACTATAAATTCTGGAAGATCACATTAGATATTAAAATATATGGAGTAGCGCAGTGTTATGCATTTCTATATATATAAAAAAAATTATCTATCAATTACTTAAATAATGTTCAAATTACCTTTAAATATATTTGCAAGTAAAGTTGACCAAATCACTCACTTAAAAGTAAAACTTTAACCTCTAATGTTTTGTTATAGACATTTTAGTCTCTAAGTTTAATTTGTATTCAAATGGTTTTATGTGTTGTCTTAAATCTTTTAAAGAGAAAAATTTGGGCCTTTCTTATTGATGAATAAAATAGGTTGTGTAATATTTACTAATTTAGTGTATGTTTATAAATGAGGGATTTTGTATGATTTCCAATTTAATTAAAACTCAGATTAATTATTATGTCAATAAATATTTTATGAATTACATGTTTATTAATAGTAGTAATAACAATACAACTTGATAATTATCAAAATTTGATGTGATGATTATTTAAATTAAGGAGAAAATTAATAAAATAAAACATGTGTTTCATATATAAATTTGCTAATTTCATATTAAAAAGAGATATGATTCATGTTGTAGATTTATATTCTAATAAAAGTGATGAATAATTAGTTTTAAATTTATACAATGTATTTATTATTTTATTTGTATAACTTTATACTTTGAACTTGATTTTAAGCGTAAAATAATTTGATTTGAAAAACTAATTTAAATGTGTTTGTTTTTTAATAATAGGAAAAATGTGACATAAATTATAAATTTAATCATAATTTTTTATTAAATTTGGATAAATTAGTTGTTATTTGACTACATCAACTGCATTCGAAGTTTGATTTTAAGTATATAATAAAACATAATAAAAGACAAAAGGCAAACAAATTTGTGAAATGTTTATCTACTTAATTATTTTTAAATGATGAAAATACTAAAATATAAATAAGTTGTAAAAATGAAAAAAAAAATTATAAATATGTAAAAATTTAAAAATTAGTAATAAATAACAATTTAAAATCATTATAAATAATAGTTAATAGTTTAGTTTTCATTATTGTAAAGCATTGAATTTAAGGCCATTTCCTCTTTGTCCTTTTCATTTTTTTTCTTTCTTCCTTCGTTGTTGCTAGCTTATCATTAATCATGTATATTTAATTGCATTTTAGTTCAAATTGATTGTTTTCCTACTAAAAAACTTCTCAATTTTTTTACTAGTATTTGATTTTGTTATTGATTTGGTCAATTGAGAAAAAGTAGTCACCCAAGTTTAGTCTTGTTTGATTGTATTGAACTAGGTCTATAGAATTTTAGAAAATTTCAAACTTTTTATAACTATTACTCAGAGTGCAAGTAACATCTAAGTAAGGATAATTATTTAAACTCAGTCAAGTGTTAGTTTTTATAAAACATATTTAATATAAATATTTTGAAATATATCAATTGAATTTTCTCTTACATATTCATTTAATACTTAGATTCAAAACATATTGATCTACAGTTAAATTAATAGATTAAAAAGTAGAATATCTTTTAGTTATAGTCACATGCATATGACTTATTTGATGAAATTGAACTATGAATGATTATTTTTTGTTTAGTAATTTATCTTTTTCTCATGTTGATTTAGGAAATTATTCGGATAACGTTTGGTACATGAACAAATCATATCTATATCAATTATAATCACTAAAAAAATATTAAATAAAAATTAATTAATTGCTATAATAATTAAATTAGAAATTATTTTAAAAAAATTTTAAAAAAAATTGATTTTTAAATTAGTTTATATTATTGTTAAATGGTTTTAAATTGATATATCATTAGCTATCAAAGTCTTGACAACTAATTATTTATTGATTTTAAAAAATAGTTTTTATTTCATGATTTTCTTGTAATGAGTGTAAACTCATAATATCTGCAATAACAAGTTATCTTTATGTTAAATAAATACCATGTTAATGAAAACTAATTCAAATGCATTAAAATATTAGTATATAATAAATTACGATAAATATTTATGTACATATTTTTTTTATTTGATTATTTTAGTGTTATAAGTTCTTGTATATCTGACTATATGTATATTTTTATATGAGATTTTCCAAAGAGATATATGGAATTTTGGTATTTAATTTTGACGAATTTGATGAAAAAAATATTTTTTTAATATTTATTAACAGAAGTAAAATAAAATTTCCCCATATCCTTATTATTTTTTGAAGCGTTCGGTCCTGCATCCAATTAGTGCATTTAGATCCCTTGACTAGGCTAGATATCTCCATAAACATGCCTGTGAATTTAGCTCTCATAGTGGTTGGTTACAAAAGTTCCTTCCAAAGTCATGATTCCAAAAAATCAGGTTGATTAATTCTTTGCTGAAAAAAAAAAAAAGTCATGATTCCAAAATTCTAATTACTCAGATAAAAATTATGTTGATTACATATTTTTCATAAAAAGAAAAATTTGTTTTAATTTATTAAGATTGAAGTTAAATATGTTTTTTTTATTCGTGTACTTTTACGCAAAATTTTTTTTTTTTTTCCAAAACTTTATATCTTCTTATATACAATAAGAAAATTATTGAAATGAATAATTATCATTTTTTATTAAAAGTTATAATACTAGTATTTAATCCGTGCAATGCATTCTATTTTTCCTAAAATATCATTTTAAATTATAATATTATAATATTAAAGAAAAATTAATTTATATATTATATTGAATTTGACATTTCTAAAACGTAATATAAGTTATATCATAAGTTATAAGTAAAAACTACATGAATTATTAATTACATAAACTAACAATATGTAAGATATGCATTTTACAAAAGACAAAGTAGTATGAATTTAACGAAAATAAAAATCAAGAAAGAATGATTGAAGAGGATCTTCTTTAAATATGGTTGACTGAAAATTTATTTATTACATAAAAAATATAAATACTCATTCTCATTTTAATCTCTTATGACAAGTATATAATAAGTCTAGATTTTAGATTATAGAAAAAAAAACAAATTTATATAAAAATACATAAAAAAAACAAAAAAAAACATTTTTTTTATAAAACAGTTTTCATGTTAGGCATCATTATGTGACTTGACATTTCAACTAGGCTGACACCTCAAACATCAACAATTATCTGTCATTACATGAAAAAAAATATTATTAAAAAAAAGAAAATACAAAAATATGAGGATTAAATCAAAACTTGCATGCTAACAAAAACAATACATAGGTAGACTATACCTATTTATAAAGAATTCTAAAAACAAATTAAATAGAAACATATTATACCAATGAAATTGTTCTCTATGAATAAATAATAAATTAGCCAACTTATCAACATATATATTTTCTTCACGAAAAATATGAGTAGCCCTAAACCTGATTTTTCTTTAAAATTACTATGTTAATCAAAGTTGTCCTAACTTTTTAATCCGGACAAAAAGAAACACTTGGTGACATTTTGGGTTATAGTTATTTGTTTAAGTTATAGCTTACTTCTATACTACAACCAATCACTTTTGGTAGTTAAAATCTGTGTAGACTTCATACCTTGCTAACTGGTTACTAATATTTACAATTTACTTTCCAAAATTAACTTATTACATTAACATTTTAGAAGTTGTCGAAATGTGAATTAATTTAGCATATTTTGATAGTATTTAGATGTGGTGTTTAAATTAAGAAATATTTAGGCTATGGAATTTTGTTGTATTGGGGTGCTGTAAAAGTATAGCTTTATGGTAGGGTTGGGGTGTCTGGGGCAGGGAGCAAAAAGGGAAATATATATATACACATATATAAGCATAGAGGAAGTCACGCCCACGCTTTGGGCAGATTGGCACGTGGGAGAGTGGGAAATGACCTATTGTAGGGAGGGGCTAACACTTCATTCATCATTGTGTTTTCCTCACTCTCACATACCACCCTTCATCTTAGAGGTAGGGGCCCTTCTTTTTTTGTTTATTAATTTTTCATCTTCTAAGCATCATGTGGGTGGGAAATCCACCAGATCTTCTTTTTTTAATGCAACATGTAAGCAAGGTACATGAAGAGTGGTCAATTCTCTGTGGTCTAGGTACCATGGGAAGATTAGGGAGAGAAAAAGGTTATATAACTTAATTCACAAAACTAGCCCATCAAACATCTTCAACAATCTAATGCACAACAACAAAATGTGTAAGGTACAACAATTTTCTCTACAGCCCCTGCACAATATCTACTGCTTTTATGTTCCTCTTCTTTTTTCCTTCATCATTATTTCCACCTCTTTTTCATGCTCATTTCAATAAATTAAATCTAACCATTTATAATTTAGTTAATGTTGGATTATCTTGAAAACAGATGTTTAATTCTTATTATTGTGAGCTCTGATTTTTTATTATTTATTTATAAATAAATGTAAACTTTATGTTTATTTCATTTCTTTAAAACTCTACTCTTTTTAAACTATCCATGGAATTTGAATTATGAAGTTATTTGTTTTTGCTAATAGATTATAACCTTAATGAGATAGTAGGTGGTAGATTAAGATAGTTGATTGAATTTTTTTAATAAAGTAATATGAATTTAACTTCTCTTTCTTTCTTTTTAAAGTTATGATTAAGGGTAGATGTTGATAAGGTATGGATTTATATGTTGGAATTCCATAAGCTCAATTGAAATGTTGTGATACTTTAAATGTATGCAAAGAAAGTTTCTAATAAAATTATTACCTCTAGTTAAGAAGAGTTGATTTTATATTTACTTCAACTTGGATATTGAGATAGAAATGTAAAAATATATTGTTATATGTGAGAATATGATTATACAAATACTTTGGAAGTTCAAAATATGATTTTGAAGGAAGACAAAGGAAGACAAGATAGTTGCATTAGGTCTTTGAATTGATGGTTTAGGTATATTTGTTAAAATAGATATGTTGCACTTTTATGTTGGTGAAGAATTTGTTTATGGTCCAATGAGTGAGTAATCATTGCATGCATCATTTAATGTCCCTCGAGTCAAACATGGATACTCAAGTTATGACTTGAGACTGAGCAAGAGAAAAACTGAGACAATTATCTCTATTCTCGAGCAAGTGATATTTAAGCAACAAATGTTACTCATGCGTTGAGTGAGCATTTAAGTAAAGGAGAGACCAAATCATTGTTCCATTGGAGCTCATGTTGCTCAAGCAATGTGAGATTGCTCAAATGAGAATTTTCTTCCTTTGTGTAAGGAAACAAGATTGTTCAAGTAGAATGTGGTTGATGGTGATATGTGTGTGTGATAAATAAAAAAAAATAAAATAAAAAAAAATAAAAAAAATAAAAAAAATAAAAAAATATATATATATATATACATACACTATTAATGATGATGTTGGAATGCATACTAATGAACATATATTTATTCACAATCAATAGCTTTAATAATAGATTATTAGACTATAATAATAAATAATAGCTTTACAATATCTCACAAACAGAATTGGAAGTAAATCTTCTGCAAAATACAAGAATTATAGAAAGTTGGAAACTATTAACAAAATCTAAACTACAATATTTTCCCAAATCCTTAAAGCATAAAAGATTATAAAAGGACACAAGCATCAAGGAGAAAATGAGAACTTCATAAGGTTTTCTTAGTTTCTTTTCTTTTTTTTGTAATTCTTTTGTTTTGTTTCTGCATGGAAAGCTAAACATTTTTTGTTGTGTCCTTTGTAATTCCCCATTGAGTTTAGAAGTTTTGATCAATAAAAGTTTCGATTTTTTATTCTTTATAACAGTTGTTTTGATATTCTAATTTCCTGAAAAATTGGTTTTTGTGAGAGGTTGTACTTAAACACATGATTGAGAATCTTTCTTATTTTAAACTTTGGTTTCTTAGTTAGTTACATTGTTCTAATTAATTTATTGGACGCATGATTCAAGAGAGAGGAAATAAACATTCTCATGGAGTATACACATGGAACAAAGTGGTTACTGATTAAACCAGTAGACGCATTTATTGGTGAGTTTAAGTTGAATAAGATTGATGCAGGTTCAATCTGGTTTAGCTTTGTTGGGGGATTAAAAAATGATTAATATTTAGAGAACCTGTGAAAAATTCAATGGTGGAAGAACTTGGGATGAACGTTTTTTATTTTTATTTTCTGTTTTAATCTCTTTTATATTTTTCGCACAACTATCTCAATCCATTTTTATCTTTATTGTTGTTGTTAACCTTTCTTGCTTGTAGATAGATTTTGAACATTCATTTACTGATTTTATTATTGGATTCGTTGAGAGACGACTTGAGGTCATCTAACCACTTATATATTGTCATCTCTTTAGCATTAGACAAGTATACACTATAATCATTTTAAATAGTGTTGTATATTGGATGTAGGTCATATATGATGACTCTTTTATGGGAGTGCGACTCTTTATGGACATGGACCCGTGTGTTTTAACTTTTTTATTAATATAGTGAGGGATACCTGATAAAAAAAAATATTAAATATAAAACTTAGTACAAAAAAAAGATATTATATTTTATTGATGATCACATCAAAAAATCAAAATATTAAGTGGTGAAAAAATAAACCTAATTTGTATTTGTGTATATATTTCATGGGTAATTTGTCAGTTTATGATGAGACATGTAAAAAAGTGAATTACAGTTTTACATTTCTGTCTCTTATAATATTAGCAAGATTTATTTAAATAAAAAATAATCTTCAATTTTAGTGGAATGTTTTATCCAAAGAATCAAAGTATTGAATTGTTATTATATTATTAAGGTTTAATATGATTATTTAAGTGCAATAATATTTTTCTTGAAAAAGAGGATGCAATCAATTCTGTTAACAACTATTCTCTTTAAATGGCATTTGTACAGAGTTTGATGTCAAAAGTAAATATTGATATGGTTGGAGAACTTGACATATATAATATTTATCCAAATTTAAATAAATTAATGTTTTCGTTTTATATTTATTTTGAATATTAAACTAGTTTAAAAAAAGCACAATGCAAAAAATCATTTAAGTAAGGTACAAATTATATAAAAATATACACAATTAATTTAAAAATGAGCTGAAAGGAGAAAAGGTTGAAAATAACACGTAAATATGAATAATCATAGTTTAAAATATGATCTAAGTAAAGGTTCCAATTCGATTTTAATTAGAATTTAGTTAGATCATAGTTTAATCATTAACTTGTATGCATAGTTAGATTATTAATTTTTTAAATAATTATTTAAAACCCCACTAGGAAGATAGTGTATAAACAATTAATTTAAATTTATCTTTTTTTATTATTAAGAAGATTACGGACGTACCTTTAACATGCTTGCAAAACAATGTTAATCGTTAGAGATTATTAAAAAACTGAAAAGCAAGTAATATGATAAGGATTTGTTTTATAAGTTTAAAGGGAAATTTTAAATTAAATAAAAATGAATATTTTATTATTTAGAAGCTATAAAAACAGTATAATATATATATATATATATAATTCACTTATCTAAAATATTTCACCTCTTATAAATATAAAATTTTCTATTTCTTTTTAATTTTCTAAAATTAGTTTTTACCATTCCTTTTAAAGCGTGCATATTAGTATAATAGGTGATTCAAACTCAAACAGATCTTTATTTTAAGTAAGTTTCTTTTACTTTTATATATTTAGTTTCCTATTTCTCTTGTTTGAATGCATAGGTAAGTATTTAGAGTTGCATTGAGATATGAGATGGAAAAATAATCTCTACTATTTTACATCAGTAATAATTTGTTTGATATGTGAATTGGATTTTTTAACATTTTATGAACTTTTTGTAACCTTTTAAGTTTTTGTAACATTTTAATGAATTGTGGTGTATATGAATCATGAAAAATAAGAATGAGTCACACGTGGTTGATTGGTTAATAAATTATCACAATATGATTAATGAGAAATTATATATGAATGATTTAGGGTTTAAGATTGTAGGTTTCAATAATAACCTTAATCACATATATTAATGTATCAAATGGTAAAGAGTAAGTAAAAATTGTTGTTAACCATGTTAGATTGAAAATTGAAAGAAGTTTGAAGTTTGATAGGATATTTCGAAAGCTATCATATTAATAATTCAAGCTGTTAATAAGTATTAGAGTTATAAATCATTTGATATATTGACAAACTAGCATATTTAACACATGTATTTGTCCATTTGTCTTTAATGCTAGTATTCAATGTTATATATATAAAAAATAGTATACATGTGTGAATAATGTTACATTGATCGAATGAGTTAGATGAATTTTACAGTGAAATATATTTTAATGATTATTACAATAATTATGTAAATTTTATTAATACTATTTTTTGAAAAAAAGTTATGCTTATTGAAATGAGAAGAGTTTAATTAATGTGATTGATGAGCTATCTAGGTTGTAATTATGGCCTATTAAAAAAAATTGTGTGAATATATTGATATGTTAAATTGAAATTGATAATGAATGAATGCTTGAAATTCTTGCTATTTTGTATAAGGAGTAATTTGTTTTATTAATTGAGATTTCATGTGAATTATAATTATAAATACGATGTATAGTTATATTTTAAATTAATTTATCTATATCTTATGTTTATTATGATGATTTTTATGATTATATTTGATAAATATATGATGTTGAGAATAAGGATACTAGTTTAACATAGACATAGAAGTTTTATGTTTTCCTTTCTTTATGAAAGCATTATGTAAAATTATATGGATTTGATGTTTCTCGTAATATTTGTATTAGATACAGACGCATGTTTTCACATTTAATATAGTTACATTATGATGCTGCATTTATATTTTCAAATATTTAAAAAAAAATTGTAATGTAATATATTTCAAGATTACGGAATGTTATATAAAATAATTTGTGTTTATAAGTTTTTAAATATTTACTTTGAAGATATGTTAGACATATAATTATTAAATTAGACGTAAAACTTATAATTGTGATTCATAATAAATTTTAATCGGAAAAGGAATGTGATAAAAACAAGTTTATCAGAAAAAAAAAAAAATTAGTATTAATATCGTGTTATAAGTAATTGTGAAGTTTGGGAAAAAAATTATTACTAATCTATCACCTGCATTCCGAGTTATTGTTTTATATCTACCTTTGTAGGTGACAGTCGAATTTTTTACTGTGTACAAAATTTTCAATTTAACATCTTCCCATAATAATTTATCATGATGGTTGAAAAAATTTCAGTTTTTAAATTATTGGAAAGTGTAAGGTAATATTTTAAATATATTAAATGCATCAAATTTAACTACAGTTTTATGTTGTGTAGAGATATATTGTGAGTTTTTATTTTTTATAACTAATTTTAATTTTTAATAATGGTCGTACTTGGGTGAGCGGGTTACTATTTTTTATAATTTTTTTTAAATAGTATAATTTTATTTAGTATTTATAGAAAAAAAATAAAATAAAAATAAAACAAATCGTACTAATTAGTAAGATTTCAATATAAAAATTAAAATTTTACATAAGAAATATTACTTGTTCAATTTCAAAATATTCTTTTTGTCTATTTTAAAAAATATAAAACAAAATTACACTATTTAAAAAAAAACGAAAACTACAAACATCTAAATGATGATCATAATTTTTTTAATTATTTAGTTATTCTTTAAATTTTTATTTTATTTTTAATCATGATTTGCTTCTTAATTATTTTAAAAATTCTAACACGAGACAATACATTATAAGTATTTATATAAAAAGACGCTTTTAAAAAAAAATATTTTTGTTAAGTAATGAACACTTTAAAATTGTAAATGTCCTGTATAAGTACATATATTATGGTTAATATGGTATATCTTATGTCTCATAAATAAAATTTCTTCCCTACCTTGAAAAAAAAACTTAAAAATTGTGAAAACACTTATATATTTAATTTATTACATGTTAAATACTTAAAACGTAAATATTATATAATAAGAATTTATTTTAATTTTTTTTCAGATGGTCCGTAAAAATCACATGTAAATAAATATTAGTTATTTAAAAGCGTAAACGTTTTTATATTGGCACTTAAATTATTATTTTTTTATTAAAGTAAAAAGAATTGACACTTCTTCAACTTAGTCATCAACAAATTTAATAAATACTTTACACCAATAACTAATTATATAATTATGGAAAAATAAAATAAAAAGATGCAATCTTGAGTATTAGATTACCTATTATCACAATCTTTTATAAAATAACCAATTAATATTTTTTATATTATTAAAAAACTTAATTGCTCATTTGAAACTTTTAAGGATAAATATATGTTTAGTCTAATGTTTTTTTATTAATGAAAAAAAGTATTTTTATGTCTCAAAGAGAAATAAATAAATCTAAAGAATTAAAAAAAATAAAAGATCAAAATATGTTTTTCTCTCTATTATTATAGGACAAATGTTAAGTACGAATGTGTTTAATAGAGGGTTAATGAAATAATTTAAAATAATACTCACTTAACAATTTTTTTATTAATCACCTTCAATATTTTAAATCCTTAACATGATTCCTATTTATTTTTGTTAAAATCAACATTAAAGAAAATAACAGTATCATATTCTTTAGGAATCAAAACCGATTGCCTTTTTGATAATGACTAAGCCAAATTTAATTAATTTTAAGAAAAGCAAAGATAATTTTCAGAATATATACTCTTTATATGATAATTAATAATATACTTAAACTATTTTCTTAACTTTAATTTTTTTTTAAATTAGTTTCCCTTAAAATAGTTGTTTAATAATTTATTTGTTCAATTTATATATTATATGTTGAAATTAATGCTTAAATAGGTAGTAGGACTCCGTTCTTCAAAATGTTATCAATCTATAACATTAATATTGGATTCTCTATTTTAACTACTCATTTGATTTACATAAAATTTTCTTATTTTATCTTTTAAATAACTATTTTTTAACTTGAATAATTATTTATAACAAGACAAACTGCTTAAACATAAAAAATTACCTTCAATAAATTTTTATTTTAATAATTTTTATAAATAATACAAATTTTTTAATTGTGGTTATTATAAAGAAAAAGTGGATGCATAACCTAGGAATAATAGAAACTCTTTAGAAAAAATTATATATAAAAGAAAAAGGAAAAAATAAAAATTTAAATTTGTTGAGAGTGGGATTTGAACCCACGCCCTTTCGGACCAGAACCTTAATCTGGCGCCTTAGACCAACTCGGCCATCTCAACTTGTTGTACATATTCTCTATTATTATTTATATAATCATATATATGTGTGAGCATTTGATTTTTATTCATTAAATCATAAATCTTTAATTCTATACAACTTTACATTTTTTGTCGAATTTTATCAAATTAATCTATAAGTATACGATGAAAGTGTTGTTATATATGTGTATAGCTATATTATACACAGAAAAACTAATTAAATAAATTATATTTCTATATATATATTAAAATATTTTATAAATGAGATATTAAATTATTTTATTTTAATCTTAAATTTTATAAACATGATCTATATGAAAAAAAATAATATTTTTTATAAAATAAGATTAAATAGAAATTGATTTTATCTTTAATTCAAATTTTAAACCTTCTGAGATATACTAAGAAAATTATTAAAATAAGTCTTTGATGTTAACTTTATCACTAACATACATATTATATTATTATAATACAATCTACATTAAAAAGTTTGTTTTTTACGTTAAAAAAAAAACTTGTAAGAAACATATTTCAATATTTTTCTTATTATAAATATAAAAAAGTCTAAAGTTTAGATTAAGGAAAAAACAAATTTTATGTTATAATATAGAAAAAAAACATATTTAACTCTATAAAATATAATTTTGAAATGAAATTATTTAACTAAATTTTTGAGGGATATAAGAATGTGTGAAATTTATAGATGGGCGGGCACAAGTTGATCTCTAAATAAAGATAGATACGAGAAATGGAGTTTTCATTGCGAAACCAAAATTAGATAAAGTGGATGAAAGTATGCATATGTGATATTACAAGTTCTTAAGAAATAATAAAGAGTATTTTTACAAGGACTGTAAATGTTTATTTATGTTGATGATGAATTGTTATTTGTTAGGAAGCAAACAAAGGAATAGGAAAGTTATTAGATAGATAGAAAGAAACAAAAAGAAGAGTGATGATAATGGGATGTTTTTCTTGTGAAAAGGTGAAACCATAAACAAGAGAAGAGTCTTATGCTACAACTGGCAAAGGGGTGGTTGAAATAAAAAAAAGGGCTTTGGGGTTCACGAAATTGGGTCCCAAGGAACAATATGTTAGAGAAGGCTTAGTTGGAGACCATGATAAATGAATCATTGTGCTAAAGTGGCCTCCATCACTCCCTCAAATGCTGCTTACAAAGCTGATAATGGAGTTAGATGAAGGGCATGCAGGCACATTCAACCCTTCAAACCTCTCAAACTTTCACATGCTTCATCATTCATCTAAAACTTTCCCAAATTAATATTTCCTTCTCCTATTGCCTCTATCATATCTTTACTTCTTGGTTCCCCTCTTTGCCTTTCTGCCACCCTATAATTCATCATTAAACACTTTGTAGTTTTCACACTTTAAAAGTTCAATCAATTATTTTTTGCCATCATTGTCCATACTCTATAGTCCATGCTCACATGTTCATTTGCTTTTGGGAGCATGCATGATTTGCATCTCTTCAATGCATTGTGATTAGATCACTTACTTTCTAAAAACTTGTAAAAATGGACAAACTTTTTTTTTCCTATTTTACTTTTCAGTGTCCTTTTCAATTTCAAAATATAATAGGTTCATGTTAAATCCTACAGAAAAAATCTTTTAGATGCTTGGAAAAGTAGTGTTAAAAGGCACTCACTAAAGGTTTGTAAAGACTAAAGAGGACATAACTAGGTACAATAAATCATCCATTTATCTGCTTATAGTTTTTTAAATGTTATGTGCTTTCTTTTTTAATTTACGACTTTTTTTAAAAAAATTATAAGAAAAGGACACAGGCACACGTTGTGGGATACCTCTCATCATTGTTTTTGTGAATAGGTGAATGAATTCTAATTCTTGCAACTATACATGAATCTTTCATAACCATAGAGTAGAGTGAGCCACAATAAAAAGTGGGCATGTTTCTATTCTAGCGTCTTGGTCGGTGAAATTAATTCAATCATAGTTTTTTCAAAATTTCTAACAAACTTATATGTTGGAAATGCTCTAATAAAATGAGGTATTAAATTATTCGTAAAAATAAAATCATAAATAAAGGGGTTTAGATTGATCGTGTATATAAATCTTAATGTACTTTTATTGATTTATAGTATATGATAATGGTTTATAAGAAAAGTTATGATACTGATTATAAAAAATATCCATTTTTTATTAATTGTATCTACCTTGACATGGAAAGTTCATGAAAAATGGAAGGGTTACTTCAAAAGTGTGTTCAATAGAAGAGCAATAATAAAAGAATCACCAATTTTGGTGGAACAAGTCATAATTATAAAAAAATATAATTTATTTTTACTGAATATTTTTTTTTAAATATAATAAAAAAAAGATAAGTAGTTCCCATGAACGACAAAAAGAGTGCTCCAGACGAATAACGATCTTAAAAAAAATGAAGATTATGTGTATATGAAATATAAAAGTGTATAGAGATTTTCTCTCTCCAAATTACAACCTGAAAATCATGAATCCCAACTTGTGTCACAACGTCAAAAAATGTTGGTTGCCCAGTGTCTTCGTAAAAATATTTGCGAGAATTGGTACTGTGCGGTACATACGAGAGGCTGATTGTCCTGATTTATAATTTTTCTCACACAATGCGTTTATCTCAATGAGTTTTGGGTGTTCATAAAATACTGGGTTTGCTGCTATATGCAATGCCGCTTGATTGTCAAAAAAAAGTTGAGTTGACAAGTTACCTGACACCTTCAAGTCGATATCGCAACCAAACTATCTCCAAATAAGAAGTATTGGTCATCGCACCGTATTATGCTTTCGCGGATGATCTTGATACATTTGTTTGTCTATTTTTTTTTTGTTTACTTCCATGAGATGAGAGAAGAACCAACAAAAAGGCAATACTAGATACTGATCTTTGAGTTGTCTTTATTTGATTGGATCCGTCTGATGTGAGTGTTTTAGGTATTGTTTCATTAGAGATTTGTCAGGACGAGCATTTGAGTCCCGTATCTTGCAAAATAAGCGCATATAAATCATTAACACGCTGAATTTCTGTCAAATCATTTACTGTCCATATAAATCAATAAAAACAGTAAATGATGAGTTATTCTGTCATTTCCAATCATATATTAAATAATTAATTACATTTTAATTGAATTGATTATATATGGTAATAATTGGTTATAATTTAAAACAGTTAATTATTTGTAAGTTATTTCTCATAATTAAACATATTAAGGTAATCCACTATAATTAAATGTAACATCCCATCCCAAGAAGAATTATCCACTATACTATAAACTAAGAGACGATTTATATGTAGCATAATGTATTTTAAAACAAAACTTGTAGATACACAAAACACATATATACATACAAATATTTATAAAAGAAAATATGAAATAAAGTTAAACAATAAATACAAAACAATAAGTTAATTTGAATAAATTTCTAACATAAGATAATGCATATAAAAGAAAACAATTTTATTAAGAATCCATAAACTATAAAAAAAATACATAATAACTATAGAGACCACACATGAAAAGTTTTAAGCATATAGAAAAGTTTTGTTGATTATATGAACAGTAAATAACATACATTTGACACTATTTATAATAATGTAATATTTTTAAATTTAAAAATAAAATATTAATTTATTGAGGTGTGAAGTGTATGTTTTTACTGTTGAGAGTGTTAATGTACCAACATCCTTAAGCATACTAACATATGATTCAATACACAATACTTAAATTTACAAGAGAACATGAGAGAATATGAATCATGGTAAGTTCATTATAACTCAAGGTGTGCATCTACATGTGTCATTGTGTGCAAGAACTACCACAAATTCACATAATTCTTATAAATCACAACAACATCTTTCATATAACATACATCATTTAAACAAAAAGACAAAATTAATTAAATATACAACTTAATATTCATTTCACATTTAAAATAAACATTCATACACAATTTAATACATTGAAAAGACAAAAAGAAAAGAAGAGAAAGAGAGATAAATAAATAAATTATCTTTTAGCTTGAGTGAGAATATTTATAAATCATTCAAACTCGATATATATTTCATTTGTATCAAACCCATAAACTCATTAAAATCTTAATCAAAATTCAGTTTAATAAACTTTATACTTTAACATAAAAGAAAAAAAAGATGTTAACATATTTATTGGACTTTGTTTGTTTGACCCAACTTTCCTTTTCTTTTTCAGCTAGGTGTTAGTCTTTTTTTTTTATATATACACCATGTATTTTACTCTTTAATACACAAGTAAATAAGAATTTCTTTTGTGTTTTCTTTTCTCTGCTTTTCTCTCTTTTATGCTTAAGTCATTGTCTATTTTTCATTTGCAATTAGGGTTCATCAGAACTCCCTTTCTCCATTGCAATTACGTGTGATTATGTGCGCTCCATTTGATGCATCACATCAAACAAAAAATATTCATTTTCATTGACGGTAATAAAAGAAATAAATATTTTTTAATTACTTTTTAGCCTTAGTGAGAATATTTTAGCTTAAGCAAAATTTTATTTGCTGGAAGGAAAATAGGGTTGAAAGCAAAGGTAAGTTGCATGTCTATTTTGGTTTGAGCGTAAATATCAGCAAAACTAGTCTTACTAGTATAATTAAATCATTTTTCAAATATCTTTTCAAAAAAATTCTAATAATGCCACTTTTAAAGATTTCAAAATGACAAATCTAAACCATGATTTGTTCCAACACAATTCTTCACCCATTTCAATCTAAATAATTCAATAATCAATTTATGCTTCATTCATACCAAACTCATAAACTCATTAAAACTACAATCAAAACTCAATTTAATAAACTTTATACTTTAACATGTATAACTCCGTATAGAGTGTTAAAATCAAAACATTATAAAAAAATTGTCTATTAACCAAAACACAAATAATATTTAGTCTCAAACATTAAAATAAAATAAAAAAAAACATTATATCTCTGGATAAAAACATAATCTTGTGAGCAAGTCACCTTCGTATCTAAATCACATATCACAATATTTTATGCAAAACATAAATAACTTTTCTTATCCATAATGCCTTTCTTCAAAGCAAAAATCCAAATTCAAAAAAACCAATTACAATATAGAGACCTAGAGTATGGTATACAAACATAACAAATTTTTAGTACATGCTTATCCAAGTTGAGAGAATCACTTTTCTCAATTTATCATACAAATTGATGACAACAATATAAAAAAAAGAGAGAACAGATAATCTAAAAAAAAAAAAAAAACTCCATTTGATAATCTGATTGGACAAAAATATCATTTACTCCTCGTATATTTGAGTTGTAGTCAAATTCTTAAAAGATAAAATTTAGAAAAAAAGTTGAAGAAAGAGAATACAAATACGGAGATATAACATAATCTACATATCATTATTAATTAAAAGAAACAGTTTTTAAAAAAATTGAACACTTTTTTAAAAGAAGCATTGATAAACTTATATAAATAACTACAGTTAATCAAAGTAATGTATGAACACGAGAGTCACACATAAAAATAAAAACATGAATTTCTGGTATATGTATTTGTCATCCAAAACAATCTTATACTAAATATTCGTGATAAAAATATCATACAATTAAAATTTATAAAAACTAAAGTTTACTTTTTAAACTAATACCTTTTGTTTTTTAGAGAAGGGAAAGGACACTCATATTTTACTTTGATTAGAGATTCATGATTTGCATGGAAAGTTATAGGAGTAAAAGTATCTTCTTATCTAAGGGAAACACTTACTTTTGAGGAAAGTAAAAATCGTAATCATAAAATAAAAATCAATTTTAAATATAAAAAATAATTAGTTGTTATAATGATTAAATTGAAAATAATTTTTTTTAAAAAAATTTAGTATTACAGAGTGAACTTTAAGTCTAACTCAATCCCATAAAACCAGCTCATAGAGTTGAGGTTTGCACCTACTTATATACAATGAAAAGCTCTAATCTCTAGTCGATGTGGGATCTCCAACATTTAGTTTCTAAATTAGTTTATATTATTGTTAAATGGTTTCTAAATTGGTATCTAATTAGCTATAAAGGTTTTAACTAAATTTGATAGTTAAAACCTTGATAGCTAATTAGATATTAATTTATAAATTATTTAGTCTCTAATTTAGTAACTATAATAATTAATTATTTTTTTATTTAAAATTAGTTTTTATTTTATAATTTTCTTTTGTAGTGGTTTCTATTTTATGATTTTATTCTGTAGTGGTATATGATGGAATCAAAATTTGTCCTCATGTTACACAAGTAACTTCTAAATTTATTCCCTGTTAGTAATATTAACTTGCATTAAGTTTACTTGAAGTTATAATAATAAAATATAATTCATTTTAATTTAGAATTTATTTTGAATGTAATATATATCTCTTTTTGCACAAACTTCTTAAACAAAATTAAAAAATGTTAATATATGAAATAAAAAATAAATTATAAACGAATATCCATTTATTAAAAGATGAACTTTTAATTAAATTTAAAAATAATATTTTTAAAATTTAGTTATATTTTGGTTTAACATAAAAACGCTTTTATTATTTTCAAATATATTTATTTATAATTATTTTTATTTCATCATATCAATTAAATAATATGTATTTTTTTTTAATCAAAACAATAATGTTTATCACTATATAATTTTTCTTTTTCTACTCTCTCATTTTGAACTTAAAAAAAAAATAAAGTTATAATAATACTATGTCAATTTAAATTCACTCTTTCTATGCTATAAAGTATAGCTAAATCACATACACCAACTAAACTGAATTCGTTTTGGAAAATTTGCCGCGCTCTTTCCCGCTTCCAAGTTCCAACTTTTGTGTTTATTTATTTATTTTATAGTTCATTTGACATTTTGAACCCTGAAACTGCATCTTCCCCCAAATCCAGTTCGTGTTGGTTTTCATATTTTTGAGCTCCATGAACTCTCGCGAGGCTACTTTGGTTGCCACGGCAACTGTGATTGGCGCCATGGCCTCTGCAGTTGCTTTCCGCTTCTTCTGCCGCTCCCAAGCGCGCGCGAAATCATCCCAAAACGGCACCGTTTCCTCTGCTCAGGACCCTTTCGACCCTTCCAAGCGAAAAAGGTAATTTTGAGTTCTCATCTTGCGAAAAATGGATGGTTTGAACCTTGTTTTTGTCTTTATTTATTTAAATTTTATAATTTTGCAGATATTTATCGTGGGATGACTATTTTATGGCAATTGCGTTTTTGTCAGCTGAGAGGTCCAAAGACCCTAACAGGCAGGTCATGTTTATTTCAATTTTTGTAAATAATACACTTGAATTTGGATTGGTTTAAATTATAACCTTGTGCGTCGGTGTTGTTAGTGTAGCAGGTTGGGGCTTGTTTGGTGAGTCAAAATGGTATAATTCTTGGTAAGTTCATTACTGAGTTCTTATGCGCATTCGCTTTCTTATGTGAAACGTGGATTTTTTACTTTGATTCTTCTACTGTCAGGAATTGGTTATAATGGGTTTCCAAGGGGTTGCTCTGATGACAAGCTACCCTGGGCAAAGGTTGGTATTTAAGAGAACGATTTATGTTTTTTTAGTATTGTTTAAACATTCTCATTCATAAATCTGTGTTTCAGAAATCCAGGACTGGAAATCCTTTGGACACAAAATACCCGTAAGTATTTTGCTTTTGTTTATTCAATGTCGCTGAAATTTTAATGGTAGTTTTGTTTTGATGAGATGGGTTTTGTTTTGCACTGAATCTTCTGTGTGGATTGATAATGCTCTTGCTCAAGTCATTTGATTTTTTATTAAACGTGATCGTGGTTGACTATGCCTTTTTATGTCTACTTTAGTTATGTTTGTCATGCAGAAGTAAATGCTATTCTCAACACAAATCATGCCTCTGCTGCCGGACAAGTGAGTTTCGCTGCACTCTCTAGTTAAGATATCATTTAAATGTCTTGATCGGAAATATTGGCTTATGCTTTATTTATCATTTTTCCTTTTGAAACTTGACTATATATCTGGTTCACACACTGAGTATTTCACTACCCTTACCAGTTAGCATAGAAAATAAATTTCTTAAAGATTCGTTGTAAGTTATTAAGGAATTTAAAAGAGAAAGTTTTCATTAATGTACTTTTATTGCGGTTTCCAATTCATTCAGAATGTAAATTTCAGTGAAAACTTTCTATTTTAAATTTCTTAACCAATATACTCAGGATTACTTACAAAACCCTTATGTTATAAACACACTGTTTATTTAACCACTTGATACAAAGAGGTTCCACTTATCTCTTCTTCTCTTATCTGGTCTAATCATTGCAGAGGCTATATGTGACCATGTTTCCCTGCAATGAATGTGCTAAGATCATAATCCAGGTTGGTAACCTTGTCCTTCTTGACGTATAATATGTTTTGATGAACCATTTTTCAGACGAGGTCTTCATTTTTTTATCAAAGCATTAAGCTTTTTACCAGAGTAATGCATTTCTTACTCTGATAATGAAATATGTTGCAGATCTTATATTGATTAAAGTATATTTAAATTAAAATATAGAAGTGAGAGACAATTTTCATGGTTTTGTGGAGTTGGGTTTTATGCAAACTCAAATTCTAAGATAGGCTATAACATGTTTCAGCTCGCTTCTAAATTTGCTTGGTAGCTGAATTTTTTTTCCACTTAATTAATAGTGTTGGATAAACACAATTTTTTACTAGTTTGTAGTGTTTTTTTTTCAAAACACTAGGTTATGTTTTTTTGTAATTATTTATTTTTTGTTTTTAACTGTCATTCAATCTTCCCTTTAATCTTTTTTATATAATTCTCTTCCACTAATAAAGTAGGGTTTATTTATTATTTTTATTTGAGATTTTTTTTTTCTTTTTATTAGGTAAGATATTGATAATAATTAGTTTTGTAATATTTTTACATTATACTATTTATTTTGACCGTCATACTATATACAGTATTTATTATATCAGTATTATTGATAAATGATAGATTTTTATATTTCCCTATTTTTTAACCATTACAATTGAAATAATGAAAATATGACATCTACTTAAAAATACGATATTTTTATTTTGAATTTGCGTAGAAATAAAATTATAAAAAGTTTAAAATTAATTAAAGACTAAAATTATAAAAACTCCAAAATATATTTTTATTAATGAAATTGAAAGTTAAATAAAACATCATACTAGCATGTTTATCTTCATCATTTTATCAAACACTTACAATTTAATAATTCAGTTTAAAAAATATCAACTTTCAAAACAATTAAAGCTAGTTTTTAACAAATATCAACTTTCAACTACTAAGTTTTTTTTTTTCTTTTAGCTTCAAAGCTTTAAATTAGTTTCGCCAAACATGTTCATCCTAATAATTATTAGGCTCGTTAGGTCACTTACTATCATTTCATTATTAGCCTTCTCTGATGTTACAAGTCAGTTTATGTGAGATAAGTTAATCACAAAATCCAAGTTCTAAGATAAATCGCCTCACTTATGTTCTTTCTCCTGAGATGTCCTTTATGTGTGTTGAATCAGGGGTCATTTACCACTGCTACATTTCATTATGCTCAATATTACAGTTGGCTTCCCTCCGAGGGGGGAAACTTAGGTTGTATAATGTGAATAACAACTTCTTTTTGGCTATAAGGCGATAAGCTGATAATCATATTCAATGGTGTTCTGATTTATACCAGTAACAGTACATTTGTCAGTCATATCTTTATCTTACTATCCAATCTTTAAAAGAGGGGCATTATCTATTAAATTCTTTCTTGCAGTCAGGAGTTTCTGAAGTAATTTATTTTGTGGAGAAGAGATTAGAAAATTCAGATATGACATATATAGCCTCTCACAAGCTACTTTCATTAGCTGGTGTAAAGGTAACATTTTCGTAAACTTTTGGATGTAAATAAATTACCGTTGCAGTTCAATAGGCTTAGGGGTGCCCACTGACACTGATTCAATATAATTAACTTCTTAGCTGTTAGTTCCTTATATTTGTGTGTAATATCTCTAGCCATTCTGAAGAAGATATGGAGTATAATTTTGATGTGCAAAATTCCTTATCATGCAGGTCAGGAAACATCAACCACTGATGAATGGAATTCATCTGAAGTTTGAGGAGAGATAGATTTTGAAGTTTGACTAAAATTTTTACTATGTAATATGATAGAGCTCTCACCTGTCAGGAGGACGGAACGTAAAAAAGAAGACTTAGTTGGATGGTTCTGACCAAATCAACATTAACCAGTCCACTACTTTAGTGTATGCTGTAAAGGAGTGGAACATAAGCATGTTTAACATGCATAAAAGTCAGTTTCTTAGTTGTAGAAGCAGTTGTTATTTAGGCCTTGTGTGTAGGATATTATAAAATATACTTTAAGAATGTGAAGGTAGTTTTTTGAGTATGTTTATGAGCCTTGAGCGAGGGAGTTCACTACATACGTACGTACTCGTTGGAAATAATAAACGTTGATATCATTGCCTTTATTATTTCCAGCAACTCATTATCTTGCCTCAAGTCTCACACAGAAGGTTATCTTACCTTTAACTTCACACTCATTATCTTGAAGTGTCCTGTAATGTAAATTTTTATGAAAATTATTTTCCATACATTAACCCAGTTTCTCCTTATACATCTTCTCTTCCTCTGCCTTTCCACAGTGATCATAGTCTCACCGAATTTGATTTGTTTCCTCCATACATCCACAACTTCTCCCTCTCCTACTAATGATGATCACTCCCCTCTCATTCCTTGTTCAATTTGCTCGCATCAGGCACCTACATATTTCCAAGATTTTCATGACACATTTGCATCAGCTGGGCCACATTCTTTTTTAGGTGTTCTCCTTTGGATTCTTACATTTCATATAATCACTTATCTCTTGTCATTTTATCATGTCTCTTTGTACCACCATTGAGCCCACTTTGTATGCCAAGGCTTTCAAGAGTGGATTAAAATTATGAGAGGAGATTGTTTCCTTTGAAGCGAACAATATCCCGACCCTTATTTCTTTCCCTCCTAGCAAGTTAGCTATTGGGTGAAAATGGGTTTACAAGTTCAAACATTATGAGGATAGTTCTATTAAGAGCTATAAAGCATGTCTCATGGCCAAAGGGTACACTCAGCTTGAGGTCGTTGACTTCATTGATACGTTCTCACCTATTACAAAATTAATTACTTTTCGTCTTCTTCCTTCTTGGCTGCAACCAAACAACTGGTTTCTAAAATAGTTGGATCAACAATATCTTTTTTTTTTATGGAGAACTAAATGAAGAAATTTATACGTAACCTCCACTTGGTCTCTCTTCTCCCATGCCAAACTAAGTTTGTTGATCATAAAGGTCTTTATATAGGCTTAAGCAAGCCAATCGTGAATGGTATGCTTGTCTTTCGACTTTCCTTTTATCGAATGGCTATAATCATTCTTCGTTTTTGAAGTTCACCAACACTTCATACTTCCCTTCATGCTTACGTAGATGACATAATTTTTATTGGGAATGATCTTCTTGAGATCTGTAACATCACTTCTCTCTTTGATCAGGCTTTCAAAATTTAAGACCTTGATGACTTACATATTTTCTTGGTTTGGAGGTTGGTCGAAATACAACTGGGATCCATTTATCCCAATGTAAGTATACCCTTGATTTATTTCTGAGACTAGAATGTTGGTAGCCGCTCTATTTCTACTCCTACGGATTACTCCAGTTGTTCATCTGCTTCTAGTAGTACAACTCTCGAAGATCTTTCTGTTAGTAGAAGACTGGTTGGTTGTTTAATTTATCTCATCAACACTTGCCCAGATATTACACATCTTGTTCATCACCTTAGCCACTTTAGCAAACCACCAAGCCCTATTCTTCGATACCTAAAGTAGGCTCCTAGGTATGACATCTTCCTTGATGCTAGTAATTCCCATCAATTAAAAGTCTTTAGTGATTCAGATTGGACAACTATATGCTGCGCTCTTGCATCCACGACATGTGAACTTCAATGACTGATATAACTTTTGAAGGATTTGCTCACACCTTTCAATTGTCTTGCGCTTCTCTCTTGGGATAACCAATCTGCAGTTGATATTGCATTCAATCAAATGTTTCACAAACAAACAAAACAAATTGATATTAATTGTCTTCTTGTTCGAGAACGAGTTAACATTGGTTTGATTACATTGCTTCCGGTTTCTTCTTCTCTTGAGGTGGCGAAATTCTTCATCAAGACGCTTTATACTAGCGTTTTTCAAAATCATCGTTCAAAGCTAGGAATAATGGATATCTATTCTCACCATGAGGGGCTTTTAACTGTTTTTTTCGTTTTGCATGTAGCATGGCCCTTCATGATTGCGTTGCAAAGCTGGACATGGTTGCATTGCAATTTTGTTATTTTCTTTTTCTCTCACCATTAGTGCAATGAGATTATCTGTTGTTGACATCTTAGATGTTGTTTATTTTCTGCGAGAGTATTTCTTATGTGCTTTTGAGTCGTTATCATCCAAAATAAGCAACAAAGAGGACCATTAGAAAACCTTGTAGGATTAAACCATATGCAGGTGGTCTATAGTGTCAACATTGGACTTACGCAAGTAGAGTACAAATTAACCAACCAGTATGCTAAAGAGTCTTGGAATTACAGGGAATCAGGTCAAGTAAACAGTATATTGGGCCTATTCTGACTACAATTGCCTCAGCAAATATTCATATTTCCCGATGATGGCATGCAAATTTGGGTCTCTTAATATCATTCCAATTGCAGATATCGTGGCTGCGATCCAGAACATTAGAAGGTGAAAAGTGCAAAGAGCTATTCACGCTTGGCATAAAAAAAATTCAGAATAGCAAATTCACCACAATGCTCTACTGGTAAAGTTCGTAAAAAAGTAGGATATTTGTATTTATTTTGAGAATATCCTTGTATGTTATTAAAGCTTCAGCAAGTCTTCAATTTTAACATTGAATATAAAATCAAATGATATTCTACTCAGTGAGCTGATTAAGTTTTATGTGGAAAGTTAATGAAGTGAGCAATCCATACGCTTCGATATATTTAAGAGTCACTTTCTGAAACTAAAGCAGTTTTTTAAGCCGTTGGTTTATATTAAAAAGATTTTTACAGTTTTAATAAACAATATACGTTTAATTAAAAGGGCAGGATAGATAGTATGATATTCAATAATTTAAAATTAGTTTTTCTCAATTTTAAAACAAACTGATCCTAAGTTAAACTGGCTTAATAGAAAAATTAAATTCAGAAGTTTTTTCTTTTAAAAAAGAAAAATTATTTTGACACTATGCAGAATTAATGGCTTCAAGTTGCCTACGAAGATCTTCAAGGTCGTCATTGTTAGCTTCTGGAGAGTCAAGAGTTGCCTTATGAAACTCGTCTGCACTAGGAAGTTCACGTGTGAGACCTTCGGGCAGAACATCTGAAATAGATTTTGGGAAAAGGTTAATATAAATATTTATTGAAAATGAGCAACAAAAACAAAACAGATCTTGAACCCTTTCAGATCGAAATCTAAACGCATTCCCTAAGCAATTTATCCTTTCGACGAACCAAAATGTTATAAAGGGATAGAAAACTTTGCTTTTGCAGTCAAGGTGCAAAAGAGAAAGCAACATTTTATGTGAAAACATTTGTAGGAAGGAGCTGAATGAGAAAGAAAACCTCCCATGGTCAAGTAATTTCCCCCGTGTTCCAACAAACTAGGAAATCAACAAATGCATCTTTGGTCCAGTTACAGCCAGTTCTTAAAAAAAAAATGAATTATGCAAATTAAGTTAATAATCTTTTCCCAAGATAAATCAACCTATGTACTTCAACATTATTTTAAAATTTTCTTCATTTAACTACTGAAAATGTTGAGTTTAGAGGCATAATATTAATTTGAGAGAAATTTTATTCATTCTATCTTTTTACTTTATTTTATTTCTACTATAAAAGCACTTTAAAAATTATCTCAGCTGACCAAGTCCACAAGAAATGGGGGCCATGCAAATTTTAGTGCCAACATTTTTTACTTGCTGAATTATCTAGTAGTGATAACAACCACAGAAAAGCATGTAGCACTTTAATTCACTTGTAATGAAGGATAAATTCTGAGCTTATGATTATGAATTTAAACTTTCAGAAAATATAAATTAATATAATACCTGAACTTCTGGTATCCGGACCATCCAGCTCAACATCATCAACAACACTGAAAATTAATGCAAAAGAACATCACTAAATGTGAAGGCTAAAATTTCCAGAGACGTTTGATACTATAGGGTACTTGTATAAATGATAGCGATTAGTAAATCAGGGATTAAATCTATGCCAACTGATAAGTTTGTTTTGTATCTTCTCTTACACACATAAAATGAACATGAACAAAGTCATTAAACACCTTATATTCCACTCATTATCATCGTGAAGTGGCACTTCCTCGGTTGATAGTACTTCAGCTTCCATTTTTGCTTTTGCTGCAGCATCTCTTGCTGGTTTTGCAAGCATGTATTCTTCCTGCATGACATGCATAGCAGTTTAATAGTAGGAAGGAGCAATGAATTTATTGACGAGATCAAAGGGACATGATTGGAAACCCTCTCCTGCCTTTATTTCAAAATTTCAAATCATAAACAACTTACCTGTCTTTTCAAGCAAGCAACATTTGAACATTGAGGGTTTGGCTTCATTTGCATAGTTGGGAAAAAATCCTTAAGAGAATTATATCCCTAGAGATAAACAACCAGTGTGAGGATATCAGCATAAAGTTAATGCATTTAACAAAAACAGAGTCTGTCTTTCATTGAAGTAGCCTAACCAGATTCCTCTGAAGAATAAACTCAGTTTACAACTTTGTTAATTTGTTTTTAGAATATAAGGAACAATTTGCAACAACTCAGGAAAGAGAACAAAGAAAACACCAATCCAGTCCTTACCAAATATGGAGAGACTTGTCCAAAGCCTAACAATAATTTTAGTGTGTTTTGGACTAGAAGGCCAGCAACAACCCCCTAGGAAATCAAATAAGATTTTGTAACGTTAGCTAACAATAAACTAAAAGTGTGCTGAGCATTCTAAACAATGAACATAAAATAATTAAGCCCCTAAAATTAGTAGACAGTCATGTTTATTGAAAATTTGAAAAGAATAAAGAAGTATAACCTCACAGTGTATTTGAATTTTAAACTCTGAAGAAGAAAAGCAGCCAATGTAAGATATAGAGAATCGTAGTTTACCATAGTGGTGGGTAAAGATGCAGCACAGACCCCTTCGCGCTTGAGTGTGCGTTCATCTATTCCAGATGCAACAACCTAAAAGAAAAACATAAATGTATGCTTCACATGTTGTACATATTGCATAAAAAATCCATATTTACTGTAAGGTGGATGAAATAACACACATCAATAGATTAGCTACAAAGTCATTCATCAAAGTTTTTTATATCTTGAGATTAATAGCTCAGTGGTTTTTGTCATATGGATGAGCTTCATAAATTGCATAGTTCACCAGATACAATTAAGTTTAATCCCTTGTGCCACTTATCATTATTGTGAATCATACACAAACTCATTATAGAGCCATACCAGAGGAGGTGCACATGCAAAACAGGCACTTTCACCAGGAATAAGTAATTGAATATGGCCAGAAACAGCATCCTCAGAAACACCTGGTCAAATTTGTATATTTCATTACTTTCTACACACCAAAAAAAGATCCATACTTCATACATACAGATATGCAAAATCATCATAAAAATATTGCATATAGAATGCATTAGGTGCTGCCATGTGCTGTAATATATGCCAGTACATAGTCAGTAGCCACATATACATATGAAGGTATGTATACTTTTTTAGCACCAAAAAGCATTGGCAAAAGAAAATGACGCTTTGCAATATTTATCAGAAACATGTTTATTTCTATATCTTTGAGTATCATTGATTCTTTTCACATTACTACTCCACAATATTTATAGGTGGTGGAGTCAATCAAGCAATTTAGTTTCCTTCCATAAACAAGTACAAGAATTTTATCCCTAACAAGAAAATATATTTGCTGATCCTTTTGCTTACCTGACTCCATCCATGTTTGATTCAATTCATTACAGGCCTGCAGTGCTTACAGAAACCAGTCAGACATAAGAATTCCCAGGGAAAACCAAAGGAAAGTAATTGTTTTTAATTGAAATTATTTTGTATATACCTGGTTAACAGCCATTCTTGCTTCATAATTATCCACACAACTTAAAACCAGATCCACACCACTCCCTTCTTTATTGGGGCGAAATGATTTTTTTTTCAAACTTGACATAAAGGTTTCAAAACCTGTGACGGTTGTGATATTCAGTGTATAGCTCTAAATCAAAAGGAAAAGGGAGCTATGTCAGCAGAGAAAGAGCATTAACAAATTACCAATTAACAAAATGTTTATAAAGATTCAGTTTAACAATAACACAGATATATGAAAAGATCATGTGACTATAAACACTGCATAATTTACCTCTAGTACAACGTCGGGGTTTATGTCTGAAAGAGTCTGCACAGCTGCATCAGTCTTAGTCAAACCAACCTGCAAAGCTAAAAATATTATTATCACACAATTATGGTATGGATACAGGGAACTTCTTGAAAATTCAGGATTGAAAATATAATTTAATGTATAGCTTTGTCTGTACAAAATTCTAACTCCTACAGTTAGCTATTAGCATCAAATTTCACATTTGTACTAAGTCAACCAAGAGAAACTAAGTTAAAAATCGCTCATGTGATTAGCCATTTCAGTTTCACGACATGATGTGTAGAAATAACAAACATAAAAAAATAAAAATAAATTCAGAACAAGAAAATGAAGAATTGGATACCCACCTGATCTGGACGAAAGAACAACCTATTCATGTTTGCAAGCTCCACTTTGTCATAATCATACAACAAAAGTCGACCTATGCCACATCTAGTCAGCATCTCAGCTGCGACACTTCCTACACCACCTATCCCCTGTGTTTGTGCAAGAATAACCAAAAATCACCATCAATTATGTCATATTGTAAAGAAAGTGTAGCAATGGATAAAAAAAATACTCCAACAAGTTTATCATCTATGTTCTGAACTTAGATGGTACACATTTCTAATTTGATTTTATCAAAAAACATACGACCATAAATAAACAATAAGAATGTCACTCTAAGTAGTTTCCCAAAATAAAGGTGATTCCAAAAGGAATCAAGGACAGGAACTTCTCAATTAATATGAATCCCAAGTCAAGGGGGAAGAATAATGTTTCATGCTCTTGTAATTCAACCCGTACTTTGGTCTTTGAAATTTACTAATACACACCATTAAATATTTCAAAAAAATAAAAAATAGAAACATGCGTATCACAAATTTTATGCTACAGCAACAAGAGTGATAAAGGAGATTAATACAGACAACTATGGCAACGGAGAAATCGCGTATTCTTTCATAGTTCTCCACAATACCCATTCTCTGAAGTGCCATAAGCCGACTATAAGGATTGCTATCTACAACCTCAGCACTCATATCCTGACAACAATGTAATAAGAAGAAAAACCATTCAATTAAACTTAACACTGTGAATTCATCAAATAAAGTACAGAGATGTGTCAGACCAAGGGGCAATTCAATTACCTCAACTTTGGAGCGTCGAACAGGTGCCGCCGCTGCAAGCTTGGCAAGGTCATCAACACGCAATTGAATCTTCAAAAACATAAATGCGAAAATACCTCACATGTTTAGTTAAGTTCATAATCGGATCTAATAATGTACTTAGCACTCGTGAAGAGTCTTTTAGATTAATTGAAGGAGTTCGAATATATATTCGGAATTGAAAAAGAAGAAAAACCTTGCGGAGCAAAGCATGGTGAGATGGATCGGGAAGCGATTGGCTCAGAAATTGAAGATCGGCGTTCAACTCTTTGAGTTCGATCTCCATCTCGCTCCCGATTCAACAGCTTTTTTCAAACGCCTTTATTCTGTTTTGTGCGGATCGCGCTTTTCTGCGGATAGTTGGAAGAAACACTGAATTTGAAGTTTTGGAGCAATGTGTTGATGATGGTTGGCACTGTGTAGTCTATCACTCCACTAGGGTCAGCAGCATAGGTTCTATGTTGAACTCTCCCTGCGGCTGCTGCCGTTACGTGCTTCGGTTTAGTGTGTTAATTATAATTTAAATGCAATTTTTTGGTTTTTTTGCAAATGTGCCCAATTTTAGTTTTTATAATTTTAGCTACATATTTATTTTAATTGACGATTAATTTGTATTAAAATTAATTACCAAATTTAATATTAATATTTTCTACAGAATGAGATATTAAGGGTTCATTTGAAATTTCCATGTTAAGTGTGTTATACGAAGTAGATTATGAATCGTGTAAAAAAGAAAAAATTCAAATATAAATATAATCTAAGTTTCAATGTTGAAATTTATATATATATATATATATATATATATATATATATATATAAAGAACTAATTGAAGAACAAGAAAATATTTAGAAACACGCAAAATATATAGGAGTTAAAATTTTCTTTTCGAGCATCTAAAACATTAAAGATGCTATACATCTAAAACACTGTGTGATTAGAATAATGATATAAATTTTACATATGTTACTGTAGATGGAATTGTGAGATCAAATATCTTTTGTTTAACTTCTCTAAGTCTTTCACATTTGGAAATATACTCTTTCAAGTTTCATTGTTATTTTTTAGAAAATTTATCATGTGGTTAAAGGTATGGATTTATGGGAAAAGAGAGGTAGAAAATAATTGATGACTTAAATATGTGTAAGAATATTACTTGTGTGGTAGAAAATACTTGATAACATGAAAAAGTGTAATAATACTTTTGCACTTTAAGATGTATAAAAATACTTATAAACGTGAAGATGTATAAAAAATTTTGTGAACCTGAAAGAAATGTAAAAATATTTATGTATCTATAGATGTAAAAAATACTTAATAAAAGACTTTTGAGTGGATTACTTGAAATGACTAAACCTTAATTCTTATTATTAGGTGAACAATATAAACATTAGAACTTGTGTTTACTTTACTTTTTAGGTTTATGATTTAAATTCAAACTCGATTCAACTTCTTCTTTATAACTAATTATAACAAATTGTATATATCTTATCATCTTCATATATCTCATCATCTTCCATGAAGATAAAACTATAAAATAAATGAAATAACACATTGTTAAAAAGATTTTTTTTATGTAAGAATATAAATAAAACACATATCTCTTTTATTAAAGGATGAAATTATTAAATAAAAAATAACATTAGATATTGTAAAAAAAACGTACACTTCCTTTATATAATTATATTGAAATTATTAAATAAAAAATAACATTAGATATTGTAAAAAAAACGTACACTTCCTTTATATAATTATATAATAATATAGGCAAAAAATTGTATTTTTTATTTTTTAAAAGAAAATAACTTAAAAAACGTATAGAAAGTATGCTGGAGTAGTCAATAGAATAAAATCTGACCCGTGTTTTGTAACGTTAGATTTGTTGAGATCGTAGATAATATTAAATTATATAATTTATCTATTTATATTACACTTTTAAAATTAGTTATCTTTTTTATTTATACTTTTTATTTCTATTTACGAAATAAAATTTATTTTTTAATAAATAAGAATACATTTATATCAATATTTAAATTATTCATAAATATATATATATATATATAATTATTTATAGTGCATTTAACTATACTATACTTATATACTTAAATAGATTAATTTATATGAATTTCTAAATCTATCTCTTCCATCATTATTTTTTAGTTGAATTAACAGTTAAAAACAAAAAAAAATAAAATTAACGAATTAACGTATAATAGTTGTTCACCTGGGAACAATTAACTTGTATTAGAATTATTGAAAAACTAATTATATGGGTCAAATGAATTTAATTAATTATTTTTTACACAGAAAAAAATATTTATATTGTTTAATAAGATTTATAAATAGTTTCTCTTTGACCGATTTAAATTACAACGTATCTCCTAAAAAGAAACTGTTTAAATTTTTTTATGAAGAAAAAACATTTATATTATTTAAATAAGATTTATAAATATTTTTACTTTGACCCAGTTAAATTTAATTGTAACCATATCAATTTCATTGATTGATTTATTTAAACATAAAAAAAAGTAAAATTGTTTTAGTTAAGGTAAAAAAAAAAGGTGAAGTTATTTTAATTAAAGTAAAAAGAGTATAAATAAGGGAAAATTAGTGAAAAAAATTTAGTAAATTGAATAAATTTTCTCCTCTTTTCTGCTCATAGATGGGTTCCCAGAAACATACAAAGAAGAATAAACTAAAAAAACTTAAGAAATTAAGAAAAAAATAGGAAGAGACTGGTTGTGGATCCCCTTATATTAAATTTTTTAATCCCCATTAAGCTAAATTGAAAAGATATTGAACCTAAAGTTGTGGGCTTTTGCTCAAATAATGAACCATAATTGTATGAAGCAAAAATATATTAGAGAGTTTAGATTAATAAATAGTATTTTGGCTTACCTAGTCTAGTCTTCTTATTTATTTTATTTAATTTGGTCTCAATGTTAATAAAATATTCAATTTGTGAAACATAATAACGTGAAAGACTACTTTCCATTTAATTAGCACTAAAATCCTTAAAAAACATGTTAACTATTTTAATTTACACATAATACAATTTATAACCAATGCATACTCACAATTTATAAAACTCAAGGCCATTTACCCCACTAGAAAGTGTAACCTTGTTGAATTTTTAAAATTAAAGATAAAATTGAACAAAATAAATAACTAACAGGACAACAAAAGTAATCAAACCTAATATTTAATTAACTCCTATATTTTCATTACATGGTCTTGTGGATGTTATACATATTGTCAATACCATCATTAACATGGTCTCATTATAAAATTAAAGATTTATTTGATATGAGATTCTTAATTTGAAGTGTTAAAATTGTGATGCTATTTTTTGAAGTAGATAATTTTATCCAATCATGACTTATATTTTACACAATTTTTTTTTTTAAAGAAAGATGTATTTTGATTTAATATAATAAATTTTAATTGAAAAATTGGACGTACAAATATACAATGAGAATGTGATACATTTTGATTTTATAAATATTAATAAAGAAACTGATAACTCTCCTAATGTTGTCATGAAATGTTGGAATGAGAAAATGTTGAACAAATTGATTATATTGTGAAAGTAGATTTGACCTACTCAACTTTTGTTAATCAGTCATAATGGTAAGGAAATCTAAATCACGATGAAACACAAAGGTAGAATATCTTATTACTAATAGCATATTTGTTTAGGAGTAAGTTTTGAAAAAAATATTTATATTAACTAAGATGAACTAATTGAAGTTGTGAATCTGATCAGATTCACAAGAATGTATGAATATTCATGAATTCTTGTGAAGTTGTTTTTTTTATTCATCTGATAAATAATTCTTGAATATTTTGGGAAAAAAAATTATTTGTGCTCCATTTTTTGGTTGAATTTTTTCTTAAACCCTTATAGGTTTTATTTTTTGTTACAAATTTTTTTAGGAGAAGTTTCTTACTCCAACCTATACTTATTAGTAAAGTATATCAAATATGATGTGTTGACTTATGATAATTTTGATGATGTCACGTTATGATTCTCTTATCTTAATATTAATCGAGATGTAAAGTATAAATATTTTTTAAGATTATTTTAAGCAAATTTACATTGTGAAATTGATTTTTTTTTAACTTTTTAAATATAATAATTAATTATAATAATCGATTATTTTTTAAATATAATAAGATTGTGTTGAATTTCTAAAAAATTATCTAATTGAAATTTCACATATAAGATTATGACGTTAGCTATATATAAACACTTGTTTTTACTGATAATAACTAACATACCAACTAATAACGAGTTAATGAAAAATTGTAATATCTTCAACTAAAAAAAAAAGATTTTATTTATTGAAAACTTAGTATACTAATTCTTTTAATGAATAATCAATTTTAAAAAAATCATTTTTTAAGACTCAAAACTTATATAAATCTAAAATATATGTAAAAAAAATATAATGAATTTGATGAATTGTTTTAAATGATTTTGTCTCCTTTTTTTTTTCACGAAACGCATGGTACATTTTTTCTCTTCATCTCCTGGTCTGAATTCAACAGAATAGGTGAGGAATGATAAATCGTAGTTTAAAGAGAGTGCGTTAAGATATGATGTTAGTATTCCTTTAATAAAACTCATTTAATAGTGGAAAAAGAATGAGATGGTGGAAATCTGAAATGGAGATAAGATAAAATGACACATAATCAAAACAAGATACTAAACTCCTAACTAACTACTCATACATTCACTTCAATATCTCCTTTCCAACACTAATTTCAGTGGTGACCTTTCTCTTTATTTTTCTGGTCGGAATATTATTTTGTAAAAAAATTAAAAAATCCAAATCAGAAACCAAAAAAACCATTCTTCCACCCATAGGCATCCACGTGTCCAAAGTTGATTATCTTATCCGCGAGATAAGAGGCCACGGTGATCCTCTCAATCCTCCAAGAGCCCCTTCTCTTGCTCCTTAACATCACAAAAGAACACAAAAAAAAAACGAAACAAAAACAATATCACAACACAATCACATTCATTCCTCACTCTCCGCAAAAAATGGCGTCCTTGCAGCATCCCACAGCTTCCCTCCAATCCAAACACGTCCTAATCCCCGGAAAGCCCCTCGCCCAGAAACCCACTCACACCGTCTCCCTGCCCCGCTCCACCTTCTCCGCCCTCAAGCTCAAGCTCGCCGCCGCCACCCGCCGCTCCAACGGCGCCGCGGGCGCAAGAATGTCCGCCACGGCGGCCTCCAGCTACGCGTCGGCTCTGGCTGACGTGGCGAGCGCCAACAACACTTTGGACGCGACCACCTCCGACATCGAGAAAATCGACGAGCTGTTCTCGGACCCACGGGTGTCGGACTTCTTCGCGGACCCCACGCTGGAAGTGGAGAAGAAGCGGCAGGTGGTGGACGAGATCGCGGAGTCCTCGGGGTTCCAACCCCACACCAGAAACTTCCTGTACATCCTGGTGGACGCGCAGAGGATCGATCTCATTAATGAGATAGCGAAGGAGTTCGACCTGGTGTATAACAAGTTGACCGAAACGGAGTTGGCGGTGGTGACCTCGGTGGTGAAGTTGGAGTCCCAGCACCTGACGCAAATTGCGAAGCAGGTTCAGAAGCTGACTGGGGCCAAAAACGTGAGGATTAAGACCCTCCTTGACCCTAGTTTGGTGGCGGGTTTCACTGTGAGGTACGGCAATTCTGGCTCCAAGTTGATTGACATGAGCGTCAGGAAGCAGCTTGAAGACATTGCTGCTCAGCTTGAGTTGAGTGATCTCACACTCGCCGTATAACCCTATCATCTTATCTTTCTATTCCATTTCGTTTCCTATTATTTTTGGGCTAAGTATAATGTGTATGTATCTATGAGATATGATGAACGATTTCTCAAACTCTCTACAACCTTATAATACTTTCCTCGCCTTTATTTCTTAAGCTTTTTTCACGTTAATTTTATCTCCCAACTCCACTTTCTGATCACAAATCCAATCGCATGCATCATTAGACCTTATCCAACAAACCCCATGAACGTATTGCGGAAGGAACCATAATTCAAACATTCTTTCGACCTGTATTTGAGGATTTGTTTCATCGCAAATAAGTGCAAATAAGCTGGGATTAGTTTATTTTATGAAAATGGTTTTTACAATCTTTAAGGATTTATTAAAAGTATTTTTCATACTGAGTTATTATCTTATTTTAGTTACAATATATTTCAAGGTTCAGCATGTTTGGCGAGGAAAAAAACCAATTACCTCAATTCTCTATGGATTGTATCGGAGTTATCTCTTACTTATCTCCAAATCTTTCTTACTTTTTCCCTTTTTTTATGTATCCGCATATTAAAAATGGCTTTGAAATTAAGAGGGACAAGCACCTAAAACAAAAGTATTTTGGTGCTTGAATAACTTTTACAGTTGAACAGAACCTTTACTGCAGAGGTAAGAAAACAATGGATGAAAACACCCATCTAAATACTCAGAGGGTAAATGCAGCAGCAACATAAATCTCATCTCACTTATTGTGTTATGTTAACTGCAATGGGACTCCTAACATGGTGCTTCTTATCAGTCCACGTCAACCATCCGAATACGAAATCAGTGGTGCTTTCAGTTTTCTTCTTCAAGGTCAATGCCACTCTGAACTCCTTTTTTTCACCCTTTTTCTTGAACCTCAGTTTCCTAGGCTCAACCGAAACTTCAATTTGTGGTGGCCCTTTGATGCGCAGTTTATACGTGCTTTCGGACCAACATTAGTGACAATTCGAGAGACATTCACAGAATGTCCAGGGCCAAATTCAGGAATTGTGATTGTTGGATAATTGAAATCTGCTAAACTGAACGACTCTGGACAAGTGTAAGGCTTGTGGTTGAAGATCTTAAGCTGGGAACTGTTGTAGCCACGACCGCACAAATAGTTCAAATAATCAGTAATATTTAGGTCATATACAAGTCCAGGGTCCACAGCACTGTTAGGTTTAATGTGCCCTGCACCATAGTGAAATGGACTTGCCTATATATATATATATGTGTGCATGTATATATTTAGTTTACCTGAGATCATGATTGCTGACTTTATAGCAGCTGGGCTCCAATCAGGATGAAAAGGGCTTTGAGCAGCCCAGCAAGGCCAGAAACATGAGGACATGACCTGTAGGAGACATGGCTTCACTATAAGCAGCTATGATGTTGAATCTGGGTGCAGGGACATCAGGCTGAAACAGAAAGCAAAAAATTACAGTGTGTTATACAACTGGTTCATCTTTTGAATTAGACTTAAATACATATTTTTCTAATAATAGATCACTTTATATTTAAGTCCTAAAGGGCGAGTGAGTGAGTGGTGAGTGGTAAAGTCATCATCAAATCAAACAGTTGAACCTTGAGGATTGCCGGCTCAATAGGATTGGGGCACCTTGCTGAAAATGAAGCCACACTCGGAGCTGGCTTCACACCAAATTCTGTTTTCACTCTGGAAATATAAGCCACAGGAGACCTGATAATACAAAATGTTAATTAAGAAAAGGTCCAACCCGGAAATAAAAACTCATGAAAACTGAGGCATGAGGAAGTTACTTGGTGGTGCTGATGTAATTGCAAAGGTCCTGAATTTCCTGCAGAAGCCATTATGACTATGCCACTGGCAACTGCATGGAAGGACCCTATGGCGATAACGTCTTCGAAATAATCTTGGGCCTTCGGGGCACCCAAAGACAATGAAAGCACTTCAACCCCGTCACTTAATGTCTGCATCAGAACATCCACCACTGAAAAAGATAAGATTTGGCCAACACACCTTATATGCTGCAACTCGAGCTTTGGTGATCCACCACTTGCTTTTCCATTTCCAATGCCAAAAACATTAGCTCAAGGAACAAAGAGTGGTGTCAAAGGGAAATTTTCCTTGATAAAAATACCAAACACAGTTAAACAAATGAAACTCCTCACGATGCAATGCAAGTGATGCCTTGCCACCAAACATCTGTTTGACTAATACTTAACGAACATATATGAACACGGAAAGACTCATCACCACTAGGGATCGATGTCATATATTATTTGTTTGGAGAAATTAGGAAGAGTAAAAAGAATGAACCTGTTGCATTGAAATTTATCTTTGGTATTTTTGTGTGTTTGACATATTCGGCGCCATCGTTTGCCTTATCCCTTCGTCACTAAAACTCTTAGATTCAGGCCGAACACCTGTATGACAAGTTTTGACATTGATCCGAAAATTTATTACAATAAGCTGGCAGTAGAAGAAAGAACATTAAGAGCTTCATGAAATGTATCATATTGCATCAGTACTAAAAGTAAAACAAATTGTTTTTTTAATCCTACATCAACTAAAGATTAGAATCTTATAGTATATAAGTGGCTGATAAAAAAAAAAGACTACTAAGCCGATTTTAATATGGTATCACGAGGTGCCAGCGTGAGGGGATTGAGGAAGGAGAATATTAACTCTATAGTATTGGATGAATTTCAAAATAATCTTTCCTCTGAAAATATATGACATTAATAAATGGCTACAGATTTATTTCTTGAATATACATGTTTGTTTGAGTATCTCTTAAATAATCTAATTAATTTATTTTATTATTTATTGATACAAAATTAATATAATTATCATTTTTATCTCTACATTAAGCTTCAATAATAAATTTGGTCTAGTAATTTACAAATTCATAAACTCCACGTGTAATCTCAATAAGAGTTTTAGTCATCTTTGAATGTGTTATAAAAAAGAGAAATTTGAGTCAAATTTATTAACTCCGCAAACGCGCTTTAGAAATACGAAGTTTCGGAGCCATGTAAGAGCTTGAATACACCACAACCATCATCGCGCGGAGGAGGTAACCAAATATTGGCAGTTCGAAGAACAACCAGAAACAGAAAAAAAATCTAAAATCGTGTTTTGTAAATAAGACTCTGCATTTTGAAATTCTGTTTCTAAGCATCACTTGCTCATAACTGTAACTTTTTTAAAATTTAATATTTTTTAAATTAAAAAGAGATTTGGTTTGTTTTCATAAATTTGCTTACTATTCCTTATTTTTAGAAAGAAGACCCAAGAATGGTGCAACAAAGATGGTCTAAGTGACAAAAAAATGGAAGGTACTAAATCTTATCAAGGATTTAAGGTTTCATTTTCACCCATGCTGCAATGCAAAGTTTACGTTTGGAACCTATAAAGAGGTGGATATACCTACCATTAATTTGAGATTAATTTTGGATTTAATGGGAGGATCCCAAATATTTTTAATGGGATGAACGAGTTATTAATCTTTGATTTAAGTAGTAATTCACTATTGGAGTCTTTGCCTTCGTTGGAAGCTTAACTTCAACATTGAACACTTGGATCCTCCCATTAAGATAATTTCCATCAAGAACAAGCTTCTTTCTCGAAACCAAACATCACTAATAAGTAGTGACCCAACTCCGTCGTCGGGACAGTGTGCGTTGGTATGACAATTTCTCGCTTTTTGAACTCCCTCATAGTCTATCACAAACTTTGGATAATTTGATAATTATTATTTTTTTAATTTAGATAAATTTTACTTTCAAGAAGAATTGTAATGGAATGTTCTTGATATATACGTATATGGTACAGATATATAGCAGATGCATGCACTGGACCTTATAAGGTGCATGACATTATAAGGTGCATGACAGTTACAGAAACGGAAAGAGTTAGTTAGTACAAGATTTGATACGCAGAAGCAATAAACCAAAGAGAGGAAGAAAGAAGAAAGGTTATGAAGAAGAGTTGGTGTGAGGTTGGAGTGGGTTTGCGACAATTTAAGGAATGAGAAGAGTTAGGCACAAGCAAGAGATGAGCAAAATATTAAGATAGAGAAACTAAGAGAATAACAAGAGTCACAATGAGAGGGAAACACATATTAGAAATGAGTCAATGACAAATGTTTTAATTTTTGTTTACATAATATAATTAAATTAAAAAAATTGTGTATAATAACAATTAAAATATTATTAATTCAATGGTTAAAAATTTACATTTTTAATAGTTAAATATTATACAAAATATACTTTAATTTTTATTAAAAAATAATTAAATTAATATTTTATTCATTATTTCAATTTATTGTATAAAATTATTTATGTTTATTTTGTAATAATAAATATTTGAAATTAATATTACTCCTTAAACTAATAATTCCATAAAATTTATTATTAATCAACTTTTTACTTATAATTTAAATTTTATATATAAGTTATTAATATATTATTTATTAAAATTTAAAACATTATATTATTTATTGATTTCTTTTCATAGAAAAACTTTTAAAAATATCCAAAGAAACTCACCAAATATCTATTATTATTTTTAATTTTAATTTGTTAATATAAAAAAATTATATTAGGAAATTTGACAGAGGGTAAAGTGGTTGTTGGATGCATGCTCTAGTTTCCTTTTCTAAAGGCAATGGAAAAGTCTAGGTTTTAATCTACTTGTGCTTCTGAATTTTCAAAGACAAACTCATTAGAGTTATTAGAATTTATAGGATTAGAAAGAGTTACCTCGTGTAATCATGGTGGGTTGGATTCATGAACATGCACAAGGATACATGCCCAAATATTTTAGGACCTATAATTGTCAGCCTGATTAGGATCCACAATGTATTATAGACCTTTCATTCTCTCTAATTGTCCTCCCCCAATTCTGAGTTGTTGCGAAAAAAACATTACATGAGAGATCTTGTGAGTTTTTACAAAAATTAGATTGAACATTTTACGGAGATGAAGGACACTTTTTTTAATTCAAACCATGATTCACAATCCCATCATAGGTGAATGTGATCACAATAAGGTAGATTGCGGAGTAATGAAGGTTGCGATAAAGCTCAAGGTTGCACAATGATGGATATTGCGTTTAGGGTTTACAAACATGGTCAAAGGCTCCCAAAAATTAAGAGTTCTGATTGGATATCAAATTTAGAAGGAATACTATTATGCTTCATTGTATCAGTTATGAGGTGGTTGGACCTATATGATTATTTAAAAATATGGATAACTAATTCTAAGGACAAAATTTCTATGATTATGGGATTGTTTCTAAATACATAAATCTAAAATTAATAGTAGAGATACAATTGTTATTTATGAGGGAACATAAATGCATATAAGTTAATATTTAAATAACATAAACAAATTGTGGGAACCGTTTGTATCAAAATGGCTAATGCGAGTTAATAGCAGGAAGGAAGGAGTGACGAACACTGCAAAGGTTGCTTTTAAATTTTGGTAACATTGATGTTGAAAGAATTCACAAGATCTTCCTGAAACGTGTTTAATCATAAACACCTGATGAACATTCACAATTGTTGATACATTCTCTTATAAAATTTTCAGAGAGGTTTCAACAAAACCATTATTGCAAAGATAAAATAACAACATAAAGCTTACAAAGGATTGAAGTTAACAACAATTGGACTCCTAACACGGTGTTTGTGATCAGTCCACGTCAACGACCCATATACGGAATCAGTGGTGTTGTCAGTTTTGGACTTCAAGGTGAATGAAACTCGGAACTCCTTTTTCTCACCCTTTTTCTCGAACTTCAGTTTGGTAGGCTCAACCCAAACTGCAACCTTTGGTGGCGCCTCAATGTGAACTCTATACAAGCTAGGGGACCCAACATTCGTAACAGTTCGAGAAACATTCACAGAATGTCCATATTTAATCCGAGGAATCGTGATTGTTGGGTAATTGAAATCTGCTAAACTGAA
>Ga0123342_1001332_pt1 | contig 41487 bp, 18 predicted proteins | sample Turbeawhitnodule_FD_89960 | JGI IMG/M metagenome (GOLD analysis project Ga0123342, IMG submission 89960) | Root nodule microbial communities of legume samples collected from Mexico - Turtle bean Mexico white nodule | ecosystem: Host-associated > Plants > Roots > Nodule | place: Mexico: Nepantla...
ATATATTATTACAACACTCTATATTTTTAAAAAAATGAAAATATTATAAAAAATTCTCATATTTCTTTTTTTTTTTTATATATATATATATATATATATATATATATATATATATATATATATATATATATAAACAACTTACACTTTTATTTCTATACATCGTATTCGTTTTCACTTCACTAAATCAGTTCTCTAAAAGAGAAAAGAAAAGGAAAAACAATATCTATCACATTCATATTTTTTTTTTTACTTTTCTTTTCTTTGTAGTGTCTTATTAATATTTTACAAAAACTAATTCTATAGGAATGAAATAAGATATTTACAAGCAATGCACGTGTATAATTCGTTATTTAACATGGCGGTTTATCTGGTATTTAAATTCAAAAAAACTAATTAAATTAAATCAATTGTTTATCTGTTTATTTGTATAATTCAAAGTTTGCATCGTTTTATGCTGTTGATAATTAGTTTATTTTATTAACTAGACTGATAAATGTTCAACTTCACACAGTATAAATATCAAAACAAACTCTATAAAGGAATTATACCAACTTTATTGACCTCTTTAAGTTAATAGAGATTATTTCTAACTATAAATGTTCATGGATTTTTTTTATTTATTTATCTCGATCTATTACTAAAATAGATACAATTAAATTTTCAATAACTTTATATACAATTTTAAAGATAAATTAATTATTTTTCCTATAAAGTTATTTTGTAAGTTATCTGCATATTAAAAGAAAAAAGAACCGAATGAGTTTATGTTTATAAATTATTAAAACGCACCATTTTCATTTTAACACTTATTTTATATAATATTATAGGGTCATTGTTATTATTTAGATATATAATTTAATTTTGAAAAAATATTTTGTCCAATGGAAAATAGTTTTGTATCGTCATTCAATAAAACATTGTCATCATATATGATAACTTAGCTTACTTTGATCAAGATCACTTTAAAAGTTTAAATAACCATTATTTTGCTAGTTAATGAATAATATTTTGGCAATGTACTACATTTTACTTATTTATATCAATTAAATTAATTTAAAAAAACATTTTTTTCAATCTAAACATTTTTATTTCCTTTTTCAGTTTTTTTCAATCTAAACTCTCATTGAGTTTTAATTAATTCAAAAGCAGTCATGTGATTTAAATTAAAAACATTACGTAAAAAAAAATTAAAGCTTCTTTGACTTGAATTTACAGCGGTAGGTGATTGAGTAATAAACCCCTTAAAGTGACACATACACGTTGATTCATTTAGACATAAAAAATATATTTTTTGTTTGTAAAATAAATAAAAAAATAATCGACAACTGTTTAATGCTTTTGTTTCAAAATGATGGCAATAAAAATTGTAACATACAATTGTTAATACTCAAACACTTCACTCATAGAAAAAAACATTAAAACTTTCTCATTAGACAAAATATTTTAGTTTAACTAAATTTAAACAATTAATTTGGTTTAATCACCAAACCAAACTTTATACCGAAAACACTCACTCGCAATGTAATGAGTAATGAACAATTTATTAAAAATACTTTGACATGACAATTTACTAAACAATACATTAGAATTATATGAAGTAACACCCTTCACAAGTAATGCAATATTTTTCCTCTGTAAGCTTTTTTTGACCACAACATAAACGAAATCAAACCTAAGGAACCATAATTTTTAATTAAAATATTATATATGTATCCGTGCCCAAAATATTATGGAGAAAAATGTGTGTGAACAATGCTAAGCACGTGGTTAATTAGTTAATATGTCTCTCTCACTTTAAGTGAGTTAATCTTCAATCCTAATGTAAGAATAGGTACATTGACTTCAGCTTATGCATAAATAATTTTTTAAAAATTAGAGATTTGAAATACTAATTATAAAATTCCACTAAATACTGCCCTTTTTTTTAGTAAGTTACTTTTACTGTGTTGAATACCAAATAATTTTTTCATTTTCATTTAAAAATTATTTTTTATATAAAAAAATTTCGCATCACTATACAACTTAGTTACGTTAACACCTCAAACAACAATAACCATCTACCATCATATAAAAAAAAATATAAAAATATGGAAGACTAATTTAAAATAATTTAAAATAATTTAATTACAGATATTAAGTATGTTAAAATTTTAAAAAATATATAATATATAAGAGTATAATGGTTAAATTTTGGTTGTGATAACTTTATATAAGTCGTCAGTGTAAACTATCTACCTCTTTTATTATGAAATAGTTAGGATGTGTAACTGAAATTTATGGACAGTTGGAAAATTTATCATATTAAGAGATAATTTAAATATATTTTTCATATGTTATAGGCGAGAAAACTAGACTTATTCCGTAATAATAAATTCCATATCTACCTTTAATTTGTAATGTATACTGTAATAATTTAAATTGATAATAAATAATATACATACTGTGGAATTTTACTGAAATTCATGATCCGATACTATTTTTTTGTACATTAAATGTACAAAATAAAATATGATTGATAAATAATGACTTATTTAAATTTAGCAAATGTTTTTATTTTATATTCTTTTGAAAAAATATTCAATCAAAATGGTAGGTGTAAGATGTGATATTCGACAGTTTATAATAGACTTTTTAACTGTAATTAATTTTAAGTAAAACAATCTGGCTTTAATTGATGTTGAATGATTAATAATCTTAAATTTAAATATCATCTCACATTACGCAATTCCATCATTTTACTTAATTACTCATGGTAGAGACATATTAACGAAAACAACACAAGCTTTTCTATATATATATAATTAAAAATTAGTTAGAAAAAGTTGTATAATAGTATCAATATTTTCATATATTAATTAATGGTTTGATAATAGTTTAGTTTCTATTTGTATAACTTAATGAGTATAAATTAAATTATTAATATAGTTTATTATTTTTGGAAAAGTATATTATATTGAAAGCAGGTTACTTATATATATAAAAAAATAAGATAGTTTATTAAAATTGTGATTGGGTTATGTATAAACTTTTCAAAATTTATAAAACAAACTAAAGATAAAGGTGAATGGTTTGTCGGTCATTTGGAGGTGAACTACTGTTTTTATTCATTTAAATTGAAAATTATACACGAGAAAGCAGAACGACATAAATATTCAATAATATTATAATTTAAATAATATATATATATATAAACTAATTTTTAATTATTAATTGTAATTAAGTAATTTCATATGTAGAAGTATTAGTTCTTATATTTATTTATTATAAATATCAGTTAATTAATTAAAAAAACTTAAAAAATTACATGATTAAATATACTTTCTTTATATATGTTTAAAAAAATAAAAAAAATTCGTGCCGGTTAACCTACTTTCTTAAAGAGGCTAATGAAGATCCTTAACCCACCCTAACTATGATGGTCTATTTTCAACACACCAATAATAAAGTGAATGTATTAATTAGTTTTGTTACCTATATAAAAAAAAACATCTTTTATGAGTTACTCTTTTTGTGGATGGCGATGTAAAATATTTTATATTGTTAATGCATAAAAGTAAACTCTAAAACATAAGAAATAATTTATATGTCGACCATGTAAAAATATTTTACAATGTATTTTTAAAAAATTATATTAGTAAGTTCATTATTTTTTATAAAAGTTATCAGTTGACACTGTAAAAATTACACTCTAAATTATGTGAAAATATAGTTTATATATCATCACTCATTACAAGAAAATTATAAAATAGAAATTTAGAGAAAAAATTAAGAAAATTATAAAATAGAAATTTAGAGAAAAAATTAAAAAAATTAAAAAATAGAAATTTAGAGAAAAAAATAATTAATTACTATAGTGACTAAATTAAAGATCATTTCAAAAATTAAATTTTTATTTTATTTTTAAATTAGTTTCTATTATTGTTAAATAGTTTATAAACTGATATCTAATTCTACCAAAGTTTTAACTACCAATATTTTAGATTCTAAATTTGGTAGCAAAAATCTTAGTTGCTAATTAAATACTAATTTAGAAACTATTTAATAATAGTAAAAACTAATTTAGAAACCAAAACCTTTTAGTATCTAAAATAGTCTCTATTTTAATTATTATAATAACTAATTATTATAATAACTAATTATTATTTTTTCTAAATTTAATTTTTATTTCATAATTTTCTTTTACCGACAAGCTCTACTAAGTCATTATAAATTACAAAATTATACTTTAATTAACCAACCGTGTAAAATGTATGAAAAGATAAGTTCTCAAACATTACATTACCAGCCTAAATCCAAATTAAAATATTTTAACGTTTATTTAAGGTTAATTTTTTTTATAAAAGTTTTTGTTTTTAGTCAAAACTTAGGACTTTTCTTATTATTTATAATAATAAAATTATTAAATTAGTTATTATAATAATTCGTATTTTTTTATATGAAAAAATCGAATTTTTAATTTAATAATATGATATTTACGATAAATTATGAAATACTTCAATATTATAATTCACATATATAAATATGAAAAAAATATTTAATTTAACCCTTTATTTAACAGTCCTTTTTATGTTACTTTAAAAAAATGTTTGTTGGTATAAGATATATCACCTTCATCCAGGATTTAAAATTCAGTGGGCAGAAAAAAAAGATGATTTTAAATAAAATATATAAACATATTATATTTGGTCACATGCAACTCAGGAAAGGTTGAAAGTGCGCACCCAAAAGAAGAGTTGGAACCGAATTAACCAACTCGATAAGAAAATTATTTCCATGTCCAATCAAAACTTATGCTTATTTGGAATGACCAAACTCATGCTGTGTTATTTCAACCCACAATCTCAAGAACATTTTTCATTTTCACAGTCAAATCTCATTCTTTTTTTTTTTTCATACATTACTCCTTGTTTTTGTTTGACTATCTCATGTGCCTAAAACTATACTTTTTTTTTTTATTGGGGACTGCAGTTTAAAACTTTAACTATGCCAGTTACATTGACCTTTGTGTAGGTTCATGAACCCTAAACCTCTTACAAATTTAGTAAAATTGAAGAGAAAAAAAAATTATTGACTGAGTATTTAACTTATTGTTCTTGATTCTTAAAATTAGAAAAGGTAGTCCTCTAAAATGAAGCAACACATTTTGTATATAGAAATGAAAAGGAAAAAGGTTGACAAAAGTGACTGCACAACTGAAGTGTCTGATGCTCTGGGTCAAATGGAAATGATGGGTTCATCTGGTCTCAAAATCTATCCATCTTCTTGTTCTTCTTTTATCTCTCATATTTTCTTAACTACCTTGAGTTACACTCTTTGAATCAATTCCTTCAAGAATACTCACCCTTCAAAATCTGTTGAAAGGGGACAAAGGGAGACAGTGTGTGTGGTGCTGCACTGCTGCACTGCTACTAACTCCATTCACCCTTTACTTCTTTAACTAACTTGGGTTCCACTCTTTGAATCCCTTTCTTCTAAAAGACTTATTCTTCTTCTTCATTACAAAGAAAATAAAAAATGGCAACTATTATTATTGGTTCGAACCCAGATACATTTTCAATTAATCTAAGTGTTAGGCTTAGTACCAATTAATCATCCCAAAATTCGCAGCCTTCAAAGTTTGTTGAAAAAACAACTGAGGTTTTATTTTATTAGGTAAGAATGCTACAATTCAACGTATGAATCACTACACTGTAGATTTCTAAATCTATAAATTAACTCTGGAATAGCCTAAGTGCCTAACACGCTATTTATGGAAAGAACCCTACCTTTCCTTAACTTCCTTAGGATTTGACCGTTTTGCCCTAACAATTTTTTGTGTTCTTATTAGATGTTCTAATACAAGCCCACTTTTACATGAAACTATAAGATTGTTAGTTTTTGAATTAACTATTAAAATTATGACAGCGTTTTCAATTTTGTGAACTAATAATGGTTGGCCTCATGTTAAGATTTGGAAGCTATTGGATCAAATGGAAAGTAAAAAACAAAAATTTAGTTGAAGCCAGAGAGAGGGAGAGAAAGAAAGAAATTCTATTTTGTTTCTTTTCATACATTTCAACGCGCTTATACGTTATACAACTGTTTTATACTTTTTGACTTCACATGCCAAACACAGTTCATTTAGCAATTAACATAAGCAACTTTCTTATTTTATTATTTTTTTTAACTTTCTTTTTCCTCCTTTTATATCACGCAACTTTTATTCTTTTAATAATTCAACTAACGGGTAACCATGGCGAACAAAAGTAAATGCAAGAATTAATTATATTTTTAGTTTCTTCATTTTAAATTACCCTTAGTATTTTCCTCTTTAATAAAATGTAATGAAATTTATAAAAAGTGAGACTAAGAATTAACGTGTGATAAATGTTTTACTTAAGAAAGAAAATTGGTTGTGAATGGTCTTTTTTAAAAGAAGACTATCCACAAACTAGACAACATAAATATACCTTCAAGAATAGGAAGAGTATGAAAGTGAAGTTGCGCACCGACGCTTTTCTCACTAAGTTGCAAAAAAATCACTTATTAAAGTCACTTCCTTAACTAAATGCGAATGTAACGGATTTAAATGAACGACGTGATTGAACGCCCAAGTCTTCAAAACATATGCTTAATGACTTATATATGCCTTTTAGAACGCGTATTTGTTTTAGAAAATATAATTCCACTTAAAACTTGAATAATAAAACTTTTGTTTTCGAAATAAATTCACCACTGGCAATTAATTAGACTATAGATTCACGCTAATGTGTTCCCTGTGATATAAATATAATTAGATAAGATGGTTAATCAAGTTGCTTCCTTAATTATTAATTCTGGGTGTGTCGGTACAGTGAGCAAAATGCTCTTGTACTTTTTTTTCCCTTTGAGAATGGCACATGGGTTTGTATCCTTATTGTGCAAGCATGCATGATGTATAAACAAAGATTCAATGGCAAATTAATATCCCTAGACAGAAAATATTAGTATTAATATGATCGCATTTTATCCTACATAATAATTATAACAAATAAACATCAACAAAGAATACCAATAATTAATTTAGTTAAAGTTTAACAACTTTTTTCCTTTTTCAATAAACTATCTGTGCATGAGGTATGCACCCTTCCAAGTAGAACATGTGTTGGGGGATGATAATTGAGAAAAAAATATTTCTTAAATGGTCTCTTCTGAAATTGAAGATTTACCACTGGAAGAAGATTTAACTAGAAATTGTAATTTACTTTTACCACTCCTCCTCTACGTTAAATCTTCTGATCGTAATTATAATTTATAGTTTACCTTGAATTGGAGTGCTTTTTAGTTTATCTCATGTTTATAGTATAATTCAATCGTTTAGTTTTTTTATTAAATTATTAAATAATGTTAAACACGAATAATTTTCATTTTACATATGTACTAACTAGTACTTAACCCAGTACAATATTAAGTAGAGCATCTGAATATAGCACAAGTTCACATATTCAAACCTTATTACTATCACTGTAAAACAAAAAAATAACTCATGAACATTTGTTGAATTTTTAAGTGGATAAATTACTAATTAAGTTGGAATATATATAATTTAAATTAATAGCTAGTAAGAAGGTACGAACAGTTTGCAAAGTCCTAAAATTAAACATTGTTATTGTCTTTGCCAAAAAAAAAACAAAGTTACTGACATAAACTATCAACATATGGATCGTTCAGGGTTACAGGTACACGTACACGATCGTGATCTTTGATTCTATAATAAAGTATAGAATGTGTTTAAATGATTAACTTTCTCGTATATGCTAACATAAGAAACACCAGAGTAATTAAATAAATCAATGTTTTTTTTGGGTATAATATTAGTTTATTATATAAAGAATTTTTGCATGTATAGAACTAGAAATACTTGTATATTTTGTGAAATAGTAAAAAAAAATAGCATGTAAAAGTGGAATGATGTGGGATATGAAGAGAGGTGAAGGAGAAAATTAGGGAATAAGTAACAAAAAAAGTCTAACAAGTGTACCTTACCTTTGTTTTACCTTAATTAACCTTGCCAAATGTTATGTTGGCATGTTACCTCCCATGCTGGGTGGGTCCCGCGTTGCATGTTCGAAAGTTCGGTCCACACGTTCATCAACGTGGCGAATATGGACTAACCCAGTTAACGTGGAGCCCACCCACTCAATTCCAGCAACGCCACGTGACGTGGGACTTCCCTCACGTGACCTTGCCATCACTTCTTCTCATTCGTCACTTCGCTCCACCCTACCCAATCAGGTCTCGCCACCTGTGCATGCTGACTTTTTCCCGTCAAAGCAACCTGTAACCATCCATCTTGTTATTTCATTTTCTTTTACATTTTTAGTTGAGAAGCAAAATGAAAGAGTATTAGGATATTTTCTGTTGTTACAGTTTTTAAAGTGTTTGGTTTGGATGCATCATGTGGCGGTGGGGCCCACATGTGCTAGTGCCGTACCTAAACATGGTCTGGGACAAAATGTGATCTCTCAGGGACTTTTGTGGGTCATGCCCCTTACAGTGCCTACCCCACAAATCAGTCCTTAATTTTGGATTACGGCACCATTTTCGCATTAATCCTTATATTTAATGTTACCTAGCATACAACGTATCGAATGAAATCATTCAACTATTAATATCATTATCAATTTTGCGTCACTGAATTTACTACATATACTGAGAAGAAGTTGGTCCAATACCATTATATATAAAATACATATTTTGAAAAAAGACATTAATTTTAAGTACCCACTGATTAATTAAATATTAGGATGTTTTATCAGATAAATACATAGGTAGACGGATCGTTTTGGACCATTAGTATAATATGAGAATCAGAATCCTAACTTTAACAAAAAAAAGTGTGTCATTCTTTATTAATTAGACTTAATCATTTTAATTACTCAATAAAAGTAGAATCGGAAATAAATATCAAAAAGAACAATAATAAGAGAGATTTATCTTTTACACATTTATTCTAGGTCACTTGGAGAGGTTCTAAGATTAGGTTACAATTTCTCATATCATCTAACACACAAGAGAGAGTACTTTTAACTCATATTCTATCATACTCATTATAATTTTGTGTTCTTACTGTCTTGAGCGTCAGAGTGTCATCGTAGGAGGAGTCACTCATTTTTAGAATATCGAATCACTAAAGTTTGAATGAAGACCATCATTAGGAGCTCATCAGATTCTGACCTACCTCGAATTGGATAGAACAATATACTATAGAAAAAAAAATTGAAACTTTAACACAACATTATGATGAAAGTGAGAGTATATTTAATATGTTTGAAATGTGAAAAAAATGCTTGATTTGGTGTAACAATAATAGAGGTGTGGTTAAATGAGAGGTTTGGAAGGTGATAGGTTACAATAAAAAACAGAAGATAATAAGAATGTCTGATCCATTCAGGGTGTGCAGCTCATTAGCAGAATGCAGTGAGCTGTAAACTTAAATAAACTCGACAATGGAGAAGCAAGGAAGAAGGTGAAAGAGCAGGATTCTAAGTTTATGTTGACTATAGGTAATTTATTATTAATTTAATGTTAAATGATTGAACTTGAATCATATATGCTTAGTATTTCAGAACCAGGGTTTGGATCCCAAAACACATTCTTCCCTCTTTTCATTTATTTTTAGCCCCTTCTATCTCAATTAATTTTTTATCCAAGTGGACAATCATTTGTTGTCACCTCTAAATTTATATTTTACTATGTACATTTTATTAACCCTAGCCAACTATATGTTTTTACTATATATTTATTCAACATTAAGCCCACAAATACACTGAAATCAAAGGTATAAACTTTAGGTACGCTACTTAATAGAGAAAATAAAAATTAATAATCAGATTGAGAGAAAAAGCAAATTATTTTATTTGATAAAAAAACGACAACTTAGTTATAATGTGCAAAATGATTCATAGTTGCTGATTTCCCGAATCAATTAAAATATCAGGCCACAAAGTCAACTTTTTAATAATATTAAGAGAAGCAGTGGTGGAGGATTAAAAGTGCGGGTCCCGTGTTACTCCAAATATTTTTAGAGATACATAGGAGAAGATAATTTAAATAATTTTTATATTTTTATTTATTTCTTTAGTCTTTTCAATAATAAAATATTAATTTTGTTATTTCTATCATTTATCATAATGTATGTTTTCTTTTAGAAGAAAAAATATAACCTATTTTTTATTAATCTTGTTTTATTTTTATGAAAAATGTAACTCACTCATGCTTTTCTTAATAATGAAATATTCATTTCACAATATATTATTTCTAATATTTGAGTTTTTACTGTTATTTATGCACACACAAAAATTAAACCTTTGAAATATAAATAGTTATATATTATTTTCTTTTTTAAGTTTTTAAACTCTAACTAGTTTCTTTTTATTTATAAAAGTTTTCATCTTAGACATTAGTATGCAACTTGACATCTCAGCTATACTGACACCTCAAGTAACAACAATCAAGACCAAATGAATTTACCCTAACCACAGGGAACTCCTGGTTCCAAGAAAAAAGTCTTAGCCGATTTAAGAGAGGAACGACCAAACTCATATAGAATCCAATAAGGAATATCATGTTCCTCCCTAACCATGATTAAAAAAATGAGGCATTTGTTGTAAAGATAAGGGAATATTTCAATCACAATCTGTCCAAAACTGAGAGATTGTATTCGAAATTCTAGCACCATCAAATAACCCTGCAATATTTGCTACAAAAGTAGTAAAACACCATTTATCATTCCAGAAATGTACCAACAGTCGAAGAAGTATAATCAAGTATTATAGAATAAAACTGCTTAATTCTAAGCCAAATAGATGAAGATCTATAAACCATTCTAAACTCGTATTTTGATTTAAGAACCCTAGCTTTCAAGAGCAAAGACCAAGGTATTTTGCTATAAGCAAAATTCCAAGCAAGCTTAAGAAGATATGCATTAGTTTCATGATGAAAATTAATAATCTTCAAACCTTCATTTTCAAGAGGAGAACAAATCGTATCTCAATTCACAGTGACTATGCCCTTTTTCAGAATATCACCAGTCCAAATAAAATTTCGACACCACTGTTCAACTTGGTTAAGAAGTGAAATAGCCAATTTATACATATTAAAGCTATAGGCTAGAAATCCAGTAATCAACGTATTGACCAACTAAATTCAATCCATCATGCTAAGAGATTTACCTTTTCAAGATGCTAGCTTCAATTTGACTTTATCAGCCAAAGGCTGAAGAAATCGACACTTTGGAGCACCAACAAAATAGGCACTCCTAAATAATTAAAAAGCAAACAACCATGACTACAAGAAAGAATACATTAAATTTTGGTGACAAATCATGCAGAATTATCCATGGTGAAAAAACTAATTTTAGAGTTATTAAGATATTGACCAGAAAAATCACCATATGTTTTAAGAAAAATACTCAAATTTTTAAGAGACTTAATATCCCCTACAGAAAACAAATATGTCATCAACATATAATATATGAGAGGGAGTGAGATAACCTTGCGAACTAGCCATATGTAATTTTTTTTTATCATTCACAAGCTTAGAGATACATCTATTAAGAACTTTCTCTGCAAGACAGAAAAGTAAAGGAGACAAAGGATCACCTTGTCTAACACCTCTACTGCAAGGAAAAAAACCCACCACCAAACTACCATTTATTATGATAGAAAACATAGTTGAATGGAGAATTGTACTAATCCAATCGACAAACGAGGAGTGAAAACAAAAGCATGTCAAAACTAATAATAAGAACTTCCAAATTAGAGTATCAAAGGCTTTATGAATATCAACTTTGTAAGCCACATTACCCCTCTAACCTTTTTAGAAAGCATGTTAGTAGCTTCAGAAGCAATATCATTATTTTTTTTAAATAGCTTTGTATATAAATTGTTTTTATGAACATAAAGTGAAATCTTAAATGTATATAATTTTTTATAATCAGATTTAAATTGTGACTTATTTATCACAATTTTTTTTGTTAATTACGTCGTGATATTTAATTAGATTTTTATAATTATTTTTATTCTTTAACTTTATTTTTAAAAAAATAATATATGGATGAAGAATATATTGATTGTTATTGTTTTGTGAAGAACATAGCATTGATATTCATCAATTTAATTCTACTTATGTAATAGGTCATGACTGTTCTAGTAATAAAAAAATTCATGTCATTATAAAATATTGTTTCAAAGTAAATATATTTTGCATTTCAGAATAAGAGGTTCATTGAAACAACCAATGAAACTTTTAACTCTAAATAATGTTTTAGTTTCTAATTATGTTAATAAATTTTTTAAAATTAAGGATGTATTTACTTTTTTAAACTAATTTTATCCTTTGAATTTTAGTGAAAAGAGAGATTAGTTGAAATTTCAACATTAATATTTTATTGTTGGATACTTCTAACTATCTATATTTGAAGAATTTATGAACTATTCTTGAATTGTGTCAACTTTTAAGGAGAAAAGGGAAGTTAAGTACAATACTTAATTTAAGTACAATTATTACCACAAAACAAAGAATATCACTAAATATAATCAACACATCTTACTTCTATATCAATCTAAACTACATTTTTTCTTATAATATAATTAATAAATTTTCTATAATTTAATCTCTAAAAGATACTAAAATAAATTGGTCTAACTTTTCCCATTCCTAAATTCTAAAGTACAATTTTAAAAATCTTACAACATTTTTTATTTTTTGATGCTCTTAAGAATTCAAATTTGAAGAATTTGTGAATCATGTTTAGTTGTGTCAATCTTTCCCAAAATAATAAGTACATTTTAATTAATTGATCGCTTAATTCGTTTTTTGTTTTACTTGTTTATACAACTACCATAAAAAAATATCATTTATATTTTTTAATGAAAATTATCAAAACAAGATTATAAAATAAAATAGAAGATGAATTTATTGTCCACAATATGATTATTTATATTAAAAAAAAGCTAAAATTTGTAATTCTACTGCAATTATTGATGTTCAAGAATTTGAAGAAACAAAGAGAAGTCCTTTAAATGTGTGTGATTTTTCTTGTAATTATAGTTATATGAAATTATTTGGATTCGTCTAAAACTGTGGTTCAATATCGGTTATTTAGAAGAAAGCATGTGAGTAATTCAAAATGAAAAATATTTGCTACCACTAAAAAAAATCATTAAATAGAAATTAATTTTAGAGAAAAAAAATAATTAATTGTTATAGTTACTAAATTAAAAACCATTTTAAATACTAAAAAAAATTATTAGTTTTTAAATTAATATTTATTATTGATAAGTAGTTTTTAAATTGACATTTAATTAGCTATCAAAATTAGAATATAAATAATTGGTAGTCAAAACCTTGATAGCTAATTAGATATCAATTTAAAAATTATTTATCAATAATAGAAACTAATTTAGAAACAAATAATTTTTTAATCTTTTAAATTAATCTTTAATTTAGTCACTATAGCAACTAATAGCAACTAATTATTTATTGTTTTTAAAATTAATTTTTATTTAATTATTGGTAAAAAACCATCAATAAAAAGAATTAATGTGAGTAATCAAAAGAAATATATTTGCATTGGGTAGAATGTGATGATTAATATTTAGTATCAATTAATTGAATACCACACCCAAGTTTTGAGAGCAACATTTTGATATAGTTCAAAGGATATTACTAAATCCCAACATATTAACTCGGGAATTAACCATAGAAATGAAAGTAATTTATATTAAACATATTATTTAAAGAATGAAATATTATTTAAACAAGTATAAAAAAAAGTTAAAAATTATGATGAATTTGAAATTAATTACTTTATATCAATCTTAAAATTTAGTATGTTGAATTATTATCTGATTCTAAAGATATACTTATTCAATTCATTATAATAATAGATTATTTATACGATTTATCTATATTAGGTTTATTAGGAATATCAATTGGTTAAAAAATTATATATGACCTTGATCATTAATTGTTTATGTTAATTTCTTAATCTTCTTCGTTAAAATAATGGCTAAGTATCATATCTGATTTGCGGATCAATATAGGTAAGATATTTATAAGACTAGATTTTAGTAATGAAATGGTAAAACATTTTGTTTCTTTAGAAGAGCATATTTTTACAATTATTTCCTTTTACACATACCATCACCTACTAATTTGTTACTTTCATTGACGAAACTTCATGCTTCTTCTACAATTATTTCCTTTTAGACATACCACCACCAACTAATTTGTTACTTTCATTCATGAAACTTCATGCTTCCTGATAGCTTTCATTTAATATTTAAATTAAAATATTCCAACTTATAGTTTGTCTAATGCAGTGATAGTTCATCAAACGCTAAAAATATGATAGTATAATTGTGGTCAGGTAATCTCAAGTTCTCTTCCAACGAATCTAATTGTGAAACCAGTAACAGTCTTTAGAATCTATCTGCAAGTAAGAAAAGATAACAATAAAAATAAAAATTAGTTTTTTAATTTGTTGAACAGAAAACATAAAATAAATAATTAAAACAGAAAATAAAAAGTGGTTGATCCCAAAATTCTTCCGGCAATGATTTTTTCATAGATTCTCTAAAGATTAATTGTTTCTCAACCCTCAAATGAGTTAAGTCAAATTGAACATGCGTCAAAATGATTCAACTTGAAACTCACCCGTAAATCATGCGTCTACTGGTTTAATCAGTACCCACTTTGTTCCATGCATATACTCTATGAGAATGCTTATCTCTTTTCTCTTGACTCATGTGCTTGCACCCAAGAAATTAATTAGAACAATACGAACTAACTAAAAAATCAAAGTTTAAGACAAGAAAGACTCTCAATTATGCATTCAAGTATAACGTCTCACAAAAACGAATTTTCCAGGAGATTCGAAGATTAAAACAAATGATATAGATAATTGAAAAACAAATTTTATTAATCAAAACCGCAACTCAATATGAAATTACAAAGGAATCAACAAAAAATGTTTAACCTTCCATGCAGAGGCAAAAATAAGAATAATACAAAAAGGAAAATAAAACTAGGTTTAGAGTGTGTTGTGCAGCTATGAAATGTGATCCAAAAGCTCTTTTATTTCTCCCTCCAAAGTCTCTTTTATAATTTTCTTTTCCTTGCAAAAATTTGGATTTGAAATCTTGATTGTAATGAATTCCAACACTGCTTTTAGAGATATTGCAAAAAAATTTCTTGAAAAATACCTTCTTAAAAGTATATTTGTTCTATTTTTTAAGAGTTTTAATTTCAGGATTTTTGAGTGAATATCCCTATAGAAGATTTGCTTTCAATTATATTTCTATGATATTTATCGATTTAATTCTCTAATTTTTTATCTCAAATTTCATTTTCTGTTTTGATTCAAAAGAAACAACTTGGGTTTAAAACACAGAATTAACAGAAATAACAATTAAGGCCCAAATAAACTTAATTAGAAGAATATTAATTAAAACAATGACTTGGATTTATCCTTGACTACAACACAAGAATAAATTATTAAAGTTATTAAGTGTGAATAAAATTACATTTATCGCTTCCCAAACCCCAGTAAACCTTGCTGGAAACATACAAACTATATAAATATAGTTAAATTCACCTGAAGAGCTATATGAAGTTCACTACACCTCCTTCCAAGTTGTCATTGAAAATTTGCAATCCTTATCGGAAACATAACCAAACAAACTCCATCATAGTTTTCTTAGACTATTGATGACTACATTGGTTAACACTTGATGAGTATATTTCCATTCACTCTTAGAGTGTCTAAAATAGTTCTTTTATGCTATAATTGAGAGGAAACTCCAATGTTTTAGACAAAATTTGCATAACCAAATGAAATTGAACCATAATTAGAGTCATTGCTTAAATATGATTTTAAATATATTTTGTTCTCATCTTTATCTTGACCATATGTAGAGATTATGGACCTTACTAATTATAATGTAGATGAAGAATGAAAATACCTTAAAGTCTAGAAAGTCTCGCCGTAGAAGGACTAGATGATTTTACTTGTCACACCCATTAGAAGATCTTTCTAGAATGTTTAATGCTGGAAAAGTTTCTCTAGAGAGAAAGATTCGAATTCAATTATCCTTTGTGAAGATTTCCCAATGAAGAATTATATCACTTTGAAGATTTTAAAGTTTGGTTATGGAAGGAGACACTCCATGTCTTTAAAGCTTTTAGACAATCTTCTCGAAGCCTCTACTAATGGATTCTCCAATTTGGGGAAAGGAAGATATTGATTCAAAAATTCTAATACATTACAAGGAAACAAGAATCGAAACCAACTCAATCTTATGTGAGGATAGTCTCTTAAATTCTGTAATAAAAAAACTCCTCCGCAAAACATGTAAAGAATAGAGCAAATATCCTTTAGAGATATTGTTCAAGTAAATCTTCTTAAATTATTTTGCATAAGTGATAGGTTTAATTACAATCAATGTGCAAATACGAATCAAGTTTGGAAACAATACATTTGTAAGATAAAAGAAAATGAGATAAGGAACATATAAAGAAAGAGAATATTTGCTGAATAAATTGAAACATAGAAAGGAAACATTTGATAATCGATAAATAATATTTCGAGATAGATTTTGAATTTCAATTTGTGGAAGAAATTTATTTGTAGAATTTTATTTTAATCCTTTGGTCTTTTTGAAATTCGGATTTTGTAAAATTTGTTTTCAAACACATGTTTAGGGTTCAATTCTTTTTCTCTAATTTAGATTTCTTGGTTAATTCACAATATTTTAATCAATCTCTTGGACGAATCATTGAAGTAGTCAAAGAAAACATCTCATAAGTAGACATATTAATACAAATGGGATATTTGAAACATTAGTATACACATGCTTTGATGATAAGATTCAGTTGAATTTGATTAATGCGTGATTGATTTAGTTTAGGATTTAGGGTTTAGTTTAACCATGTGTAAGGATTAAACAACGACAATCTTTAGAAATATAACCTGTGAAGAATTCATTGGTGGAAGAAGTTGAGAGTCACTTGTTTCTTATTTATCTTACAACGTCTAGCATATTTTATTTTCCTATTGAACAATCACAAACCCCCTTTACTTTACTGTTATTGCTAATTTTTATTGCTTGCAAATAGATCTTAAAACTAATTGTTGAATTTGTTAGGAGATGATTTGAGATAATCTAGATGGTCTAGCGTTGTGTTAGACAGTCTATGCACTGGAATTGAAACTTCTTTTAATTTGACTACAAAACAAGTGTGATCAATATTATATCTACAAAAAAAAATTATCGTTTTTTTCAAAACTTCGTAATCTCCATTGATACTACAATTTATCCACCTCTTGTTGGGACAATAGGCTCTTATTTATTCACCTTACACCACAATCTCCTTGTTTGATTTGTCACTCGTAAGAAATATCTTTAATAGAACATCCTCTACCACCATTACCTTCCAATCCGTTTTCCTGAGTATCTCTACCTTACAACATTTTTTACCACCTAAACTTTAAAATTTCATCTTTTTATGACTTTAAACCTTTAGTTTGTTTTTCAAGGTTGACCATGAACTTTATTTACCAAATTTCTTGGATTTGTGTTTAAATATGACAACATTATTCATAAAATGTGAATCTCTAAGTTGGTTTAATTGAATTTATGATCCCCAACTATAATTGAGATTTCTTATTTAGTCATACTATATATTTATGTCTTACAATTGTGGTAAGAGTTATAAGTTGGTTTCAAAGGGAAAAATGTTATTTTAGATTCTTGGTTACCTGCTCCACAACATCAAAGCAGTTAACCTATAAAAAATATATTCAAACAAGGATTGAACCTAGCCTAATTTGTTCATTACTTTTCATTATCTATTTTAGGGTTATAAGTTTTTTTATCATAAATTTATCTATGGATGTGATCCAAAAAATAAATTAAACGTTCATATTTTAGTTTAGGTTGAGTTATTTTAAAAGAGGAATATGGTTGTTATCTCTAGTATATTTTATGATTTGTTTAGATATAAGATTAGTCAGTGAAAGAAAATATTTGATTAAATAACTCTTTCCACCACACTTTATGTAAGTTTTTTTTATCCACAAAGAATAAATAAAATAAAATGAGACACTTCAGGGGTGTCTCAATCCTTATACAAAAATGGTCATGACCAACATGCTCAACACCTGACCTATATATAATCTCCAGACTCTACAAACCACCCAACCAATCCTCAATAATGAAAAGAAATGGTAAGTCACATAAAAAAAACTTTAATAATAATAAAACTTGTTTACATTGAAGGTTATTTTGAAGAGTTCTAATTTTAGCCAAGTTATATAATAAGTGAGTAATATTTTGTTAGTTTTTGTGATTCATATCCAAGTAGGTAGTGTAATATCTCCCTTCTCTTTCCCTAATGTTAATGAGTCATATCATAGTATGATGAATCTTTCTCTTGTCCTAGACTAGGTGGGCCACATCCTAGTAGGTTTCTTAGGAAGTATCTTACGTGATTATTATTTCAAAAAGTAATAATCAAAGTTTAAGGTAGTGCAAAATATTCTCAGTTTCTTTTACCTTGTGAGAAAGATTTCATGTAACGATTCTCCATGTTTATTTCATGCAGTTTGAGTGACATAAGATTTTAATTATCTTGAGTTACCTATTATCTTATGAAATTTCCTTTTTAACGACTTTCACAAAATCAAGATCACAATTTATCAAAGATGCTTTTTTAGAAGAATAATTCAAAGAGTAAAACTTAATGTAGTTTGTTGGCAATAGAGTAAATCCCTCACCCTTGGGGTTTCCATCGGTGGGTGTGTTACATTTACCCCTCCTCTCATATATAATCAAATTACAACAATTTACATGGACAACAAATGCACCCACAACTTTTACAAGTTTAAAAGGCTACTCTATCTAGTATTGTAGTTATACTTCCAAAGTTTTCATCCACCTTTGTACTGGAAATTTGTTCCTCCAACATTGTAATTGGTGTTGCTCTTTTGTAACATGAGCATTCCATTGTCTTTTTTCAACAAAGAAAAAAAAAAACTTTTTGACATAGTATTTAGAAGTAAGTTTAATTCTAACTTATCCTCACCAAAATGACTTGAAAAAATGAAGTTTGTACTTATTTATATACGGTAAATTGACTTGACTTTGTCTTTAGTCGATATAAGATCTCCAACACAATCCTCTCACGCTGAAGTATATACATATTTAGTATGAAACTAGATATTTGTGAGTGGTCTGATAACGGATGATACAATAGGCCCAACAAACATCGCAAATATATGTTTTGATATACTATATTAAGAAGTGAGTTAAAACCTAAATTAATCTTATAAAATTGACTTGTAAGGTAATGATTGCCCTAACTTATAATTAGATGTGAATTTCTAATATATATATATATATATATATATATATATAAATATAAACGTATAAGAATAAATGTCATCTTTTAAATGAAATTTTTATATTTGATCATTTATATCTTATATATACGCAACAAACTCATTGTGATTATCATTGACAGATAACTAAAATGCTTATCTAACGTTGATCATAGAAATTGATTATTATGATTGTAAGATAAATGAAAGAAGTTTATGTCTTTGAATGTTTTCTTTTTTACTTTTTTTCCTTTCTCACGTAATATCACTACTCTATATGTGTGGTTGAAAATCAACATATAATACATTTAAGAACTATTTTATCAGTGTTAATAGTGCATATCGTATCAAAGGTAACAACACACCAAAATTCATACGTTAAACGAAATCATCTCAAGTTGAACTGCACATTTACATAATTGTTTTGTAACATTATGCGGCAGTGTTCTGAACTTTTCACAGTTATACGTTCCATTTGTGTTGAACATTTTGGGTGCATAAAATAATGATTTTATGACATTGTCAGTATATGATTAATCAGTTATTGAAAATATGTATGATTTTATGAAATGTAATTTTTTTTATCATATATGAAACGTTTTATTGTTATTGTCTGTCTTTATCTAAATGATAGTTTTCAAGGATTCATCAGGACTCACTGACATATTCGATTATATTTGGTTTTATCAGTTTTAAACGAAAATGATACAAAATTATCTGCTTTTTAAAAAATAACAGAAAGTGCATTTCCGCCATGTTTTTCTCTTCCAAAATTGCATTAAAAAGGAACTAAACCAAATAAGATATTATGTAGATGTAAAATATTATAACATTTTTGTATTTATGAAAGTGATTATTATGTTTGAAATGTAAAGTAGTTTATTTTGATAATTTTGTGAAATTTATGATGAGGTATGAGCGGTGGGATGGAGAAAGCAGAGTTATTTTTGGAAGGTGAGTGTAGTAGTGTGGTGGTGGTACTAATAATTATTGAGTGGTTATGTTACTTCTACTAGTTGCCTTCGCATGCCTTTTAGCAAATATTGGTTGTAAGTCACGTGCTTGCATGATCCGCTACTTGCATCCACATAATACCAAATATTGGTCCCCACATAATCATAAACATCTTTCATTTCAAACCCTACTATCCTGCTCCGCACCGCAGCCTAGTAATCACTCCCTCTCCAGGCACGTGCCACGTCACCGGAAATTAAATTTCGAAGGCAAAAAACATCCCCTGATAGTGAAAGCACGTCCAAAGGAACAAACTGCACCGCTTCAAATATTATTATTATTTTTATTTATTATATTATTATTGTTAGGCCATAAAATTATTAAAGCGTTTAAAAAATTGGAAGTACTAGAAAAAAAAGGGAAAATGACCGGAATAAATCTGGCGTGTCGGTGGTGCCGACAGTTAAGGCACCGACAGGTTTACCGGGAAAAAGAGGTTGATTACCGGTTAAGGAAGGGAAGCGGAGCTGAATCCCATGCATTCGCCGTCGGTGCGTACTATTTTGACTTTTCAAACGGATTTCGTTAGCTCCACATTTATAAAAGCACTTTGCAGTTAGTACATGGAGAATATAAATCACCATAATTTATTTTTTTTATTTAACTTTTTAAAGTAAAGTATGATTGTATTTATACAATTTTAGGAAAATTGTGTTTCTATGAAATAAATTGAACATAAACCAAATATTAAAAAAGCGAACACTGTGACTATAACGGTCAGAATTTGTCACTATATTGTATAATTAGAATTTATTTATTGTATACAAGGTTTCTATTATTAATATTAATGTTATTATTATTAAAGTTTGGAGACATAATATTTGTTTGTTCTTAAGACACATGAGGTGTGGTAGAGGGGAAAGGAAAAAGAAATGAATCACGTGATGATGTCACGTGGGATTAGATATTTAATTTGTGAAAAAGATTATATAACTAAATATTTCTCAATCACCGAATTAAACGCCGAGAATAGGGAAATGAAAGCGATAGTTACATGTGCGGTGAGGGCCAAGAAGGTCTTTTCCGGAATGCTTTTAGTTTTAAACCAAAGTTTCAATTATTAAATTAAGTGTCTCCTTCAAAAGACAAGGAAGATTTATGAGACATAGCAAGATATAACATCTTTGAATGCGGACATGTGCCACGTGGGTGCCACAATTACATGACACAACGTGGGGACAACGTTCTTATTTTTTAATTTCTACGTGTCGTGAAATTACGCTATTGCCCATGCGTATGATGAATTTGTGGCTATATGAAAGAAGGGCATTTTGGGGGAAGGAAAATGAGGGGTTTTAGAGTGCTTCCCATTTAAGGTAGCTCATGAACACAACGTGGAAAAAAAAAATTGAACAGTGTTTGGAGAGTGGCAACCCACTCCTTATGAAAGGCATTGGGGACACAACACAAGGCTCTCAAAACACTCTATTTATCAATCACAATCACATTATAAAACACTTATATGTAAAAACAATGAGAGTTGGATAATCGTAGTCACAACTTTGGTTGGATCCCTTTTATGATTAAATATTGACTTTTTTTTTAATAGGAATGGTGTGTTCGTTTCATTTTGAGTTATGGCTTGTCTTCAATTTTGTTTGCATTTTTTTTATATGGGGACTTGTTTTTGTGAGAGAAGGTTACATAGTAACTTTTGTGGGCCTACCCAAGTTCTAATAATGGAGGCAACTTTGTCCCAAAGCCCAAACCATGTTTGGAGTTATGTACAAAATTAATTACGAACCAACTTGGCCCACACCCATAAACCACAAAAATGCCAAAAAGACACCAAAGAAACAAAGCAATAAAAATCATGTATATATCAATATCAATGGAAATTATTCACTCCAATGACCGACAATTTTATTTTATTTTTTAAAAATTTTCAGCCAATTATTTAGAGCCACGCGTTTCAAGCTTCAAGCTTCAGCTATAGTGATATATCCAGAGAATGTTTTATGATCCATGCTCTTGTGAGATTTTTTTTGTTACATTTTATAAAACTTGAGCCACATAATTGCTTGGATCGATTTCACAAGCTTGTTCCTCTGAAAAAGAGTATCGTGAAAGCATTCAAAGTGAATGATATTCATGTTACGAGTAACAACATTGATGAATTGAACATGAACTTAAGATGCTAAACAGGTTTCATTATTGGATTGAAGAGAAAGGAAAGAAAAAAAGTGATGAATGAAAGAATGGAAGGTGAATGTGGAAAATGCATGGGAAGTATGTGGTGCAGTTATGATGGTTGTGAAACAGTATGGTGCACTATAACTCTATTATGAGATAGTATTTTGAAGGAAAAGAGTGCATACAATTTGGCAAACTTGGATAATAATTGCACACAAAAGTAAGTAGAGTGGTGGTGAGGTCACAGGACCATGTCTTTAGTCTTCACTCTATGAGAAAGATCAAACGCAAATGCCAAATTACACAACTCTTTTTTTTTCATGGTAAAAAAACAGTTTCAATAACTCTTAAATAACTCATTTATAACAAAACCAGGTCTGGTCAAGACAACCAGTTTTCAACCTAATATCCAAGCCTGGCCCAATTTTGGAAAATCTTCTTAATTTTGGAAATTTCTAAACACACCTTCCTTTTTACCATAAGTCACCACTCTTACCTCAATCAAATGAGATAGAGGGATCCCTTGATTGCTTTTTTTGTATTTATTTATTCAAAAATTATTCTCATTTTCTTTTCTTTTTAAAAATCAGTGCACCCCATTGCCCTCGTGAAAAAAAAAGTTTCGAAAGTGTATACTGGAATTTAAGTTCAGGACTACAAAACCTTGTAGAAATAAATAAAAGGGAGGTGCGTTTAACAGTTATAAACCCATGGACTTAAATGTGGGCTGGCCCAGGACGAATAATTGTTTTTAATTATAGAGAAACCTCATTCACTTGTTTAAAGATTATTAAATCAATAATAGTAGTAATACGTATTTTAATTAAGTGATCAAGATTCAAATCATAGCAAAACAGGTTGAAACATGAATAATATATATGAATACAATGATTAAAAAATATATAATATATAATATCCACTATTCTCTCATGTAATTTTTCAGTAAAATTAAATTATCATTGGTATTAGATACAATTATAATATTAATGCACTTATAACATTTTTTAAAAATATCGCGTTAAAAACTTAAAGTTCCACCAATTTCTTTTTGAAAAGTTTATTACTTAAAAGTAATAATTCCACCATCCATATTATAGTGCTTTCTCTCCTTGTGATAAAATACCCACTCTTCTCCCTTGACCAATGCAGATACAGTGCACTTTTTTAGCATATCAATGTAGCTTCTAAATAAAACATAGAAACATGGTATGCATTTATTGAGAAAATCTTTTGGAATTGCATGGGCAAGATTTAATTATTTTTTTAACTTGTGATTCGCATATTATGTTAAACCGTGACACGAAGCAGGCAAAGAATTAGTTTTTGTGTAGCATATATTAGATAGGAAGGAACAATTGCTTTGGAAATTGAAGCCCTAGAGGAAAAATCACAGGGAAACTACCACCATCATTATCAATTTTGATTGGTTGGACAAAACATGAAGAATGCAGGGCAACAACATTTACATGTGACACTCCTACTCCTAAACTTTTGGAAGTGTAGGAGTATCAAATTCTGCTCCTCAAAGACACCAAGAAAATCTCAAGTTAAAAATTATGAATTCACCAGAAATGCTTTCGATGCATCCATATGATTTAGTCGACACGTTCCAAGGAGGACTTCCGGGAGCTCATCCTGTGTGTTACTCTGCACTCATTTTCAGATGTGTAACTTTAGTAAGGTAAACCAAAATTGTTACTTAGGAGAAAACTTGTATACAGTTATTTAGGTGCTATCTGTTTATTTATCTAATCATAGTTAAATGGAGTGTAACTTTGTTAATTCAAGTAATATAAACTTTTATTGCATGGATTATGGAGATAAAACTTATACTCTTACAGAACCACATTGATAAATTATTTTTACCTGTACCAAAAACGCCATTTCTACCACCAAATTGTTCAGGTATCCAAGAACTAGGCTAGCTACCCCTCTTGCCACAGTTGATGATCCAACGTCGATGTCAAGCTATTAAGGGAAACACAATTTAAAAGTTAGCATATAGAACAAGAGAAAGGAGCTGAAAGTCATGGCCAAACCTCTAAATATTACCAGTGCTGAAAGTAACACAGCAAAATCACTAATGCTTTCCAAGTATTACTTAATTTGGCAATGTTACCTCTAAATAGTTCTTCCCACGGATATAAAGTACTTCTAGTGCTTGCCCCACCAAACATGCTTTCTTTCCAACACTTTGCTTTACAATCCATGATCCCTGGCAGAAACAAGTCAAGTGGGGATGAAAACCATTAGATACTCATCTTGATCCTGAAATTTCTGTTTGTTTGTTGCATGCCACATTTAAGCAGAAATGAACCTTGGAGATGTATGGTATCAGCTTAAATCTAGAGTTCCTGTAAGCATCATCTCCATCCACAAAGCTCTGCATTAAGGGATTGTCTTCCAAAGGTGTTTTCAACATGTAATAAAGTGCAAGAGAATACATAGGAGTTCCGGGCATCTGATCCATCATCACAATACTATTCGTTATCAATCTTATACTTTAAGAGTGATGTATGTAACAATCAAGATGAGGTAATACTCACTTGTATGTTGATGACAAAAAAGAACTCTGGACCACCTTTTGCTGCATATTGCTGAATAAAAAAGCACAGCATGGTAATGAATTTTTAGTGGTTATTTTGTGACAGTAATTAGGACCATTTTATCTCAAATACACAAATAGAAGACTGAGAAAAAAAGGAATATACCTGAACTATGGAACCAGGACGACTACTTAAGTCATCTTCTCTTGTGTCCGAACGAAGCCAATCTGCACCAACCATTTGCGTCAAGGTGCCGTGTGCCTTCACCTGCAAAACAGAAATTTATTTACCCTTTAAAATATAAACAAATAAAAAAATAGTATAAATTTGTTTAGTATAGTTTGAAACATTAGCATCTAGCTTCATTGAAGCCTTTCACAAATAGCAGTGAAGATGACAGTTTCATCTCGTATAAAAATGAATTTGAGGCATAAAACTTTCTGTCTCTTGGGTTTCATCTTTGGCTAGGCAGAAAGGAGAGGGTAATGAGACTTTTTGTTTTTTTAAGAAATCATGTATTTGGTGATCATATTTTCAGCGTGATATATGCGCAAATAATGTGTATTACCATTTCTTGGAGGTGCTTAGTCTCTTTTTCTCATCGGCTAGTATGTTTTCACTTGTAATTGTGGCAATGTTAGTTAATTTATTAGTGTTTTGTGTTCATGATTTAGTGAGTGAAACAGTTAAAACAAATTTTGTAGTTTTTAGAGATTCCTTTTACATGTTGTATACAAAACACCGAAAGGTTAAACTTTTTTAAAAATACCTTTTGATGGTCTTGTAAATAATTTTCTCCTCGAACCAGAAACAAAGATGGATCAGAAGCAGCCCAGGTGCAGGGTAAAGAACAGCTTGAATCATTTTGAAGAGTGGCTCCATAACTGCATGATGCACTTTCCTCCCTGACAGTTTCGTGCAAATCCATATACCCCTTCTTCTGAACTGCAACAGGTGTAAAATATATTGAAAGGAAATATGTCATGAACATTCTATCCAAAATAATATTAGCAAGAACTTAGATTATAAATTATGAACTCTAACCTGCAAGGTCGTGTAACTTTTTCACCAAACCAACAGCTGTTGACATTCTGGGGATAGACATACCCTGTGCATCCCATTGGTTCAATCTCATCAATAGTTGATATTGTTAAGATATATCACTTATCATGAAAAGATTGTTTAGAGTAAACAAAACAAACATATGAGCAATCACACAAAATCTTAATGTGTACTTAGATTCCTTACATAAGAAAAAACGTCATTGTAAACTTGTCTAAAATTAGCAACGCAGAAAAGTACAAAAAAGAAAAAAAAAAGCAATTCAGAAAGCAATTAGAGGATGAATGTTGGTAAGCAAAAGTACCATCTGCTCAGAAGCCAAGTCAGAATGCCATTCATTGTCAAAGTGATCATATTCTGTTGGTTCAGGAACATCAAAGAACTCATCAGAATCATTGAATCCCATTAAATTTGTACGACCGGAAGGTTCTACCCCATCTTCTAGAACAATAAGAGGTTCCTCGAACTTGGTTTTCTCCTCTGAAACATCAGACTTAACATCCTCCTTTACACCAGGAGGCAATCCAATTTCTTTAGTCATTGTAAGAGTTTCAGAGGAGGAATTTCCACCTTTGGTTCTAAACAACTCCCGAAGAGCTGCGAGAAGGGGATTAGAGTAAAAGCTTGAAAATTTTCATTTATAAGAAATGTGGCAAGACTACATTGATGAAAGAACTTTGAAGTCTGCCACATACCTGCAATTCGTTCAAGCATACGAATAGTAATGGACCTTGCAGATGAGGGGCGCAAATACAATTTCCAAAACTTCCAATCAATAGCAAGCATGTGTCTCACCACTGATTGCGTTCCCTTGTTAACAGGAGTCACTACAAATCCTCCACCTGCCAAGTGTTCAAAACCTCCTTATTTTTTCTGTTATTCATGGCATTGTTTTGTTATTTTTGCTACTTTTCCTTATTTTAGGAAACTAATAAATATTCGTTTCAGAAAACTAGGAACACATTTATTTTAGGGAAGTGTTGTTCATCTTTGACTCAGGCTTTCATCACCCTCCAGCTATAAATAAACCGGATTTTATAGTTTCTGCCTTGGATATATAAATTTTAATTAAAAACATAATTCAAATTTTTATTTTTTTCTTCATGATTTTTTAATACATTTGAAAAGATTATATAAGTGCATAATTATTTTTAAAAATATTAGATTATTGATTTTTTGTTATGAAGATAAATTAAATTTAACATTACACCTTATAATAGTATGAAATTTATAAAAAATTTCAAACTAAAAATATATAATTATTATTAAATAGTTTTTATTTTTGGGTGTTGGTTCTTATTTTAGGGTGTTGCACTCCTAGATCCCTCTGCCATTGGTAGCATTGAAAGGCTAAATAATATCTCAAAATTAAAGCATACATTACTTTTAAGGCAAGCTCGGACATAGCCTTTCTTTGGTGGACACTTGGAATGGTACACAGAATGGTATAATAACACTGTCATAGAAACACAGATAAAAAAGTTAATTGGCGAATTGAAATGAACCATATCTTCCCAACATAAATATTTTAGTAACAGTACCATATGATCCATCATCCTCTCTCCTCCAGTATCTTCGTAACAACAAATCTCTTGGTTTCATTCCCCTAGACATCAAATATAATGCTATATTAACAACATGTTTGCTGACTGAATTCTCATATACAAGGTCATATATATATCCTACCATGGTAACCAGTCATTGTACATCTCTATATGAACAATATCTGTATGTCCATCAAGGTGATCAACCACACTACCTCGATAAACACAAAAGTCCCATCTGCAAGAAACTAGGTGATTTAATATATAAGCTATACACTGAATCATGTGGATCACATTTCCTATTTTTCAAGTTAAGAACAAGACTTACTCTGATCTTGTGGGATCAAGAGTCATAAGAGTGTTGAAGATGGCCTCTGAAGTTCCATCAACCACACCAACTGCCATTATTGCTGGGTGATCACCCCAATGCTGAACAAGGAAAACGACTTTTCATTTTTTGTAAGAGTTGACCACTTACTAAAATGAGATTGTTATCAAGTTAGGAGCAACTTACAGTTCCAAGGGTATCCCAATCTTTGGCTTCTTTGAACATCCTTAGTCCTGCATAAGCAATGAACTATATGAGATACAGACTAGTCCAGTAGCCATGTGTTCTAGGAGCTAAAGCTTTACCATTCTGACAACCAAAAATCTTCCATGGTGAAGGGGCTATAACATCAGAGGCAACCGTTTCAGTGCATAGGTCTGTTTGAAGATTCAAGTTGATGTATTTCCAATCTGTGCTTTTTGAGCCTCCATTTCTGTTTTAACGAAACTTTAGACATTAAAAGGCATACTTACCATAATATGATTAATTACTATAGTTTTAGATAAATATACACAAAAACAGGAAGTTCAAGGAATTGTAGGTACGTAAATATTCATCACTACCTTATAGTAATGTTACAGCAGAAAGGAAAGGACTAATTTGTGTGATTATCTTAATTTTAGAGCATTTTTAAATATTCAGAAGAAGAAGCAGAAACTGCTCGACTAAATATTCAAAAGTAGTTAATGTACCTCAAAGTTGAACGTCTTCTTCTGATACAAGCCACTAAATTCTTTGTTGGAGATGGACACTCCTGAAAAAAAAGAAACAATAAAATATGCTTCTTATAACGACAACATCATCCACTAATTAAGATAGCAGAGTAGAACCTTCATTGCAGAGTCCTGCAAGGTACGTATCCATTTTGCGGCTTCTTCTGAACTACTTGCTCCCAACTATAAAATACGAGAAATATAGATCAAGAATATTCAGTGAAAAATTGTCATAAATATTTTACTCGGATTCTTAATTTCAACGCACCTTAAGCTTATCACTTTGGTTTGTTGCATTATAAACAGTGAACATGAAGAACACCTGAACAATGCAGACAATTTGTAAATACTACAATTATTAAATGTTCTTGGAAACAATGCAACTCTGTCAAATAAGTAAAAAATAAAAAGCATGCAATGTTGTCCCGTAGAAAGAGTCCCAGGTTCCTTACCTTTTTGTTCATACTCTCCCTTCCATTATCATTAACCCGAACGCAAGAGTCAATTATTGCACTTCTAATTGGCTCCTGAAAATTAACATAACGCTTTTGATTAATCACAATTGACAAATGAATCATCGCAACAAAGGAAATTTCAGAAATATCATTGTTATTAAAATCTAAGAACACACATACCACACGTGGAACATTAAGAAAGACATTTTAAAAACATGAATGGATCCAAAACCTTAAAAAACGTTATCCATTCCACGATACATCAAATAATCAAACATGGTAATGAAACCTTACTAGAACATTAATCAAAATAGAATATGAAAAAATAACATGTATGACTATGTGACAGACACCAATGAGCCGAGTGAGGTCCATTAAAGGAAATGATCTCTTGGGACAAATACTTTTCATACAGAAGGACCTGAGATCAAACTCCTGACCACACACGTAAAGTGAGAAGAACAACGTTATGAATCAATCGTGTGTGACGTGGAGTATGTTGAAAAAAACGAAAGATTTGATCTATAGGAGTATTTACCTCGGTTGGGGTAACGGGTTGGATCTTGAAGCTTCGGAGGACATTGTCCTTGAGAATGAAGTACCTCTTCCGTGAGTAATGCTGACCAAAGCGATTGGCACGAAGGAGATAGAGCCACCCTTCCATTTTTCTCTCACTCTGCGGAACAATACCCATTTGGAGAATTGGTGAGAAAGAAAGAAAGCAGTGAGTGAATTTGTGAGGCTGCATGCATGGAATGAATGAGAATAAGAGCAGAGAAGAAGAACCTGAGAAAGGGTGAGAGAAAAAACGACGATGGCGATCCTCTGACCCCGCGAAAGGGATTCAGAGAATCGAAATTGGGAGGGCAGTGACAATGGTGTTTGTTGTTGCTCTTCTTCTTCTTCTTCTTCCTCTTCTTCTTCTTCTATTTCCTATGTTCCCGCTTCATCAATAACTACTTTCTTCTTCTTTCCTTCTACTTCATACCACACCATGTACCACAATCCAAATTTACCTTCTTGCCCTTCTCCTTTTACCTCTAAAATCACTTTTTTACTCACTTCCTCTTTTAAAATCACACTATTTCTTTAAATTTTTTTATCAATTATTATATCATTCTATGAAATCAAAATTAATTTTTTTTATTTGACTCGCTCCCACATTTTATCCCATTTAGATTAAATCCCAAAATTTTGCTCTAATTTATTTTTAGTTTGATAGTCATATGCAATATTTTGTAAACCGTCAATTAAATAAGAATACGTGTATATGTCTTTTATAATCAAGATTAAAGTTTCTTTTTGGTAGCTTTTGTTAATATTTAATGAAAATCTTTATTACTGGCACGGTAAAATTCATTTCTCTTAAGATTTTGCACTATAAACAATTATGTAATACACTTAAGAAGTGAGTATCTTCATTTGAAAGTACTATCTATCACAAATATATTTTCTTATAAATAATCTTATTGGAATAAAATATGATTTTTATTAGTAATGAATAAAAATGTGATGAGAATATAACTCAGCTATGGGGACTAGAAATCGAAATTCATTGTTGTTTTGTTAATGAGTATTATTGTAAATGGTTAAAAAAAAATATTTTTACAGCGTAGAGGAGGAGGGCATAAAGGTAAATGAAATGTGAGGCAAGGCAGTGATTTGGTTGTTATTTAGATGAAATTAACAGACAATCAATCTTCAAACATGACTTGCGGGCAATCGTTGTCTTTGCATTAATCCTGGGACGACAAAAAAGGTGTTCTTCAAAGCCAGTTCAATTCATCTCTAGCTTTATGTATCTATAACTTTGGTTTTAAAATCCAACAACATTCACTGCTAAACACACAAAATCTTAAAAATAATATACTAATTACTTTGGAAGTGATTTTTAAATATAAAACTAGTTTGTGGTACTTAAAAGTGTATTTAAAAAAAAGTTATTTATTTTTAATAAGGATAATCATGTTATTTTAATTTTGATAATATTTAAAATTATTTTTATAAGTAATTTACTTTTAAGAAATTATAATGGTTCATAATTTCAAAGAATAAATTTACAAGATATGATCCAATTGGTGAACTCTTTTATTTTTAGCGCTTTGTTTTGCAGTTAGTTTACAAATGACTCGTGAATCTTCTTAAGACGGTAGATAATTAGGTTATAAATTTTATTTGGATTCAAGTTAATTTTTTGAAATGTGAATAATTATCTGTAAGAGTTTATCCGTGATCACGTCTTTCAGAATATAACATGATTTTTTCGGATAAAATAGTAAGAATCAAAACTAGCAAGTAAAATTTTTGTGTATTTCAAATGTCTTACTACAAGGCCAAACCAAACCTTGATAAAGAGCATCACTCTGCAATTTAATATAACTTAACTAATAAGCTTATTTTCGACCCTAAATGCATTTCCACTACAAGAATTCTATAGGATGTTAGTTTAATTTTTGTGACTTCTATTGTTCATGTCATGTTATTTTTAAAGTTTTTTTTTTACTATTTTTACATGCAAGAATCTTATAAAGTTCACAATCTTATTAATGTTTTATTTAATTGTTAACAAAAATATTTTATTCTTATAATATAAAATATTATTTTAAGCTTAATTTTTAAATTTTAAGTTATTTATAAATTTTTAATTGAATTCCTTTTATTTTATTAAGTTATAAAAAAATTATATTTTTAATTGAATTTTTGCTATTTAATTTATCCGTTAACTAAGTAACATGACTTTTATGATTGATGGAAAATAATGTTGTTGTTAATGTTTTATAGCTTTAACACCATCCTACATTAATCGTCTTCACCACTGATCAAGAAGACAATGGTAAGTTATTTGTCATTTTATATTAATCATAATATTATTTTATATTATTTACAAAACCTCATATTTCTTGACATGTATAGATAAGGAAACATCATTTTATATTATCTAAAAAAATTCACATTTCTTACACCTACACGAGACCCATTAAACAGAAAAATGACAAAAAAAACTCAATTAAAAAAGTACAAATTTTTGAAGTGAAGTGCTCACAAATTTAATAAGAACTTGATTAAAAATATCAAATTTATGAATAACTTGGAACTTAAGCTATTTATTATGGAAATGCTATAGAATTTCAACTTAGATGTATGGATGTAGTAATGTCTTAATTCGACCTAAGATGACAAATAGTCCGGCCAAAAATTCGGTTTAAATGGTATTTCTCACATTAATTTCAAATTCCACATGACACTGTTGTTTATTTATAATGATATTTTGTAGCTATCTTATAAATTTACAAATTACAATAGTCTTACCATAAAGCAAAACTAACTGGGAAAAACGATTTTTAACTATAAAGTTTTCCTCTCCAGAAAGGTATTCATTTAAGTGCGGATTACCTTTTAACGAAATTATTATAACATAGATGATTGAATACGTTTTTTTTTCTTTTCAATATTTCTAATACCTACAAGGTAAAATCTTACAGGTTTCTCACCATTAAGTGCCTAAGATAAAATTACCACGGCAAAATTGTACAAACAAGTAAAATGTATAATTGCAATTAGTACTCTTAACTCCACACAATATTGCCAAAATGCAATATCACCTTCCAAAAACATGGAACCCTTGGATATGCTCAGTCACTGCCTGTTAAGCAAGCCACCATACTTCAATAGAGGGCATGGCCAAAGAGAATGTTTTAATCATAAAAAAAAGATGAAAGAGGGATTTAGCACATACCTTTCAAGAGACTGGCTGGATGCTCTTCACTTGCGTATGGAAAGATCAATGTGAAGATATGCCACAGAAGCAACAAAAAGCAAGAAAAATGCAGATACCAGCATCAATGGCTCAGCAAGCATGAATATAGGGTTAAAACCATAGTATACCTACCAAAAGATTGAAATAAAAAATGGTTAGACCATATCCTAGAGCAGAAGTTTACTTATAGAATGAATAATAAAATCATAGACCTAGACCAGAAGTTAATTCATGTAGTAATTTTAGGTATAGTCCAAGCCTTTGACAAGTTGAGTAGAAATTTATTTGGAAAATAAGTCCATGATTTCATAATATGTTATGCCTTCCATTATTGTAGTTATATTAAAGGCAGTGCTAAGTGTTTTACATTATCTTTTTAGATTCATTTAAGGTTTGAGAAGATGATAAAAATTCTATCCAAACCTTGTTCCAGATGTAAGAAATAAAAATGCAGGGTTCAAACTTGATCCAACATGTCATTTAAGTATCAGATATGTTACATTACAATTGGAATAACTGTAGGTATAAAGGCATCCTAATAAACAAAAAGACAAGCAAAAAAGGGCATGAGACTGAAGGACTGGTAAGAATCAGAGTAAATTAAGTGGTGATAGAGAGAGGACGCAAATGCTGTTACATGTTTTGTTGTCTGAGAATAGATGGCAAAGACAATTTTGTTTAAAATTATTTGAGAAATCCATGAAAAACATTTTTTCTTGGGGATCAAAGAGAATTTTTCCATACATCGTTTGTAAGCTTTAAGCCCAAAATTTCGAACCGAAGGCATAACATTACCAAACAGGGTAAATAACCAGATTCAAGCCAAACACAATTTTCATCTACAACAAGACCTCCATCCATTTGCATACACCCGACATTGTTTAAAATGCCTCATTCATTAACTACTTGCTAGGAAATATAGGATATGCACAAGAATAATTTCTTGCCATTAACATGGCGTCAATAAATTTTGTTGCATCATGACATTTAAGTAAAAGTAGCATTGGTCCCTGATTTGGGCCGCAATAAGCAAATTTCATGCTCTTAGAATTCATGAAATGCCCACATACCGAACCAGTTTTATAACTTTTTATTTATTTATAGGCATTGGATTTGGTAATTACCTGGAAAGGAGTATTATGCTCAGGAACTACATTTCTTTTTTCTAGAACCACAACGGTCCTGCCGACAACATCAAGATATGAATACTTGATCTGCAAAGTTCAAATTAAAACCATTTTAGCTGCGGGGAATCAAATGCTTTATGCAACAAGTACAGCAAGTGAAATTCTTCAATAGCAGAATCAAACTATACCCAGAGAATAAAAATGAATTATGTTGGAGAAGTTGAAGTTAAATTGTATATATAATTAGACAATATATTATTTTCTAATCAAAGAATACAAAATAAATTATTTCTTTAACATGTTGATACACCCTTCCCCTTTTTCCTTTTCACAATAAGTTGTGTACTTCTGATTTTTTTAAGGAACTTTCTGTTGAAATTATACGATTGGGTGGAAATGAAGAGACTCTGAATAATTTATATTATACATTATCTATGTTATAATACAAATCACTGAGCCACTAATCAAGTTGAGTACTGGTGTATTACAACGAGTACACGCTCTACTCAACAAGACTTAGGACCTTAGTCCTAATATTTTAACTCCCCACCCTCGAACTTAAATAAACACATGTATAGATTACATGCAACCAAATAAGATTGCAATGCTGTCTCCAGAGTGCTCAGAGCCAGGTCCCACTCTGATGAGATTTTCTCAATATATAAAGATGTAATACACAAGTCTAAGGAAGGTCAAATCATCAGGATGAGGCCAATTCGACCAGACAGTAACTCAATATACATAATATAAAGCAGTCGCCAATATCCATATTCACATTATATCCTCAAAACATCATGGTCACAAGTGCACATGTTCCATCTAAGATTGAATGCAGATGCAGTCGAAAGTTGAAACTAAATCAGTGTTGAACAAAAATAATTATATTAAGAGAACATTACCTCTAGATGCTGCTTCACTTCAAAAGGAATCTGAGCTGTGGGATCTTTGGATCCCTCCGGCAACACAACCTGAATTTTAATGGTTCAACAAGAATGGTAAATTAAACCTCCACATTTGCATACAAAAGCAGTTGAAGCAAGGAGAACAATTTAAGCTACATAACAAACCCACTTTTACAATCAACTTATCAACCACTGTCTCGACAAGAGGGCAACCAAAAGTAAAATTGAGGTATCTTCTGCCATCTGGAGATTCAAAAAGGAAGTCTTGCAATGGTAGTCCGTAGCCAATGACAAAGGTTGCTTTCCAGCCTCCAAATAGAGGATACCGAGGTTCAATTTCAAGTTCTGACTGCAATCAATAAACGTGTAAATAAGTATGAATCAGCAAACATGACATTTTAAAAATAATGATTATGTTGAAAAACAAAAAATTATCATTTCGTCATTCAAGACTAAACTCCTCAGTGATCTCTATACATCAACAATAACTGGTATGACGCCTACTCTTCATTAATACAGATGCATCTCCATGAAGAAATCATTACTTCCATTCATAATTTTATACTTCAGTTTCTATCAACTCATTATGGTGTTAATGTTAACCAGTACTCCAGTCAAGCATAAATATAGACCAAATAATGAAAACGATGGTGCTCTTTATGTTGACATGAACGACATTACTTTCAAGCAGAAAAAGCATCGTGTCTCAATTATGATGAACACAGCCATGTGGTCACCTATTGAGATGAGACAGCCGTATACTTGTTTTCTAGTTCTTCAACCCAAGTCTTTCAAAAGAACGAGGGAGAAAAAGAAAAAATAATGGTGCATGACGATGTCAAGAAGGGTGGGAGAAAAATAATCATTTTTAAAGACCCGATAACATATATTACCTTCCGAGAATCTGTACGTAGATGTGAAGAGGAAATATTTCCTATTCCATCCCTGTAGTATACTGAGTGGACCCTAGGGGGTAGTTTCGCTAAAAGATATTTAAATGAAGAAACACCAGAACGACCCGATCTAGTTTGATAGTCAACCCTGCCAACAGAAAAACTCCAGTTATGCACACAAAAAAGTTATATGTGAAGGGGAAAATGTCAGAATAAATTCAGAAGAATACAAAAATAACATATAAAACAAAAGATACTATAAGTTAATGTTTCATCAACTTTAATCCAGCTGATCAATTAGTAAAGTACATGTTAAAAATGAGTCCATTTCAACTCTTGGAAGTTCAAATACTGGAGTAAAACTACAGTATGAGTCCGTGCCAGTTTACAGAAACATAGGGTGCTTATGAAGAAAGTGCCAATCTATCTGTTCTTGCCTGGATGTGATAAAAATCTTAAAATGATCCTTTTTCTGCAGTTAACAACTTTTTAAAAAATAATTCACGAATCTGTCATCAAATGTTGCACAAAAACATGTAGGAAAAATACAATATTTGAAGTTACTACCAAATTATCAAACCAGGAAGAATTGTGAGAAACTAGACAATGTTTCAAGAGGTGAGATGAGACACTATGACAAATTACAACACGCATAAGAATAATAAGCATACAACAAATACATAAATATATTAGAAAAAGATCATTCTAAAATCTTAAACTAATAACTATGTCCTCACGTTAACCATTTTGACATGTATGTAATTTTTTTATTCCTTCTAAATTTTAACAGTTACATTACATATGTTTCCAAAATAACTGAATGCAGATCAGAAGCATCAAGTAAAAGAGAGATAACAAATATACCTTGAAAAAACACCTTTATGTTGAGCACCAGCATGGACCAAGCTATATCGCTCAGTGACTTGAATGCTTCCCCAGTGAGATATTTCTATTTCACGTTCTAGCTCCTCAACAACAGCAAATGGATTGTTATTTTCAAAATGAACAAGTACAGGAGAATATGAATACGGGGGATGATTTTCATATGGCCCATATTTCAACTCGGTACCAGCACGTTTGGTGGGGTCCACCACCGTGAATGATTCTACCCGAGTGCTTGGTGTCTTGATAAAAGTTGTCTGTTGCTTGACATGATAGGGAGACAGTAATATCGCACTATCACGGAAATAAACCAACTGTGACTCTGATTGACTGATTTCAACTGGGAAAGGTTCCAGAGAACGTGTCAATATGTAAAGCACCTCTAGTGTCGTGGTTCCACCTTTACTTAGTGGAGTCAACAAAGTTATAGAGAATAACTTAGTTCCATTTGGTCCATCAGGTACCTCAGCAGATTTGACATCAAGAGGAACATAAGTTTTCTTCTTCCTCTTCCCAGAAGTTGCAGCAGCTTTAAGCGTTGCTAGATGTTCAACTTCAGTGGGTGAAAAGGCCAGATGTACTTCGGAAGCAGCAGATGTCCCCAAATTTTCAACCTGAAAGGAAAACTCAGAAATATAAAATCGACAATTTTGTAAATGATGATTTGATAGCACAATCCATTGAAAAGAAATAAAAAACAATAATTTCAAGTTAAAATCTGGTCCAAACAAATACTGATTTGTTGGTCATGTTATAGACTTCAATAGACTCCAGCATTCTTATGAGATGTGTTAATCTCATCACATTGTTTTGTATACAAATAAGTTTGGTTCAAACCACTTTTCATAAAATTATAATAAAATTTATCTGGCCAACTAAAACATGATTTTTACATGCCAATAACTTTCCAAGTCCCTATTCCCAGCTGAGTATGGAACACAGTTTATAGATAGGCAAAACAGAAACCATAACAAACACCAGACTTAGGACCTGTTTGGATAAACTATTCCAAAAGCATTTCTAGAAGAAAATAAGAAAAAAAATCCCACAAGTTAATATTAACTTATGTATAAACTAATTTCTAAAAAATCTAGCTTGTCAAAGATCTGACTTTTAACTTGTACATAAACAAACTTTAGTTAATGAAAAAACTTATTTCATCTTTTCTCCTTATTCCCTACTATCAAAAGAGAAACAGTATGGAGAGCTTACCTTCAATGTCAAGTACACCTTAATAATGTGAGAGGTCAAGTCAATCTGCAAGGATCGTTGGAATATTAGTCATTCAATATACAGAAAAGAGCATTCGGACGGTGCCAAATATAGCAGAACATACCCAACATTTCCTCAAAAAAAAAATGCACACAGAAATATTTCAATTGTTTTGGAGAAAAAAAAAGTCAAAAATCACACTAGAACTCCCCCAAATTGTATTCCATAAAAAAGACAAACTAGTCCACGTATACCCTCCCTCAAATCATACACAAAAACTATTTTTAACAAAGGAGCTAGAACAATTTCATATCAATTTCCCATAACTCTTAAAAAACACAAGAGTAAGCACCAAAATACAGATTGCACACACAGTTCACGCAAGAATTACCCATTTACATGAATCTACGATACTTATTGTTATACCCATGTCGCAAGTTCAAATTTTGTAGGCATTGATTAGCACAGGAGAATAAATGTTCCCATTTTGACACGGATCTTGAGCGAAAGCCGACGTTCATGTTAGCGAGAAAAGTAAAGACTTACCCTGCGTTCGGCATCGACGATCTGAAGATGTTGGGAAGGAGAGGAGTTGACAATTGAAAGAAGGGAAAGAGAGAAGAGAAGGATTAACAGAGGTTGAGGGACCATTGCCATTGCAGTTGTTGACGGAAGCAGAGGAAGACTCTGAAGTCTACACTGCAATTTTGGGTTAATTAGATTCGAGTGTAATAACTTCCAATTCACCGTAGAAAGGCTTTTGCAACACCCGGTTTTCAAACTGCACTCCTCATTTTAGTGAAATGACATATATACCCTTAAGTGTTTATAATTAAAACCTAATTTTCGTAGGAATAGCAAAATGGGGGTGGACTGTGCGGAGCAGGTTGTCTATTTTATCTCGGGCAGTTTCTTCCTGCACCCCTACATTTTTTTCCCTGCACCCACATAATGTTATGCAAAGACTAAATTATCCCTATTATTTTTTAAAAACCCTAAAATGCACTTGAACTGTATTTATTTTTTTTCATTCTGGATTATGAAATCCGGAAAAATTTTGGATTGGCACTTCTGGTAAAATTTCGGATCCATCAATCCGTAATTCAAAATATGTATTTCACATTCAAAAATTCATCATTCAAAAAAATATTCCGGATCTACCAATCCATAACATAAATATGCATTCCAAATTTAGAAATTCATAATTAAAAAAAAAAAACATTCCAGATCCACCAATCCATAACAGAATTAGGCTTCCAGATTCAGCAATCCAAATATCAATAATTTATGCAAAATTTGCTTCCGAAACACCCCTTCATCTGAAAAAAAAAAAAAAGATTTAGTTTTGGATTGATGAATCTGTACTAGTAATCACATTGTCCTTTTTCAAATAAAAGGTCAAGGTCAGTTTCGGAATTTAAAAAAATGTGGGGTGCAGGAAGAAGAATCATTTATCTTGTTTGCCAGTTCGTTCCACATAATTCGCGTGCACAAATCATGTGTGGGGTGAAGTGGGCTGGCTCATATAATTTATAAATTTTGCACCTTCTTAATTTTTTTTTCAGTCTTATATTCTCAAAAATTTAAAAATTATTCATTCTAAATTCTATAATCTGAAATACAATTTTTATATATTATTTTTCAAATTAAAATAATAATTATCTGTCTACATATATTATTTTAAAAAAATATATATATATTTAATGAAATATTTTATTAGTCAATTTATTAGTACATTTGAAATTCAAATTTTATTAGAAATCACATCTTATTACACATGTGTCGCGAGAATAATCTTCTGAGACCATTTACCTAATTCATCTAAAAATATTAACTTAATAAACAAAAAAAAAATTATTTAAAATTTATATTCAACAAATTATTTTTCAATAATTTAAAAAAAAAATATTTCTTGTGCGGGACTGGTCAATAAAATCAACCCACATTTTCTACGTGAGGTAAGTCAACCCAGTTTGCATTTTACACACCATGCGAGACATGTCGTTTTTTTAAATATTACATAAATCATTTTGCTTTGAATTTGTATGTGTTGAATATAATTTCTACGTAATTTTACAAATTTTCAAATATAATTGACGATTTCTTTGAAATTAAATCATATTTATGATTTTCGATATTTTCAATTCTATAATTTAAAAAATATTTGTCCATTTACATAAATTACTATTTTGAAAAAAAAACTATATAGTATCAAATTAAATTATGTTTGAATACATTCTGTACCGGTTGGCACCGGAAGACCGAGTGGTTCGAATTAAATTATTTAATTAAGCGAATAACGTGGTTACACGTGGAATAAACGGTTACAATTCTCGCTGAGCAGCAAATACACGTGAGCACTCCCTGGATTTTCGGGAACACCCCCTAGATCCCAGGAAACCATCTAACACGACCTAGGGACCACAAAACACGTCGCGAACCATCAACCGCTTGACCCCAATGGCCCAAGCCCAGGTGAACTTACAAAAGGGAGGGGAAAAAGGAAAAAAGGTACGTTTTTTCACACTATCAAAGATTCTCACGGAAAAAGATTGCTGACTTGAGCGTCGGAGCACAATCGCAGGTACCCCCACCAGCCGACCGAGGCACACGAGGAAGTAGGAAACTTGAAGAATAGGACAACTGAGAGCGGAGCAGACACCTTGTATCGACGTGGATCAACATTACTCAGTCCCCAATATCCATACAGGTACAATTGGCGCCCACCGTGGTATCAACACTCGAGGTATCAACACTCGAGGATGGGTTCAACGGCGAACAACAACAATGATACTGCCACGGAAGAACATAGGACGATACTCCAAACCCTCCAGATTCAGATGCAGGAGTTACTCCAGAAGGGAGTCACTAATCAACTACGTCAAGATGAAAAGAAGAAAAGACAAGAAGAGGAACGCCAGCGGCATGCGGAAGAGATAGCTCAACTGAAAGAGCAGAACAAAAGATTGATGGAAAGACTCGAGCAATCTGAGCGTGAAGGACATTTGCGTGCGTCTTCTCCACCACCACTCCAATCAGGAACGAAGACAATAGCCCAAACAATAGCCCAAACTATGCCTCCCACATCACTCGTTCAGCACACCCATCAGAGTGTGAAGCAGGTAACCCTAAACAGGGTAGCAAACCCGAAAGGCCATCCGTTCATTGATGATATCATAGCCACCCCACTCCCTGACAAGTGGAGAGGCCTAACAATAAATCTTTACGATGGATCCACAGACCCGGACGAACATATGAATATATTTAGAACTCAAATGACCCTTTACACAACTGATCGGACGGTGTGGTGTAAAGTCTTCCCCACCTCTCTCAGGGAAGGCCCCCTTGGATGGTTCTCTGACCTTCCACCCAACTCCATTACAAACTTCGACGCTTTGGAATTGAAATTCACCACACAATATGCCACAAGTAGACCTCATCGGACATCCTCCATGTCCCTCCTTAATGTCAAACAAGAAAGGGGAGAATCTTTAAGAACATTCATGGACAGATTTAG
>Ga0123342_1001333_pt1 | contig 41474 bp, 18 predicted proteins | sample Turbeawhitnodule_FD_89960 | JGI IMG/M metagenome (GOLD analysis project Ga0123342, IMG submission 89960) | Root nodule microbial communities of legume samples collected from Mexico - Turtle bean Mexico white nodule | ecosystem: Host-associated > Plants > Roots > Nodule | place: Mexico: Nepantla...
CCCCACCATCCGGTGTTCACCCGACGACCGAGTCCCGAGTGCCGAAGGATAAGCAGAAAGAAGAGAAGGATCCCAGTTCATCACCCAGCCACCTGCCCGACTGAAGGAAGGAGAAGAAGACTTACAGTTCTCTAGGTCCCATCTCCCTAGCAGGAACAAGAACATTTAAGAAACTGATTCTTTAATTTATTTTTGTTTATGTTATTTCATTTAATTCTACTAATACATTATGTTTAGAAAGTAATAGCTTGATAACTGACAGAGAATATGTAACTTTTTTAAATATTTATAATAGTAAATAAGAAAATTATTAAATAAAAAATAATTAATTGTTATATTGACTAAATTAAATAACATTTTAAAAACTAAAAAGTTATTGGTTTCTAAATTAGTTTCTATTATTGATAAATAATTTTTAAATTGATATCTAATTAACTACAAATTATTTAGATTCTAAATTTGGTAGTAAAAAACTTGATAGTGATACCTATTTAGAAACTATTTATCAATAATAAAAACTAATTTAGAAACTAATAATTTTTTTAGTCTTTAAAATGGTTTCTAATTTAGTCATTATAACAACTAATTCTTTTTTGTCTCTAAAATTAAATTTTTATTTAATGATTTTCTTGTGGTGCATAATTTACCTGTATAATTTTTTTATTGTCTATAGGAAGAAAAATAAATGAATCCAATACAATGTTTTAAAAAAATATTTTTTTATATTAATTATAAAATCACACTACAAAAAAATCATGAAATAGAAACCAATTTTAGAGACAAAAAAATAATTAGTTATTATAGTGACTAAATTAGAGACCATTTTAGGGATTAAATAAATTTTTGGTTTCTAAATTAGTTTCCATTATAGTTAGATAGTTTCTAAATTGGTATCTAATTAGCAATTTGCTACCAAATTTAGAATCTAAATAATTGGTAGTTAAAACCTTGGTAGCTAACTAGATACCAATTTAGAAACTATTTCACAATAATATAAACTAATTTAGAAACCAAAACTTTTTTTAGTTTCTAAATTTTGTTTTTAATTTAGTTACTATTGCAATGGTCTCTAAAAATTATTTCTATTTGATGATTTTTTTTAATGTCATAACTAATATATAGAAAGTGTGACTTTTTATATTATGGTGTACTTTTAAATATTTATGATAATTTGTAAGTTTTAATAATGTAATGATACATTTGCTTACTGTTTTTATAATGTAATGATACATTTTGTTATTATTTAATTATTATTGTAATTAATTATTTTGGTCTCTAAAAATTATTTTTATTTGATGATTTTTTTTATGTGATAACTAATATATAAAAAGTGTGACTTTTTATATTATGGTGTACTTTTAAATATTTATGATAATTTGTACGTTTTAATAATGTAATGATACATTTTCTTACTGTTTTTATAATGTAATGATACATTTTGTTACTATTTTGTAAGTTGTTTTATATTTATATATAAATTTTATCTATTTTTGTATATTTAATGTGTGTATAAGTTATAAGTCTATATGAGAATTGATATGTATAATTTTTTAACTTTCTAGACGGAAGAAAATGAATAAATCCAAAGAAATATTTTTGAAACAACAACCTTTATATCGATTATAATCCTAACGAACATAAACAATATGACTTTTTTTTTATGTCAATTAGTTCTATAACTTACATGAAAAATCCATTTCTATAATATTTATAACATTGTAAGTTATGTTATTGTATATTTCCTGTTTTACAAAAACAGAGATAGTTTTTCTTTAGTTTATTCTTTGATTTTATGGACCTTAAACATTAAATACTTCTATTAGAAGGAATACATAGTTAATATAAGTTTTTCTTTGGTTTATTCTTTGATCTTTGTACATTAAATACTTTTTTTAGATGGAATACTATATTCAATATGATATCATAACAGGTTAAAGTTTCTTATGTTTCAGCTGTCCTTTCTTCCTTTTTTATTGTTTGTGGTATGTCTTTCTTATTTCTTTTGCTTATTTCTTGTGTCTTTTGCTTCTTCTTTTTTTTATTTCTTATAGCTTCTCTTTCTGTTCTTTCCTTCTCTTCGTTTTTCGGTTTCTCGTTGGTTCTTTCTTTTTGTTTTTTTTTTCTTAAATGGAATCCTCCACAACCAAATTTCATAAGATGAATCCTGTTACAAATCTTTTGACCCTTTATTATCTGCATCCCAGAGAAAATCCAGGGATGATTCTTATCTCACCTCAACTTAGTGAAATCAACTATCACTCATGGAGTAGAAGCATGTGTCACGCCCTCCTTTTGAAAAACAAATTAAAATTCGTTGACGGCAATATCAAGATTCCTAAACAGGACGATCCAACCTATGAGGCGTGGGAGAGATGCAATATGATGGATGATCTTGTCTTGGATAACTCACTCTTTCGACACAGATACCCGAGAGCGTCGTCTACATTGATGTTGCAAAAGTTCTTTGGGAAGACTTGAAGGAGAGATTTTCTAAAGGGGATTACTTTAGAATTTCTGACTTGCTGCAAGAGATTCACTTGTCAAACAAGGAGAGCAAAACATAACCCAATTTTACACGGATTTGAAGATTCTTTGGAAAGAATTGGAGTTCCTGAGGCCAATACCTGATTATGTTTGCAAGACCCCTTGCAGTTGTTCTTTGTCCAAAGTTACTACAAAATATAGGGAATATGAATATGTGATGTGCTTCCTCAAGGGTTTGAATGAGATTTACAACACGATCAAGACTCAAGTTATTCTAATGGAGCCTCTTCCTGGTATAAATTGTGTGTTTTATTTGGTTATACAACAAGAAAGACAATTAACAAATTTCGTCTTACAAGATACAAAAATTGTTAAGTCCTCTTCAAGACAATTCCAGTCACAATGTCAATCAAATTAGGTTTGTAAACTAATTAAGTCCTTATATGGCTTAAAGCAAGCTAACAGACAATGGTTTGCCAAACTTTAATTTTTCCTTATTTCTATTGGTTTCATTCAATCTAAATTTCATCACTACCTTTTTATTAAGAAAAGAGATGTTGTTTTCACCACTTTGTTTGTGTATGTAGATGATGTTATTCTTCCTGGAAATTCCTTGGCTGAAATTGAAGAAGTAAAACAAGCTCTCAACAAAACCTTCAAAATCAAAGATTTAGGGGAATTGAAATACTTTCTTAGGTTAGAAGTTGTTTGATCAAAAATGGGATCCACCTTTGTCAAAGAAAATATGCTTTGGATATTTTTACTGATTCTGGAATGTTTGGCTATAAACCATGTCATACTCCTCTTTCGAAGGATCTCAAGTTGTTCCTCACCACTGATGATCCTCTGTATGATGTTGAATCTTATCGAAGACTTGTTGGGAGACTTTTGAATCTTAGCAACACTCGACCAGATCTTAGTTTCGTCGTTCATCTTCTTAGCCAATTTTTTCAAAATCCAACTATTTATCACCATCAAGTGACACAACATGTCCTTCGGTACATTAAATCCAACCCTGTTCAAGGTCTTTTCTTTGCCTTTAGTAGTGAAATTTAGTTAAAGGACTTTAGTGATTCATATTGAGCCTCTTGTCCTAACACTAAATCTATAATTGGTTTTTATATATATAACTTGCTAAAACATACTTTTTCTTATCAGTTTTATAAAAAATAGAGTTTTTCTTTGATTTATTATTTACCTTGCACATTAAATACTTCTTTAGATAGAATACTATACTATCTAATACTATAAAAACTTTTGTGTTGTGTGTTATCATTTTATGAGCAATCTATATTGAAAATATGATTTACTATATTAGTTTTTTAATTAATATAAATATTTAAATTTTATATGTATCGTAGGTTGATTATTTAATTAATATAAAAAAGTTCGAGAAATAATCATAAAAGAGAATTTTTTTTGGGAGCAATGGTGTAAGAATGTATTAACTATAGACTAGTAGTAGCTAATTAAATATTATTTTTAAATTTTTTATCAATAATAAAAACTATATTAGATATTAGTTTATAAAATAGTATTTTAATTTTAATTTAATAATTTTTTATATTGATAGCTCTTTAAATTTCATGAATAAATATATTTTTTTAAGAGTAATTAGAATAACTCTCTGCCAATAAAATAAAAACAAGTTCAGCTGGCTACCCTTCGGAAACATTATAGAAATTATGTGATTCTTTTTAATCAAATCAATAACCAGTTTTAGTAAATATCTTGATTTACTTAAATCATTTTCTTAATTAACCGATGTTTTGAGTTTGTTTAAGAAAATTAAAGTATAGTTTATTTGTTTCATAATCTTTAAACATACAAATTCACATATTATTATTTTTTAATACATTAATTAAAGTGATTAGACTTCTAACTCAATGCCTTGACTTTATTAAGTCAAAAAAATGTGTTATATGATAATAATGAAAAAATATTTAATTTATACTTGTTTTCAACAATATTTATTATTTTTCTTATAAATACATCTGACATAAATAATAAATTATCATATAAGGTTTACTTCTATTGAGAGGAGTGAATCGTAGAATGAGCAATGTGTTATTATAATAATATTATCACTATAAATTTAATTGAAGGGGTTATATTGATTTATTTGTTTAAAAAATAAGAAAAATAAAAATATTCAAAATAGTGAGAAAAAAACTAAAATATATAAATATGATTGATTTACAAACTGGGTTAGAAAATGAAAAAATAAAACCATCACAATGGTTAATAAAGTATATAATATATATATATATATATAATTTCTTATTTTTAAAAGATAATATTACGATATTTATATTTGTAGATAGTAAAATGGTTTTTTGAACTTCGTTCTAGATATCCATTAATTAGGGTGTGTTTAATACGAAGAAGATAAAAAGAATATATAGGGAAGTAAAAATCAAATGAAAATGAAATAATTGTTGAGTGGGTTTAGATATGTTTAATTTGAGAAAATAAAAAATATTTTTTTCTTAATTAAAATAATTATTTATACAAAATTAATCCTTCTATATTTAAAAATAATTGATTATATAACCAAAGATAATATTATATATATATATATATATTTATTTATTTATTGTTAAGAAAAAAATTTAATAGTACACTACAACTACAAAAAAAAATTATTAAATAACAAGTAAATTTTAGAAATAAAAAATAATTAGTTATTATATTTATTAAATTAGATATTATTTTATAAATTAAAAAAAATAGTATTTAAAATAATTTTTATTATTAATAAAAAAATTAAATTAATTCTTAAATTTTTATTTAAAATTAATTATCAAATTTTAACATTGTCATCTCTTCAAATCAATGCAAATACATAAATCTAAACATATAAGTAAGCTGTATAAGATCATAATTTTCAAACATAACTTTTTTTAAAATATATAGTTCTAAACTGATGTCTTTTAATATATATTTTCAATAATTTTTTATTGAAATGTAGATCCAACATGAATTGTTTTTTAAAGGTTATATAAACTAGAAAACATTGGTTGGAAATGGAGGTTAATATCCTAGTGTGCTTGTGGTGTAAATGGTTTGTTTATTTGGAGAGGAAAAAGGTTTAAACTAGAAAGCATAAAGAAAGGGATGGTTGATGAGATTTAGTGTTTGTAATGAGAGCACTAAGAGAGCATATTTGTAAGCAATGAGTTCTAAGAAGAGCAATAAAGAGTGTATGGGTTATGTTGGACTTTATGGAGTTTGATAAGGCTTTGTCAACAAGTATTGCCAGCCTAGCCTACCCATGTGATGAAAGTACCAAGTCATCCAAGGCAGTTGTCAACAATTAAGTTCAATTGGATCATCAACATGCCATGTGGCTTTTCTTTTTCCCATCCACCACCACACATCAAATATGTTCATCACATCTTTCTGCATAAAACCCTCATCTACCTCTTTCTCCTACACCAATTCTCAATCTCTTGCAATTGCAACCCAATATCTTTTCTACTATTGCCATGCTGTGGACATTTCAAAATCAAATGGTGTTATGATTCCCAGCAAACTTTATCAATCTTTTTGGCTAAGTAACCATCATTGGCTACCTCATCATGATATGTCTCAAGTCAAACCTCAATGGCCCCAATCACTATTTTTTACATCAAAGGTTGGAAAAAGAAAAGGCTCACGGGATCAAACAACAAACCGAATAACTGCTTCTCTCACCACACTGCCCCTCGTTTTATTATTAATACAAATTTCAATCCTATTTTTTTTAGTTTTTTAAATCTACCATGTCACATTTTTCCATTCAACTAATAATGTTAAAAATTGACATTTTTAATTTATACTTTATATGATTTATAATGACTTAAACCCTTAAGAAGTAGAAACCAACAAACCAGAGAAAGAAACACCAACTCTGACTCTCTCTAGCTGGATTTGAGGAGCTATCAAAGAATGGAGTTTTTATTTTTGAAATGGAAACATTTTGTGGTGGTTGTTCATCTAGAGACTAATTCCTAATCTTAGTTTCAATTTTAATTACATTGGAACTGTTTGGACATCTGATCATAATTGTCTAATTAAACATATTCGATCATCCAATTCATTGACTGTTGAAATATTCTCATCTTCCTAACTCAAATTCAACGAGATGATTCTTTCTGGAGAAGAAAACACTACGGAGAGTAAACCCCAAGAGTCCTTTTTATATAAATTAATTGAAAAACAATAGGTGAACACCTAACATATAAATCACATCTACAGAGAAACAATATAGGTATGATGAGTAATACGATGTGATAGAAACACATAAACCGAAATAATAATTGTTGATGGAGAATTTTAATACTTTTTCATAAAAAAGTTTTAATAATTATAAATAATCTTATATTGCAATTTAAAATATTTAACAATTATTAAAATAATAAAATAAATATTTTTAAAATTATATAAAATAAAATAAAACCAATTGTGTAAATTGTAGTAATATTCAGGATTAAACTTGAATGCAAGTTTTATGAGGTCCAACAATAGATTAACATTCTCTTTGGATTGGGGAGACACGGAGGGTGTCGTCCCATTTGGATTAGGACAAAGATAAGGGTGAGGGAGTGGGAGGAGAGAAGAATGAGTAATCTTTTAAATATTGAAGAAAAAAGATAGATAAGTGAAGAGAAAGTCATGTCATAGTATGTGAAATACTACCATTGTACCCTCCTTTTTCTTTACTTTTTGAAAGTGAATTGATTTTACATTGCACCACTGCTATGCATGACAACAACACAGTTATTCCATTTCAGATATTCCTGACTTTACACAGATAATCTCTTTGATCACCATGAACATGATGAATACAAATGAATGCACTGTCTCGTTGTTGTTAGGTCATAAATTATGTGTTCATTCACAAGTTATATAAAAGCATGATTCTGGAAAACACACAATACATTTGAAACAAACATTTTATTCAAACAGACTTCGGTCTTGCTTGAGTGGCCTTGAAAAGCTTCGTGAGTTAGTAGAGTGCAATGAGTTTGTCATTGCATCTTCTATCTCAAGTTAACCATTGTGTGAGTTTTCTACCATGCTTAATCGATTACCACTGAAAAAGAACATAACACTTAATTGATTATGTTATTCAAAATAGTTGATAATCAATTAGGTTGAATACATAATTAATTATGTGTTGTTTCTTAGAAAGATAATTAGAATACTCTTAATTTTCCACTACTCAATCCAAACAAAGCATAAAAGCACACAAACAACTGTACTCAGGAACCTTGTAGTAATACGGTGGGAGCAGTATTTCCGTTATCGTTATTGTTGTTAACGTATTTTTTATTTTTTCTCACTCAGCTCATGTATTATACTTTTTATATGCTGCCTGTGAAAGTGCTTCTACGATCTATATAGTGGCTGAAGTGTAGAGCTTTTTATATTTAATTTCGTATATTTATACGCCTTGTAAGATCCAATAACAAACAGGAAGTGGCAATGTACTAATCCTTGTACGACTAGACAACACCAGGGCTATTGCTGAGCTATAGTTTTAATAACTTCACATGGATATCTTACTGAGGATTACCAAACAAGGAATTGTAATGCTTACATGTAGGTTTCGATTGGAAAATAATTTAGAAAATAAATGTTGCTGTTTCTAAGGAAATCGTAGGAGTCTAGATTTTTTCCTTACTCTTGAAGCAGACGAAAGACAAGACATTCAGACACTTGAGTTACAATGAGTAAGTCAGAGACGTGATGACAGAAAAGACAACATTCACTCCGAACTATTGATTGTTTTTCGCTGTATGTGATCCTCCATGTGTCTAATAGGCATATCAGAGAAATTACACGCCAAAGCTTGGATGCAACATCAACAACACCACATAAAATACTCAAGACTGTTCAAGTGTGACCCAATAAGCAAATCATAATGAAACCATTCACCAGAACATAAAGACAGACCCACTGCAAGCAAAACTCGAAATTACATAATCCCCTCAAAATGGTCCTTAACCAATAACCAACGAAACAACAAGGCAGATATTAAACTAACAAATTGAAGAAGTTAGTTTCAAAGAAGCAATGTAGGTAGTACCCTGAACAAGGTAAGGATTGGAATTTAAAAATCCAATCCACATCCATAATTTTTTCCAAAGAAACAGTTTTTATATTCTGAAACTACTTCCAAACCCAGTTATTTTAAAAAAATAAAGCGAGTTTTAAACCAAAACAGTTTTTTGCTTCCATATATCTATTAGAATTCTGCTAAAGTTTAACCAGTTTTTTGCAGTGGCAGCACCACATCTCAACGGTAGCACTGGAATGGCTTGGGAGCGGCGGCGACTAGTTCGTTTAAGGCTAGTTAAATTTTTAATTTTGGACATGGTCTTCGTCATCGTTTTCGTTTTTTTAGTTTATTGGGCTTGGGTCTGATTATAAAGGACCCTGAATAGCTTCTTTTAAAAATTAGGTCTGACCAAAACCATTTTTGTTTTTTAAATTTAATACATAATAGATCTGAGCATTTTCAATGGAGTCTATTAACAAATGTTCTTTATTTTTATTCAAGTACCTACCATTTGATTTTGCTGTCGTCGTCCTGTCTCCAAATCGCACCGATCAACTCTCGTCTTTTCTCTCCAATCGGTGAACTAATTCTTCTAGAGAGAAAGAACAAATTGACTTGCGAGTTAAAAAATATTAGAGAGTGAAGGAGTTAATTGACTAATTCTTATAGAGAGAAAAAACAAATTGACTTGTGAGCGAAAAAGATTGGAGAGTAAATGAGTGAATTGATTTATAGGTTGGAAACGAGAAGCCAAAAGTAATGATTTGTTGCCAACAAAATTCAAACCCAAAAGTAATGATTTGTTACGAGCAAAAATCAAACGGAAGGGTGTTTAATCGAAAAAAAATAAAAATTAGAAGCAGTAAATAGAATGATAATTTTTAACAGATATTCTTGAAAATTATTAAAATTATGAGATACATAAAACTTAATTATTAAATTTATTGGCTTGGGTGTTCTAAAGGACCTAAAACTGCTTTTCTTTTAAATTGGGGTTCTAAAGGTCAGGTTGCACCGACGGAAACTTCTTCCTAGGAATTTTCAGATATGATTTCTGCCATGTCCATTATGCAATGCCATTCTGTTCTGTGCCAAAAGCAATTGCAATGGAAAACCTCATCACCACCATCATGTTGTGACGGGCAAGCTACAACTCTACCACAGGTTTCCACCATGGCACTGCCGTAGCTGATTTTTAATAACAAGAGTGTTGATTTTTACTTAGAAAGTAACCATTAAATCTAACTCAACATCACACAACCAACTTTTGCACCAACTTATATCTTAAAATTGGATCATATTTTTAGTTAATATAAAATCTCCACCTACAATCAAATCAGTCCAGCTTCACATTACACAGATTTTAGGAAAAACTAATATAGGAGAATGGTATGCACTCATAGGAATGCAAGAGTGACCCATTGTCCAATTCAAAGTAAATTGGTTTTGTATGAGAAGCAATTAAATTAGACCCAGGAAAGTAATTCTTCCACTTCGAGAGACTATTACCTACTCCATCCACTACATGCAGCAGCTAGCAAGCTATTTCAAGTACAATCTCATAAACCTTCACAGCACCAGCATGCAAAGCCCCAGCAGTCAAAACGACAAGAGAAACAGAAGCTACAGCCTTAAGTGCTCAAAACAATAATTTCAGACGAGGCGAGTACAGCTAATGCAGCACGGACTTTTCTACTTTCTAAACAAGACACTGCTTTCTTTCTATCAATTATAGACCATTTGAAGAATTTACTTAAAAAATGCGTGCTTGTTTCTCTGCATGAATACTTTTATAATTAAAATAGAATGTGCATTTTGACAGTGTGCCATCATACTACTCTGGCAGCATCTCATAAACAACTAATAATTTAATATGATGGGCCAAAAGGTATAATATTCTATAGAGTGAGGTTGTGGCATTGGAGAATATAAAAGTGTACTTAAATCGTTGTCCTTACTCCAGCACCCCATTAACCCTCATAAGATTCCTCAGCTCATCTACTTCCTTCATCCATACAAATTGCGCATAAAAAAAATTAACTTCTACTATCGTAACAGCCTAAGACTTCTGCCACTTGGTCTTCTTAAGCATTAGCCAGACCTATATAGTCAGAATGATCCTCCAATTCATTTAAGCTACTTTGATTTCTCTTTTCCTTATTAAACCAAAAGTGAAAATTTGCTATTGAACCACGGGATTTGAATGAAGTGCATGAACAAAAAATAAAGTACTTTATTGAACTGGCAAGGATGGATTTGAGAGAAACCATCCTTCACATCACACCCATTAATTTTGCAGCATTTTTCATATTTTTGCTAGACAACATTTCATCACACAAAAATATATTAAAAACAAAAGAAAAGGTATAATATCATGCTCCTCCTGCACACATTTCTTTACGTAAGGTTCTCAAATCTATTGTAATATAGTTCTCAAAACTATATTACACAGAAAAAGGTTCCTAAAATCAAACAAGTGGTCAAGAAAATTCACTTTCATTAGATCATATGTCAAAATCCCAATGAATTAGGGATCACAAAATAGTTAAGTGAAACACATTGAGGGTTGGATCGGGTATTGAATTTGAAAAGAAAATGGTGTTGCTCGATACAACGGCAGCCAAGTCTATCTGAAAATTTTAAGGGACCACAACAGCCATGTCATTCTTATAACAATGGTTCATCAAGTCATACAGAAAAAAATATCATGAAACTTCTTTCTGTATATCATGTACTTTCTACCCAAGCTACAAGAACAGAACAAAACATAACACAGAAAGAAGACAGTAAATTTCCTCTACTTTCTCAGTCTTAATATGCCATCTATATCTATTCTCCAAGTCTATAAATCCCATAGAAATGTAAAATCATAGCCAGTAGCATAAAAAGGAAAAAAGAGAGTAAATAACAGAATGTAAACATACATCAGTACTAGGGATCATGCATCAGCACCATCGGAGGCTTTTGCAGCAAAAGGATCATGAGTTGGACCAACATCCTGGCCAATGTGGCGTTGCACAAGGCGCTGCAGATCAGCCATAACCTTATGCTCCCTCTTGGCCTTCTCTTCATAGTTAAACATAGCCAAAGCACGTTTATCCTCAGCACTATAAACCTGGTTTTCTTTCCTGATACGAATGGCATTCATCCTCTGATGCCTACTACCACTCATCACATAACCAAGACTCTCAAACTTCTGAATCTCCTCCGCAGAAAGACCCACTTCTCCTCTTCGCGGAATACGCTTACCTTGTTGAACATACTGTGCAATGGCATCACCTTCACCCGGCCTAAGCGCTCCACCATAGCTGATATGCCCCTCAGCTCTCGGCAACGGCATTGGCCCAACAGCCGGTTCGTTGTCCAAAGCGGGTTTTTTCTGAGACTCGAACAATTCCTTTAACTTCACAGCCTCCGCATTAATCTCCGCGTTCAACACCTCATCTATCGCAGCTTTACCAGCATCACCGGAACCATAACCATTCTCCTCCTCCGAATAAGCAGGCTCGCTTTCCGTCTCAGAAGTTTTCCTTTTTCCTTTTCTGCTACGCTTCGAACTAGACCTTGAAGAAGAACGTTTCATCCTCTTTCTCCCACTGCTTTCAGAATCACCACTCTCGCTCACGTCACTCTCATCTGAATCGCTATATCTTCTCTTACTGCTGCTCTTGTTACTTTTTTTTCTTCTATTCCTCCTACTCTTCCTTCGTCTACGATCCTCTTCTTCTGATTCTGACTCTGATTCAGATTCTGACCCACTATCACTATACGATCTCCTCGAAGAACCAGCAGAACTCTTCCTTCTCTTCTTCTTAGAACGCGAATCGTCTGATTCACTGCTGATAGATTTTTCAGATTCAGAATCAGATTCCGATTTCGATTTTCCTCTTGGTTTGACCTCCTTGTCAATCTTCCCACCGACGTCGTCTCGGTCAGAGATTTCATCAGGTTTGCTATAATCCTCTAGATCATCGTCGTCGCGCCGCGGAGGACTGGGCGTGACGTTCCAGATGCAGTATTTCAGCAACTTCCTCATCTTCTGGCGCTTGAGCCTTCGGTATTCCTCGTAGTTCAAACCCTTCAACTCCTCGTCGGAGTCGGAATCGGGACGCTGCCAATCCCCGCGGTCGCGGTCCAGATACGCGCCGTTTCGGCGACCGAATTTCTTTGGCAGAGCGTTGTCGTTGGGAGTTCCATTGGCGTATCTAGGGTTTCTGTGCTGAGGCGATTCCGAACGGCGGCGGCGATCCGTAGGGCGGTCGTAAGAGTCATAGCTGGGGCTGCGACGGCGGCGATAGTCGTCGGATGTATCGAAGTCCGGTGTGCGGCGAGTGTTGTGTCGGTGGCGTTCGTGAGGGATTTCGATGGTGGAGGATGGCCTACCCATCGCGAATGGAAAACAATTGTGAACCGGGTTGAAAACCCAATCCAATTTTTATGAATTTAGTTGGGTTAAAAGGGTAGTTATTAATGAAGTTTTTTTACTACAGCTGATTAAAATTAAATTTGGGTTGGATAAATTTATAAATTTTAAATTTGATAAGCTTAATTAACTAAATTATATAGTAAATATTTAGTAATTATATAGTAAATATTTCATAACAAATAATGATTTCATAATTTTATATTTTGTTTTAGATGTATTATCTTATAAATAGTCAGAATGTTTATTTCATATCACAGCAGTATTGTTAAAAGTAAATGTTTTATAAACCGTCATGTTTTCACGATTCTTATTTTTAAATATTAAATTATACTTAATTATAAAGAGTATATAAAAATTATAAATAACAATGGTTTAATAGTTAAATTTTGAAAAAAAAAATCAATATATTTCTAATTTTTTTATTGAATTACTGAAATACTATATTCATATTTTAATATTTATAAATTCAAAATGGTAACACGTATGTATAGAAATTTTTTTAATGGTTGATCATGTCACTTGCCATGAGAGACAAGACATGCTGAATTATTAAGTTATTGAACTTTGATGCATTTTCATATGTTGAGAATAGAAAGATGCAAACAGTTAAAGCCTAAGGAGGTGATGTTACATGCTTATGGTGGTGCAAACAACTAAAAAGAGAAGGTGAAGTCCTATAACTACAATAAGTTGTTGAAGATAGAATTTCATTTAGGAAAGGGTCTTCCTTTTCAAATTTATATTAAAACTCTTCTATCTTGCAGGTGATAATAATTATTTTATGAAAAAAAAGTTAAAGTAGGTCAAGTTAAACACTAGGACATGCGATACTATATTCTTAAATGTAAAGATTTGTGTTTTAATTATAGTTATAATTTTTTTATATTGTGGTAATTACTCAATTTAATAATTAGTATCAAATTTAAGATTATAAATTTAATAATTTAAAATAAGATAATGGTTGAGAAAAAAAATTTACAAGTGACATTAAAGATAAATAGAAAAATAAAATTTAATTGTTCATGTGAATTTATAAAACATATCTCAACTACAAAACATAAGGTCAACTAATGTAAAAGTAAACGTGTTGACAAAAGTTGAATAATAAAATTTACAAATATCTTTAAGGGCACTCACCTTTATATTTGGTTCTTAAACTCTCTTACACATATATGATCATTGTAATCATATAAATAAACAAGATCAATTGACATGTATAAGAAATAAGTAATGTAAGTTAACATCAAATTGATATAAGAAAACTCACAATTTATTTAATAAAAGTACGCATACATATTCATTGCTTACCAAAAACATAAAAAATCACATAAACAATTTATAAGACTATATGATTATGAAATATTTTATTGAGTTCGAACATCTAAGATTAATATTTATCATATCTTTCATTGTATACATGGTCATTGAATTGTCCCACAATTTCAATCCCATGAGATAATTCACACATAGATGATAACTTTTTGTTCACCCATGAAATTTCAGTGAATTTTAATTCCTAAATAGATGTAGGAACAATCATAAACTTTTCACAACTTTATACGTTGATCATCATGATTTATGTTATCAATAAAGCCTAAATATACTATTCATACATTCCATAACTCAATTGCCATGTGAAGTTGAGTTACCTCTCCAATAATCACCATTCACAAAATTACATAAATGATTTCATCAAAATCACATTCCAAACACATGTAAATCACATTCTATAAAGATACACTAACAAACATAACCATTTTATGTGAAAAAAAAAGCATTATACTACAAGTATAACATTTAAGACATTTAAAACTATCTTAAACAAATAGAAGCATTTTTCTTAAAACACAAGGGAATATCATTTTTACAATGTATATTCACTTAAATGACATTGGTTAAATAAAACTTCAATTTCTCTTTAATTGGTATCGTTGAAACGAGGAGATTTCACTTAAGTCAATTTTTTAAAAACTTTAACGAAAACTTCTAAGATTTGAACTTATTATCTTAGGTTGATCCTCACTAAAACGACGATAGTTCACTTGAAACAATATCTACTAAAATTAATAAATTTATCTTTAGTACATTATCACTTAAGTTAGAGCAATGCACTTAAGAGAAAATTACAAATATCAACAATCCAATTTTCTGACTAAGTTATCAATCCATATATGAAACTTAAGCATCTCAGCCTAATTATACCAAAAATTATATAATGTTTTAAATTTTCCAAAGAAACTCATGGATAATTTTTTCCGGTCATCTTGCGCAACTGCGACCCCATACAAGAAAGTTCCATCAACTTGGACCACCGACTTGCAAAATTTGAAACCATTAATGCATGATTTGAATGTCCAAAATACCATGTTGAAGATGATGTGGTCCGCGTCCAATTGGTTTCCTTCATAAATAGGTTGGGTCTTTATTTTCTGAATAAACCTAGGAACGTAAAGTTGCATTACATTTAGGAGTGCTGACCATTTTTTGTATGACTCTTCCCAGTTGTCATATACATTTTCTATGGCCAGTTGTTTTCCTAGCCATGCCTTTTTATATGTGACAGTATACTCTAAGGATGACTTCATGTGCGCTATTATGGTTAACACTGGTGTGGAAGGGTCAGCTTGGATGATTTCATGAATGCTTTCTACAATCATTTGATGCCTTCTTTCATTCTTTCTAGGTCATTCCCCTTTTGATAACAACAACTTTTGGTGTCATAGAACTTAATGTACATCCTTCAATGAAACATTATTTCATTGAACCATCATAGTGAACAATGACATATAATGAAGTCATTTGTTGATAACAAACAAAATGTTGGGTGTGTAATACAAAAGGAAAGATGGAGAAATCAAAGATGTTGGGTGTGACATACTTATTTAGTATCGTCTTATATTTTTTATATTTATCTTGTTTAGATTTGTTTTTATTTTTTTATATATTTTATCTTTATCTTATTTTGTTTTGCCTTTATCTTCTATATATTTTTTAGTTATTATTATTATTATTTTTTCTGTCGTTCTTTATTTATTTTTGTTTTTGTTTTTATTTTTATTGTTGTTGTTTTTATTTTCTATATTTATTTATTTTTACATTTGTTTCTTCTCATTTTTAAGTATTAAGTGTAGCATTTGTATTTTTTTTAGGATTTTGCATTTAGGGTGGACACTTCAATATTATCTGTGTGTCCACTACTAATTAATACTAATTGACTTTGGTTTTTTTATAACTATGTCCTGTAATTTTTTCTTAAAATTAACATGATTACATCATCAATAATAATAAAAATAAATACTAATTTATGTTTACAAATTCAACTTTTATGTTGTTGTAGGGTTTAATTTTTTATTTTCATTCTTAAAAAAATAAATTTAAACTAAACATTTCTAATTTATTTTTTTTATATTTTTATTTTGTAAAAAAAATTTCTTTATTCATTAATAACTATATTAAACATTAAAAAGATTTATTTTTTTAATGCATTCAATTTTTATTTTTTAATTTTGAAATCTAGATAAGAAAATAAAAACAAAAGGGTGATAAATAGAAAAATAAAAACAATAAGAAAAATAAAAATGTAAATAGTGTAGGAATTGAGTAACAATTTTCTCAATACTTTAAGAAGTTGAATATTCATGCATTTCAATAATATTTTTTTTCTCAATATTAAAATAATCAATTGTTATAAAATTTCCCATGTAATGCAAGGTTGTCAAATTAACAAAATTAAGCTATCATTTATAACCTAAATTGAATCTTAGTAGAAAACTAGCTTTCTTTATCTTAGTTTTGTTTGAACTATAAGGAAACTAGAATTTGGAGAAGATGACAAAATACAATACTGCTACCACTTATTCATTAAACGTACCAAAAACCAGCTTTAAACTCAGAATTCCCTACCATCATAATTACATGCATGTGTCATTTTAAAGGAAAATATGAAAATGAAAAAAAAAACAATTAAATGAGACAAAACTCAAGGTTGATATTTCAAAAAGTTTTGGAAGTAATATTTATCCACATCTTCTTTTTATTTAAGGTTATTTTTGTTATTTTTAAAGAGTAATTTTGTCATTTCGAATAAAAGACTGGATATATGTTAGAACTGATATGGTGCAGGAAAATTTGCCATGTAGTTTTGTGGTTTTGGATTTCAAGAGAAGGAAGAAAGTTTCGAAGGGGAATGAACCAAGTTTGATTTACTTATTTTCTGGTGAGTTTACTAAGTTCACCACCCACTTCCTATTTGTTTTTTTTTTTATTTTTTTATTTCAGTTCAATAAGCCAGAGCCCAATACCCATATAATAAAGATTAAATATATCATTAAATAAATTAAAGGTTACACATATAATAACTGAATTATCACTTTTAATTATTTCATACTTAGAAGATAAAAATAAGTCAAGAAAAATAATAATTAAAGGTTTGTTTAGATTAACAGTGATACAAATTTAGAAATTAGATTATATCTACAATAACCGATTTAATGTTAAGCATTCATCACCTCTTTTTTTTTTTTTCAAATAATATGTTGTGGTGAAAATATCATTTATCACCCATTTCCATTTTGCTGATTGATTAATATTTATTTTCGTAATAAAAAAATATAATATTAATTGAGGAAGATGAAAAGAAATGACGAGTTTAATTATGGCAGAATCGGAAAGAGAAGCTAAAGGATTATTGGACTTGACAAAATAGGACTGAAAAAATAGGGAGGGTTTTAGGTTTGGAGAACGCAGATGGGAACCACCACCAGTGCCGCCAATAGTTAAGAAGTCACCGCCACCACCACCACCGTACAAAACAACCAAATTTCAAACCAAATATTTTTTTCCCACTAAAATATGGAAAGATAACATCTTCTACTTCTACCCCAATATCTTTTCAAATATCAGTTAAACTCAACATTTTCTAAATTTTTCAAGTTATTTTAAATAAAATTAAATGCCTCGTTTTTAATAGAAAATGCCAAAAGATCTTTAAAATATTATGAAAATCAAATTGAATGAGTGTTTTTTTGGCACCATATATCTGATTAACAAGTTTTCAAAAGAAAAAAGAAAGAAAAAAAAAGAAAGAGAGTGGAAAGTCTGAACACGCGCTCTCTCACCGTATATATTTATTTTTATATTGTCAATTGTGCGTCTTCTCTCTCACTCTCCTAAACCCCTCTTGGTGTCTCTCTCTATTCGTCTCTTTCTCGCTCTAAAACCTTGAATTCCAAAGCAATTTTGGTACGCCATACCCTTTCGACTGCCACGGAACCGAATGATTCATTGCGTGGAGGTTCAGGTCTCGTAGAATTTCTTGCAAATTTTCGCACATTGGTAAGCTTCCAAACCTTTGCAAGCGTTTCATCTTCATCTCACCTTTCTATTCGATTTCTCTTTAACGCTCTTCTTTTTGTGGCCAGTTTCAGAGGCCGATTGGGAAACGTACCTTACACGCGTTTTGCTTCATCTGCGCAACTGTACCTGTAGTTTTTCTGGTTAGAATGGAATCAGTATTTTATGCGTTTGGGTTTTCTTTTGGCTTACCCTAATAACTATACTATATGGTGTTTGTAGAATTAGGGTTCCGTGAGAAATGAGAGAGGGGCTGAGATCGCGGGCGCGATTGGGGACGGTTTCTGGAGGCGAAGGAGTTGTTCACAAGAAAAAGGTCGTTGTGAAGAGCGAGGCTGTTGACTTGGATGGCGAGGGTTTGGAGGTGCAGAACTCAACGATTGAGAAGAAGGGTGAAGCTGCACGTGATGTTAAAGAAGAATGTGGCTTTGATTTGAATGTGAGTGCGAGTGGAGAGGTTGACTTGGAAGAGAATGGGAGTGGTAGGGGTTGTTTTAGTGGTGTGGGTGGTACTGTAGCAGCTGAGGTAGATAGGAAGACAAAGAAGGAGCAAGGTTCGAATAATGAAGTACGGGTTGGGGGTCGCGTGTTGCGCTCAAGGTCTAATGGGGGGAAGGATAAAAGAGTGTACTATGGAGAGAATGAAGATGTTGTTTCTGAGAGTGATAGAGAATGCAGTGGGTTTGAGAGGGGGAAAGTTAAGGCGGAATGTGAAGAAGCTGATGAATTTTTGGCTGACAGTTCTGAGAATGAAAAGGCTATGGTGAAGAAGGAAGAGAATGGCACGACGAATTTGAAACGGAAGCGTGGGAGGCCTCCCAAAATAAATTTGAAAGTGGAAGATCAATTAGTGGATCATCAATTAGTTGATCAGTTGCCACGTAAGCGTGGAAGACCCCCTCTGGCCGGAAAACAAAACCATGTGGATGTGCATAATAGAAAAGAAAAGACTGCCCTTCGAAAAGATAAAAAGGGTTTAACTATGAGACATGATGCTAATGTGAATGCAATGGAAGATACAAATTCAAGGAAATCTGCTGGGGATGAGCTAGAAAAGAAGGAAGTCACTTCTGGCAAGAAGTCTAAATTTAGTAAGGCTTCGGAAACTGACAACAATTTGGTGGCCTCACCATTAAGATCAAATACTGAGAATGAAAAAAGTGGAAAAAATAGAGTAAAGCAGTTAGTGAGGGAGCAAATAAAGGAAATTCTCTCAGCTGCAGGCTGGACAGTTGACTATAGACCTAGGAATGGTAGAGAGTACCATGATGCAGTGTATGTTAGTCTGGACGGACACACACACTGGTCAATCACCTTGGCCTACAAAAGGCTTAAAGAGTATTATGAAGCTGGTAATGGTGAAGGTAAGGCATATGGGCCAGGCTTCAAATTTACACCAATACCAGCACAGGATTTCAAAATACTCACAAAGGTAATTAACAAGCAAAGAACAAAGAAAGATAAATCTGTAGAGAAAGGGGGAAAGGGTGGAAATAAAGTTGATGGAGTCAGTGGTAACAAAAACAAAGAAAAGTCAGTGAAGAGGAAAATGAAAAGGAAGCGGTCACTTGGAGACACAGATGCTATATCACCTAACAGGATGCCAGTTCGTGTGAGGGATCATAAGCGACACAAAACACAAAATAAGCTGCGAAGTGGTCCATTGGTTCGTAATGCTGAGGAGATAGATTCAGAAACTGAGGGATATGTACTGTACAGTGGAAAAAGAACTTTGCTTGCTTGGATGATAGATTTGGGCACAGTCCTTCTAAATGGGAAGGTTCATTATAAGGCACCTGAAGATAAAAGTGAAGTACTGGATGGTAAGATCACAGGAGATGGCATTCATTGTGGCTGCTGTGATAAAATCATTACAATTTCAGAATTTGAAGTTCACGCAGGAAGAAAATTCGCTGATCCACTTCAAAATATATATGTGGAGGAAGGAAAGTCTCTTTTAGAGTGTTTGCTAGATTCGTGGAATAAGCAAGATGAATCTGAACGTCATGGTTTTCATTTTGTTGATGTTGCGGGTGAAGATCCGAATGATGATACTTGTGGGGTCTGTGGAGATGGTGGAGACCTGATATGTTGTGATGGTTGCCCATCAACATTCCATCAAGACTGCTTGGATATAGAAGTATGTATCTTGATGTGCGGTCAATGTCATTTTAAAGTGATTTCTATATAATTGATCTGAGTAGATATGTTTCATTGTTTATTTCTTATTAGGATAGATAACTCAGTGTGTTAAGCATTATCCAGTTGTCGCATTTTATTTAGAGTCTCTTGAGTCATGACAGATAAATGACTTGAATTTATGCTAATTTGGTGTAAGTTTTATTGCATTTCTGAGCACTAGTGTGTTTTCTATCCTTTTGCTTCTTAATTGTTGTATGTTTTGTTTTTAAATACGAAAGATGGCCAGGATCAGCATGTTTTGACAGATGTACAAGGCATAATACGTGGTTCCCAGTCACTTATATTGGTTATTTGTGGCTTAGATGGTTCACTACCTAGAAAACTCAATTATCGTCTACTGATGATATATATTTATTATTAGAAAAAATTGAGATGGTTATGCCTGTAACATTGTGAGAAATAATGGGAAATTCTTATTGTTATTTCTATATCTTTAGTTTTCTGATGTATCCATGTCATTATAGAAAATAGTGTAGTGGAAAGTAAATGATATTTTTGTTTTCTGCTTGCAGAAGTTTCCATCTGGTGATTGGCACTGCATTTATTGCTGTTGCAAATTTTGTGGGTCAGTTAATGGATGTTCAGACCAAAAGGATGGTGATAATGATCTTACTGTGTCAAAATTACTCACGTGCCGACTATGTGAGCAAAAATGTATGTCCTATAAATACATATCTTTTGTTTAGTAGATGCTCATTTTTCTCAAGTGAGTAGCAGTTGCTTTTCCTCGATTGAAATGAATATAATTTTTCTTAACTTTTGTAGGTCACAGATCCTGCATTGAGGCAAATGATTGCAACACTATTGATTCCAGTGATGTGTTCTTTTGTGGAAACAGATGTCAAGAGGTATGATCTGTTTTTCATGTTCTTTAATATTGATTGCTGCTTGTAATTGGTAGTTGCTTGATTAATTGGTTTAGGAAATTGATTCGTGGCAAGCTTTTTGAGTTGCAATATTGGTCACTGTTTTAATGATTTGTTGCTTCCTGGTTCATTGTATTTGTTGCTTAATCTGGAAACATTTTCTTGTATTTGTTATCAAACTAATTTTATTTTTTCATTTTGTCGTCTAGTTATCTGAGAGACTTGAAATGCTCCTAGGGGTTAAACATGAAATTGAAGATGGATATTCATGGACTTTTATTCGGCGGTCAGATGTTGGGATTGATGCTTCTGAGATAAAACCTCAGATGGTTGAATGTAATTCTAAGCTTGCTGTTGCATTATCGATAATGGATGAGTGCTTCATGCCATATATTGATCATAGAAGTGGGGTCAATCTGATCCACAGTATTCTCTATAACCGTGGGTAAGGTCATCTTGCCCCTCTTATTCACATTCTTTTAACCACTTTTCTTCTTTGCAACGCCTGGTTGGTTATGCCTACACCTTCTTTTATGTTTGTGTAATTGATTAACATATTGTGTTATATGTGGTCTGAGTTTTTCAATAAAAAGGTATGGTAATTAAAAAACTATCACATGATTTGTGAACGGAAGTTTGGTAATATTCTTTTGAAACTAAATCAGTGTGATGGAGGGAAGTGCAGAATAATAATTGAAATAAAAGAGGATATTAATGTTAGAGCTTTTTTGCTAGACGAATGTATGGATGTGGAAGTAAATTATGACATGTATATAATGTTTCAAAAGACTTATCATTTAATTAATGTGCTTTTATCCCTATGTCCTCTTCCAAAATATTTCTTTTTGGATGTTACTGATTGCATTCAATCTGCTGCAACAAATGTGCCTCATGAGCCTATTTCCTATGTGTGCAGCCAATTCTCATAAGCCGATGGCTGTCTTGTAGTGGTTGCATTCATATTTAGAAATTCAACAAAGATTATAACCTTGGATTTTTAATATTTGATATTTATGAAATATACATGTATGATTCCTAGTCATTGAAATGGAAAATTATGTAATTGGGATGTAATGAGTCCCCTTTGTGGAAATTCATGATCAGTTAGATAGTATTCCCTTTCTTGGTCATTGGAATGGAAAATTGTAGAACTGGCAGATAACAGATTTATATTTGATGTTTTATCATCTCTAGAGTGCTTTAGCGACCTACACGTGGGGTTCCTCTTGAAAGAGTGGGTTTATAAGTTATAACCCCAAAGGTTTAGTCCATTTGTGGGCATTTTGATATCCCTACAACCTTTTAATCGATAATTTGTAATGTGCAATAGTGATACTAAGCTAGGTTTACACTTGGTCTGTAAAATTGTGGAGTTGATCAATGATTGCAATTGGTAGACCGCATATAACTAAATAAATTGCATTAATAATTTCTAGATTCATGTTAAGCAATTGAATCCATGTCAAGATTATTTCTATGAAATCCATGATCAATTCAATGCTCATTTTTAATATTATACATGTCAGTTTCATAATATATGAAACTTTCTGATGCAGTCATATCCTATTAGTAAACTTTCAGAAAATGTATTTTTTCTTTTTAAATTTCCTTCACAGTTGCTACATTTATATTTAAGTAAATAAACAACGGTGACCTAGTTTCATGAATCTAGAACATTAATATTGTATTAGAATGGATTGGTATAATTCTAGGACTATGCATGCTAGTAATAACAAAGCAATTTTATCTGTCAGGTCAAATTTCAGTCGTCTGAGTTATAGTGGATTTGTTACTGCAATTCTAGAGAGAGGGGATGAGATAATTTCTGCTGCATCTATCAGGTAAATGTCTACTTAATTTGATATTTGCTTATGAAATTCTGTGGCAAAACAAGGATTAAATACTTTGTGTTGGTATTTGACTGCAAACGGTTGAGTTCAATGTTTTTTGGCACTTCACAAATTTGGGACATATTCTTTTTGTTCAAAAAATTGCGATATAGGCATCTCACCAAGATATGTAATCGATGTTTACATTTTTTATGATCATGGACACTCCTAACATACCCATGATACGAGTATAATATGCTACTGCTTAATAGAAGCACCCATGTATCCCATAAGTTGAGTTAGTTGATATGAAACATTAACTTCTGTTACAAAGTTATTTAGTTTGTTAATAAATGAAATAAATTGTTATGTAACATGTTTCTTCCCTTCACAACTTGAACCTTCTATAAACTTTAAGCTAGAAGTTTATTAAAATACTTATGTTTTTTAATTACTTTATTGTTGTTACATCATACTGTTGTATATAACAAATTGCTGTGGCCTTGTCCTAGATTTTAGAAAGTTTGCCATACTGCACGCCCATATCCATCCATGTGACACAGCCATCATAACTATTTGGGTCTACTTTTCCAGAACCTTCATTTTTCATGGGCATTAACATTCCGTTTGTAGGATAGTTAACTTGTTTGATAATTGATGTATTCCGTGGGGCTGTCTTTTTCTTCTGTGATAAGATATGATGGTTTACTGTCCTTTATTTTCTGCCAAATACCTAGAAAATTTCTTTTGCATAGCTTTTCTACTCTCCCTTCCAACCTGGTGAAAAATTCTGATGACATTTCATCTTAATTCATCAAATAGGATCCATGGGAACCAACTAGCAGAGATGCCATTTATTGGAACCCGCTATATGTACAGGCGACAAGGAATGTGCCGCAGGCTTCTAAATGCCATTGAATTGGTAAATTTTTTGTCTCATTAGTTTTTGCTGCCAAAACTTTGTTGTTTTTCTTTTTTAGAAATCTGTGTTCTGTTAGCCTATAATTTGTTATTTTTTCCCTAACGTTACTCTGTCACATCTTCTGTAAAAGACAAGTAAATGATGTATGATCTGTGTGCCATATTTTCTGAAGGGTGGGATAATACCGTCTTAGCCTATTTGCTATAGATGAATATTGAATACTGGACAGGGTTTGCTTAAGACCTCTTTTTTTGGATTTGAAAGTCTTAGACCAACAAGGGAACATTGGATTTGTGATGAAAAGTAGAGAAAATGAAAGTAGATTTTACTGTGCTTACATTTTCATCTTAATTTTATTATATGCATGCACAACAATGAACAGTGTCTTGGATGGCACTGAATCTTAAAAGTAAATACTGCTAACTAGTCAGTAAAATATACTTTTATCCCCATATTATATTAACTATTTGACCAAGACAGTAGAGCTTTTTTTTTAATTGGGGCCCAGAGTATATGGTTAGTTTTATCATAGGAAAGAATCACGTTGCACTTTGATAGATGCTTTTTGTGGATTGACACCATTTTGTTCTCAATTTTTCTCTCGATTTCATATTTTTTTTATCTTCCATTTTGCTGAGATCCAAAGTTCTATTTCTCCTACTTCCAGGGACTCGGCTCTTTAAATGTTGAGTTATTGGTGATACCAGCTATCTCAGAACTCAGAGAAACTTGGACTTCCATTTTTGGGTTTGAGCCACTTGAATCAACAATCAAGCAAACAATACATAATATGAATCTATTGGTATTTCCTCATGTAGATATGTTACAGAAGAAGATATCAGAACATGAATTGGCTGGTCATAAACCGATTCCTTCAGACGGTACATTTGCCTCTACACTTTTTCCTTTTATTATAGTTTTGTATGCTTGGAGACAAATGCACTTGCTATCTGTCTTCAAAAATTTGAACTTGATTTTTACCCAATACGATTTATTGTAGCTTTCAATCTTCAAACCAATCAAATAGTAAATAATTGCAATGGAGCGGGCTCATCTGGATCTGATTTGATCAATCATATAGAGATTCCTCCCCGCCCTAATACATGCCAGATAGAGGATGAAACCATATCGACTGAATCTGATTGTCATCTTCCTGAGGGTTCACTGAATAATGTACCTGACATTGCTAGCAACATTAATGATTATAGACAATCTTCAAAAGGTGACACATGTCAAGTTGTTCGTCAGACAGGTGATGAGAATCCGGTCATGGACAACAGTATTAAAAATGCCTGTGAATATGTGACTGATACTTGTTGCCTAGCTGGAGATAGCCAGTTGAACAATTGCGCGGTTCCTTATGAGGAAAGACTGTGTCTCACATCTCGTATTAACACTGAGGCTACAGAAGGACAGTGTGTTAGTGTTTCGTTGGAGGTTACTGAAAACTTTCCAAATGGTGTCGAAGTATCAAATGAAGTTATATCAAATAACATAAGTGTCGAAGACTCGGAACCCTGTGGTGCAGAAAGTATTACAAGAGATTCAAAAGTTTGTGCTGACTCTATTCACCAGGATTCATGTATAATTTCCGACAGTTGTGAACTGAGAAGCGACACGGACTGTGGTCCACCGAACTTCATGGGAACAGAAGAAAAACATAGTGAATTTATTAGTGTTTGTGGTTCTGATTCTAGAGCTAATGGTGATTGTGCCTCTGGTGAAGGTGCTTCCGCCACTAACGTGTTATTGCACCGTACATCACAGGACATGACCAATAACAAGCCTTGGGTGAAAGGGTCTTCAGAGGTATCTGAGCCTGATTTGCAGGTGGATGAAACTGAACGGAACAGTGGTCCCTCCCCTTGGAGCCCTAACACGGCTTCTGGTTGTGCATCTACAGGCAGTGCTTCTCGTGGTAGCGAGGGGATATTTTTGTCAAACCAAGCCAGTTGATTTGTGCACCATTTGTAGTTATAAGTAGGTTATATTTGGAGGTATTCACTAACAAAGGGAATCTAGCAATGCAATCTGGAAGGGGAGTTTAGCCCTTGGTCTTTGTACTTAAGGATGGACGAGATTGTACGTGTATTTTGAAATATCCTGGCCGTTAGAATAGGGTGATCTTAACATCCTAGTAATTCCTGTTTCTCAAAAGTCTTATATTAGGAATGTTAGATTCCCTTCTTCATTATCAATTTTTTGAAAAAAAAAACATTTTTATCAAGCTATCATTTATTATGTTTCTTCTAATTATGTTTATCTCCTCACGACATTCTCACCGGAAGAAGTGAGAATACAAGTTGACTGTAAAGGTTAAGAAGTGTCAGCCATATTATGACAATGTTTCTGGAAAACTTTTGAACCTTAAAACATATTTGTAACGTTTTTATAAATTAGGGTTAATTGTATATTTTTTCTTTTTATTTATTTATATTTTATGTTTTTTTATCCCGAATTTTAAACTGTGACATTTATCATTCGAAATTTAGAATTATTTTTTTCCCTTTTATCAACTACTAAATTATTAACAGCGTAACGGCGGTGTGATAAATCTGCATTATATTATATTACTATATATTTTACCTTTGAATACAATTTTATCCCTTAGGTTTCAATTTCACAAATTTCAACTCTTGAATTTTAAAAATCCTAACCCATTCTACTTTTCTTTTGAATCGGTGTCAGTTGGATGTGACCAATTATAACGTCAGACTTATTTCATTATACCATACAAATATTGAAAGAATTATTTATATCCATTTCAATAAATATTTTTGTTATAGATTATTTTTTGCGAATAGCTAACTAATCAATTGTTAAATCTAAATTTTTGACTGGTATGGAAAAGTGATGTAAGTGGACAAAATTTGTTGGTACAAAAATTGGAAATACGTGTGTTATGGTGATGACCACTATCTATCAGAGAATTTCGTACAAAAAAATTCAAAATATTTAATATCAAAAGTAGTAAAACCTCCACCACACCACATCTCGACAAACCAAAACTTGTTACTTAACGTTTTTTAAAACTCATATTTTTCACTTTCATTTTGCTTTACCCTTCTCTTTGTGAAACTCGATCTCTCTCTTTTCTCTTAAACCCTTTTCATTTCAATCTTCTGCCCCCCTTCTCTCGTTTTCCTTTACTCCTTTTCATTATTTCGGCAACTGCAAAGATATCGTATTGAAAAATATTTTTGTCCAAAAATACTATTATACATTTGTAGAATTGACACGTGCTTTTGAAATTTGAAATTACAATGATGATTGTTTTTCACTATATATATGGTATTGTATAAAATATTTTTTTTTTATTTTTGTTCGATTTTCTTCTTTTCATTCTTCATGGACGAGGTAATCTTTTATACCATTTCTTCATCTCATTTTTATCATTTTGTTTTTTAGTGTATTTTTCCTTATTATTGTTGAGTTCGTGTTCTAGGATTGTAAGCATGTTTTCATCTTATTTCTATTTTTTGACTTTCAGTAATTTTTATTTCTTCATCTGATACAACTTTTTCATCTCCAGTGTTTTTTATTTTTTATTTACTTTTGGCTATCTTTATGTGATGTTTTAGGGTTTTTTTTTTTTAATATATTTTTGGTTCTCTTTTTGTGACGTTTTATGATTTTTTTTTCTGTAGTGTTTTTGATATTTTTGGTTTTTTGTTAATTTCGTTTTTTTTTTTTCAACTGATGCAGTATTTTAGGATTTTCTGTTCACAAATTCTTGCTTTAAATCTTATGTGCCGATTTTCTTAATCTCTTTTATGGTTTGTTTTTAGCTTTCTGGTGTGCCTTCATTTATCTTTTCTGTCCATTGTTTATTTACTCATCCACGGTTTATTTTTGAATTTCTCATGTTCCTTTTTTCTTCATCTAATGTGACCATTTGATCCAACTTTCATGTCAGTTTTTAAGTTTTCTGCTGCTTTTTATCTTTTCTGTTGATAGTTTCTTATGGAGAACTGTAAAATGTTGAAAATCCTTAAAACAAAAAAAAGAATTGAAGTCTCATAGCAAGGGTCATTCGGTTTGTGGTTTGTCAACTATCTCAGCATGGAGATCTTTGTTCGCCATCAGTATATATAGATGTATGCATGACGAAGTCTATGAAAGTTTTGATGCAATGGTTTTCCAAGAGAATCTGTTAAGAATGTTATATGCTTATGGTATGCCAAATGGTTTTTTGTTTACAATATATAATTAATTGGTTTATTCTTAATTACTTTCAATCTTTAATTAATTGCTTACATGATGCATTCAACATTAACCATAAAATAAAAGGGAAGAGGAGATTTTGGAGTTGGTTCAGAACACCAATTTTTAGTACTTGCGAGGTATATTAAAGTAAATAATTTCAGTTGTAATTGATTTTAATTTCTTCAAATTAGGAGTCCTTTTCTCAGAAAATAAATTTTAGTACTTCGCAGCTTAGTTTTTATCTCATGCAAAATTTGATTCCTTATAGATAGATGTGACTATAATTTTTGTGTTGATTGATTCCCTTTTGTAGTCATTTACTCTTCGAAGAGATTAAAAAAAATAATTGTTGTTTTTAGAAATGATACGGTTGAATGTGCATTGCAGGTTGAAAGAGTTTTCTATAGATATGACTTTAGAGCTTTGTGTGTAAATTAGATAACCTTGAGAAACAATGTTTGTCAAGTGCTATCGGATCTTATTGTCAATTTTAGATATTGACATGCAAAGAAAAGAATTTTGTGGGTAAAATTATAGTATGTAATCTCTATAATTCATACAATTATTTACTTGAAAAGGTAAAGACATGACCATACAATAAATTTCTCAAAAAATATTTATTTCAATTTTTTTTTTTTATACCTATGTTATTTTTATGTTTTGGTTGTATGCCTAATAGTAGTTTGAATTTCTATATCAGACCTGTTTTTGTAAAAATTTGAGTGTGTTTCACAAATTTCTCATGACGTAAATTAAAGAGGTCAATAAGGTAAAAAATGTTGAAAGAAAATCATGATTGTAGAAAATTAATTGACAAACATTTTCTACATAAAAAAACTTTTAGTCACTAACAATTGAAACAATATCTAAATAGTGTTTATTACAATTTATTAGAGGATGATTAGAATTCCTATTTTATGAGTTTTACTTCCTATTGTTATGAGTTTTAATAAAAGGAATTATGGGTGATTGAAATTTATAAGTAGTTTTATTTCTTATTTATTTTCAGATTGATGGGTGGATTTATTATATTTTTTGGCTATGCTTTTTTCTATATTTAAAGATGTCAATATGCATAAAAATGTGTAAACATTTTCAACTTTAAATTCTTACATATCAATACCTAATTAGTCATGATAATTTCACTATATTAGTATTTAATTAATCATGATAATTTCGCTGCAATTTAATTTTTAAAATACTATCTATTTATTTTTTATTACTAAATTAATTGATTGTAACCAAATAATAAATTACATATTTAGATGTAGATCATTAATATAATTTCTCTCCATAATTATCTCTTCAAACATAGAAAATTATTAGAATTTCTATTAATATTGTTATGAGTTTTAATTATTGGAATTATGAAGTCGTCTTGAATGTTTTTGACTTTGCTCACATTACATCTAATTAAAGTTGTGTTGAGTATCAACAACTTTTTGATATACAAATCTACACAAAAAGTTATGAAATCTTGATACAACTTCTATATTTTAGACTTAGATCCAAATTGAAGTCGTAACCATAAGACGATAAACAATTTAATTTCTACAATGATAATTTTAAATACAACATAATAAATAAAAAATTGTTTTATTCCTTAGTTATACTGTGTTTGTGCTAAGAGATTATAAGTTTTATTTTATAGACGAGGATGCAAATTTTTTGGATAAATAATATCTACTCGTTTATTTTTTGGAGAATTAAAAAATAACAATTGTGTCAAATTGAGGATTAAAAATATATTCAATCTTTTTAACTAAAATGTGTTAGATGAGAATAATTTAATTTAATTTTTTCAAAATATCTTTTACTTTAAAATCGTTTATTTTTCTATTTACAATGATATAAACTATTATTGATTATTTGTATTGTATCTATTTTTCCCGCACATTTTTTGAATTTCTTTATATATTTTTCTCAGTTTACCATGTTATATAACTTTATATTAGTTAATTTACCATTATTCGAACGTAAATTTAGATAAAGTATTAAAAATATAAACCAGGTGGAATTTTAAACATGAATGTAGTTAAATAAATTAAGTTTTCAAGATTGTAAACTCGTTTCCTATAATAGTTTATAAATAAATAGTTTAATATTTAAGAGTAGAAAATTTGGATAATTATTTTTAATTAATACAACATGAAATATTTGTGTTTAATTTAATAATCAAATTACTGAACTTTTTACTTTTCTATCTTATTTATTGGTTAAATAATTATAGATTAGTAAATTGATATCAATAAAATATCTATTAAAATTTATGATAAAATTTACAAAATTGAAAATTTAATTAAAAATTTATAAAATAAAAAATTGGTAAAATTTGTAAAATAGAAAATTTAGGAATAAAATTTAAAAAAATGTAAAAATTTAGTGATAAAATATATAATTTAAAAATATAATAAATATTTCGTATGATTGAAAGCCAATGTAATGTCATCACACGGTTCATAATTTAACATAAAAATAATAGAGATAAAATATGTATATTTTAAAATTTAAATAATAAAATTTACCAAATTTAAAATTCATTAATAAATTTCAAAAAAATATAAAAATTTAGTAATAAAATATGACGTTAACCCTAGAAATCATAATTCACAATAAAAGCGGAAAAAACAATTTACTATAAGTACAATGAAACAATTCTCAAGAAAAAAAAGATTTTATTTACCAACCTTTTACCTACCTAAACCTGCTCCAATTTCGACGAGGACACGTCATCCTCTACATATGAAGATTTAATTATTATATTTTAATTTTATAACTTCTAGATATATAAAATTGTTACATTAACAGTTAAATAATTTAAATTATTATATAATTAAATGACAAACTTCATTTAAAATATTAAGAACAAACTTAAAATTATAAATTTAAGTTAAAAATATAATAATTTTTTTTTTATCTTCTAACGTATTATTTGAATTAAAATATAACTGATAGCTTAATATATTAATTGTTTAAAATATATGGATAAATTAACATCATGAAAAATATGTATTGTAGATGGTGATTTTTTTATCGAGTAAATCAGATTAAAGATAATCCAGATAATATTTAGTGGGTAAATAAATATAAGAAATTTTCTTTAATGAATATATTGAATGAGAACTAAGTCTTGCTTTATATGTTTAGAAACCTATGTAGCACGTATATGGATACCGAAACAACATGTATAATCTCTAAAATGTAGGATACGGGAACACAAATTTATATATTATATAATTTTGAATTATATAAATTGAAAATAAATATTTATGTGCAAAAATATGTTTTCGATTTTTTTGGGAGCAGAAAAATATTTTTCATGACTGGTTCAAAAGAATTCGTTTTTATTTTTATAATCATAATAAAAATTTATATAATAAATTTGAGTTTTTAGAAAGTTAATGTATTTATACATTTTAATATTGTGTTAAAAACTTGCTAGAATTTTCAAAAGTCCAATAAATATTTTTTTTGAATTAAACACTTTACCAATAAGTATCCTACCAGTGTCAATACGAATACATGTGTCCGACACGGATACATCATTTAAGAAAAAGTGTCCGAACCTCATAGTTAGAAACTGATTGAATTATTTTTAGATTAATGTTATATATTGCAGAAGAGATAGTATCAATTTTAATAGAAAAGAATATCTAAGAAGATATGAGAAGTTAAAATGAATTTTATTTGTAATTTGGGATAACAAACACACTACATATAAAAATCATGCAAAAATAAAACAATAAGGATATGAAGAAGAGCAATATTAATATGTTTTTATTCAAATGTTTGATATTTTCTTATTATATTATCTTTTTCTTATTAAATTATTATTTGTTACATTTTCATCATTTATGTCTTCTCTTTATATTTATTTAAATATTTGTTTGTTATCTTAATAAGTTATTTCAAATAGTTCAGTTATAATTTTCTTAAATCATTTTAAGAACCCAGGGAAACAATATATAAGAAACTACTCGATATAATTCAAAATAAAAATTCCACGGAAATAAAAGTATATATTAAAATATTACATTTAAACCTGCCTTGGACTTATCTTTTGTGTCGAACGAAGTAAATCGGTTCTGGATCGGTCTTGTTGTGATACAACTTTATTGCATTATTTGAAAGATAGAAAAAAAAAAACAAAAATAATACTTTGACATAACTTATTTTAATAATATATATATATATTTTAAGTTTAAAATAAAATAAAATAATTAATACATTAATATATTAATTGTGTATATATATATAATTTTTCAATAATTATTATAAATATTAATAATCTTATTTGCATAACAAAGCAATCCACAATACCGCTACACTGTTATAATTCAATTATAAACAATTATCTAATGTCATAAAACATTAATACTTATTTTTATTAGGATATAGAGACAATCGTAAGGGAGATTTGATAAATAATAATTTGTAGTTAATCTGGTTTCACGTCTGATTGTGTTTTTCGTTCTTTCTTAAGAAAACGAGTAATTATAATTTTTTACATCTTAATGTGATTTGTTACTTAAAAAAAATAATTAAAATGCTGTTTTATCAGTAAATTAATTTGTAAGAGGTTGCTTTCACAGTCGATCTGAGTTGAATCCAATTAATAAAATATGTAGGGATACATTTAAATACGAAAACTTCAAACCAAAACCAAAAAATAATTATTACTTTTATTTTCCTTTTCTACGGCACTGGCTGAAGAAGATAGTGATTTCTGAGCACTCAGTTCAGATCATGAACTATATCTTAATATATGAAAAGAGAAGGATAATACCAAAAAAAATATTCAGTGAGTGAATCTTCAGCGTGGCTTATCCCAGTCATCTGATCAGAAAAACAGAAGAGGCCAGAAAAATGAAAAGAGGCCAGAAATTGGATTCCTTGATTCTGTCTGTTTCCCAATTCATATTTTACTGATTTGCATTTGGCCCTTTCTGAGTCACTCTTTGTCTTGATGCATCGATTCTGTGCAATCAAACAACAATTAAGCAACCAGTTGCAATTGTTTATAGAGACGGATTTCTCACAATTTTCACTGCAACAAGTCAACAAAAGTAATCAGTGTATGCATATTATATTAAGCCAATACTATATATACAATTAGTATTGGCTTATTATAATTAACTAATCAATGTTACACGAACGTGTGCACATGGTATATAGCAGCCAACTTTGACAAGTAAATTTCGTTATTACAAAGTCTGTGAGGAGTTCAATTGTGTGTCACAAAGGAGTAAAGAGATAAATAACATTATGGGCATGAACAAAATGTTAGAATCTTTCATGATCCATCTGAGTTTGATTCCATTTCTTTACCACTGTTCTGCATCTTGGTTAATCTTAGCTGACATAAATTAAAGGTTAATGAAGCATTCACTGAAAGTTTCAATGAATCAATAAAACACCATCATGGTTGCTCCTCTGCTATTGCAGGGTTGAGAATAGTGCTTGTTCTTTCCTTTGGACTAAAATACAAAGGCAGTACGAACACATGAAACACACTCATTCCCTTCATTGATGTAATTGCCTAGCTAGCTTGTGCATTCCATTTTCTAGCTATTTATGCCAATGTTCTTGACTAATGTTGTCTGCAGCAACTTCTTCAACTGGTCATGCAGCATTAATTCAGTTTAATTTTCGAACTACAACATGAAACACTAACACTACCACATGTTACAAGATCACAAAAATCAAGGAATTTCATGTTTCTCTAGAGTTGCTTGGCGCGTACTCCTAGTATAAATTATAGAGGCATCAAAGACTTTCCATATTGACTAGACATCCCGAAAATTATTAGCAACTTTCCAAAGAGCAACTTTAATAAGATGGTCACAGGGCACCAAGCTCAGAAATACGACTTAAAGTTCCCAACAATAAGGCTATAAATTAGCATACACCCCATTTTCACTCTATATCTTTCTTTTATTTCTCTCTATATTTTTCCTACATCCAAATTTACCCAAAATGAGATGGATGTTTACAGTTATTCTCAAAACCTTCAAAATTTCTCTTTCCAAAACAAAAGAAGTACTGCTACACTATATTGTATTATACAAAAAATGTAAAAGAAAACAGAAAGGTTGATGGATAAAGATTATAAGGAGGATAATGGAAGATGAACAAAGACAACGACATTCCTGAGGGGACCAAGTTTGAGAAGAGGTTCCCAACACTCAAAGGAAAGAAACCGAAGTTGTCACTCACAGTATCATACACATAATTATATTTTTAAAATTGAAAAATATGATCACATTTTAAGTAAAGATTGATCATAATTTCTTGCACGTACTACCATCTGGCTGTAAGTGAGAAAGAAGATCTTTATATTATTTACATTGATTCTATTACTGTAGCTATTAGCAACATAATGAACAGAAACCAAAATAAAGGGAAAAACAAAAACGAGTGAGAGCAATGAAGAAGGAGATAAATTAATGAAACAATGAGTATCTGGAAAGAGCAATACATGTTTCATTATTTGAATTTACATCGAAAAATTGAAGATCCAGCACTAGAAAGACATGAGGCTAACGAGGAGATCAGCAAAAGCACCAAGAATGAACTTATGGGTGTTCTTTGGGTTGAGAGCAAGATAGCAGAGAAGAAGCTCGTGCAACACATTCCAGTTCGACTTCACGTCCATCAGCTCCGGACGCGCCTCCACCATCTCCTGCATCGACCGCCGGAAATCCACGTAAGGGTCCGGCGAGTACGTGGCCACCGCCACGCTCCCCTTGAACAACACCTTCTTACTCGTCTTCATCTTCTCAACATCACCATCTTCTCTCAAGGACGCCGAGTGGTGTTGAGTAGTTTTGTTGGTGTATTCAACGAGGGAGTTGGAGTGGCCGGGAGAGGAGAAGAAGAACCTCTGAGAGGCGAAAGCAGTGGCGAAGTCGGCGGGTTGAGGTTCAGGTTCTGGTTCGAAGAAGGTGGTGGTGGAGAAGAAAGTGGAGCTGAAAGAGTGGTTGGAGGTTAAGGTAGGGTCATATATAGAGTTGAAGTTCTTTATCATCATGGAAGAAGGAGATGAACAGTGAATGTTGTGATGTGAGGAAGTAGTAACAGGGCTCAATGGAGGAGATTCTGATTCAGGAGTGGGAGTGTTTGAGCAGCACATGTTGAGGTTGAGGTGCCTAAGATTTCTTGTGTTTGGCATATTAATTTGTTTGAAAACAGAAAAAAAAGAAAGGTTTATTAGAAGAAGTGAAGGAAGAAATGCAGATGGGAAGAAGGTTTTGGTACATGAAGACCAACATATATATATTATTATATAGGTAGGAGTGGTTGTGAGGTATAGATCGAAGGGAAAATATAGGGTGAAACACGAAAAAAATGAAAGTGAGTTGAAGTTTTATAATTTTTATGAATATATGAGGTGACAGGAGCGTGTAAATTAAAAGACTAGTATAGCGAAACGCCCAAATGATGCGGTTTTTCAGTGCATAGCTTAGTTTGAGATGAAAGCAAGGTGCACATGGGAAACGATAAAGACTAAAGTGGTATCAAACAAAAGCAAGGCACAAAACCAATAACAAGCCTTTCAGTGGTATTATTTAATTGTTTACGAGACACAAACGAAGTAGTGAATACCAATGCGAAGATAAAATCATTAAAAATAGAAGGATTCCAAATAGTATAAGACAATTTTACTCATGGTTGGTCCATTTCATGCACAGATCTACTATAAAATCACCATACAGGAAAGTGATGTATCAGGCGCCTATCAATTCATTATTCATACAAGATACCACAATAAAAACCTTCTCCTCAAATTCGGTCCCACTCTCATCCTTTTTTTCAGACTCTTGCTTTGCATAATAGTTATATTTAAACAGGGTTACCCTTTATCATTAACTGATTGAAATGATGTGCAGAAGATTGACCCAGAGAGTGGAAAACAAAAGAAGCATTAAAAGGATTTAATTTGTGACGTTGGTATAAGAATGGTTATGGTATAAGGCAGGTTTGTGTGCGCTTTAATAATTCCAATCATTCAGGTACGTGACACTGTGTTCACTCAACTGGAAGTAGCAGAAAGTGAATGAAAACGTGCGTCCTGCTTAATAACGAGGAAAAGAAAAAGCCAAGAACCAAACTCCTAACACCAACGTCTTCTTCCTTTGGAACACATTAGTCTCATCACTCAACAATTCAAACAACCCATCAGAGACCAACAAACCGCTCTTCACCTTGGCATATTTGCTTCTCACAGACACCTTACCAACAACTTTAATGATAGGTACATAAACGGGCATAAACTTGAATCCCAATATTTTGTTTTCTGCAAATATTCAAATTTTGAGTTTCTCATGCTATTTCCCATTTCCCAGGTATTACTCTAAATAATCTTGGCCTCATATTTCATTTAATTATCTTGCATTATTGCCCCCCTTAACACATGATATCTAAAACAGTTTAAATCTCTAAATTAATGTATTTAATAATGATCTCGTATAAGTAATAATTGATCTTTTAAACTAAATAAACAAAAGTGCAATTCATATATTATCACCTTTTAATATGATTAATTATGAAAACACAAAATCTTTTTGCTATATTCAACTACACTAGTAGTAAAATACTGAAATAAAAGTACAATAATTCAAGAAGAAGAAGAAGAAGAGAACTTGAGGGCAATTGTCAAATAAAAAGAAAATTTGAAGATACACACAATAAAACAAATAATCTTCTTTGCTGCCATTAAGTTTCGGGGCATGTTATAAAGAATATTTGCATTACAAATGTATTCTTATCTTCTAACATGCTTATAAAGTACTATTTATAGAATTATAATATGTTGTAATTGTTCCTTAAATGTCCTCTTTATAAGTTTTTCGATTTCTTTCTGTAAAAATAATTTCTCTAAGAATACTTCATTAAAACTATTTCTCCTGTGTGGCCGAAATCAATTTTGCTATCGAGATATTTCATTCCATTTAGTGTCCTGAGCAAAGAAATATTTTCTCGAATCATAACCTATGGGATAGCTTTTCTCAATTTTTATAATTGATATGAAGATATTTTCATGTCTAAATATTAAATGATCTTGTCGATTTGTTAATATTTTTTTTTTTCTCAAACTAATATTTTATTTGTCCAACAATTTTCGTACTATATATACTCAATATTATTCAATATGTAAGTATATGAAAATATCTTAACTAATTATCTCTCATTGTTTAAATATAAAATGAATACTTGTCAAAAGTATTAAGTCAAAAAATAAAATAAAACTATAGCATAGTATAGTGTCAACTAAAATTTTTTAACATGAAAAAATCTTCTTAATTTTAGAAGTAAAAACTCATGAAATTTAATATTAAAAATGTTTTTACGGTTGAAGAAAAAATTACAATATTTATTTCTCATTTAGTGGGATTAAGTTAATCTTACCAAACAAGAATGAAATACAACGTCTTTCTAATTTCTTATTAAAGTTCCAATTTCTCACTTTGGTGTGGTGGATATTAATTCTCTTGTTTACTTCTCACAATTTTTCTCTATAATGACACCTCTCATATTTTTAAGATGCATTAAAAAACTATCTCCAACTTTTTAGATTGAATTTCATAATCTTTAATAAAATTATAATTCTAAAACTTTGAAATATTATTCTAGGTTGAATTTCATAATCTCCAATTATATTAATGTTTATTTAATAGATCAATGGTTAATGATGACTTCTCAAACAGTATATCAAATTATATTATATTCTTTATAACTTAAAATATCATAAATAAAAAATAATGAAAACTATAAGTGTGTGGCATATATATTGAGTATAGTAAACAGAAAAATGATACATTATTGAAAACCTTGACAACCTTGCTAAAATTTCAATTTTTTCTCACCTTATTCTTTATCTAAAATTTCAATACAAAATACATTTTTTTATATAACCAATTAAGGTTGTACAGTGGAAGAGGTTGTTAATATATATACATTCCTCTAATAAACAATAGATGAAATTATACTAATTTGTTTTTGAAGTCAAATCATTGAGTTCAGGAGTTGGAGTGACAAGAGACTTCGGTAGTTTTAGTGAATCCCATAGACATACTAAGAGAGTGAGCTGTGAAACGTATATAAAATGCATGCCAACTTAATTGCATTTGTCCACAGGCACACTGACCAACTCAGTCATGCACCAATAGTGCTCTACTGTGTCTGCATATATATATAATATTGGTACGAAACCGACACCCTTAACAGTGTAAGACTGGTGGAGAAGAATCATTAGTTGTGCACAATCATGATTTGCAGCATCAACAACCAACTTCAAGCATGCATATGTACTTCCTCCGTGCTAGCTACCATCACTGCCTTTACATTAGTTAACACTCCCATTTTTAAAACTAATTTATCAAGATACTCAAGATTCAACATATGAAGACTCACAGAGTGTCCTTGCATGGATTCACAGTCTAGTTATTTGATTAGCTAAATTCATATTATCTTGGATTTTAATGTTTATGTTGATGCTGTCCCACTTCGACCATACTCAACGTGGGTATGTCAGTGTGACATATATGTCATGGAGTTGTGGGATACGAAGAGCATGCCATGATGTCTTCGACTCATCATCTGTCTCTGCCTGCCATGCATTAAAGGCTTTACCAGAAATATATGCTTTTTTTCTAACTTCGGTATTCGAATGCACATGCTATTTTTTATCCCTAAGGAACTCTATACCATTCTGAATCCATACAAATTCGTAAATTCAATTCAATACTAAATTATTTTCTCACTCGCAAAACCTACGTTCATTCTTTCTTTCTTTTAAGTTTGAATTTGGAAAATGAATTAAGTTTGTGCCTTTTAGCTTGATTTTAAAGTTTGGTATAAGAAGAAAATCGAAATGTTACTTATTAAAAAATATTTTAGCATAATGTTACATTCTCAATATTTTTATTGTTATTTAGTTTGATATCATTCTTTTATACCTTTTCATTTTTTTTATCAGCAATTAATATCAATCTAAGTGCTTCTTCGTTCTATTCCGGCACCGACCATATAGGGCTTTGGTCTTTATCATTGAACTTAACTATGGGCCTATTCACCCCAAAATTCCCCTCCCTCTCCATGCACAATGGGCCAATCCCTTTTTCTTTTAAGAAAAAACTAGTATTAAAGTAGGAGAGTCCAAGTACACAAAAGTACGAAAGAGAAAATTAAACACACAAAAAGCTGCCACTAAAACTAGTACTGTTACAGGTCAAACTCAGTGACTTGATTTATTTGAAACTTAAACTCTATGATATAAGTAAGATCTTCATGTATCATCCCTTATTTCCTGCAGGTTTCACACAAAATAAATTCAGCTAATGTTACATAAAAATGTACCCTACTCATACAAGGTAAAAAGAGATACTAGTTAAGAAACTTGACTGTTTTGATTAAGTGTGGCTGCTGCAGCCATGGACGCAGCCACCCCACCAGGGGTAGTTTTCATGTCCAACTTGTTCCTCAGCTCAGCTCCAATCACTCCCTCTGCATCTTCTCGCGTCACCACTTTATCGGCTTGCAGTTTCACCCTCGCATCCTATAATCATAATAATATACAGTTAATTTAATTTCTCATTGTTGGTGAGAAAGAAGAGATAAGAAAGGTTAATTACTCTTAAGACATCAGACAAGGTTGTCTTGTTAGACTGAGGCACAGTGCGCGTGTTATGCGTGGCTGCTGACTGGGCCCGGGCGCCCAACCCTCCACTCTCTGTCTCATTCTTCCCGGTGGCTCTCATTTCCGCCGCTTGTATTGCGGCGGCGTCGCTTTCATCCACCGGCTTGTCGAACGCTCCGGCCACTCCAGTCGCTTCCAGCGCCTCACCGATGGTTATGGCGTCTCGCTCCAGCGCGGTGCCGGGGGTTTCCATCGGTATCTCGGGCACTACGAACTGCCCCACCACGTGTCTTCCCACGGACTCAGTGATGACGCGTTGGCCATCTACTTTGCCTTCGAAGACGCTAACGCCTTGCTCCCTTGCCACGTCGGAGAATTCGCCACGACCAACCTCGCCATCGCGGACGTTGACGGTGGCCGCTGATTGCATGATGGAGGCGGGGCCTCCCTTTTGAGCTTGGCCTAATGTTTGGTTTTCTTTAGCTTGCATGAGAGCTGCGTCTTTTGGCGCGATGGGTTGGGATGCCAACTCGCCGGAGACGACGAAAACGTCGCCGTATTTGATTGGATCCTTCTCCGCTTGAGGCCTCTTCGGCTGCTCCTGGCTCATGGTGCTTCTGTTTACAACTTTATATTTTAGTTGAAGACAACTATTGTATTGTAGGTGTTTGTGTGTTGGTTTTGGTTTTAGGACTGAGACATGAAATATATACACCCCAATAGAATAGATGTTTGTGTGAGGGAAGAAATGAGAGAGAGAATTTTACACTTGTCATGCAAACAGATGATGGTTTGGTGTTTTGAGTAACAGGTGGCGTTAAACAGCACCTAGGTTCATGACACATGTTAACCGAATGCAGTGTAGAATAAAGTAGGAAGAGCACATGAAATTTAGGGATCTATCTAGTTCTAGAGACACCAACCCGTATACATTGCACGCTTCATTATTATTTTTCTGTGTTCTTTTCTCGGGTTAGTTTGGAACAGTCATGTCCAAGGAAGAAGGAGCCTGTAAAATAGTGCTCTGTGAGCGATGCAGGTCATCAACTTTATACAGCAAGGTTATAAAGTGCCCATGAACCCTAACGCTTTGTTTGAATTAGAGGGGTGGAAAAGTGGAAAGTTGAGAGTGTGGGAAGTGTAAATGTGGAGAAAGTACGAAAAAAAGTTGAGATTATTTGGATTCGGGTATCTTAAAATTGGATATGTGAGGAAAGTTTATTGAAATATGTGAGTGATGTCATGGTTGTAAGGATATTTTGAATTATTTTAAATTATGTAAATTGTAAGATTACAAATTTACTCTTATCTAAATTAATGTATTTAGATAATTTTAATATTATTTATGATTCTTTAAATTATATGTATATACAAATTTACTCTTATCTTTAAAATATTTAAATAATAAAATATGAAATATTTTGTAAAATTTAATTTAACTAAATTTTTATACTATTTTTATTAATATATATAGGCATTTTTATTTTATTAGAAATATATTTA
>Ga0123342_1001334_pt1 | contig 41449 bp, 14 predicted proteins | sample Turbeawhitnodule_FD_89960 | JGI IMG/M metagenome (GOLD analysis project Ga0123342, IMG submission 89960) | Root nodule microbial communities of legume samples collected from Mexico - Turtle bean Mexico white nodule | ecosystem: Host-associated > Plants > Roots > Nodule | place: Mexico: Nepantla...
GGTTTATGGGCAGAAATAAAAGAGTATCGAGATCTCAAAACATGCAATCGTTCATCAGAAAGATGTCCCAGTCTATTGTGCCACACATTAGTATCTTTCAAAACAGAATGAAAAGAAGGAACAAATTTGTTTGTGGTATGTCTTTGAAAAACAGAAGCATGGAAAATATACAAGCCATCTTTGGCTTCAACTGTACCAATCTTCTCTTTCGTTACATTGTCCTGTATCACACAATCCTTGGATGAGAAAATCAAGTGATAGTTCAAATTAGAAGCAAGTTTGGAAGCGGAAATCAAATTGAAAGTGAATTCAGACACATATAAAACATTATTTAGGTAAAACTTATTACTGAAAGCCACAGTTCCAGAACAACTAGTATAGAAACGATGTCCATTTGGCAAACTAATAAGAACATGTTTGATACTTTTATAAGATGTGAAATCATACAAACAGGTGCAAACATGATCAGTTGCTCCTGAATCTAAGATCCAAGAGCCTTTAATACTAGTATAAAGATTTGAAATAGTAACATTACCAGTTGCAGAATCCTTGTGATTGGTATCAACAGTAAGGGAGCCCACTTGATTTACTTGCACAGGTGGATGAGTCGCAATATTGTTTGTTGCATTCTGCTTGATCAAGGCAGATAGGAATTGATATTACTGAGTTGTGAAGGCAGAACGCATGTCTCCATAATCCTATTCTTGTAGACAATTCTTAAAGGGAATATCATCAGTTAAAACAACATTAAGCAAAGGAGCAGTCCTACTATTTGGAGAATTATAACCGGGAGGAAAGTCATGTTTCCTGTAACATGTATCTATGATGTGGCCATTCCTACCACAATGAGTACAAATTTTCCTATTGATGTTGAATCTAAAATTCTTATTTTCTTGATTTGGAAAACCCATTTTTCTATAACAGACATTCTCAGCATGACCCAATCTTCCATAGAAAGAAAATTTAACAACAGAATTACGATTCACACTAGTATGATTAATATTTGTAAGCAAAAAATTACTTGCCCATTGACGTTCTTGTTGTGCCACAAGAGAGAAAATTTTTGAAATAGGCGGAATCGGTTCCATGAGGAGCACGTGGGACCGAATGTTGTTGAATTAATCATTAAGCCCTCGAAGAAACTGCATGGCTTGATCCTCGCATTTCCTTTGACTAATAACAGAGGCTACAGAGCAAAAGGGCTTATGTTGACAAAAACAGATAAGGTTAGGTCGAAAATTATCAAGCTCATCCCAAATAATTCTGAGTTTCGTAAAATAGTCAGTCACTGACAAATCGTTCTGACTTAAAGAAGATGCCTCTAATTGCAAATCGGAAATCCTAGAGAGATCACCTTGGGAATATCTTGTTTTTCAAATCATTCCACACATCTACAGCAATATCCATCCAAATTACACTTTGTCTAATTGGAAGGGATACCGAATGCACTAACCAAAACAATACCATATTGTTGCATCTGACCCGCACCGAATAGTTGGGATCGCTCGTTGTTGGGCAGGGATGGGTGCCCAAGACAAATTCGACTTTATTCTTCGCACTTAGCGCTGTTATGATAGACCTACTCCAAGAATGGTAATTCGTCGCGTCAAGAACCAGTGAAACCAGTGAAGCCGCGGGATTTTCACCAGGATGAAGATAAAGGTAGTTGTTTACATATGGTTCCATCGTAGCCGATTTTGCTTAACGTTCCTCCCCCATATTGCTGAAAGAAAGAACAAGAAAGGAATGTAAGTATAGAAAATAGGTATAAAGATGAAGAAAAGAAGGAAGGCAGAGCACGCAGCAGAGCTCTTCAAAGGAAGAGCTCTGATACCATAACAGGGTAGGCGTCGATCCTGCGGAAGTGAGAAAAGAGATGAAAAAGAATATGCAACCCTTGATTGAAAAGGGAGAACAGAGGAACCAGAAAAGAAAAACCCCAATAGCGGTGAGAGAAGAGAATAACATAAAAGAAGCGGGAAAGGAAAGAGAAGAAAAAAATGTATTATTATTATTCACATGAAGTATGTTACAAAGGGGGTATAAAAAGGAAAAACAAACCGTGTTGGACAGCTCAAACAGGAAAAACCCAAACTGGGCCAAAAAGAAAAAATATAAGCAATTATATTTTATCAACATCTCCGGTGAGGGTTTCGAGGGAGAAGATCATCGTTCTTCCTGCCTCAGTTCAGTTCTTCTTTGAGGAATGTTTATATCTATCACCTTGCTTTCACTGTACGAGCCTGCAAAACTAAACAAACATTAAATAAATTAGTTTTTTTAAACTATTTTTTAAGACAAAAAGGATTTAAGTGTATTTAATTTTTTAAATATTATTTATAAATTTATAGTATAATATTTTAATTCATTATAGAATTATGTATATCTTTATTTTTTAAATATATTATTATAAATTTATACTATAATATTTTAATTGATTATAAATTTATATGTATCTGTATTTTTTAAATATTATTAAATATTATCATAAATTTTATGTTTATTGTAAAACTTTATATTAATCCAAACATAACAAATATATATGACAAATTTACAAATATTATTTTAAATTATAACATATATTTTTATATATGTATGTTTTAAAGAAGAAAATACTACTTTACAATGTCGAGATTTTGTATTTGTACCTGTATGGACAAAGAGAACATTATTTTACAATGTCGAGATTTTGTATTTGTATATGTATGGACAAAGAGGGGTCTAGATAGTACCTGATATTGTTTGTGCAATTGTTGATGTGTCAGTAGCTTCCTTGCTTCTTCCTTCAAGTCTCCTCCTTGTACTCGGTCGGGATGGACCTGAAAAAAGTACTCCGACCTTAAAGTAAGTACTATGTGTAAAGAGTGTAGATTATAAATCTGATAAAAGCATACATTACACTTCTGTAAAGGGTTTATTTATAATGTTTTAATCATGGACCATTGTTGTGATGGGCCGAATCAATCAAATATTAGTTACTAACTGATTTATAGCATGATCCATGATACCTATTATAGGGAGGTATATTGGTATATCTAAAGAATATCTGTATCATTTTTCAGTTAATCAGTATTGAGCTGATTTAGCTGATTTGTCATAGATATTTTCCGCATAATACAGAGCATGAATATGACTAATTAAATGCTCTCATAATTGTTGTTATTAATTAAGTGCATGCAAAGACTAAGACCGGTTAAATTCTTGTTTAGGTGGAAGACAAAATAAATATTTGTATTCAAAATGTCTTTAAATTTTTCACCAAAAAAGTAATATTTTTGTTAATAAATAATTTATTAAATTATAACAATAATTGAGTAAAATTATATTACTTAAGTAGAAAACATATTTTACCTTTCAAGGAACGTTTGTAATTTTGTATAGGACACATCATCATAATTTCTTGAGTTTTAAAAAACTACATAAAAAAATAATGTAATGTATTTATGAATCATTAATAGTATATAGTTTATAATAAAATCGCTCAAAACTACATAAAAAAATAATGTAATGTATTTATGAATCATTAATAGTATATAGTTTATAATAAAATCGTCCATCTTTTGCTCTCATAGTGGAGTGTGAAAGGTGGTTCAATTGTAATGTGAACCGGTATCGCCGCCTCCCTTAATTTTCTTTCTCCAATATCAAACCCTAATCTCTCTTCCTTCTTTATCTCTTTCCCCGCCTTCCTCTTCCTTAATCTTCTTTCTCCAATTTTGTTTAACCCAAATCCTAAAATTTTGTTCAATCCACATATGTAAATCAATGTCATTGTGCGCCATGTCATAAAAAAATGTAATATATTGAATTTATATTAATTAAGTAGAAAATATAATTTATATTTGAAAGAGTTTTTAATTCTTATAGGATACATCATCCCTACTTTCCTGAGTTTTAACAAACTAAATTAATGTAATATATTTATGAAATATTAATAATATATAATTTATAATAAAAGAATGAATAAATTATAAGAATCTCATAAATACAACAACTATAAGATTATACAAGATTATATAAGATTATGCGAAATTCTCTTCTATCATATTAATGAAAAAAAAAAGAATTAAAATGAATATATTATTATATATAAATTTAAATAATTAAAACAATTTAGAAAGTTAATATATACTAAAATATATATAATATTACCTAGAGTGTATTCTATTTAATATCTCTCTCCTCTTCTTTAGTTTTTTTTTTTCTAAAACTGTAATAAGAAAATAAAAATAATATCTAGTGACCTATACATGTGTTTTATTTTTCTTTCCTTTCCTTTTTGAACATCTTAATTTTTTCTTATAGTGTTACAACTTTATACAATTTTTTAGAAAGGTCATGTATAATATTATAGTTTGATTGTTGAAAAGAGAGTCACTAATTAATTATACTATTTTGTTACCATTTTTTTTACTGTAAAACCATTCATAAGAACAAAATCTCCGTGTATGTCATCAATAGTTAAAACACACTTAATCTTATATAAAATGAAAATAAAGTAGAGCGATTGATGCAATGTGGCACCATTTGTGAGCATAAATATATACATTTCTATTCACAGTAAATAACTGAGTTAAAGATGTAACATAAATTAAATGACATTTATTTAGAAACATAAAATAACATGTAACATATTTTATTAAAATTGAGTACACACATAAGTTATATTTCTTTAACTAAAAAAAATAGTCACTATTTGACAGTGGAATCTTCACCCTTATAGTTGTTGCTATTCTTTCCCAATGATACTTTCAAATGAAAGATTATGACTACCAAAATTTTATTTTCCTTCATATTTGTTGTGGGTTATGACTCACCTTTCCGTTTTCTTGACATAATTGGAAGGTTATTTGTCACAATTAATTGTAATCAAATGGAGGTTTCTTACTACAATTAATTGTCATCAAAAGGAAGTTACTTACCATTAATTGATTTTATTATTGTTGTCTCCTAGAACCACTATATATAGTGGCTTCCTTCAAGCAATGTAACACACAACAAACAACAACACACACTTGTTTCCTCTCTCTCTCTTCATATACTCTCTATTTCTGTTATTGGGGGTAAGTGTTTAACCCATATAGAGAGAATTTGTTTTGGGACTATCTACAAATTAAAACAATATTTAAATAATCTATTCACAACTTCAAATCCAAAGCATAAGATTGATGTGTTCTTGCAATCAATTTATGCACCTTGTTGAGCTATTGATGAAAAGTCATAAAGAGAAAAGTGAACACATGCATAAATAAGATGAGCTAATCTTTTAACTTGTAATTTTCGTTGTGTAATATGGTTTACTTTTAATTTGTGTACAACTTCTTCTTAAACTATGCATTGAAGTTCATTCCTATTTTGCTTGATTGAATTTTGAATATTTATTAGTAGGTTTGAATTTTTTTTATAAAAATCAAAATACCATTTTAAATAGCTATTAAATAATACATATAAAAATTAGTCACTGAAATTGATTTGGTGGCTCTATCTACAAAGTTGTTGTTTAGTGACCGAAACAAAATCGATTGTGTAATTAAAAAGTTATGTTTTAAAAAAATTAAAATCTGGTAACAGTTTCGGTTATTATATAACTATTAAATATACACATTTTCATATTATAGAAATATTAAATAAAAAACAATTTGAAAAGACATAAAAAAAAAGAAAAAAAAGTAAGAGTTGATGATTTAAGTCATATCACATTACATGAAGTTAAAATACTCTCAATGATGCCTAAACTCATATGTAATTAGCATGAGCTTTGCGCTTACCGAACTTTGGAAGCTAATATCTTCGATGCAAAAAAGTTGTCGGGTGTGTGGGACACAATTACCGTTGGCTAGACGATGACATAGGCGTCGCAATAGGTGTATTTTGCGTCTGTCTAGCCTACAAGTTGCCCACACAAAATTATAATTTATATTATTTATTCACTCAAGTGGGGCTTAGTCGTGGAGAAAGGGACAATGAAATTAGAAATAAAGCGTGGATTTAACTTCGGATAGGGGACAATAAAATTAGAAATAAAGTAAGGGCTTAGTATTGGGACAGGGGACAATGAAATTTGAATAAAGTGTGGGCTTAACCTTAAATATGTGGACACATAATTTTTTGTTGTGTGTATAAGGAAGAGTAATCTCTAGTCAATCTTCAACCTTTAACATAATTTTGCCCACAAATCAATTTTGCATACAAATTGTTATTTTCAACAAAAGATGCAAAGTTGTAATGTTAGCTTTCGATTTTCTGACTGTACTATGCATTTTAGTATTTGTCTTTTGATTAAAAAAAATTACAATAATAAAATTATCTTAATTTGAGACGTGAAAGTAGTTAATATAAATAAAAAATATACATTGTACTTAGATTCGATCAAAATTTTAATCATTTACAAAATTCTTATAGTTAATTGAGAATTTTTTAAGTAAATAATTTTTTGTAGAGATATTGAGATTTAAAAAAATATATAAAAGAGTTATCAGATTTCAATAGTTTATTTTTTTAATTGATTTTTTATGGAGTCTTTTCCATTCCAAACATTTTTCTTCGTCCAACTAATAGTTTTCTGCTATTATACTTGCTGATTATTTTTTAAATCAATCTATTAATTATTACTATACATAATTGTTTAATTAAGAAAATATTATTTTTTTAGTTTTTATATGTGATGTTTTATGACTAGCTAGGTTTTAAAATATTTTTTATAACCACAACACATACATAATCAAATTTCTATAATGCGTTATAGATTCACTATGGTTATGAGGAATCTGATTGAAAATTATATGAGAATCAATAAAGAATAAGAAAAGAAAAAAAATACATGTTTAGAAGGATGCTAATAAATTTTTATTAGATATTTGTTTGAAGATCATATAAATTAGAAGTATTATATAAGATTTGTGCCTTTAGTACCATACAAAATACATTCTAAATATCATCTTATTATCAATATAAAAAAAACTAAATTATTTTGGTTCAGTAGTTACATATTTTTTCCATATAATCAATGTAACAAATTTTTAAATTGTATAATGTAAAACACACTTTTTAACTTATAGAATCATATACTTATTTTTGTTACGCAGTTTCTTTCTGCACCCATAAGGTTATGCAAAGATAAAATTGTCCCTATATAAAATTGTATATTTTTTTTTATTATGGATTATGATAGTGTTAATCTAAAATAAAAAAATGCAAAACATCCATAATTGAAAAAACTATTCCAGATTCGTCAATCCATAATTCAAAATATGCATTTCGAATTCAGAAATCCATAATTGAAAAAAATCATTCCGCATCCACCAATCCATAATAGAAATTAGGTTTCCGAATTTAGCAATCTGAAAATCAACAATTTATGCAAACTTTATTTCCAGAACACCTTCTCATACAGAAAACAACATAACTCACTTCCGGATTGATGAATCTGTAACACACTCCAAAAATCTCGATTTCAAATAAAAGGTGAATGTCAGTTTCAAGATTTACAAAATTGTGGGAGTGCGGGAAGAAAAATGTAGGGGTGCAGGAAGAAACTGCCTATTTTGTTACATTAAAATGGGCTTAAAATAGGAGGCCCAAAGGCACTTGAACATTTTGGTGGAAACAAGACAGCATCGCACACAAACTCGAAAACCTAACGGAAGCAACTGCAGAGGGATAACCGGAGAGGTAGCAGCGATGAAAAACCTTGAAGAGGATGAGAATGGCGTGGAGCAGGAAGAATTGCAGAAGAAGGAGAAGAGAAAGGGGAAGCATGATAAACCGAAGCCATGGGACGATGACCCTAACATCGACCACTGGAAGGTCGAGAAGTTCGACCCTTCATGGAACGAAGGTGGCATGCTCGAAGTCAGTTCCTTCTCCACCCTCTTCCCTCAGTACCTCGAAAAGCATCTCCAAGAAATATGGCCTACTGTCAAATCCGCTCTCAAACAATACGGCATCGCTTGCGAACTCAACCTCGTACGCACTTCCCTTCCTCACTCCCCTTCCACCGTCCTTTTCTTTCATTCTCAAACCCTAATTGTACCTTCAATTGTTGCAGGTCGAGGGCTCCATGACGGTTTCAACCACCAGAAAGACCCGAGACCCCTATATTATCATCAAAGCCAGGGATCTCATCAAGCTTCTCGCAAGAAGTGTTACTCCAACCCAGGTATTTATTTATATGTGTGCCTTTCTCTTGTTTCTCTCTCTTTCTTTCAAATTTCAGTTATGTTAATGTCGTTTCCGTTGTTCCCAGGCGATAAAAATACTTGACGATGAAGTACAATGTGATATCATTAAAATCAGTGGCTTGGTTCGCAATAAGGTATTTTCTGATGATTTTGTGAACGTTTGTTTATTGTTTTATCGTTGAATATTCATTACCAGTGCCTCTGTGAGTCCTGTGTTTGGGCTGAGTGTTGGTTAGTTCTTTTGGATTGGGAAGGAACAGACAGAGGTCATTTGCTGTGATGCGATGATGTTGTGATGTTATGTGTGACGGTTGGAAATATTTGCATTAGTAACCCAACTTTTGGAGCAATAATCATTCGTGTTGATGATATACCTATCATTCTTATACACCAGTTCTCTCCGAAAGCTGTAAAAAAATCGATTTGAACGCACACTTAATGCTTTATATTGAAATGAAACTAAGAACTTTTAGGAGAAATTCCTTATTAACATCGCGGAAACATTGAAACCATCTGGCCGTGAAAGCCCCCGTCTCAACCGCTTTTTTTGAATTTTGTATTCTTTAATGTAATTTTTTGTAGTTTGTCATGAAACATTTTGAGGAAATTTGTGTGATACTAGGGAAGTTCACTTTTTCTGACTGCAGGAGCGATTTGTAAAAAGGAGACAACATCTTCTGGGTCCCAATTCTTCCACCCTGAAGGTATGTTTTCTGTTAAGATTTGATTTTTTTTTTCAGCATGGGGATGACCCCCTTGTTATTACTTTCTAGCTTTGGTTTTATGGTTCTGCATACTACTATCAATAGATGGCTTCAACTTTGTAACTCACTTTTCTCCAACTGTGATACTGGTGTGCAGGCTCTTGAAATACTCACTGGCTGCTACATTCTCGTCCAGGTAATTTTGACTTTTGCTTCGTTGTTTTGAATGTGAAGACTGTACATTTACATGCACTATGATATGAGTGTAGTCTAGAAAGAGCTGATTTCTTTCTATTACTCATGCAATTCTGCAGGGAAACACAGTTTCTGCTATGGGTTCATTTAAAGGTTTAAAACAAGTCAGAAGGATCGTTGAAGAATGCATGCTGAATAAAATGCATCCTGTATACAACATTAAGGTTAAATGATTTGTATTTCATCAAGCTGATTTTTTTGGTACAGATTTTCGGTGTAAAAAATATCTCAATTCTCTTTTTTCACTTGGTCAGGTTCTTATGATGAAGAAAGAACTTGAAAAGGATCCGTCACTTGCCCAGGAGAACTGGGATAGGTTCCTTCCAAAATTCAAGAAGTATGCCTTTTATTCAATAATTTGTATGTACAAACACTCTTGGTGTCAGTTTCACTGACTCTTCATATCTTTATTTAGGAAAAATGTTAAACAAAAGAAGGTTAACTCTAAACAGAAGAAACCATACACTCCATTCCCTCCACCACAACAGCCCAGCAAGGTGAGACAACTTCTAATATCTATGATCTGGTTGGATTTCTTCCACTTATGTACAGAGTCTCTTCTATTCATGTACCCAACAACAAAATAAAGAATTGACTGGAAAATGAATGCTTAAATAAATTCCATTTTGTTTAAATTTGCCTAATGGTTCTCAAAGAATAATTGCATTTAATGGTGCTCAAAAACTCAATTACCTTAGTAGGACCCTACTGATACCTTCATTTTCTTGCTCTGTTGTGATTGGTGCTTAATCTATTTTCTCCTAATTGCCGATGATTTGTTAAAGCTGAGAACCTAATATTTTCTCTGTAGTTGTTTCAATAAAGGCAACAAACATATAGTGATTATGAAATATGATTAAACCTTTTACTTAAGTGTGCACTATCTAGGATTTGTGAATATATTGAACTTTTCTTGACCTTTAAATAAGATAACAGCATCAATTCCACAATTACTCTTTTTTTTGGCATGCTTATATGATTTTTTTTTCTTTTTTAGTTTTGTCTGTATATCCAAGTTTTTGACACTATATTCTTCTGATATTTTGTTTGTTAATTTACGTAATAAATTCTAAGTCGTCTGTCGTAATTTATGTGACATTTCAGATTGATATACAACTAGAAACTGGAGAATACTTTTTAAATAACAAAAGAAAATCGGCGAAGATATGGCAAGAGAAGCAGGAGAAACAGGCTGAAAAAACTGCTGAAAACAAAAGGAAACGAGACGAGGCCTTTATCCCACCCAAGGTTTATACTAACATTTCATTTGCAATTTTTTCTTCTATTCACCACTATTTATTGTGTTTGGGGTTACATCTCCCTTCAATCCTTTTTCCTATTCATAAATGTTGTTACTACGCGATAGTGCAAATGAATATTTGGGGGTGCATTCGAAACTGCGAACCAAACATGCACTATTTTTTGTTAAATTGTTTTACTTTATAGTCGTCTTCTTCATGGTGTTCTGTTAAATTTTTATTTGCTTTATTTAGGAGCCTGTAAACCCGGTGGATAAATCGGAGGATGCTAACAATAAAGTAACTGACATTACAATGTCCTTAAAGGTAACAAGTTTCTCCCATAATTTTGTTATGTTTTTTTTTACTGGTTAAAATTGTAAGCTTTTGTTGCCACACCGGTATTTTCTGTTTAAATAAATCATCTCACTTGTATTAAAAATGGCACGTCTGCAGAAAAAAACAGAGAAGTTTGGGAAGCGTAAATCTGAAGAAAATATAAATGCGGAGTCTTATATTATGGGATCATCAGAACAAACATCAGGAAAGAAATCCAAGAAGCAAAGGTCTTTAGCATAATCTTCATTTTGGAGATGGAACATGACCGTGTGATGTGAATTCAGTCCAGATCTTCTGAATCCAATGTCCTTGCAGTTAACAGTTTTGACATTATTGTTGTACGAGGCTTCGTTTTTCTTACCATTTTGTCATGGAGTTGAGTGCGTGTAACGTAGCAGTACTTGGCACTAGACTATGTACACCCTGTGGTCCTTTCAAAAACATTGTCCGACACACTCTGACAATATGATTTGGCTTCACGAGTTGGTGCCATATATATATAGTTTAGACTGCATGTTTCATTTGCAAAATCTGGTCCAGTCCCAAAAGAAAAGAGCAATCAGAAACTGTTTTTTTCGACTTTTTCGATAGTCCTTTAATGAAAGTGAATATTTATCTTCCACGAAATGTGCACAAAGATTCTTCTATTTCTCCTTGGGTAAGTTTAATAAATTTAAATGTGAAGAAGTCAAACATTTATCTTCAAGGAAATGTTTTATAAATGCAGGTTATTAAATCTTATAATCAGTTTTATGAACTTATTAGAGCAGTTTGTGATTGAATGACTTCAAAATTATTTTATATTCATTTTATAATTTGTTTTTTCCATTGTTTCATGTAATTTGTTGTCATACTTTTTGTTTTCATTTTAAAGTCTTTTTATAGTCTGATGGCATAAAGAATTTTAATAATGAAATTTACCTTTATAAAAAAATTAAAAATTTATAATAAATTATGATGTTTATGTAAAAATTAAAAAAAAAACAAAATTGGATTGTCTAAAATTTAATAATTTTAAATTTCATCTAAAAGTAAAAAATTTAAAACACTATTTAAAAAATTAAATAAGTAATCAATATTAAGTGAAAATAATTTCATCATGAAAGAAAAAGTTGTCAAAAATATTTAAAAAAATTAACAATTTTTAGTTAAAAAATCAAACAAGCTTAATTAAAGTTTAAAGAATATTATCAATATTAATACTTTTTAATTATTAGTAATTATTTCATATTTAAATAATTTTCATATTTTGTCATAATTAAAATATTATATCTAATTAAAAATAAAAATTAAATAAATATAATTTACTTATTAAAATAAAACATTTTAAAAGTTATAAATTGATACTGATTCAAATTTAATATATTTTATATATCTTAAAAATATGAAATTCTATGTTTAAAATGTTAATTATTTGTGTCCAGTAAAATAAAATTCTTATTGAATAACATGTCTACTATACTCTCTTTCTTGTTAAAGTACATGATTTTAACAAAGAGGATATCTTCTTAATTTAAAATTTTAGCTAAATTTCAAAATATCTATATAGCCCATGAGAAACTTGTTATTGTCAGTATTTTATGCATATAACGCGTGTATTAAGATGTTGATGCCTGGTCAAACTTCAATACTTGGTTCCCAAGAAAGAGGAGTGCATATGTAAACCCTTTGGAATTGATTGCAAAAGCTGTTATGGAGTGGTGCGATCACTGTTGCAGGTTTTGTCAAACCAGTGTAGAAAGCATAATGAATGACTTTGCTGCCTAATATTGCAGGTGCACTATTACTTACTATTGCTTATATTCTCTTACTTCTCAAAGTTTCATGACAAAAATATATTATGTAATCTCCAATTTGCAGCTCTTGCACCATGTGTGGGAAGATTTTGTTAGACTCCATTACCCCATTTCAGGTCATATCTCTAAATATGGGGATAAACAGAATTTCTGGAAGAATAAGGAAAAGGAGAAAGAAAAGTGTACAAATTGTGAATAAAGAATGTAAATAAGGTATTGCAAATAATTTTCCTTGTTCACACTTCAAATTACTTTTGCCCAGAATTTGATCGGTTCATAAATGGAAAATTCAACGTGGAAATTGAAATAAGAGAATCCAATACCCTTCATCTTTGTTTATGTCTCAATTCACAATGTTATGTGAATGCATTCATATACCCTTATTGCAGGATATGTCTAAGGATTCTCTGACACTACTCGAGTTTCTGATAATTGTTGAAGAATCATAGTTCTGTGTTCTTTAGTCTTCTGTAAATTAAATATCTGGTTTCACATTATTTTGATTCAGATTAGAATTAGAGACAGTACTTTATTATGTTAGAAAAAAAATGTAAATTTGTTAAAGGAATGTATCAATTAAAACATCTGTGTATATTAACAAATGCATTATCTCAAAACTACAATGTTATATAATGTCAAAAAGTGACAGTTTAAGCTGACAAAATTACTAGAACTGGAAATGGAAAATGTTTACATATATAGAAGTATTAATAAATTCAGAATATCCTTTATTTAATTATTGGGAAAAAAATTGCAAATTAGAAAATTCAATCAAAATTTTTACTTCAAAACTCAAAACATTCCTTAAAGCTTTGAAGAGAAAAGTATTCTCCTTGGTGAGCAATTAATTAATGACTACTTTTCTTTATTACGAATGGCTTCAGAAATATAGAAGAAGCACCCATGTGGATGCGTTGCATTTTTCAAAGGCTGACAATTTATATGATTCATTTTACTTTCCTAAGTATATAATTTTGCTTTTATACATTTTATTTTTTTAGTATTTTAAAATTAAGTAAATTTAGTTCATTACTATGTTATTTAATTCATAAAAAAGTGTTATGTATAACGGTGGCAATTATATTTTCATTTAAGATATTTGTTAGAATAAAATTTCTTTAAAGAATTATGATATAAACTATAACCTGAATATTTCTAACAAAGTTTTTAAATGAATATTTTTTTTGTATATGCATGTATAAAACACATCAAAGTATGAAGAAAAAAAAACACAGTAGATATAAATTATTATGTAAATTTATCGCTTTCATTTCAGGGTAAAATTAATAATAATTGGGTCTAAAAATGATTTAAAAAATACTTATAATTAAATTGCTTTGCTACTTGATATAAGAAAAAAAAGTGAAGTTAGTCTTGGTGAGGATCAGTAAGCAAATGTGTGACTTTTCCAGAGTTTTGTGTTTGGATGAAAGAGTAAAATTGAAGTAAAAAGAAAAAAAAAATGAGAGAGAAACGTGAAAAAATGTTATAAGTAATTTGATTAATGTAATAGTTTAAAATTATTTTTTAAATTAAATTTTTTTATAAAATAATGTTATTACTCTTATCTTATATTTTAATTTTTTTATTAGTATATTATTATTACTTTAAAATTTTATTTTTATTGTTATTACTATTTATTATTTATTATTCTATTAATATTATTATTCTTTTATTATTGTGATTAATAACAAAAAGTTTTATTTTATTATTATTTATTATTATATAAATTTATTTATGTTATTATTTTATTTTAATATTTATTATCACTATTATCAGTATTATTGATCATATTAATTTATTTTTAATATTATTTATTATATTATATTAAATAATTAATTATATTATAACATAATCAATTACATGTTTATGTATAACATAATCATTATACGTATATTTTGTTACAATACAATGGATTATATGTTTTCATTATAGGTAATTTAATCAATTACGAGTTCAGAAAATGTGGCTTCACTAACTGCAAGAATTTACAAATTTCAGCTATAAATGGCAGTGGGAAGAATATGAAATATGTATATATATATATATATATTAAATTTTTGGTACTCGTTTTTATGATAAGAAAATAAATTAAAGGACTAAAGTAAAGATTTAAAAGTATTTAAAAATGAGATAAAAATATAATATAATATTTAAGACAAAATATAAATAAATATAATCACTAGAAAAAAAATTATTAAATAGAAATCAATTTTAAAGATAAAAAATAATATATTAATTAAATTATATATTATTTTAGAAATTAAAATAGTATTTAAAGTAATTTTTATTATTAAGAAAAATTATAAACTTTTTATTTATTTATTTTATTGTTAATATTATTAATATAATTAACATAGTTAAATATATATCAATTTAAAAATTAATTTATAAAATTTATGAATAATAAAATCTATTTAGATATTAATGATTTTTTTAGTCTTTAAAATAATACTTAATTTATTTAATATAGTAACTAATTATTTTTTATGTTGTAACAAAATATAAGCATATCTTTTCTTTTTTTAATTAATTTTTAAATTATTTATTTATAATTTTATAAATAAGATTTAATTTATTGAATATAATAATTAATTATTTTTATCTTTAAAATTAATTTTTATTTTATTTAATAATTTTTTTATGTTGTTACAAATATAAATATATCTTCTCATCCAATTAATTGATTCTTAAATTAATTATGTATAGATTCATGCCGAAATTATTGGGATTTATGATGAATGAAGCAGTTGGGATACCAAATAATTTTAGAATATTAGAATTATGAGCAATTTATACCGACATTGACCCGTACACTGATATGATACAATATAAATATGGACATACGTAAAATGTCTAAAATGTATGACACGGAGATACAGATCTATATATTATATAATTATGAATTATATAAATTGACAATAAATATTTATGTGCACAAGTATGTTTCAGATTATTTTATGGAGCAGAAAGATGTTTTTCATGATTGGTTCACAGATATTTGTTTCTTATTTTTATAATATAATAACAATTTATACAATAAAGTTTGAATTTTTAAAAAATTAATGTATTTTTACTTTTTAAAATTGTGTTAGAACTGTACTAGAATTGTCAGAAATCTAACCAATACTTTTTGAATTAGACACTTCACGGATACGTGTCTTACATGTGTCTTACGAGTGTCGGTGTCTGGTATATTTAAGAGGAGTGTCCGAGCTTTATAGATTATGAGCCTAAAGTTTTCTATTTTAAAATTGTTTACGTCTTATTTATAACACATTTCTGTTTCAAAAACAAAATTATACTAAAAATTTGTTTTCTTTATTTTCTATACATATATTAAGGAGATAAAATAAGATACGATTCATATATTTAATTTCTATAGATAAAAAAATATGACTAAATATTTCAAAAACAAAATTACACTAAAAATTTGTTTTCTTTAAAATAATATTTAATTTATTTAATATAATTAGTTTTTATTTTATTTAATGATTTTCTTTTGTTTACAAAATATAAACATATCTTTTCCTTCTTTTAATTTAAAATTATTTGTTTATAGTTTTATAAATAAGATTGAATTGATTTAATATAATAACTTATTATTTTTATCTCTAAAAATTGTTTTTAATTTTATTTAATGATTTTATCATGTTGTTACCAAAAATGTAAATATATCTTCTCATCCATTTAATTGATTTTTAAATTAATTATGTATAGATTTATGCTGAAATAATTGGGATTTATGATGAATGAAGCAGGTGGGATACCAAATAATTTTAGAATATTAGAATTATGAGCTTAACATTTTCTATCTTAAGGTTGTTTACGTCTTATTTATAACATCTTTCTGTTTCAAAAACAAAATTACACTAAAATTGTTTTTCTTTTGTTTTCTTTATTTTCTATATTTTATATACATATATTAAGGAGATAAAATAAGATACGATTCATGGCTTATTATAAAGATCCTAACATATATTTAATTTCTATAGATAAAAAATATGACCAAGTAAAATATTGAATTAAAATCTGAAAATAACATTTTTTAAAAAAAATCATCATATATCTTTTATATTATGGTGTATATACACGCTTAGTCAAAGGTATTTAATGAGATTTATGAGATTGTAATTAGGTTATTTAAGCCACTTTGAAACTGAACACAAATGTTGGCATGCATGGAGTGGTGCAGTCATTGTTGCAGGGTTTGCCCCACCAGATTGGAAGCTATCTATGGTGACATTTCGGTCGATTCTTGCAGGTCATTCACTTATATCATCTTTTCTTCTTCTTTTCTTAATCTATTTTTAGGGTTACAAATGTGAAAAATTGAATCCAAAAAGGTTGTGAACACAATATGGGAAAAATAATAATGTGGATTCATTGTCCATTGGTTGAATCTGATCCTGTGATCTTCAAATTTCAATGATTTTGTTTTCAGTGTCTGCACTTTATGTGGAAAGATTCTGTTAGATTTGAATGCATCGCTTCACGTGATATTTCCAAAAAAGAAGAATGCTGGTAAAAGTTCTAAAATGCACACGAAAGAGAGAAAGAGCAAGAATGTACAATCTCAGAAACAAGAAACCGTGAGTACTCTGATTTGTTCTCAGTTTTGTTCCTTTTGTTGTAAGTGTAGCAGCTGAATTGGTCAAAACTTGTTATATATGTAAATTTGGAGTCTGCATTATTCTGTGTTTGTTTTTGTGTGACTTTATTGTGTAGTGTAGAGTGTAGAATCATCTTTTTTATGATTGTTTGTTCTTTAATAGTTGTTTCTATTTGGGTCATGCTCAAAGGAATCATGTGATTTGGAAATTAGGTTCATGTAGAGAAGATGAAAGTGTCTAAAATAGTGGAAAATTGATCAGGTGATGGAATTGGAATAAGAGAATTATGGTTTTCATTTTTCCTTAAAGATTTGACTAATTGAAGCCTTGATCTTTGTGTATGACCCAATCACACCCCATCTATGGTTTAAAAAACTCACTTCATCATCCAAGTCATTCACAACTCACTTTTGTGTTTGATTGGTACTTAAAACAATTTTATTTCTTCATGTTTTCCTCAATAATTTATTTGTATGAAAAACTATTGAACTCGACTCATTTAGTGTGATCTCAATTGAATTAGAGATTGATTTCTAGGTTTTCACCGCAAGTATATGTTAATTAGCATTTTTTAATTAAATTAGGATAATTTTATAGATTAATTATGAAAACAAGTAAAAAATATAAAATTTTTATTGGAGTAAGTTGTGTACCTTAACATGACTTTAATGTAATCAGATATCAACTAAGTCGTGTAACACTATTGTAATTAAAATATAATTACATTTTACGACTTCCGTTCAAATATATTGAATTTGGATTATCTTGAACGACTTTTACATATTAAACTCATTTCAACTTGATACAATTTTTACACATTAAAATCGTTTCAACTTGACACAACTTTTACACGATAAACCTGTTTCAACTTGACACGACTTTCTAATAATAAACTCATTTTAACTTGATGCAACTTTCTCACAATAAACTCATTTCAAGTTGATATGACTTTTTTAGGATAAAATTATTTTAACTTGAGACAACTTTATCACACTAAAATTATTTAGACTTGACAGAATTTTTTCACAGTAAACTCGTTTAACTTGAATCAACTTTTTTACCGTTTCAACTTGAAACAACCTTTTCACGATAAAATAATTTCAACTTTGAGAACGACTTATTTATTTCATTAATTTTTAACCTTTTTATCTAGGTAAAATTATATTATTTTAGTAAAAAGTCCTCATTAGTTTTTAAGGCATTTAATGTAACACATGTCATTTTAATATGAACTAGAAATAATGGTGAGGAACATTCTGTGCTTTTCTATGTGCATTTATTTTTCTTCATTCAGCTCTTCATTAAAAAGAGTGTTATTAATCTTTGATTTAATTTTGTTTTGACAATATGTTGCGTGTGTGTACGGTTTTTGCAGGATACAAGTCAGAGTTCATCAGAGGCATAGTTCTGTGTGGCTTAGTATCTTCAAATTTACTATTTTACACAATAAAGCTTATAAGTTATCACAAAGCTCAAATTTATAGATTATGTTAGGTATTTTTTTTACCCTAAGCTACAACCCTCCATTCATTTATATTTACAATAATTAATATCTTACCACCAAGTTTCAGTATAACCACCATGCTTTGTATTCAAGGATTCTGGTTGAAGAGTTTTTTATGATCATTGAAGCACAGTAAGAACTCAAGTTAAAGTTCAATAAATATGTGAATTGAGATACAAGCATAATTCATTCTTACATCATACATTTTCTGAAAGAAAGATACAGAGATTAAGTATAAACATTGAATTGAGAATTAGTCTCACAACAAAAAGTTAATTTTAACCCTCCAATTCTTCTTGTGTTTATGCATAAAAAATATAAATAAGTAATAAATATAAGTTTTCCTTATTAATTATCTAAAATCATTAGTGTGATCTAACATTTTAATATGTCAAAGTTGTCTGAATTTTATACAATCTATCATGCGTTTAGAGAGGCCGAAAATTTGGCTGATTTCCATGCGAGTCATGCAAAATTAAGTATGGATTGCGAAAACCAAATATTTAATAAAAACATTTTTTTATAAATTCAAATATTTAGATTGGACTTTAAATTCAAATTCATATTTTTATAAAAGTAATTTGATTTTTTATAAATTTAAATCCAATCTAAATCTATATTTTATAAAAAAATAGATTTTAAATTTAAATCCCCATTTTCTAAAACAAATAACATAATATTAATATAATAATATGTAAAATAAATTTAATATTATATAAATATTAAATAAATATAATAAAACTATATTTTTTAATAAAAAAATTAACAAAAAAGAGTTATTGGACTTTGTTGTCCAAAGTTTGTTATTGTTATTATCAGTAATTTACAATAAATTTCTATGTTTAGCTTAGTGTTTTTAACTTTTTAAAATGTAAATAATTTGAAGATAATTAAATAAAGTAAGAGAAAAATAAATGTCTAACCAATAAGTAGTCATGACTTGTAATGATATTATTATATTCTATATTGAATAATTTATACTATATACATAATAAGTTATTTATTTGAAAAATATATTTATACATTATGTAAATGATTTTTGAAGTTAAAAATCTTTAAATCAATTTATAAATAATCGAAGTTGAGGGGGAAGAGAATATATTTGGATTGAAAATTTGGATTTTTTAATTTTAAAATCTGATTAAGTAAAAAGAAATCTGATCTGAAAAATTAATAAAATATGAATCAAAATAAAAATCGTATTTAAATAAATAGATGGATTGAATCAGTGTCAAAATGGAGCAGTTTTGTCAAAATGGATTTTTTACCTACCACATTGCAAATAATATGTTTTTGGATCCTTACTTTAAGAACTTGGTTTTATTTTTTTATTTGTAACAATATTTTTGACAATAAATTAATACCTGTATTTTACTGAAATTATAATATACGTAAAGGAGCAATATTTATTGACTATAAATAGAGTAAAAATATAAAAGTTAAGCCATTTGATTTGAAAGAAATATATCATTTATCTTTTTATCTTTAACTTTTTAATATATTTTTTTGCTAATTCTAGTGTCGTAATACCACGCACAAACGTAATCAATAAGGCAGAGGATTTTTATCTAGAATTTTATTTGGTTAAAAGTTGTGTTTAATTAAAATTAATATAAGATTTTAGTAATCTCTAGGATATAAAAACTATTATTAGATCAATCCTAATCAATTTTAACTACTCTTAATTTTATTTTATTTTTATTTTTTATATATCAATATTTGATTTTATTTCATTATATATTTCATTTTTTTTCTAAAAACATTTGGTGTAAGAGTGATTTTGAATTTTAAATTTTGAGGATTTATTATTATTTTTGCCTTAACCTCCAAGTATTTTCTTTAACTTCTCATTTTAAACCAATATTTGAAGAGGGACAAAAACTCAAGTCATGATGAACATTAACGCCTCCTTTCATGTCTCACAGTTTCACCCCTCATCCGTGCTTCACTCACGATAACCGACCTGTTTGTAGGAAGCGTCACCGCGTTCCCGTAACCATCATGTCCAAAGGTTGCAAAAACACTTCAACAACGCCGCCGTCACCAGTCTCGAAGATGATAGAGTCGTTGTGTGACAAAGAGGACATGATAGGTGTGCCTGACAAAACGATGCGTGTTGAGGCCGTTGGCCATGGAGAGGGAAGGGGGTTTCATTGGCTGAGGTTAACGTCAAAATAATGCGTTATACTTCTCTCCCTCTCTCTTTGGACACTGTCACATGACTCTTTTGAATTAAGGATTTTTTTTAAAGTCTCTACTTTGTCATATGATCTTCAAACATTATTTCAAAATTCAGATTTATGGAGTATTTGTCATGTCTCTTTAAAATATAGAATTAGCCAAGGTTGGTCACGTTGAATTGAAATTTTTCTTGGGATTCTGTTTTGCATGTTATGACCTATTTATTTTTGTCATTTGCAATCAGAAAATGATTATTTTCCCATTATAAGACTATGAAGCAATTAGGTTTATATGTATGATATTAACACCATGTATATGAAAAAGTTTTTATGTTGGTTATGATTTTAAATAATATAAAATAATTTTGTTATGAGACATAGGTTTAACTTAATATAAAATATTTTCTATCTTACTTTAAATTAGATCTAATATAAAAGATATTCTTATAATGTGTTTAGATGAGAAATTTTAAAAAATAATAATGTGTATAGAATTTGAAATATTTTACATAACTTATGTTGTTTGGATAAACAATTAAAAGAAGTTTGAAATTCAATAATTTTATGAGATTAATTGGATTGTTTAAAAATAAATAATTTAAAATTCTACTTAAAATATAAATTTTTGAAATTTCGTGTATTTTGAAATTTATGCATCTATTTTTTACATTCTCATCAATTCATTTTTAGTTTGAGAATCATCGACATGAGAAAAATCAAAATACTTTTAGAATGATTATTTTTCTTTTATGTTGACTAAGATTTTTTTATATTAATTTTTTATAATTATTTTTATTGTTGTTGTAAATCACTATTATTTCATGCTCAATATTAATTAGGAATTTATTGGTCAATATTAGTGATACTATCTTTTAATGAATATAAACTGTATTTTATCAGATTGACATGTGTCATGCTTATTTTTTTAATCAATGTCTATAGTGATTTTTTTATTATTATCAACACGAATGTTATTATTTATCAATAGCTTTTTTCAAAGTTTTTTAAGTGTTGATGAAAAAAATTATTAACCAACATTAACTATAATTGTTTAACATATAAATAGTTTTTTTTATTAAGTGTTAATTGAAATATTTTACTCTTGAAAGGTTAAAAAGTGAAATATACCTTTACTCACAAAAATTATATATAATAACTATAAATATTTTTACAAACCTAAAGTAATAAATTTTTATTTTTCACATTAGATCATATATGCAACTAAACGGATGCTAAATAGAAAAAAAATTAAGATTTGTGAAAAAAAGAAAAAATTTCTCAAATAAAAAAATTGACCAAACAAGATGACTTATATATTTTTTACTTTCTAAATGGTGATTTTTTAAAGAAAAAGGTAAGAAGAATTGTCCCACAAATATAAAGAGACGTAAAGAAAATTTAATTTTAATATATATATATAAAAAATTATTTTTCGAAATCAATTTTAAATTTAGGAAGGGATAATAAAAGCCAAACTAGTTATAAATTTACAATACTTCGTATTTAAATATCTATTTTAACTATTTCTCAAATTCCTGCATAGAACAGAAGAATTTATTTTATTGTAATAATAATGGAAATTAAAGAGTAACTAAGTATAAAACAGAAGTCCTCAATATTTAGTTGTAAACGTTGCAGAATCTGGAGCAGTTGAATATCATCATTATTATTTCCTTTTTTGGATGAAAATCTTTGTGTAGGTAATCAATCTCACACTCCAATTGTTGTCATTCATTCATTGGTTTTCTTTATTTCATTCCCCAAAACCCAAAAAACCAGTTTCCCCAATCTTCCACTCTCTTCTACTTCCATCATATTTTTAAATTACGACAATGAATTGTAAGAAAATAAATAAAAAATTTCAATTTCATTTCATTATGTCTGAATAGTCACATCTACTATAATTATATAAAAACATGTATATCATAATTAACTCATTCAAAATTATTGTTAATATTATTTTATACTTAAATGCTCATCGTAATAATCGAGAACTCTTTACCTTGACCAAAACAGTGACGTAAAACGATATTGAATCTTCATTTTCGTGTAATAGTTAAATTGAATAAATCAAATGATCTGGCAACTGGTAATTTATTTTTAATGGACCCATCAGATTAAAAGTATAAGAAAATGCATTAATATAATTTTGAATTAAAAAGGTAGCTTGATTATTTAATTAGTATGATTAACGCGTTGTTTTAGGGTATCAGACGGCTGGTATTTTTTAAAAATAAAGTAAAATGTTTTTTTTTGGAAAAGTTTTATAATTACAGTTGTATGTGTTGTGATGGTTGAGGAAAGTGGAAAAGTTGGAAGAAAAGTGCTAATAAAAACAAAACAATAACAAATGCCGACGCTGTTGGGTCCGGTCGCACCGTATCGCACTCACCGTTCTTCGCTGTCACACAGAACATATCACATGGCATAACCATTCATTCATTCATTTATTCGCCGTTTTTTCCTCCGTTGCTCTACCGCAACCCTTTCGCACGCGCAATGGACCTCCGCCACCGCGCGCCGCCCACCGCACACGACGGAGCTATCCACCACCCCAACCGCCGCAAGAGGGATTCCACTTCCACATCATCGGCTTCCTCTCCTAAGGCCTCCGATGCGCTCCCTCTGCCACTGTACCTCACGAACGCGATCTTCTTCACTCTCTTCTTCTCCGTCGCGTACTTTCTCCTGCACCGGTGGCGCGACAAGATCCGCAGCCACACACCTCTCCACGTGGTCACGCTCTCCGAGATTGCTGCGATTTTCTCCCTCATTGCCTCCTTCATCTACCTCCTCGGCTTCTTCGGCATCGACTTCGTCCAGTCCTTCATCACACGCGCCTCGCAGGATGCGTGGGACGTCGACGAAGCGGTTTCGGAACCCTCGCCGACGCCCTCGCCCTCTCCATCAATTACCAAATTGCCCCCTGCGGATTGCTCGATGATCTCCGAAGATGATGAGGATATTGTCTGCTCCGTCGTGGACGGCGTCACGCCGTCCTACGCGCTCGAGTCTCGCCTCGGCGACTGCCGCCGTGCGGCGGCGATTCGGCGGGCGGCTCTGCAGAGGCTGACGGGGCGGTCGCTGGAGGGGCTGCCGCTGGAAGGGTTCGATTACGACTCGATTTTGGGGCAGTGCTGCGAAATGCCGGTGGGGTACGTGCAGATTCCGGTGGGGGTGGCGGGGCCTTTGCTGCTGGACGGGTTCGAGTACACGGTGCCGATGGCCACCACCGAGGGGTGCCTTGTTGCTAGCACCAATCGAGGGTGTAAAGCCATATATGCTTCTGGTGGGGCCAGCAGTGTTGTTTTGAGGGATTGCATGTCAAGGGCACCGGTTGTTAGGTTCTCCACTGCCAAGAGGGCTGCACAGTTGAAGTTCTTCTTGGAGGATCCTCTCAATTTTGATACCCTTTCCCTTGTTTTCAACAGGTTTGTTTTGGTACACTCTAGAGTGAGTTTGGATTCGTGATCATGATCTGAGAATTTATCATTTAGTAGTTGGTGTCCACGTTAACTGCATGTTTGGATTCACATCGGATCATCGAAAAGTGTGTTGAAATGTCGATATCCAATTAACTGATTTTAAATGAATATTAATATGGTTGGTTGGTAAAGAATTTATTGAGTCCAAAATTAATTTTGAGTTTAGAAGTAATTTTAAATAGTGCTTGTGTTGAATAAGAAAATTTATACTGAGATTTACAATCATTACCTGTATACTAAGTGAATTTTCTGTAGTTTATGGATTGATATTTATGTTGATTTTTTTAAAATGTTAGGCGAGAATTAAAGGTGTGGTTTTCCTTTAAAACTTTGATTTTTTTTCTGTTCATTGGGGAGTGGATGAGTGGAGGAAATTTGGAGTATATATGACTGGAGATGCCGTTTATTTGAGTGTAGGAAATTTATTTATTTGTGCTGAGTTTTGGTGTTTGGTTTAATGATTTCAGGTCGAGTAGATTTGCCAGGCTGCAAGGTATTCAGTGTGCTATGGCTGGAAAGAACGTTTATTTGAGATTCACTTGTAGCACGGGTGATGCCATGGGGATGAACATGGTTTCCAAAGGGGTGCAAAACGTTCTTGATTTTCTTCAGAATGATTTCCCTGACATGGATGTCATTGGCATTTCTGGTAATTTCTGTACCTTTCCCATTTTGATGGACAATATTTCCTTGATCTTTCTTTTGTTAAATCGAATGATGTCACCAATGCCGTTCCTTTATATGGTATCACACATTGTTTCTTTTTGTTCTTTCTTTTCCGTACTGGTTTCTTTCATCATGAAGTTGGTCCAATTTCATTATCTTATTTCTTTCCGTACCACCTTTGACGTCTTAGCTTATACATTCATATATATATATATATATATATATTGTTTTAGGTGCTGTCAATTTGAGCTGGAGGCTAGTGTCCTATAACGATGTCACTGTATTTTGTGTGGTATTGTCATGTTGGATTTTTATCGGAAATTTATTTTTATTGTATATATGCTCTTTGCAAAAGGGTTGATGTAGCGTATGTAGTAGTCATATTTTATTCATTTGTTACTTAATTATGAGGTATGAATAATTAGCATGATGCAACAATTGGAACTGTGTCAAACTCTCGTATTAATCCCCAATTTACTTACATTTTTCATTTGGTGGAGTTCTTGTTTTCTGTGTACTTGTATTTATTTCTTTCATCGTGTCAGTTCCGGTTTGGTAATCTCAGTCTTCACTATATTGATCTCATTGTTTAGTTATTTAATTCGATGCCTATAATCAGGGCATGCTGAAATTGTTTAAATGGGAATATTAGACCGAAAGTGTGATGGTTATGTTCTGACTTGATCTTTTATATTGATCTCATTGTTTGGTTATTTGATTCGATGCCTATAATCACGACGGCATGGGGAAATTGTTTTAATGGGAATATTAATACGAAAATGTGATGGTTGTGTTCTGATTTGATTGATCCTTAAGGAAATTATTGTTCGGACAAGAAGCCAGCTGCAGTAAATTGGATCGAGGGACGTGGGAAATCAGTTGTTTGTGAAGCAATTATTACAGCAGAAGTGGTGAAGAAGGTATTGAAGACCAGCGTGTCTGCCCTGGTGGAGCTTAACATGCTCAAAAACCTTACTGGTTCCGCTATTGCTGGTGCTCTTGGTGGATTCAATGCCCATGCTAGCAACATTGTCTCTGCAGTCTTTATAGCCACCGGTCAAGATCCAGCACAAAATATTGAGAGTTCCCATTGCATAACCATGATGGAAGCCGTGAATGATGGGAGGGACCTTCACGTCTCGGTGACCATGCCTTCCATTGAGGTGATTTGGCATCCGATCCAATCCTTTCTTAAACATTACCCTACTATATTTGGTCAATTTTCCAATTTAGTTAATAGCTAAGGTTTATATGATTCTTCAATTTTTTCCTCTCAGGTGGGTACTGTTGGGGGTGGGACTCAACTTGCATCCCAGTCTGCTTGCTTGAATTTACTTGGTGTGAAGGGTGCGAGCAAGGAGTCACCGGGATCAAACTCAAGACTTTTGGCCGCCATTGTTGCTGGATCTGTTTTAGCTGGAGAGTTGTCTCTGATGTCTGCCATTGCAGCGGGGCAGCTAGTCAACAGCCACATGAAATATAACAGATCAAGCAAAGATGTAACCAAAATATCATCTTGAGGTCGTGGACGTGGTTGTAGTCATGAATAAAAAATGGAGGGTCTCTGAGCATAAAAGTAGAAATTTGGGAAGGAAAATGGAGAAAAAATAGATTAGGTTGTTGCCATCCATGTTTAGCTTTGCATTGTTGTCTGTAGATGTTTTATTATTTGATCTCTTCTCTACTTGTTCCCTTCCCTCTCTGGATCCTTGCTTCCATGTACACTTCTCATTGCATTTTCTGCTGAGCATTGAATTGGTGCTAAGACTCTTGTTTTAGCATACCAAGGTATTTGTCGTGTGGTGTCGTAATTCTTTTACCTATGTAATATGCTAGCCTCTTTCACGCACAGTCTCTCGTGTATTGATTCTATTATATGAAGCCAATGCATTGATTGATACATGTTCAATTCTTCTCCGCTACTGCCATCAATTAGATTTCACCAATTAGATATTTTTTTGTTCTTGTCATGTTATTTGGTTCTTGATTGTTTATATGAAAATAGTTTTATTGAAAGTGGTCAAATTTACTTGAATGTTTTACATTTTAAAAACTAATTATGTCCTTAGTTCACATAAATAAAACAATATTCACTTTTACAGTGTCTTTCTTTATTTCTTAAAAGAGAAAATGTACTGTTCAATAGAATGAAAGAAAAAAATTTCACGTAAAACGAATAAATATTCTCTCTAAACTTTTTTTTTTGTCTCAAATTGAGAAGATTTATGGAAAAAGATAGGTATATATTATGGATAATAGATTATATATTTAGTATTTTATTAATATTTATTTTTATTGGATAAATAATTAAATTAAAAATATTAAAAAATAAAATAATTTAAATTTTAATAATTTATTTTGATACATGATTATTTTAAAATACAATTTTTATTTAAATTTTATTTTAACACTAACCTATATTTTTAAAAACTACTTTTTATATCAAATTTGTTCTAAATATATTAATATACAAAAAAAATTACATTTACATTAATCAAATCAACTTGAACCTTTCCACTTATGATCTGTCTACTCATTTTCTTTTAATCAAAACAATCACATATTTTATTATCTTTCACCTTCCTTTATTTTCTTTTTCCACTTTTCTTTAGTCTCTTATTTATAAAAGGTGTAATACTTATTTTAATAGCCGAAAAATAGGAAAAACTTATTAGAGAAATCGATTTCGGAAGAAAAAAAAATACTTTTAACCTAACAAACTAGTTTCAATCTAACACAATAATTATTATTTTACTAGTGCTAAGCGGTAAAGACGAAAGAAAGTGGAAGAAAAGGCAATAAAAAAAAGAAAATAATAATGAGAAATAAAGCGAAATTAGAAGTTGTTTAGAGTTAGAAAAAAAGAATAAAAACTAAAATAATTAATTTTAATACTATTTTTATTGTTTATTATTATTATCAATACTAATATTATTTTTATTGTTTTTAATTGACATTGAATTTCCTTCATGAAAGATAATATTAAAAATGCTGTATAATAATTCCAAACAAATTTGGCATACGGATTAAATGTTAATATTTATTTACGAAAAAGATTAGACAGAAGAAGTGTATTATGTCGTTATTATAGATGATTTAAGAAATGTCGAATAAAATATAATAATTATTTACACCAATTATAGTCGTAAGAATATTTTTGGTGAATATATGATGATTGTAAAAATTAAGTGGTTTGGGTATATATGGGCCTTGGCCCAAATTATGAATAAAGTGAAATTTGGCTTCGAAATAGGTAACGAACGATCTCTAGAGAAAACTCACGTCGCTGTGTGTGAGAGAGAGAGTAGGAGCCAGAAACTGCTGCTTCTTCGACCCACTTCGAACTTCAAAACTTAAACCCTAGTTCTCTCTCTTTCTTCTGCGTCTTCAACCATGTCAGCGATGCTTGTAAGTTCACTCTCTCGCTCTCTTTCTCCTCTGTTGCGTCTTTTCCTAACCTAACCTAAGTCTGGAAATGGTGGATCAAACAGCAACCTCAGATCATTCTGCTCAAGGAAGGCACGGACACTTCGCAAGGGAAGCCACAGCTGGTGAGTAACATCAATGCCTGCACCGCCGTCGCCGACGTCGTCCGCACCACCCTCGGCCCTCGCGGCATGGACAAGCTCATCCACGATGACAAGGGAGCTGTCACCATCTCTAACGATGGCGCCACCATCATGAAACTCCTTGACATCGTCCACCCTGCCGCAAAAATCCTTGTCGACATCGCTAAGTCTCAGGACTCTGAGGTAAACTTCTGACGCTTCCCCTTCCATTTGATCTCCTGCAATGCTATAGATTTTTTTTTTCTTTTCTACTGTTAAAATCTTCTCGTTTTCTCTTGGCTTGATTCAAGTGTTTGAAATTGTGGTATTGGAAGTGCTTGTTTGCAAGTAAATGATGCATTGTTATTCTAATGTTCTTTTTGTGGATGTGAAAAGGTTGGCGATGGAACCACCACTGTTGTGTTGCTTGCAGCTGAGTTTTTGAGGGAGGCTAAGCCTTTCATTGAAGATGGTGTTCACTCTCAAAATTTGATACGGAGCTATAGGGCTGCAAGTACCTTGGTACAGAGCTCTCTCTCGAATGTGATTTTTTATGTTTGAATGAATTTATCTATAAGCCTTAGAAGAAATTAAGAAAGTAAAATAATTTGAGCTTTTGTTATAAGTAAATTAATTTAAATACTTAACCTTTGTAAAAATTCTCTCATCTAACTTCTCTAAAGTTCTGATTTGCGTAAGTTTATTATGCTCGTGAGAGATTTTTGATTCCTTTCATCCTTTTTTTTCTTTTCTAACAAGTGTTTGTGGAATTTTTTTTATCTAAACAAGGCCTCAGTTTTTGTTTGATTTTTTTGTTTTAATGTTTTGATTTTTTGTTTTAATGTTTAATGCGGGAAGTGGAAGTCTGTCACGGATTTGTCACATTGTATTTGTCTTTTTTAACCATTGGTACAGGCAATTGAAAAGATTCAAGAGCTAGCGGTTAGCATTGAGGGGAAAAGTCTGGAGGAAAAGAAAAGTTTGCTTGCAAAGTGTGCTTCTACCACACTTTCTTCAAAGCTTATTGGTGGAGAGAAGGAATTCTTTGCATCCATGGTTGTGGATGCTGTACTTGCAATTGGGTACGAGGATAGGTTGAACATGATTGGAATAAAGAAGGTACATATTGCACTCTCTCTTTTATATTGGTGATCGTGTGATGTGTTTTTTAATAGAGGAAAGTTTAATGGTAAACAAAAATCCTAAAAATGGGGGGCCAAAGACTGTCTTCAACACCAGGTACTGTAATAAAAAAACTGACAATGCTTTTGGAAATAATATGGGTATCCTTTCACTTTTTATATGTGTGCATGTTCCTCCAGTTCTAATTTTTGTTTGAGGTTGCTGTTTACCCAAAGCCCGGATTTATGATTTTGCGTTTGGTTATCCAAACACTAGTCATTTGAGCACATGCAAGCAGGTTATTAAGATATTGCCAAAAGCTTGGCGGCATATATTTTTTGACATGCTATATAGATATATTCAGTTTCCATTGGTTCATAGGGTCTGCATTGTAAATTGATACATTAAGTTCTTGCCAAAAGCATGGTGGCATATATTTTTTGACATGCTATATATTCACAGTCTCCATTGGTTCTTTGGGTCCGCATTGTACCTTAATAATCAATTTTCTATTGTTGACTGAATCATGCAGAGAATTTTGGAATAAATTTTCCAAAGCATTTTTCATTATTTTTTATAAGTTTTTCCTTATTTGTGTTGTCTGGAAGACTTAATTTTTCAAGATGTACTCATATGTCAATGTTATTGTTATTACTATGGTTTCCCTTTACTGTCAACTTAAGTTTTAGTGAATCTTCTTGGCCTTTAAAAGGGATTCTTCTTTGCTACCTTCTATTCTATCAACATTATCAATTCAGCAATTTTTTTGTTTCAACCTATTTATTGGTTTCAAATATGAAGAAAACATTGGTTATTTCTTTTCAATCTTGTTTCCCTCCACATTGACATCAATGCTCTTTAACTGTTATCTTGATAATTGTAAAATGAAGTCTATTTCTTTTCTTTAATTGATGAGTTATTAATAATACCTTGTCTTTTCTTCAGGAAAATTACTAGTTTCCTTAATTGTTGTGCAATACTTTAAAGAGACAATTATTATGGAATGAGTATTAAGAGTAAAGCAGTGTCATAAGCCTTTTGTATATAGTGTTTCCGCCTCCCCCCAATAAAGCTTCCTGGTTTTCATATTATTGAAATTAGATTTGTCGGGCTTCCACTCTTCTTTAGATAGGCTAGAGCAAATATATTTTATATTTGTTTTCCATGTTCTATAGTATTTATTTTTAGAGTTTTAAATGTGTGCATGTGTATTTCAGAACTGAAATTATTTTAATAGAAAGTATAATAAATCAATTAACTAAAGTGGTTAAGTCTTACTGTCATGCAGAATTTAGTTTGTGTTAAATTTTTAATTATAAGTAAATTAAATATGTTATTTAGCTAGTTATGTTTAAGATCAATGATCTTTTCATATGAAGTTAACTCTTATGAGTTTGAGTCAAGTCTATGAGTGGAGTTTACAGAGCTCCCACGAGTTTATGTACACTCTCAGGTTTGGTTGGTTGAGACTTAGGTTTTCTTCTACAGGTTCCTGGTGGTACCATGCGGGACTCATTTCTGGTAAATGGTGTTGCCTTCAAAAAGACGTTTTCATATGCTGGGTTTGAGCAACAACCCAAGAAGTTTCTCAATCCAAAAATTCTATTATTAAACGTTGAGTTGGAGCTAAAGTCTGAGAAAGAAAATGCTGAAATAAGGTGTTTTATTTTAAAATTCGTTTTTTCACAATGTTGACCTGGGATCTTAAGAAGGATTAAATCATACTTTTTTTATTGTTCTCAACAGATTGTCAGATCCTTCGCAATATCAGTCAATAGTTGATGCAGAGTGGAATATTATTTATGACAAGTTAGATAAATGTGTCAGCAGTGGTGCCAAAGTTGTTCTTTCACGATTGGCCATTGGTGATCTAGCGACCCAGGTTTTATTCTTTTTCTTCACTATGATTTCTCTCAACTCCATACAATATTCTACCTTTCTACTAAATAATATGCAAAGTGTCGTGTGTGCTACCTCTTCCCAGGATATTTTCCTGATACAATTCATCCATTGTCTCTTGTGCAGTAATGCACTTTTACTTATGCTTTGATTTTGTATTTTTGTGAACTAGTTTGTTTTTCACCTAATAGGTGTAGATTGACATCATTATTAATTGTTCATAATTATGGTTGCTAACTATTCTTTACTTTGATTGGTAAAGCCTTTCTGGGGGATATCACATTTAGTTCTTTTAAAAATAATTTGTCCTTGAAACAGTATTTTGCAGATCGAGATATTTTCTGTGCTGGTCGTGTTGCAGAAGAAGATCTAAAAAGGGTTGCTGCTGCAACTGGTGGAACCGTACAAACATCTGTTAATAACATTATTGAGGAGGTTGCACATCATTTATATGACTGTTATGATTTGATCTTTTTGTAATTTCATTTATTACTACTGAACTTGTGATTTATTTGCTTGAAGGTCCTTGGAACTTGTGAGGTTTTTGAGGAAAAGCAGGTTGGAAACGAGAGGTTCAATATTTTCAATGGATGTCCATCTGGCCTAACAGCCACAATAGTTCTTCGTGGTGGAGCTGATCAGGTCTGTTAGATGTTGTGTGATAACTGTTTATGAAACTTGTTGAATTCAGAGATATGCTAATCTTGGGATTTTATATGATATTTGATTTTTCCTGCAGTTCATAGAGGAAGCAGAGCGAAGTTTGCATGATGCAATCATGATTGTGAGGAGGGCTTTGAAGAATTCCACTGTGGTTGCTGGGGGAGGTGCTATAGATGTATGTGTCTAAAATTTGTCGGTAGATATCACTGGATTATATTTTTCAACATTTTTGAGTTTAAAATGTTATTCTCGTGGGTAGATGGAGATAAGCCGGTTCCTGAGGCAGCATGCACGGACTATAGCTGGAAAGTCTCAGCTTTTCATTAACTCCTATGCAAAAGCTCTTGAGGTAAATGCTCTGGGAATTTGAGCCTAATACATAGTTCTGGAAGAGCATCAGGTCATGTTCTTGCATTCAAAGAGTATGGTTACTTTGATTGTTTTTTAATGCAGAAAGTTACGGTATTATTGCAGGTTATACCTAGACAACTATGCGACAATGCTGGTTTTGATGCAACTGATGTGTTGAATAAACTAAGGCAGAAACATGCACTTCCTTCTGGTTCGTTTGCCATCTTTTGTGTGAATACAACATGCTGGCTTACGTATATGTGTTGTACAATTACTTGCGTGCATGCTGACATATATATATATTTATTTTCTGCTTGTTACAGGTGAGGGGGCACCATATGGGGTGGACATAGCCACTGGTGGAATTGCTGACTCTTTTGCTAACTTTGTCTGGGAGCCTGCAATTGTGAAGGTATCTGCATTGATTTACATAATTTTATCAGCTGATTCTGTTGTTTTATGTGGCGGTGTTTAAGTTGGTTAATCACTTTGCAGATCAATGCTATAAATGCTGCAACAGAGGCTGCTTGCCTTATCTTAAGTGTGGATGAAACAATTAAAAACCCCAAGGTAGGTCTATTTCTGTCATTTTATGAGCTGAGAATTTTTGCTTACTTTCTTACTTATCTCCTGGAGATGGTCTATTTGGCTTTGAGGATGGAAATAGAGAAGAAATAAGTGGAGAAAAGATATGTAAGAAACAAAATTGATTGTTTAGTTATTTGGTACAGTGAAAGTGAATGAGCAATATAGAGTGTTTTGAAAGTTGTGTAATGATTGATTTGATATGAAATAATGAGAGAAATAGAGAGATAAGTAGGAATAGGTGAGAAATAATAGTATGCGGGATCCCCAATTTTTAGAAACTAAATCTCTTCCCCTTTAACCAAATCAACAAAATTATTTCTCTCGCCCCCTCCTCTACCAAACAAACCATTTGCACAATTTTGAAGGAATTATCGATCTCTTACGATTATCAGTGCTATATGTAAATTCTAATTTCACTCTTAAATCGGTTAAGGATTTGTACTTTTGAAAGGGTAATGTTTTTTTATACTTTTCTGCACTTCAAGAATTCCCTATACAAATCCTCTGCACATCAAGAATTCTGCACATACAGTGGGAAGCTTGTGGACAATTTTGATTGATACTTGTTCTACTGGGATGGGATCTCATCTTGTGACTTTTTTTTTTAATTTTACATTAATTTGCAAAATTATATCGTCATGTCTACTAACTCTGCTTTTATTTTTCTTTTATGTAACTAGTTTAGGTTTTAAATTTTTTCGATTGCTTGTTTTATTCTGGCTACTGTCCTTTTGCAGCCGATTTTAATTTTATCTATTTTAAAACATGTAGTCTGAGAGTGCACAAGGAGACGCCGCTGCAAGTGCCATGGGCAGAGGTCGTGGAGGCGGATTCCGTGGACGTGGACGAGGGATGCGAAGATGATTAGGAATGCATTCTATTATATTACGGATTGAGTGTCTGGTGCATTCTGTCTAATTTATGTGAGGCCAATGCATGCTTGTTTCTACTATAAGCATGCCGATTTTTGAACCTTATAAGCCATCAAATGAAAATGTAATGGAGATTCCGGTAACATCATCTGATCAAACTAGGGTTTTCAAGCAGCAATGTTAGTGGTAGTCTTTCTGATGATCATTTTACACTTTGGGGAAGGGTATGATTGCATGGCAGATGATGGGACTTGAGCTTCGTGTGAAATTTTGCATCTTGTTCTACAATTTTCAACTATTTATTATTTTGTATGCGTATAAAACACATGATTTAAGTTTTTCTCTTACGGATATGAAAGTCACCAGTGAAGTGAGAATGTGGCGTACTTCAAAAACTTATCTTTTTTTGCGGTAGTTGGTAGAGGATGCAATTTCAATCTTTTGAGGCAAGCCCAAATCTTGTATTTGCAACTTACAAATCACAAGCCATTTGAGTAGGGCATTAGATGAGTCCTTGAAATTAAAGGTATTAATTTAATTATAAGACAGTCTTAGACATTTAAACCACTTTCTCCGTAACTTCCTTGATATAAACGAAAAAAAATCATAAGCTAAAATTAGCTGACCTCGTAAAACCTGTAGTAAACTTTTAAAATTTATTTGTAATTTTTTTATAAATTAATTGGGTTTTCTCTTTAATAAGTTATGAAGAAACTCGTCCAAAATCAACTACTAACTCTAAATAATTTATTGCCATCAATGAATTTTATCAATTAACATAACAATTGAATTTGACAATCATAATTGACGTTCATTCAGTCTCCGGTATTAGGAACGGAATTGTGTAATACGCAACGGATTAAATTGACTTGTGCAGGGATTCAAATGATTATCATTGGAAATTTGAAAATCATTACAGAAATTATTGATGATTACCAATGCCAAACATAATTTCTGAAGAAAGTTTTGTATGAACTCCTTTCCTTCATGATCTTGTAAGTATTTTTTTTTTTATATATATTTTTTTTGAAAAGATAGAAATCTTGCTATTAAGGATAATAACTACCAAAGGAGTATGTATTACATGAGAATCAAGAATAATAATTATGACTTGCGAAACCTGGCCATTGCTACGTGTATGAGCTAGAAAAATGAGCTTTCATTTTCTAAAATGATAATAATTTGGAAACAGTAAAGTAGCCAACAAATATTAAACAGCAAAATGAATACGGTTATCACAAGATGAAGACTTTGAAGAAACAGGGGTCCTCAGAACTACAATCTTGAAATGATTACAAATATTCTTTAAAACACTGATTAAACAATTTAGTAATCAACTTCGTAGTCAAAAGCATTGCAAGACAAATCCATATTTAATGAAAAGAGATCACGAAAATTCCATTATGCTACAACTATAAATCTCAGAATCCTGTGAGCAGAGTACTGGTCTGATCAGTTGCTTTGGCTTCTACAGGAATGGGGGCAATATTATCCATCGACGAGGATACCTAGGTCTCCCCTCCTTTCCATCAAATAACTGCACATTCAAAAATAAAAGATGAACACATGATTCATGATCGAGGTGTGTAAAAAGGGGAAAAGACTAAACATGTTTTACAACCAACAAATCATGTCTTTCATGTGAAAAACGTAAGAGCTAAAACTAGTAGCATTCATTTTGATGTGAAAAACCGTGTCCCTGATCCACTTCCAAACATGCTATAACAATATTCATTATTATGAAAGATATGTTTTTATAAAGAAACACAGAACCCAGATGGCCATGGCATAACATTATATTCTTACAAGGCGCAGCATTTTTTAATCCACATGTTTAACTTTAACATGGCAGGAGAAGAAGAAACATCATGATGGAGTCTAAAAATCAAGTCCGCCACAAACCTTCTGAAATCCTCAAAATTTAAAACCAGACAGTTCAGGAAAAAGAGTCAAGTTATTCATTTTATAAAGTATGTGTATTTATCTTTTTCAAGAAATTTTTCTGGTGGAATGTATACATTTTTCTGTAGACCATATTGATGAACTGAAATGTAAAAGGTAAGGAGACATACCTTCTTTAAACGCCTGTGCTTGGCAAGAGCCCAGTTGGCCATGATGAAAGTAGCAACTGCAAGGAAAATATAACCTGCGACAGTTTGAGTTGCAATGTTGAAGCCCAGCCACTGATAGATCTCGGTTGTGTAATTTGCACAGGTAACAATATTGAAGAGAAAGCCTTTTGGGATTTGGTATCCACCTTCACCACCAGGGCTGCGGAGATTCTTCAGTATAATATGGCAATAGAAATTTGAAATTTGACAAAGTATCCCAAACCCAAACCCAATCTTCATTTGGAGGTCGTTTACCGGAGTATAAAGAGGGTGGTTCACATAATAAGCAATATATGATCCAAAGGTCCAGTAATAAGCACAGTTACGGAACACATTGGAAAGGGGTGAGGTTGCATGGCTGAAGCGATGCACAAAAAAAGTTTCCAGAATTCGTTTGGCATAATGGAAGCACCAGTAGTACAAGGCGTATGTCTGCACAGGGTGGATGACACGTTCACCTTTGTAACCAAAATATTTGTAAACAGGGAAATAATAGAACACTGGGTAGAGAAGCAAAGGTCCCAAATACTCGCAGAAAAAAAGTGTTCGATAAGAAACTTGAGGGCCCAAGTCCTTGAATACAACAGTTAAGGAGTCTGAGTTTCCACTGGTATAGTCTTGCAGACTCTTCTTGTAATTAAGGACAACAGGCCTTTCCTTTGATCCGGGTTGGACGGGAAGTGTCAAGCGCTGCCTTGATGGGTACTTCTTGGCTGTAAGTGAAGATTCAAATCATGTTAATCCAATGGCACCTAGAGACAGAGCTACACTTACAGATAAACATTTTTTTTATTCCAAGAGAGGTACTAAGATGGAAAAACAATAGCAGCAGGAGTTATATGCAGGATTGAACTAGTGCTATCATCAACAATAATTCATTTAATTTCACATCCAATAAAAAATGGGATATGTTTCATAGGTTGAGGAACATCTGAATATTTCAACTTCAACAACCCAGAATAGGTTTAACTAAGAAGCTACTGAAAAAGACTTCCAAATCTAATAATCTAATAAAAGATACTAATGACTTGTTAGGGCAAACTTCTCTATAAAACTTTTACAAGAGTGTAAAATGAGATGAGTTTCTTCATAAGTTAAAATTAACTTATGTATAAAATAATTTGTAGAAGGGTATTCTATTAGTTTCTCTTAATAAAAATTTACCTAATATGGCTAAGATACAGATGAAAACCTCAGGAAGGATACAGTTTAATTTCAAATAGACACAGATCTTATTATGTATTCAGGCTTCTTCAGTCTCAATAATACTAAGTAGTAAGAATGACAAATATCAATGCAGATCAAAGGCTGTTATCAAGTATCATCACATGGTGCAATAATTAAATCCATCACCAAAATAACTAAAAAAACATCACAACACTATAACTACCATCCATATATAAGCCCAGACTAACTCGATTTTAGTCATTTTACATCTAAAATATTACCTTAGAAAGGTAATTTATACATAAAAAATAGTAGTAAGAACACGCTCACTTACTTTGCTTATGAATTGCCTCCTGCAGATCTGCTACAGTAGCCTACACAAATAAATGAAAGATAAACCATAAATGAGAAATTATTACTCTTAAAAACAAAGTCCCCATTTGCCAATCGAAGATATAGTCAAAATGGGGGGAATTTATATAGACAAATACCTAATTCCCCATAATCAATCTGCGATATCAAAACTACCATGACAGCAAAAAAGTTAACAAAATGTAAAAAAGATATTTAGAGAGAGAGAAAGACATACAGAATCGCTGAGGTGAATACCACCTTTAACCACTTCTCTTCCACTGCGAGAAACCACAGTGACCTTCATCTTTGCGATATGCAAGATCCGAGAGCACTATGGGTCTGAAAACAAAAATAATGAAGATTCACATCAGCAGCCACAAACACAATGCAGAGACTATGATTTTTTTTTCTTCTTAAAAGCTATTAAATTTGCAACCACGTTAATATAGAAGAAACCCCCCATTTAATTTGAATCAATTATGATGGAATATCCGTCAAGTTCCAAGCTTTTTCGATTGTGTAATAGTGCGTAAAAAAAGCTAGCAAAAGACAAGAAATTTGACGAAGAAACTTGTGTTCGATTATCAGAAAGAATGTGAGTCACCATAAAATCAGGCAAAATGAACAACAAGAGCTGATTGCTGAGATATGAATGACCCAATTGGAGGAAAATAAGAAAGGTGTAAGGAGGAAGAAAGGGTAATCACCTGAATTGGACAGAGAGAGAAGAAGAAAGGATGTGTGTGTGTGTTTGACAGTTGTTGCTACTGACAAACAGAAAGGAAATGTTAGCTTACAAAAATTGAATTTGAATATAATATATTTATATAGATAAAGATTAAAGATGGGAGATGATGAATTAATGTGAAGTGTGGTGAGTAGAAGATGAAGACATGCATATGCACATTCAAACATTAATGTGATGCAGTTGGGGTTGGACAGCTAACCATTTTGGATCATAATCTAAAACTCACCACAAACTTCCAATTCATCTGTGTTCATGAAATTGCCACTGGAATTTTTATATTGAGTGATTAAAGTAAGAAAAAAAGTATATTTGTATTTGTGAATAATTCTTTTTTCTTTTTAAAAAAAGTACTTTTTGTTTGAATGGTATAAAAAAGTCTATTTTTTTTATCTCTATAAAAGTGTAGATATAATGTATGCTAAGAATAATTTATTATTAATGAAATAAATTAAATATCTTCTTATCTTTTCCTGAAATGAAAAAAACAAGATAATTTTTTAGCAGAAAAAAGAGATTTTTTTATGAAAACTGGGTTTTATAAATGAGTGATTGTGCTTTTTTTAAACTTACTAACAAGTTTAAGAGCAAATAACTAATATGTTTTGCTTTATGAATCCTCTTTTCTATAGTTTCAAATGAAGAAACCCTAAAATAGTTATTTTAGTGGCACATTGCAATCATCTTTTCCCTTTTTTCAAAGTTTTATGATTTTTTTTAAATAAAAGCTTTCCTAATCACTATGCAACTTAAGATCTCATAGACTCGTAACAATAATAATTTGTCATCACATGAAAAAAATATTATTAAAAAATATAACAATATAAGAGAACTAGATCAAAATCCATATGTTAACAAAAATATACATAAGTAAACTATATCTATTCATAAAAAAAAAAACAGATGTACCAATAAAAAGATTATCTGAGTTTAACCATATTATCTTTAATTTGCTTATAACATGAGGTAATAGAATGAAAAATATAAAATAAACATATATGCTTATTTTGATTAAAAATTGTTAGTTATTAAATTCTTAAATGAATTTTTTTGTCCATAAAAAATATTAATGAAAAAAAAGCAAAAAAGCAAGTACATATGTAGTTGGATGGTAGTGCATTTACTAACAAACTACTACCCACTTTCTGCTTACCTGTGCAGACTTGATTATAGTTCTGCCTAACCAAACCAAGTTATTCTGTGCATTTTGTTTACCTACAATTGTCCAATTAACCATTTACTCTTTTTTTTTTTTTTCTTTAGGTCAAATTGATTTTTTTATAGAGAAAGTGAGATGAAAAGAAAATTTTAGTGAAGACACAATTATATATATATGATGGTTGAAAATGAGTATAAATATTGTGAGGGATAAAATGTGAGTGAGAGAAAAACACAAAATGAAATACAATTAAAAATAACATTTATTATTCAATAATATGGAGTTGAAGGTACGGTCCAGAAGTGATTTAAGAAAATATTATATTCACTTTTAATTCTAAGTTTTTATACTTTAAAATTTAACGATAAGCTCATTCTTAACAAACAAAAAAAATTATTAATATGATATCTAAGTGAAGACATTACAATATCTCACATATGTATCATGTTAAAAGGAATTTGTTTGTACGAGGATGAGAGTGAAAAAATGAAGAAAATAAAAGAAAAGAAAGTGAAAAATTAGATTATTTAGATGAAGAAAAAATGAGTTTAAAGTGAGCAGATTTAAGATTTATGTAGAAAAATTATAAATAATACGATTGATGTGATTAAAATGTAGAAAAAATGTTAATTGTATAATTAGTTTATTTATTGACATAATTATTTTTTTAGATACCAATATTATGACATAAAAGATATAAATAAAAGAGTATATTTTAATATTTATTTAATTTTTTTTGCAGACAAAAAATATTTTTTATATATTAGTTTATAATTAAAATTTTATATTTTAACATTGAATTATACAAATATTTTGTATGATGAAATACAAATTAATTTAAGAAATTATTTTAGCATTTAAATTAAAAATGTAGTTTTCTTGTTGAAGATTTTTTTTTTGTATTTTAGTTGATAATAAAAATTTGATATTTTAAAATTAAATTTAGGAAAACACTTTGTTTTATGAAATATAAATAATTTCTATAATAAGTAATGAATCATACAAATAATTTTAACATTTAAATTAAAAATGTAGTTTCGTTCTTAAAAAAAATAAAATTAATTTTTATTTTTAATAATTAATATTTCATATTTTAACACTCAACTCAGGAAAATAGTTTCTTTTATGAAATAGAAATAATTTCTATAATAAATATTCAAATATATTTTAGTTCTTTAAATTTATAACTAATACTTAGTTTTGCAATTTAAAAAGAAACGTATCTGAGTTTCTCATCCAAATGAATATTTTGGAAAAAATAATAAAATATTTTATTATAAAGATGCAAAATATTACATAAAAAGTGAGTATATTGCAATTCTTTGGTCATACAAACAAAAAATTAGGAGCTGTTTGTATCCGTGGAAAAACAAAGAAAGAAGGAGAGGCAGAAAGTTGAAAAAACGAAAAGAAATGCAATTTTTATGTTTTAAAATTTTTTTATTTAGAAGATTTGTGAAGAAAGATGCGTGACACTTGTTTTTTTAAAAATTATATATAATTATATACGTAAACTATATTCTAATATATATATATATAACACTTATAATCTTTTTATTAATTATTAATATTAATTTTTACATTATAATAAAATAAATAATAAATAAAATTTTAATTTTAATTATTAATACATATTTTTATTTAATTTAATATTAATATTTTATTTTAAATTATTTTAATTCTAATATATATTTTAAATTATTTTAATTCTAATATATATTTTAAATTATTTTAATTCTAATATATATTTTAAATTTTTTTATAATAAATTTTTTAATAATTTTTTAAAAATTTATTATTTATCAAATTTGTAAACTTACATTTTATACATTTTAAAAAATTAAAAAAATATTTTCAAATATCACATCAATTACAAACTTCAATAAACTTTCTTCACAAATCTACTCTAA
>Ga0123342_1001335_pt1 | contig 41432 bp, 11 predicted proteins | sample Turbeawhitnodule_FD_89960 | JGI IMG/M metagenome (GOLD analysis project Ga0123342, IMG submission 89960) | Root nodule microbial communities of legume samples collected from Mexico - Turtle bean Mexico white nodule | ecosystem: Host-associated > Plants > Roots > Nodule | place: Mexico: Nepantla...
AATATAAAAAAAAAAAAAAACACATATATATATATATATATATATATATATATATATATAATCAATACATGGTACAAGAAAACTTATATTTTATATTTGGTGTCGATAAAAAAAATATGCTAACAAGCAAAAGTTAATGCTAATTAATCAATAGAGTCGGCCTTTGTGTCAGACGTGTATGTGACTTTAAAATCATTAATGTTAAATTATTAGGGTCAACTATTAAAGTATAAGGATTCAATCACTCCTGAAGTGGTCACCATTTATTTATTTAATTGTTATTGCTGATAAAAAAATGTCTACTTTTAAAAACCAACTCTAAATAGCATTGGTTAAAGAAATTTTTTAATTAAAGAAATTTACGATCATTATGAAACACACTTTACACACCCAACCATGCATAACAATGTTTCCACACTAGCCACACAAATCTACACTTCAAAGAACATATGAGTACGAGATTCCTCCTCCACTCCGCAAAGACTACACAAAGAATTTACCACCGTGATCCCACGTTTTTTCAAGTTAGCCTTAATAGTTAACTTATTTTTCAACACCCTCCAAGCCGTAACTTGTGCACCCAGAACTTCATAAACTCCCCCTAAGTGACTCACATTTATTTTACCTTTGAATTGTGAAGGTATCAGAACACTATGTAAAACTGAGAGAATAGAGAGATTTAGCAGTAGTTGGTCTGTGTTTGCACACGTCAATTCCTCCTCAAGGTTTTGTTATTTGATGTACGTGTATTCATGAGATACCATGGATTGAGTTGGATCATGAATTCTAACTTTAGAAGGACTAAGAAATGAGGCTAGTTCTTTGGTAAAGTTGATCTCTCTTTCTAGGACCATGTATGATAGTACTAGTTGGTATCGCTTCTTTATTTCCTTGTTGCCTTATTTTACATCTATTGCAGGATTCTGCACACGTGGTCCTCCATCATCATGCTCAATGCTCAATCAACTCACTTACTACACTTTGAGTTTTACCCACAACTTTTTCTCCAATTTTTTTAAATAATCTTATTCTATCTTGTTATCAAATAATAACTCCAACATTACAATTTAATATTGATGTCTTAGTTTCTGGATTAATTATTCTTTTCAAATATAACAATGAATAAGTAAAGAAATATTTTTTCATTTCATGTTTGATTTAAACAAAAACAGATTTAAAAAATTAATCAATGCAAATCAATCTAATAAAGAGCAGTAAGATCTTAATATATAATTAAGCCTCTGTGCTAAGACGAAAAAGAAACACTACGGTAATGACAAGAAATTTAGCACTCTCAAAGTGTTTTTTACAGGAGCACTTTCAAAGTTGAAAAGATTATGTCATTGTTTCTGATATACGTACAAAAAGATATGTATACGTACAAAAAGATATACGTACAAAAAGACATTTCTTTAATTCCCAAATCTCCACTTCTTTATTCACGAAGCATTATACTTTAAACAAAATACATTGTGCATACGACTTTAATCAAACTCTACGCAATTAATAGACAAAAATTATTTTCAACTAAAAATTAGTAATTAGAAACGAATAAATCTAAGGGAAGGGGGAATTTAAGAGGGGTAGTGATTATAAGATCAATTAGTTAATTAATTAATACAATTTATATGAATAAATATTTGTAGGTATTATTTTTGTATTATTTTTGGAGTTCAGGATTATGTCACGGTTTTATCTTCAATAAAACGTCTCAGAAAGTTAAAGAAAGAATGTGTATTTAAAATATTTTTGACTTCGACTCCTAAACAATATAAAATTATTGGACGTACTCAATATATTATTCGTCATAGGAATCAAAACTCAGTTTATTCTTATGTAATAGACTTTTTTTATAAGTAAATAATAAATTAAATTAAAAAGTGTTACTTTTGGGATGTATCAACTCTTATATCAGTGTCAGAATCCTCACCGGCCTATCTTATAAACAAAAAACATTAAGAGACATTTAAGCTATATTTCTTTTTTTTAAGAAAGTTGAACCACCACTGAAGTAACGCACATTAGTTATATCTTTTCTCGTTAATAAAAAAAATACCAAAAACATTACAAAAGGTAGAAGCTTATGTACACCTAGGCTTCATTAGATTCTTTTCATTGTAGATTAGACAGTAAATCTGCAAAAAAAATTATAGTGCCAAGAACCCTTACAAATCCTTACACTATCTATTAATCTACATACATACATAAATACAACTTTTCTGTACTTGAAATTGTTCCATTATATAAAGAGAGAGAGATAGGGGTTGAATGATTAGTCGTATTCAACTTTTGTCTAGCCTGAAATTGTTCCATAAATATATTTTGTGTCATATACAAAAAGAGAAGAGCTAAAGATGTCAACCTGTTTTTGTTTCAATTCTTTCAATAACTGCAGTGCCCATCATCTCACTTTTAACTTTTGTTTGCTTAAAACTTACTCCTAATTCACCCATTTTCAAAAAGAGAGAGAGGGTGACCTCTCTTCTTCTCATCAGGACCAAAGAGAGGTTCCATTCATTTGTCAGTCAGTTTTTCACAGAATTTATCTCAAATGGTAATTTAATGATTTTTCATCACTTTTTTTTCCCTTTCTTTTGTGCATAAAACAGACCACTCTTTATTCATCAATCTTTGACTCCCTTTGCCATTTACAACTTTCTCTCTCACTCTTGCATAATTCTAACCCTTTCTTGCCCATCCAAGACATGTCACCATCCACACTTTCTTTCTCTGCATAATATTCATTTTCTCACTCTTGTCTCTCTTCATTATCATCATCATCATAACCCTTTTTTCTAGCACATACTTCATGCTCTACTTGCGATACTCAACATCTAATCAATCTATCTAACTACCAACTTTTCTTTAGGGTTTAGGGCTTCTGAACTTTTTACTGTTAATTATTTCATTTTTCTTTAAGCAATTCGTAAACCATCTATCTTTTCTTTAAAAGTAACCATGTAAACTATTTAACACATCAAAAGTGATGCATTTCAAAAAATAAAACTAAAAAAATTAGGTTTAATTATTTAATGTGTTAAATCTTTGATGAGCACATTGAATTGGACAGAGTCTGTTGGAGGTTTTTTTGAAGCAACAGGAAGAAACAAAAGAGTTTACAAATTTTTTCAATAGGATGAAGGGATATATTGTTGTGTATGTCTTAAGTTTAAAGTTTTGATCACATTTCTTAGTATTGTCCGATTATCTTATAGTATTTAATTAGGTTCTCTCTTCATATTTTTGTTTAACTGTTTTGAGGAAAGAGATATTTTAGACATAAAATGGTTGAAGTACCTCTCAAGTACTTGAAGTAAAACCTTGTTTAATTGTTGGATATATGTCCTTGATTGAGGGTGTGACCTCTTTGGGGGGTTGAAATAACTGCATTTGTTGGGTTTCTATATCTTGTACTGGGATTTTATCTTGATTTGTAGTGCAATGTTCGTTGAATCCTTAATTGGTAGGGTATTAGAAAACTTGGTTTTGGAGTTTTGTATAAGGGTTGAGACACTCCTTAAGTGTCTAATTTTATTTTATTTATTTTTTGTTGATAAAAAAAACTTGAAGTTTTCTTATTTTATTTATTATTCGTTGTTAAAAAAAAATAGGATATTACTAAATTTTATCATTTGGGGTTTTGCGCATCATGGATAAGGGTTGGAATACTCCTAAAATGTTTCATTTTATTTTATTATTCACTTATGAGAAAAAAAAAACTTAAATTCTTGAAGGAAATAAGGTTTTCCAACAGATTATGAATAAAATTTTAACCCCATCTAAAAAATATACTCGATGTATAATGAATGTAATAAATAAAAAAAGAGAAGTTGATTGTTTTGTTTTATTTGAAGAAACATTTTAGAAAGTGGAGGTTTTGATAAGTCCTTAGCAAGAAGCCCTTGGAAGCTCACATCACATCCCCTCCCTTAATCCGAACAAGAATAAGGTCAGTCACTCATCATCTGATGCAAAGGGCTTTGGCAATAAGGTCACATTCATGAGAGGCTTTAAGAGAGGGGACCATAGTTAACACATGGGGTTTCAATGCAATTGCGCCACTTTCATGTCCTAATAAAGTAGAAAATTTACCAGATGTGAACATCACCAGTTGCCTCTTTGCTTTGCCTCTTCATATGCCAACATCATCAGCGACGTTTCATGAATCTTAGAAAACGACACTACTTTACTTAAATTATATACTTTTTTCCACCATTCTTTTCATTTACTTACTACTAACAAACACCTCTTTATCTCACACCACACAAACTCACTCTTCTCTTCAATCTACACTTTCAAAAATCTTAATCAACTTTATTAATATTTTACCAACCTATCTACCCATGGGCTAAGATCCTTATCAATAAATTTCGCACTATGTTTCAGAATACATGAACTATTGTTTTGTGGAATTTGTTCATGTGGTGAGAAGATCATGTTGGGTATGAAGGCATGACCAATTGGGTTGGGCTGACTAGGCACTATGTTTAGTGGGTGAGCTTAATCATGGTGTCTCTTTTATAATCTCTATTTAAAGAGATCATTGTACTTGTAATTGGTGTGCAACATAGTTGCCCGTGTGGATGTAGGTTGCAGTTGGCGAACGAACCACGTTAAAATCTTGTGTTATTTATTTTTCTACAGTTGATTCGTGATTCTGTGTGTTGCTTCGGCGTGTGTTAAACCTAATACATGAGTGAAATTTGTTCATGTGGTGCAAAGATCTTAAAGTGTTTCTTTTAATTTTATTAATTTTTTTTCTTATTGTATGTTAAATTGGATGATCTCCATTAGAAAACAGAATACTGGTAGCAATTTGGAAGATGGACACGTGTCTTTCACTACCTTTCATATATATATATATATATTTTCTTCTCTCAAAAGTTGCCAACAAATAGAGTATGTGACTAAATCTTCTTTTATGGTTTGTTTACCTAAAACTAGCATAAGAAGGAATACTTATGCACTAAAATAATGATAAATAATCTAATTAAGACGAATTTCATCGATAATCATGTGTAGACGTGTTCAAATATAATTAGTAAATTCAAATCTGCCAATAATAGTCAACATAGCATTCTATCAATAATTATAATGCTTTCAGTGTGGTGGACAGTTAATACTTTTTAAGAATTAAAATCAATTTATTCTACTACTAAAATTTGCATACAAAATAATCAATCAAATTTCTCATCTCCATTTATATCCCTATGGTCAAAGTTGTGACTACTACAATTATAAGCAAAAGTAGTTTACTCACAATAAACCTCAAAAAGCCAACTTCAATATAAAATATTTTATGACACTGAATTTTTTTTATCAATAAAAAATAAATAAACTAAAAAAATTGATTTAAGAAGTAGTTCAACCTTTATACCGAACAAAATATACTAAAAAGTAACTTTTCCAATACTCAAACAAAATCTAAAAAAAATCGTCTACTGCCTATCTTCACACTGATAATTTTTTGTTTTATGTTCATATGGTACCGTCCTTAATATGAGTTGAAAAAATATAATATTTTATAACAAAATAATAACATTTTTCCATGACAATCATTTTTATCACTAATGCTAACGCAATGAAAAATAATAATTTTATAAAAAAATTTATTAAAATTAGTAAGTTATGTCATTTAGGGTTTAGGGTTGTTATTCTTAAATGTTTCATTTATTCATTTCTTAAATGATCAGGTTGGTTAGCGAGATCTAGAGACACATGAATAATTGTTTATTTAAATGAATAGTAGTTGATCATTCTGAAGTTTTTTCACTTGCACAGGTTAAGGTTTGGTTTTATATTTCCTCAGAGGTACTATCAGTGAGTTTCTCGTTCTCTGATTGTTGTCTAGAACCCCTGATATATATGCATTCAATTTAAAGTTACTATTAGGGCGACAGAGTTGGTCATTGATCTTTTGTTAAATTTAGTTGGTAGTGTCTGGATAGGTAGTAAGCGATTTCTTTTGAGTTTTTGTTTGTGTATGAAAAAATATATTTTTGACTGTATTGCTATATATGAAGGTTGAATCACTTCTTAAGTGAATTTGTTTAATTTATTTGTTTCTTATTGATAAAAAAATTATTATTTTTCTAATAAAATAATACAACCTCAATATTAATTAAAAATTAATTACACTACATTATGATACTTGAAATCATTTTACACTGACACGACTGGTCTATTTTAAAAATTTATTTATTTAAATAATTAACCAATAAAAATATTCTATTTTACTAAAAAAAAATCACAAAAATTTCGTGTGGGGACGAAAAATACTTCCAAAATCCACAACTAATACTTTTGTGATAATCTTTTTAGGCAACTTCTTCCAGAAACAAGTATGTATGGTGAAAAATGTCACACATCAACGTGTATCTATTTATTTATACACATTATCGATTACAATGTGTAAATCTGACATCAGAAGCCTCTGGAACACGAACCTGCCATTAACAGAAAAGTTTAAAATTTAAAATAATTTCAGTTTAGAGTGTGTTTGAAATCACAATCTCCTTGGATAAAATATTTTTTTTATCAATAATAAATAATATATACACATAAACCATAAACCACTTCAATAATAATTCAACCTATATAAAAAAAAAAACAAATACAACTTAACAATCCCAACACAACTACTCAAAAACTATAAACTATAAGAAGAATAAAATATTAAAATTTGATGATTTTTAGGTAGGTTTAGCACAAGGGAATAGAACCCAAGTATAAGCCAAGTGTCATAAATAGATGATGTCCTTATTAGGAATAATTACTGGAAGACATGTGAGTTGTGAGCATGTATATGTCCAAATTTGGCACTCATTCACACTACGTACCCTTCAGACAAGGGTCAGAGTCAGAACACAGAATAATCCACAACAAATCAAAAACCTATCCACATTTCGCATTTTTTTTCTCTCTATTTTTCCCAATAACCACTAACAAAATTCTTATATATTAATGTTACACTGTTTTATTAGCTTTTTTTTATAATTTTATTTCAATAATAAAATTAACCTGTTCACAATTTAAACAGACAGTGAAAATAATATATTTTTTTATAATTATTAATATAAAATTACTTCCAAAAACTGTCTTTTACTAACGCTAATAGAAAAAAAAATCAAGGATTTAAAGATAACGACGGTTTAATGGTTAATATATACATATATTGTAGGTTTATATATGCTAAAGTATGACATTTAAGCTAACAAATAATTTTATTAAAATAAAATATTTTATATATTATTATATACTCTACAGCAATATATACATATATTGCTGCTATGCAACTTCACTAGATTAGAGATTATTTTAAAAAATAAACTAGATTAGAGATTATTTTAAAAACTAAAAGAATTTAGTTTCTAAATTAGTTTCTATTATTGTTAAATAGTTTTTAAATTGATATCTAATTAGCTACCAATGTTTTAACTACCAATTATTTAGATTCTAAGTTTGGTAAAAAAACCTTAGTTGCTAATTAGATATCAATTTAGAAACCATTTAATAATAATATAAACTAATTTAGAAACCAATTTTTTTAATTTCTAAAATAGTCTCTAATTTAGTCACTATAATAACTAATTATTTTTTTTTCTAAAAATTGATTTCTATTTCATAATTTTTTTGTAGTGATAGCATGACGTCTACGCTCTTAGATCTTATAATCTTGACTTTTTACGTCTGTTGGTCATTACTACATCTTTATTTAGTTGGGTAGTACTGATGGGAGTAAAATTTATCTCTAAAACAATTATAAGATGTGTGTTTTTGTTGTTTGTATTTGTTCATTTAATTGTTTATACTTAAACTGATTGATTTAATTGTTCATTTAATTTAATTGTTGGAACATTCCTAAAATATCCCACATTTAATTATTTATTATTTTGTTGATAAAAAATATAAATATATATACATATATATGTGCCAAAGTATACATTAAACTAACAAATAAGACAGCATCTTGATAATGAAAAATAAGGTGAAAATGAAATAATTTTTTTTATAATTATAGAAGAAAACATTAAAGAAAATAAGAATAAAGCAAACCCTAGATGTATACGTGAGTATAGTTCTGTTTCAGAGAATAAGCATGTTGGTCTGGGTCAGATTTTTGGTGTTTTCTTCGTCGTTGGCTAGGTATATATATATATATACATACCTTAATTCTCTATTTTCTGGCTACCATCCACACTTAGGTTAATTGTTTCTTCTGTGTACGTATAATCAAGAAAAGGGTCATTGTCCATTTGTTCCTTCTTATCTCTTTTTCTCATCACTGTCACATTGCTTTCCCTTAACTACGACGAACCACCTCCCAATCTTCTTCTTTTACCTTTCATATTTATGTGTTATCTTTCTCTCTCTCGTTTCAATACTCATATCAAGGGAGAACAAATATTCAAGAAAATATTTTTTTTTATCAATAAAAAAATAATTAAAATAATATGTAACTCCAAGAGATCTTCCTTTATAAACCTAAAATCAACTACATAAATTGATTTTCAATATTACTTGGATACTTTTCATTTTGCCCAGTTTTAATCTCTCAGTTTCTTTCTATATTAAATATGAATCTCACAATTACATTTAATGTGTATAAAAAAATTGGAAAATGTAATATAAACAAAGTATTTAGGATATTCATATATATATATATATATATATATATATCATTCAAGTAATTATGTAATTATTATGTATAAGATAAACCATTAAATAGAAATTAAATTTAGAGAAAAAATAATTAGTTATTATATTGATTAAATTATATATTATTTTAAAGATTAAAAAAATTATTGATATATAAAGTAATTTCTGTTATTAATACAATTTATAAATTAATTTTTAAATTGATATTTAATTAGTTATCAATGTTTTAACTAGTAAGGTTGACACTTAAGCCCATGCTATAGGAATTTTTAATCAAAAAAGTTCACCAAGATACCTAACCTACAACTAATCTTAATCATAATTAGTAGTTAAAACATTGGTTGATAATTAAAAACCAATTTAGAAACCATTTAACAATAATATAAACTAATTTAAAAATATTTTTTTTAATATTTCTAAAATAATTTCTAATTTAGTCATTATAACAACAAATTATTTTTTGTTTCTACAAATTAGTTTTTATTTCATGATTTTTTTAGTGTATTTTTAAAATTTTATTTTAAATTTAGGTATAAAAAATAATAATTTAAAAAAAGTTATATTTTCTATTATGTGATTGTGGAAAATTTGTTAAATACTAAATAAAAGAAGTGTGTTACAGGTAGAAAAATGTATTATAATGATTCCAACCTCATTAATTGAATAAAGCACATAAAAGCTTTTTCTGTTCTTGAGTGACATTCCTCCCTCTAAGAATATTTTTGTTGTTGTCAACCACTGAAGATAAACAGGTTGAAATAACTAGAACTTTTTGCTGCATAAATACTGAAGCTACCTGTGTTCTGTTTGGTGTTGTTTTCTTCTTTGGGGGACTCTATTAGTATAAGCGTTATTAAGGTCAATATGAGTTATTAATTAGCCTTCAAAACAAACATAGCACTCCAAAATGGGTTATAAATGTTGAGAAAGTGATGGAGGTTAAATTTGAATTCAGAAGTTTTATCCCAAAAGAAAAACAACATTAAAAAGGTAGTTGTAAATTCCACACCTAACTAACTGAGTAACCTGGTTTCACCTTCACTTCAAGTGTCTTGGCCCCTTTCACTCTTATATATTCTAGTTTTGTTTTTCTTAGTTTATTCAGCCTCCTCCTTTTAGCTTCAGTAACTTCCTTATTCACTCATAGCAAGAGTTTAATTGATGATTCGAGTCTGGTTGGAATTCAAAGATGGAAGGTCGAAGAAAACATAATGTGCCGGTTGTAACGTTTTAACGATAATATTTTGATTTTTGTTTAGATCTTTTCTTTTAAAAAATAAATTAAGTTGTTCAATTATGTGTTATCTTATAAAATATTAGATTTGTAAATTGTGTTAGAGAAGTTATTTTTTCATGATGTTTTATTAAATTGAACAATTAGAAATAGACAAGTTTTGTTTAAAAAATGATATATAAAGATTGAAATATTCCTCAAATGCTTATTATTTTTTTTCTTATTGATAAAAAAAAAAATTAGTGGCTTCATACCCAATATAAGATAGCCTCTTTGTTTTGGTGCTATTGAGGGTGCTATTGAGGTGGATGATAAAAAAAATTGTGAAAGTGGCAAAGTTGTCAAATTATAGGGTTTCGTTTTTTTGGGGGAATTCCTATAGGAACTAATCCTAAAAAAAGGCAACATGAAACCCGATTAACATGAAATTAAAGAAAAAAATAGGTAAAATAATTATCTTTTGTAAGTGGAGTGTATTCATAAAATTAATATTATAATAACTAAAAAAACATTTGTAATATTTTATAAACATGTTTCTAGTTCTTTTATTATGTTAATTAACTTATGTAGAAAGTATTATTTTATAAACATTCCATTTTTTTACGCTTTTTTATCAGTAAAAATAAATAAATTTGGAAGATTCCACGGATGTTCCAACACATATGTAATTAAGATTAAATAAAAAAAATTATAAATTATTTATACATAAAATAAATTTAAATTATAAAAAAACTTAACTCATTTCTTATTTGTATTGTTTTAGTATTTATTATCCAAAGATAGTCTTAAGATGTTACAAACTAAAGCACTCTCTTGTTGACTTTTTTTCATTTAAAAGTAATATTTAACTTAAATCTGAGGTTATTTGTGGTGGGAAGGTAAATAAATATTTAGACTTATGAAATTGAGAAAAAAAAAAAAAGCAATTAATGGATATTTTATAGCATAGAAGAAAACAGAAAGCAAGAATGTGGATGACAGAAAAGTGATGCGAGTGGCAGAGAAAACATGAGAACCCACCATTTTTGGAGTTGAAGGATAAAAGCTATAGCTAGATAGCACCATCAAGCACAAAAACAAGGTAATAAACATGTATGCATGGACCTAACACAGTGATGATGATGATGCATTGTGGGTTTTTTCTACAAGCAAGACCCTTAACTGTCAAATACATGGATACATAGTTCTTTGAATTCCTCAACTTGAAAGCTTGATGGGTATGATATCATTGTTTTCTGAAACTAGAGGGATTGGACCACAATGGTGGCATCTTTTCAGATGTTCAATTAGCACTGTGGGGGCCATTTATATTACGTGATATCTATGCTTTCTTTTGTTTTTATTAATCATCATCATAACCATTTTCTTGTATCAACAAATCTTCATTTTCTGCACAAAATTTCTGCCCTAAACTCTAATCAAACACACTCAAGATGTTCTTTGGGAAAATAGTAAAATATGCAGATCACTAGGGTTTTCACCAATTTAGGAGCTTCATGTGGATTCATGTATATATGCTACCTGAGAATATTGGGTAAGAAAACAGCTAAATTTACCCACATGTTTCGAACACAACTTCATCAGGATTATAATATATGTATCTGGTAAAGTAGGAATTTGCACTCTAAAGATTGGAGCATCCTTAAAATACTACATTTTATTTATTCAATTTTTTTTAGAAGAGTTAAGTGATCAAAATAAACAACTCACTTGAAATTTTTATGTTAAATTTTGTCATGATGTAGCAGCATCTTAATAAAAAAAATTATCAACAACAAAATGTATATTAAATAAACTGATCATATACAAATTTAATCATACTACAAAAGAAAATTATAATCAAACTGAGGAACAACAAAACATTGAATCCAGTTCTAAACCAAAGCATTTCCTTCTCAGTGACCGAACTGAGAACCATATACATAAAAAAAAAACCAGAAAGATCCCAAAGAAGAAATCTCTCTAATCCCCTCTAGAAAATGGAAGAATTAAAAAATACATACCCTCTCAGACCATTGAATTTAGAATTTCTGTCACAAATTGTTCTTAAAAAATATTAACAAAGTATATTAAAGAAAAGCTTACTAACAAATCTTACTCTTGGAGTGAATTCAAAAGTCGTGCGAATAAGTTTTTCATATTCTAATTGGTATCATGGATTTTTGTTATGTATAAGATCTGTTAAAAAATATCAGGAGTTAATGTTGAATTGTGGAGTTGTTTATGTTTGTCAATTATGTTCCTCTATTTTATGGGCTATGGTATATGTAAGGAGTTTTGAGGAATAATGTTGATTGACTTTGTATAAGGGTTGAGATATCCTGAAATATTTTTAATTAATTTATTTGATTTTTCTTTTCATACTCTAATTAATGTAAAACTTTTTGAATACATGGAATATTAGTAAAACTTATTTTGATCCTATGAGATTATGAGAAAGAAGAAGTAAAAATTGAGTGGTGTGGGAAATGTTGGTTTGTAGAGTTAAAAATGAAGTGGGGAGTTTTGAAATGTTTGGTTGACTACCCTTTGTTAATCTTCCACATATGTTTCCATCATCTTATCATTTTGTAGAGATTTTAATGGATTCGCTGCAATGGATAACGAGTGGTTGATCATCTGCAGAGTCCATCAATATAGATTCGTGGTTCCCGAGACACAATTCTCCACATGATTACAATGTGAAAAGAAGTGGGTTGGACAAGCAACATATCATTAATTATATCTTTGTCTTCCATTAATTACATGATTTGATATTCAAAACAACATACTCTTAACTGAATCATTAGTTTTAACTCAAACAAAATGCCACCAATTCTAATTATACAAAGTGATGCTGTTAATGAAATTTAGTTTTGTGTGGGAATAGCAGTAAAGGACAACTGTAAAAACAAAGGAATAAGAAAACTTATAGAAATATCATCGTGAAATCTTCACGATGGCGCGACCGAAAGTTTATCCTTAATAACTACGAAGGTAGAAGTAATATGTTTTATTTTATTCTGATTGGTGTCTTGGATCACTCGTTTCTATGAGATCTATTAACATGAGTAAGATATGCGAGTGATTAAATTGAGGTAAGGTTGAAAGAGCATGATGTCTTTAGATTGAGGTAGTGTAGTACAGTGATTTTGTGTATGGTGGTGTTTTTTTTACTTGTTGTATAAGAGTTAGATATTTCTGAAATACCTTCTGATAAAAAAAAAATTATTTTTACATAGTTGAGCAAGTGGTAGTAACAGCAGTGGTAAGTTTGATTTAGCTGTCGCTATTAAGGACAGAGAATCATGTGAGGGAGAGGAAGAGACACGAAAGGATGGAAATTGATTCACATTTGTATGTTGTTTTGAGTTTGACATTAAAAGCAGTACAGTATAGTATCTGAATTTGGTAGTTGTAAGTTAACGACGTTCACATGAATAATGTTCCCTTCATTTACTTCAATCACTGAACATTGGTCCACATTCATAAATCAAGATGTTGACACTTGACACTGCTCTCTATTCCATAAAGTGCTTCTAAACTCAAACCTTTTGTGGATTTATGCATTGCTACCTAATACTTCAACCTCTATGCTAATCATTATTTTCTATTTTTAGCTTTTCTCACCAATTAGTACTTTGGAAAATACTACTTTTCATTGCTTTACCACCCTAATTCACTCATTATTCTTAAATACCATACTCTTTATTTATTGATAGTTAATGAGAAAATCATACTATATCTTTCACTTCCCAACTATACCAACAAAATCCATCCCTAGGAATTGATTTAGCATTATCATCATACAAAATTTTGTTTTTAAGTGGTGTATATAAGAGTGAATTTTAAGTGTAACTCAACTTCATAAAATCGGTTTGAGGTGAGATTTATACCCACATATATACTATAAAGTGTCTTAATATCTGATAAATTTGGAATCTCCAACACACCCTCTCAGGTCGAGGTTGCCAACTCGTGCGTGAGACTACATATTATGAATAGTCTGATAACGATCCGATAGCGGGTGACCTGATAAGCTAATCAAACAATTACTAAATATACTTGAAATGACTCTCACCATATTAAAAAATAACTTTAAATCTAATTCAACTTCATAAAACAAGTTTATAAAATGAGATTTGTACTCAAATATATACTATAAATATACTAATCTCTATTGAATTTAAAATCTTCAACCTTAATAACAAGAGCAAATACCTTCTCTTATTGTGTGATAATGATTTACAAGAATCACACATGTTATTTAATTGGAGTAAGGAACAAATCTGAAAAGACATTAATTTACTGGGTTTTACCTACATCTGTAAATGGAAATGTGAAAACCCTGGCTGGCTAGCTGATTCAACCATGCACTCGGGCTCAGTGGATGCAGCTGTTCTAACTAATTTGCCACTGTATTTGAACTTTAATGTGCACCAAAAACAAAAAAAGAAAACTCGTGTCAACTGTGTAATGACAAGAAGTGTCAACTTCTTTGCAGGTTTAACCTAGCCATTTTCCCTTCTGAGCAAGAATCCAGTGCATCAGAGCTGCATGTGTTGTCCAAACCAAATGCTGCACGTTGCTGTTATCAATTTCTATACTCTAATGAACCCTAGCCCACCTGAAAATTTCTCATTTCTCTCTCCCCACACAGCACTGTATCAGCACAGTATAATGTACGTATTTGTATACATATTATTATACAACAAGAGAGATGTAGTTGGTAGGGCAAATATAGTAGTACGGGGTGAATTGAAATTAAACCAGCACTCTTTCACTGGTCCCTTGTTCTTGTGAATTGTAAAATCATTATTTCCTTAATAAATGTGGTCCTCCACCAAAAGAAAAAAGAAAGAGTGTCTAACTTGGTGTGGTTTTATCTTGTGTTTCCATTGGTTTGCTCCACACACTAACCTACTTGACCTTTTCTTGAATGGTTAATGATGTGGGGTAGGTGAGGTTTGATGTGAAATGGGTGAAACAAAAGGTTCCATATATGATCGCAAAAGGCTAAGATGCACCACACACGCATAGTCCAAAACTGTAAAGCTAAGTTGAGGACAAACCAGGAAAGCAATCATAACTAGTTATGGAAGACTAAACATATATTCTGTCTTCACGTATGTGTTGTAACCCTTTCTTTTCATTTTTTTTCTCTTTTTTCATTTGGGGACAAACACTTGTATCAAATATATGTGCCCATTGTTTGCTTCACAAAGGTGGGGGTACCTATGACCAGGTGCCAACTTGCAACCCTTCATTTTCATTGTCTTCTCATTCTCATCTATTTTCAAACACCTAATCGTCTGAATCACCTACTTCACTTTATGAATTTATAAAAAACTAATTTGAATATTTTAAATTATATATAATTTTAAATTTTATTTGAAAAGTAATAATTTTGAAATTCTTCATTTTTCTCTTCTCACTTAAGTTTGTGCCTCTTTTCTTATACTATTTTAACTCAACTTCAATTAAAATATAGTCAAGAATGGTAGCTGTTCTTACAAAGTTAGGACCTTGCAATACACTTTTTCTTATTGTAGTCTTCTCGTCTCTTCGATCTCTCGGTTGGGCTTTGATCCGAACACGATGGGAGTGTGTTTGCGAAGACACTCTGACGATCAAGTCAGTTCGAGAGTTAAGTATCAGAGGAGTAGGGAGTGAATAGTTACATTGGATGTTGTGCCTCTTCTGTTATTTATACTGCTCTAGATGGACTATGGCTGTTGTGGGTTTGCTTTAGGATCCAAACGAAGGCCCAAATGTGCCTTAACCGTGCTTATCACCTAAGTTGACTTGTTTATACCTAATTACGTATTTAGCTTTACATCTTGTCATCTAGTCGGCTTTGTCGTCTGGTCGGCCTTTCGGCCATCCAGTAGTACAGTAGCCAAATTTTTTAATTAAAGTTTATATTAGTATTTTTTTTTTCCATGTCAGATTGAAGAGATTTTTTTTTTCTATTGATAATAATCAAATACTTTATTGTAATAAAAAATTAAAGTTTAATAAATTTGAATTGTTTTATCTAAAAATAAAATATTTGAAAGTGATTTAAATTTAATGTATTTAAAATGAGAACATGTATTTGAATTTCCTATAAATTTTATAAAATCATCTATCCAAAGGTTAAGGCCTTACTTGTGATTATCCAAATATAGGTTTTAATTAAGATTGTCCAAACTTGGGGTTGCATAATTGGTTGGAATTTTCTGGTTTCTAACATTTCAATTAACCAATTGTGTACTAAAACAGTTACTATAAATTAATTCATATTACTCCAAGTCGAATGAACGATGAGTGTAAGTTTTCCTTTTAGAAGGACTTTTTTGGAGAAATTCAGAAATGGGTGACAGAAGAACTAGGTATGAAATCTTTCAAAATAGTTAACTACAAGTTGATTAAACCAATTAGAGAATATTATGATGAAGTTCCTATCATGGGTGAGTTTGAGGAAAATCAAGTATATAGTGAGTTCTTGAACTGTATCTATATCTTTTGAAGTGATTCTAGATCTAAGAAGATGGTTGAAAATGTTAGATATAATCATTCATGGATCTCCACCTAAACTTTGGGAAACTTAATTATTGACATGTAACAAAAAAGTTGAAAATGGTGGTCCTGAGTTTGTTTTTGTCTCCTCTATTCTTAATTCTGACAACAGGTTAAATCTCAGAATGAGGTAAATAAGGTTGTATATATATAAATAGCCCGTTTTCAAACTCAAAAAGCTCTTGCGTAATATAAGATCATTACAAACCTGTAAGTATTATTTCCATATCTTAAGATATAGTTTGTTCTTGGCATGATGAAAAGGGATAAAGTTACCACATGGTTCATCATGGGCCATGGGATAATTTGCAATAAATTAAAGAGGTGTTTATGGTATATTTCAAGTTCACAAGTTACAGATGTTAGAGTATATATATGGACATGTATATATGAAAGGATTTTCTTCATTATGTTATTCATGTGAAATATCTAATAATTTTGTTAATTGTTATAGTTTAGGCTTGAAGAAAGGACTTGTGAACATTCTATGAAGTAAACTTTATTGTGTGCTTAATAACTAAACAAAGTTTGTTTCTTCATGCCCCTCTTCTTCTTCTTTTGCATCCCATATTTTTTAAGATACCAAAAATACTCTTTTTATTCCATTGATGTTTTCTTGAGAGTGATTTGGAAAAACTCCACACTATATAATCCATAAAGTATTTCTTATTTCTAATATGTGTTTATTTTAAAAAAAATATATACTTCATATTTTCACATTATAGAATATGAAAAATATTTTTAGATCCAGAAATATCTTTTCAGGATGTGTAAATTAAAAAAAAATATAGTTCAAATTATAGAATTTGAAAAGTATTTTTTTAATCCAAAAATACATTATGGATTCTATAATTTAGAATGTAATTTTTTTAAGAAAAAAAATGGATTGCAGAATCTCGAAGGTATTTTTGGATACGTCTTCTCAATTTTGCAATATGAATACGAAAATACCTTTCAGAGCATTGTGGGATTTGTAAATAGAAAAAAAAATCATATTAGATTATAAAATCGAGAAGGTATTTATCGATTTGGAAATACCTTTCCAATTCTACAATCCAAAATGTAATTTTTAAGTTTTTTTTTTATCAATAATAAAAAGTAAATAAATGGGAATCACTTCAGAAGTGATTCAACCCTTATACATAAAGAGTTAACGCCTTAACAACCTTCAACATTTTAAGTATAAAATGATCTTTTCGTCTGACGTATAAGGGCGCAGGAGAAGCTATGGAGGTAAAGGAAGAAACGGCCCTAAACAAACAGCTTAATGTATAGCTGGGCTTCATAACTTTTTTTTTTTATCGGCAAAGGGCTACACAACTATAAGGCCCTTTTATATGCATATTTGTTTTTTTTCACTCACACCTCCCTAATTTTTCTAAGTAATGTCATGGGTTTCAGTTGGTTGAAAGAGAATTGTTCTTATATGGTAAAGATCCATTACTAATACAATACACTTATTGTTAAATCGGTTTCAAAATGATCCTATGTTGAGGTTACCAATCCTACAAGTGTATTTTATGCTATTGTGTGAGTTGAATTGCATAAAAAATAGCATCACATAACGTTGTGGCTTTAGGGGTTGGGGAACAATAAATATATGTGTATATATATATATATATATATATATATATGAAATAAAAGTGATTTTTTTATTGATTTATTAGTAATAAAAAAATATTTATAGCTTTTTTTGTTGATATAAAGTACATCATTTTTTTTGTTGCATTATGAGCACTATTATTATGTTTTATTATCACGATAATGAAAACTGAAAGCGAATGCTACAGTCATGGTTGGAGATTTTCCTCTAATATTTTAAGAAAATCATGTTTTTAATTTTAGAATGTGTATAACAAAAAGTAATATATGAACAGACTTCAGAAGTTCAATCACAAAACGAGTAACAAATGAAATTGATGAAACTTAATTATAAAAAATACACATGTCTAGTTTTTTTTTTAAAAATTACAAAAGAAATTGGTTATGCAGAATTTAAATTCCTAAAAATAAACTAACAGGGAAAAAATCATCATTTTTATTAGGGACGAAAATGTGAAGAATGCGAATAGGTAAAAGAAGATATGTCCTTCATTTGACCATAAAAATGGTAACAATTCCATGTTAATAAATCAAATGTTTTAATTTTAGGGGAAAATCGTCATTTTTATGGTGTAATAAATAGAAATCGGTAAAATTTCCATGCTAATAAATCAATGTTGATTTACTATTGGGTTGTTGAAGAAATTGCCAACGCGAACATTTCAAACCCCAATTAGGTCCATTGTTTGTTTGTCATTGTTATTGGCACCCCTAATTTTTTTCTTTTTTTCTGCAAAAAAATACCCACCAGTGGATCAAGCAATGGTGGTGCTACTATATTATTTGCTAATGGGCTATTTCCTTCTCACCCCATAATTCCAATCTGCAACCCCTTGGACTGATGAAATGACCAATATCTCCTTAAAAACATGTATATTTTAAACCTTTCATTTTATCTTCTTCTCCACTTCTTCTTTTTTTCGTCACAAAGAGTGAGTCTGCATCGGACTGTTTCTTCCTGTACCTTCGCCACCTCCATACACAACGTGAAAATATCTTTTTAACCTTCTTGTGCCATTCCATATAGTAGTTTCTAGATTTTGTAATCCGGATACACATTTGAAAAAGACTTTCGAATTATATAATCCAGATGTTAAAAAAAACTTCCGGATTACATAATCCAGAAACTAATTATGCATCTAAAAAAATGCTTTTGGATTATGTAATCCAGAAACTAATTATGAATTTGAAAAAAACCTTTCAGATTATATAATCCAAAATATTAGAGAAAAATGTATTTTTGGAGAGGAGGTGCAGGAAGAAATAGTCTCTGCATCGTTGCTCCTTCATTGGTTGTTTTAAACCCATTACCACTACGTTTTAAATAATCGAGTATATAATAGGCGTTACGTTCTTACTATTATTTATTATATAGCTATTGGGACATTTAAGGGGCAAACAATGGTTCTATTAAAATTTAATATGAAAATAAGTCATATGTGGAGCATCATAAGCTTGTTGAAACTCCGAAAATGAAAATGATTAAGATACCAAAAATCCAAAAGCAACTAATATTCTCAATGAACCGTTTAAAACTATACACATTATATTTTATTATAACCAGGTTGTGAATCGAAATTTTGGAGTTTAAAACCACTACAAAACACATTTTTTCAAACCATTAGAAAAATTATCATTAGCCACATCATCTAAATTTATAGTGACATCAACTATGATTAAAAAATAAGTTATCTATAAATTACGAGACTAAAGAACAATTTTAAATTGGAGAGAAAAAATCACCCAAGTTTGAGAACTAAAAAAACATATTAAAAATTCTCTTTGTTTGACCGCTATTTTTTTTATTGGAATAGATTAATCATAACCACTAAATTAATCAAGTCAAAGAGTTAATCTAGTCTTTAAAAGTATATCTCACTGTGACTACTTGAAACTAATAATTTTTTTGGAATTTCATTTAAGTTTCTGTAATTATTATATATATATATATATATTTACTTTAGTTTATAATATTATACGTAACTCAGACATAAAGATAAATATACGTATCATTTCTAAAATATAAGAAACAATACATATTTATATATTATATAATTATAAATTATATAAATTATAATAAAAATTGAAATGCATAAATATTTAATAAAAAAAATAAATTTATGTCTGATTCTCCTTAATTTTATAATTACAATAAAATTTTATATAATAAATTTGAGTTTTTAAAAAATTAATTTATATATTTTTTAAAATTATTTTAAAATAATATTAAAATTATTAAAAATTTAATAAATATATTTTAAACTAAACACTTCAAATATATATTAGTATCGATATGTAATACACTATTTAATATCATGAGACAAAATTTTAGGAGTTAACTTAGTTTATTAATGAATTAATTTTTAGTAAACATATGTGTAGACCTACACATTAGCATTAGAAAAGAAAAGAAGAGCCCCACCATTTTTTTTGTACACAGAAGCAAGACACAACAAAGCCCCACCACTATCATATTTTGGTTCCCACTTTGTACAGTGGCGGAAGTTGGGCACCACACCTTTTCTGGGTTACTAAACACTCGTTTCCTATCTGTCAGAGAAAAAAAGCATTTGTTATAATCCATCTCTGACGTTGACTTCTTACCACCCAACCTTAACCCAATGTCAATGCCCTTTCGCTTCATCACTTCCAAGCCAAGACTAATGTAGCTTAACCCATTCTCAAACAAAACAAAACTCACCGTTTCTCTCTCTCCTTGTGTTGAAGAATTTGATGCGCTATTTTTTCCTTCTCCACTCTCTGAATTCCCTCACACCACTTTCCCTATTTATTCCCCTCTCCGATCTGTCTCCGATTCTCCGTCTCCTTGCAATGCGCCTCTGATATTCTCTCTCTTTCCAGAATTCCGCGGAATCGTTTCTTTGGATTTTCGGCTGCTTCTTCCTCTTCGGACTGTAACTCACAACAGATTGAAGTAATTCACTAATTCACCTAATTTTTTCTTTATCATTTCCGCGTTTTTTCTGTTTTCCTTACGAATTAGAATGAAATCAACGTTTTCGCCGAGTTAACTTGTTGTTGTTTTTGCGCTGTTTGTGAATTGTGGATTGGAGTTATGGCGATGGCTTCGAAACGAAGCGCGAAGTCCAAGGGATTACGATTGAGCGGTTCCAGAGCTGCGAATTCGCCGACGTCTTCAACGACGTCGTCTTCCAAGCAGTTTCTAGAAACTTCCGTGGATGGTCTGAGTTCGCCGGCGTCTTCTTCCGCTCTGAGCAAGACGCCGTATTCGTTTTCCGAAGGCGTGCCTTTGGACGTGAAGGAGAATGTGACCGTTACGGTGCGGTTTCGTCCTCTGAAGTAAGTGTTTGCGTTTCGGAGCTGTGCATCGTCGTTTTGAGTTTGTTTGGGTTTTAGTTTGATTGAGGTTTGTTTGTGGAATGGTAGTCCCAGGGAAATTCGTCAGGGAGAGGAGATAGCGTGGTACGCTGATGGAGAAACCGTGGTGCGGAACGAGTATAACCCGTCCCTAGCGTATGCTTACGGTAAATATAAGCAAATTTGATGTTTATGAATAGGGTTTTTGTAGTTTTCTTTTGTTTGATTGGTTTGGAATGTGAAATTAAAATGTATGTGTTAGTAGTTTGCGAGTTTGGTGCTTTTGAGGTTAAAAATATTGTACATCATTTCGCATTCAACTTCTCTTCGATTTATTTTTGAGAATAGAAGCTTGTGAAGGTGATCGCAGCAATGAATGGTGAGGTTATTGCTGACACGCCGATTGAATTGATGAAACCAAAGCCGGAAGTATTAGTATCTTTTTTGGGATAAGAAGAATAATCTTTTATTAGAAGAAAGAAAGGAATATTAATATTAAGAGAGAGAAGGATGAGAATCATCGTTAGGCAAATCTAATAGGAAAGCCAGACACTAAACAAAAGCAAAACAACTAATTATACAAAATAGCTCTCCCAATCCCTTTCGAAATCTATGATGGGAACTCCTGGGAAGCATCTGTGTATTGAACACCAAAGAAAGGCCAAGCAGATAAAGATATGTTACATTAGCATTCTAAGCGTTGTTTATTAACTACAGGTGCCGAAGTACTGTGAGCATGTACTACTTAGACCTCTGAAATTAATGACTAGGAAATGATACAAGTTTTCAGGACACATCACATGCCCAATTGTCAGCATATGCTCCCAAGCAAGCCTCCAAATTTAGCATGCTTTTAGGCAATGTCATTTGAGGATTTTCTTCCTTACATGGATCCTTATATAAGAAAATGAGTCCAAGTGAGGACTTAGCAGTGGGACACACCTAACCATAGTAGTCATAGAATTGAGAAACTGATTCCCTACTTTAATTCTAACTGACCCACTTTTGGTTCTGTTAATTTCAAGTAAAAATAGTTGACATAATTTGAAGGTTAATGATATAATAAACCTGTCATGATCCTCTGAGAAAAGATTCTAAATATCATGTTATTGTACAATTTTTGCAAATAAAATAATTTATTGCATGGATTTTTTTCTTGAGAAATTATCTTTCTCTCCCTCTCTTTATTTCATGTCAATGCTGTGTATTTAAGTTTTTCCTGTTACTTGTAGATCGTGTCTTTGGTCCCACAACTACAACTAGGCAGGTCTATGATGTTGCTGCTCAACATACTATTAGTGGTGCTATGGAGGGCATCAATGGTAATTGACAGATTGAATTATTACTTCTATTTGTTTGGCTAGATTAAAGTATAAAATATGGTTTTGCTATGATCAAATTATCCTTGTTATGCCAGATTAGTTTGCGAATGTAAGCTGTAAGATAACACTAAACAGTATTATGTCAACTAATTTAGAGTCTATAATTTGATTTGTTTAGTTTGATATTTACAAACAGCTATTTGTTTGATACTAATGCTCATTAAAAATCAAGTTTGATATTTTGACTTTGGAACTGTCAATGGTATTGACACTTGACGGACTGTTGACAAAAATTTACCAAGAATTGCCATCCATGAAAATTTGATCAATATATGTAGAAGCCATATATTTTCTGGCTTCAACTGTTCACTTACCTTATGATTGTTGATAAAATAAGATTGTAAACTGCTCAGATGCTTGCTTAGGGAGGTAGGCCAGATCATGATGTAACCTCTAGAGGTTTGAGATTCAAGATCTTAGCAACTGGTTTCACATAATGTTGTCGTTGCATACAATAACCAGTTGGCTTGGACCTTCACATGATCAATGCAGAAAGAAAGTGAGGTAACTTGATCATTTGGAGCATGGAGCATTTCCCTTATGGGTGATATGCATGCAATTTCCTTTATATGGCAACCTATTTATTAGTGGCACTTTCTTCTTTAAGTTGGTCATTTCAATTAAAAGTCATCATCCGTCGTGACTTATATCTCCAAGGAACTATAATTTTTCATATATGAGTAACTTACAATTGAACCATTCTTCGATTTTTATTGCAGGTACAATATTTGCATATGGTGTAACAAGTAGTGGGAAGACTCATACAATGCATGTAAGATCACACTTAAATTTTTTTTCTCCCCTCATCTTGTTGATCTTTTATTGGTAGAGATCACATCTATTTTGCATTGAGAAATCCTAATTGAGTCAGGTAAAACACTATATGGCTTGAGCACAACTGTTGCCAGTGGAGGATACCTGTGGTCTCTTCCAAAAATAAAGAGAAGGAAATGTATAATAAATTTACCTATATGCGTATATTTATATGGCCTTTCCATGGCAAGGTATTTGTGATCATCAAACCATACCTAGAAGCTATTAGGTTAATAAACATTAAGGATGTTATATCTAACATGTTCCTTCACTCAAGAGTTTTAAGGAAAGAAGTGTGGACAGATGCACATGCCCCTCTTTTTCACGCTGAAGAATATGGCCAACAAGTATCATAGACTAAGGGCTGTGATTGATCGAACATAAGGTCCTTCTAGGAGAGAAAATTAGAAATTAACTTCTCCATAAGCTAATTTTGAATATAAGAATACATAATTTAATTGATCTTATTAGCTATTGTGTTACATGGTGATAGTACTTACTTAGTAAGATAGGAATTGGGGATACTGTGTATAACATTATGAATCCATTTGATTTACACAAAAACAAGGGACAAGACAGCATTAAAGTACTTGATTAACCTTTGAATTTAAAGAGTTGTGAGACAAAACAAAAGAAGTGGGAGATGACAGAACAAAAACTTATTTTTTGTTATTCTGTAAAAAAGGGGCAATGCTCGAAGTACAAGATCCTCAAAAGACAAAATTACACATGTTCTCCCTCACTCTGACTCCACTATTATATATGATAATGGATCGACAAACATAAAACAGCTCTGTATTACTACTTAGAAGTCTTTTACTGGTAGACCATAGAACTATGGTCTTACTTTTCCACAACAAAAAAGGTGGATAAAAGTGTGGCAATAATACTGCAATTCATCAACTTTTACATTTGTATTATGTAAATATATATATATATATATTATAATTTGTTAAAATATATAATACTATATTACTTTATAATAAATAATTAAAATATATAATAATATACTATTTTATGATTAGATAGAACAATGTCCATTGTTCATCAAATGATGCACAAGCTAGAAATTTGTTCCAAAACTTAAATGCCTGTGCTGTACTGTAGTATGCATTAAATGCACCCAATATGCTTATTAAGCTCGTATTTCCAGGGTGATCAAAGATCTCCAGGAATTATACCTCTTGCTGTGAAGGACGCTTTTAGCATTATCCAAGAGGTATGTTGAATGCCAGTTTTCTGTTGCTTCTGTTTATTGTACTTCTTACCCTATACATTATAAAATCGGATGATCCTTTCACCAGACTCCAAACAGAGAGTTTCTTCTTCGAGTTTCATATCTGGAGATCTACAATGAGGTAGGCTGCTTCCTGTTCTCTAGCTTCTTGCTTGTCTTCATGTTGATATTGTCTTCCTCAAACTTAATTATTTTATTCTGAGCTGTGCATAAAATGAAATTTAATGAAATGTTACTGCTACCCCTAAAGCTTTGGCTTTATTTCAGGTGGTTAATGACTTATTAAATCCAACTGGACAGAACTTAAGAATCAGAGAGGATGCTCAGGTGCTGATTTTATTTTTTTCTTACCAAATTTTATCATATTCTGTCTTTATTCTTGATAACTAATTGAGATTAAGTTTGGATTAAGTTATTTTGATTTTCTTTGACTGTGTTGTTATTGGTCTCTACTCCAATTTTTTTATTATTGAGTATATTAACCATAGTTGAGTTAGGGTCAATTCATGTGAATCACTGACTTGAAATTATGACATTGACATCAATTTATTATGTAGATGGATGCTATAAAGCATCATGGGCATTATTAGGCAGGTAGATTAAGTGATTAACTGCATACTGAATATCGATGGTTTGTTACGTTGTCATATCAGTCCCTTTTTCTATAACTTCAGTGATTAGACACTGAAATTCTTTTCTTGATTGTTTGTTACTAAATAATTTCAATAAACTTACGTGATGGAGTTGGACTTGAAACTCTGGTAAGCATCTTTAATCATCATTACCTAGAGTATGGGGAGAAGGAGCAGATTTTTAACTTATTATTATATGTCATGTCTTAACATTTTCAGCTTTGTAGCTTTTATCTTTCCTTTTAGTGCTGTTATGAATGAGACTTTATGCTTACTTTATTAAACACATGGGTGGTGAAGGTGATACTTTAACACCCACATAGTAAAACACATTCACTTCACAACCCAATAAATTATTATTTAATTATATTTATTTTATTTTTTAATTTAAAATATTATTATAATTGGTTGTCAAATGTATGTTGTTTTCTTTTTGAGTGTCAAAGAAACATTTCCCTAAACACATTCATGAATCTCACTTGATATAATATATTTTGAATTTGTTATTATCTTTTATTGTTGTGTTTAGAATTTTTTTTTCTATGTTTTATTTTTTCAATTTGCCTTTTAATTTACCTTCTATGCTTCCATATTTGCCCGCAGTGTTTCTGTGATATCGTATGACAAATTTTTGTTTTTCTTCCATGGACTGCCATAAAGGTTGTATATTCATGGAAGATAAAGTTCTAGGGACTAAAATAATAATGAGACATAATTGTTGAGGCAGAAGTTCTCCATATCTTCTATCTATTTGGAAGAAATGAAGTACTAGAAAATAATATATGCTGCGTTTGAACAATTGGACATTGACTAGAGATGTAACTAAATTATAGTTTATAAGTTACATTACAAACTAATTTTGTGAAGTTGAGTTAGATTTAAAATTGATCTTCTAAGATGGTAGCAAACTATACCTTAGAGAAGTTGTCAGACTTATTGTGCCATCTGCTATCAAGTCATTATTTGACCACCTACAAGTATTTAGTTCCACACTCGAGATTTGCTGTCCTTGACGTGATGATGTGTGTTGGAGATCCCACATCGACTAAAGATATGATCACATTATAATATATAAGTGGGTAAAAGTTAGGATACACATAGAAGAGAAATTAGTTAGAATTAGAATAGTCACGAGTTAGTTATTTGAGGTGCTAGTAAGATATAAATAAAAAAGGAGAGGGGGAGGGGAGTGTGTGATTTTTGTAGATTGAGCTTTAGCTCTTTGTGAAGGGGAAGCCTTTGAAGGAGAGAGTGCTCTCCTATTTTTGGTTATTTTCATTCTATTCAATAAAAACATTTCTTTTCTTCTCTTTATAATTCTTGGTTCCTAACAAAACCTCATTTTACAAACCAATTTTATGAGGTTGAGTTAGACTTAAAGTTTACTTTCTAAGATCCTAACCTACTTTCTTCACTCATCATCCATATTAGGATGGAGTCTCATGTGAAGCATGCTCTTGGTGTTAATGTTATGGGTCGTACTACATCTAGAGGACATCTGACTCAGGTTAGAATGAAGTTTTTGGATGATTAGAACTACCATATCATCTCATGATTCATGAGTAAAGTGAAAGGACTTGTGAGAGAAGGAAACATTATTACCCTACTCGAATCTGAGAGGGAAGTAAAAATATTGCATTAGATGTTGTTCGAGTCTATCTTAGTAAGGTTTGTTAGGTTTACTGTGCCACTTTCTATTAGGTTGCTATTAGACCACCTGCGAATATCTAGTCTCATGTTTTAGATGTCCAATCCTAAGCGTGAGTGGTGTGTTGGAGATCTCATATGAATTTAAAATATTATCAAATTATAGTATATAAGTAGGTGCAGTTAGGCTTAAAATGCTTATTAATAGTCATGCAAAATACAAAAATGCTTATTAATAGTCATGCAAAATACAAAATAGGAGTATTTTGAGAGAGAACTTGTGACATTTACATGTTATGGTATTTCACAGAGAAAATAGTATGTCGATGTTGCACTTACATATGTGTGTGTATAGACATCTTGATTTACCTATGTCCTACATACTTCTGAATAATAAATTCGTCATGAACAATCTATACCAAATGTTTAAGCTGTTAGGTGAAGATGAATGAATACATTAATGATTTTAAATTAATATTTCTAATGCCACCTTTATGCAAGAGTCTATTGGGGTTAATGTATGGATAATGCATGGGTCCACCTTGTGTTGAAATCAAACCTTTTTATTAGAAGAACTGGGATGTCAAGGATTGAACTCTAGACCACTTGGTTACGGAGGATTCGATATCCCAAAATCTTAAGCTGTTAAGTGAAGATGCAAACTGATTTTATGTTTATATTTCTAACATTTCCCCTACATTAGATTCCATCTTAACCAATTTATATTAAGTAAAGGTGTCCAACAGGTGTACACTGCACCCTAGTACTTGAGACAAACTATGTGGGATTTTCCAACACTCACTCCTCCCCATCCCAAAAGCCCGTTGGACCAAGTGATACATGGTGGAGATTCCCTACAAATCACATAAACAGTGGAAATGGGAGCACCAATCAATCCTTCTTTATATTAATTGTAGTCCTAACTAAATAGAAACCAAAACATGAGATACGGAAATATGGTAAGATCCTAATAGATAATGAGGATAAGTTTTAAAAAATAATCTTAAGATATTTTAAGAAGTAACCAAGATATTATTGGATACTTCATATATTCTAAGAAAAGCACTCCCATTCTTTAAATTCTCACAAGAAAGATTCTGTTCTCTCTTTCTCTACATTTTCCCTTCTAAGTTTAACATGTTGATTATTATGTAGGGAACCTTCGTTGAGGGAATAAAGGAAGAGGTTGTACTCTCCCCTGCTCATGCACTGTCCCTTATAGCAGCCGGAGAAGGTAAATATGCCAGCTATTTTTGCTTCTTCTGAATTGTTCCAGTTTGTTGGTTTGCATACTATATAAAAGTCTTACTTCTTTTTCTGCTTGTTTCTTTAGTAGATAGTTTTTGGAGTTTATGTAATTTTTAAATTATCACTGTTAAGACCATAGGAGAGAACATATTTTCAATGCTTTGTCATGGAAAACTACATGGGTAAAGGCAAGAGGGACTTACACAGGCCGTACCAAATTTTAATGTGACAAGAAGTGTGGGGGGGGCATTGAAGTAAAGTCAGAGGCTGAGTGATGATTTATGGGAAGAGGGGGCAAATGAGAGGTAGGAAATCAATTGGGGTAGTTTTGGGTGTTTTTTGCAAATGGGCAAAGAAGTTTCTCTTCTACATCTTTATTCCTAGCTCTCTATCTTCTGCATTTTCGCTTTGCAACCGGAACACTTTTCTCTGCAATTTTCCGTATTAATATTCCATGGTAAATCCAGTTCCTATCACCTTGTTTGGAAGTTTTCTTTTGGGAAATTTATTATGCATTTAAAATACTTAGCATATTGATGGACAATTTTTAATATGATATTCTCACTAACACAAAGTAGCTGCATACGACATATATGAGGCATATGAGTGGTTGGTTTGTAAATCCTAAACAAACCTAATTAACCTGTCCTGTTAATGATATTGGGAATTGGATTGCGCTATAACACTACTTGGTGTGCCACTGCTGAGTTATGTTATTTAATTTGATAACAGAGCACAGACATGTTGGGTCCACAAACTTCAACCTACTCAGCAGCAGGAGCCACACAATATTTTCCCTGGTGGGTTTGCAAGACCTTAAAGGATCAATAATATTTTTTATTTAGTTGCTATCATAGTTCTTTTATTATGTCCTATCCTAGCTATATTATTGACATTTATACTTGTTCCATGTGTGTTCACATCTTGAGTCACACTTTCATGCAGTTATATTTAATAAGCATGTAATGCAGCTTTGTAATTAGGATTTTGTTCCTGCACACATCACTTGATTGAGTTACATTGGAGCAACTCTTGATGACCATCTTTAATCCAAATTCCGAAGTTTTTTTAGAATGCTCCTTATTCTTGACATTTTCTTTTCCTTCATATGATTAGAAGGACTTTTTTTTTGTGTGCCAAGAGTTGTTTTTATGAAGAGATAATTTTACTCTTTTAACTTTTGGCCATCTTGTGACAGACTGTAGAGAGTAGTCCATGTGGTGAAAATAGTGAAGGAGAAGCAGTAACATTGTCTCAACTGGTAATTATTGAATTGTGTTTCAGAAATTTTTTTCCAATTCCTTCTCATTGCAAATGTGTTATATTCCAATTTTTAACTTGGGCAATGATTTTATTATTCATGCTTTACAATTTGCTTTTATAACTTACTTTTTTCTTTTTAAAAATACTTTACTTATATATGCAGAACCTCATCGATCTGGCAGGTTCTGAGAGCTCAAGGGCTGAAACAACTGGCTTGAGAAGGAGAGAAGGATCTTACATTAATAAAAGTCTTCTAACTCTTGGAACTGTGAGATCTCAAACTCTGTTCGCTGATCGTATCAGATTCTCTCTGTTTTTTCTTTTGAGATATCCATGTCTTTTCACCAAATTTGCAGTGTTCTCTGTGTCTGTTAGATTTCTTTTTTGTTGTTGTCTAGTTATTCATTTGTCATTGTCAGTCATACTTAACTAGCCTAGAATGTACTGATATGGGCTAGAAGAGACCAGAATTATTTAAGTTAAACCAGCCTATCTTTTTAAATTTAATCCACCAAAACTTGAAAATTTAAAAGATAACATATCAAGAGTCAACTACCCCACAAGTTTAATCTCTTGGGTGAAAACACATGAATGGTTTTTTATTACATCCCTCTAACATGCCCCTTAAACGAGCTTGGTGGACTTGAAATATTGGTAATGCATAGGCTCACCTAACTTATGCTGAAATTCAAGTTTTCATTAGAAGAATGGGGAAGGCGAGTATTGAAGTCTAGATCACCTGGTCATTATATCTTGAACTAACTCTCTCAAGTTTAGGCTATTAGGTCATCATCATGTTTGTAGTTCTTGTGCTTGCTAAGGGAGTTCGCTTCTGAAAATAGTCATGAAGTTTTTCTTGAAGTTCATAGGTGTGTATGAAACCTAAAATGCATGGAAATCTTAGATGACAAAGATGATTGCAACCGTGAGAGCCTCATTTGATCCTGTTTTTCCAAACAAAATTCTCAAAATTCAAGATTCTATCGGATTGATTGCAAATATGGAGAGGAAATATGGAGCAACAACAATGTTACAAAGCCTATATGCCTTACTCACAGGTTCTACCTGTTCGTGCCAGCAAAGAAAGTTCTTCTCATGGTGCTCTTTTGAAATGGAGTGAAGTAGGTCACCAGAGAAGAGGAGGTGGAGGAGAAGAAGGATCCATCAAGGATCAATGGCTTGACAATGTATTAGGTTTAAGATTTTGAGAGAAAGTTCGGAGATAATTCTTAATTTCATTGAATGACAAAGTTATAAAGATCTGTTACAAGAATTGTATTTATACCAACCTAACTGAACTGAAACTAACTGACTTGACCAGCAAGCTAATGGTCTGTTTGGTTTAAGGGTAGGGGATGTAAATAAGGATGATGGAATTAATGGGTTTTCTGGGTAGGATAAGGATACAAAGGAGAGATGAATAAGTGAGTGGCCCCCAACCAGTACTTTTGCACTCTCTTACCAACTTATTTATGTTGCTCTTTCTATTTTTCTCACTTTTATTCTATTTCCATTCACGCCATTTCTTTACCTTTTTTGCTTGGGTTCTTGTGTATATAGCTTATCAGTTGATGTATCATACATCCTCCTTTCTTTCTTTTACCATTGATCCCATTACCTTCACACACTTCCTTTTTCTAGATTCTAGGATTTGGACTTCCTTTTTGCTTTGATATGTGTTAGAGATATGATTTGATTACATTAAATAGGGATGTGATAGGGAAACATCTTACCAACTATTTTGCATCATTAGATTTTGATTTTGTTCCATATTATTGTATCACTTCTTCATTATAAATAAGAATACTCATGTATGTATCCAAGACACGAAATTATTTGCATTCCTTCTTAGTTTCTCTCTTTTCAACATGGTACAGAGAGCAGTATCATCCTCCGTGACTTGTTTTGTCGCTCATCCTTTCAACAATATGTTTACTCAGTACATGTTTGTCATCCAATGATTACCTGCACTTATATACTGTTTACCTGAATGCGTGCAGTTCTTTATAGCTTTGTGAAGTGTGATTATTTTTGTTGCACAGGTTATTTCAAAATTGACTGAATGCAGAGCTAGTCATATACCTTATAGGGACTCCAAATTGACTAGACTACTTCAGTCTTCTCTCAGTGGTCATGGGCGTATATCTGTAAGGCTTTACTTTTGTATAGATATTCAGAAATGTGATTACATTCATTTGTTTACTAAAATAAATTTTACTATGATGATCTTTGTGGCCCAAAACTTGAAACATGGTTATTCTGACATTTTGCTGTCATTTAAAATACAGCTCATTTGCACAGTAACACCTTCATCAAGTAATGCTGAAGAGACACATAATACATTGAAGTTTGCCCACAGGGCAAAGCACATTGAAATACAAGCAGCTCAAAACACGGTATATTGAAGTTTTATTTCTATACAACCTGCACAGTACAAAATACAAATGCTGCTCCCTTTGTACAATGTATACTCTATTCAATCAGCCTACTACACATGCAACACTCCAATTGTAATTTGTAAACCTGTTGTAACTTCTCATGGTGGTCAATCTTTGATTTAAAGCCAACCTTAAAATGAAGTTATTCTTGAGAGTAGGAAAATAATTTTCATCAAGATTCTGTCAAGTAGAATATTAAAATTTACCTAGGGTATTCTCTAGTAGTGGATGCTTGAAAATTACCTATATTATTACCTACCATGCTGTGCGTACATGTCCAGAGAACCTTATCCCTTCTAGACCTATATAGCTGCATCCCAGAATGCTTAATTGAAATTGGTTGCAAGTAATTTGAACATGAATAATTTATGTGGGAAGGTATTTTAGAAGATTTTCTATGTTAGTAGTTCAAAGGAGTATCTAGTTGGAATGGGATGTTTTAAATTCAGTAAGTAAACCATTTCATGTAGTTTGGAAGCAACATTTTCTTGACTTTTCACTTTGTTGTCCTACATCTGACATTTCTTGAGGAATTATAGCCTGTAAAATTTTAAAAAGATTAGAAGTCTTTTATTTGATGTTTTTCTTTTAATGAAATCCTTCTATCTGGGAATCACATCCAACAATCTCGTAGCATCTCTGCTCCCTTAACTAATTTACATGTTAAATTGAACCTACAGATAATTGATGAAAAGTCACTTATCAAGAAATACCAGCATGAGATTCAGCACTTAAAGGAAGAATTGGAACAAATGAAGCGGGGTATTGTCTCAATTCAGCCAAAAGAAACTGGCGAAGTTGACTTTGTGCTCCTAAAACAAAAGGTAGACGTTGTTATATTACCAGGCTTTGTTTTCTTTTTGGTATCTTATTACAAAGTGGACTTTAAGCCTAACTCAATCCCATAAAACCGGCTTGCACCCACTTATATACAATGAAATGTCCTAATCTCTAGTCGATGTGAGATCTTCAACATATCCTTTTTTAGCTTAAAGATGGTTTTCAGAATGTGATTTTTCTATAAATATTTTCTAGATATTAATCATAAAGGCAATACAGGTCATTATTTTTCAATTGTTTCCACTCTAAATATTATTATGCGTGGAATTGGAAATGAATGTAATATTAATTATGGAAATTATTTTGAACTAAATTTCCTTTGTATTGAGTTCATAGTTATTCTACGAAATTCAACATTCTGAATTTAAATAGTCATCAATTCTTGTGTGATGTGTAAAGCTAGAAGATGGTCAAGTCAAGTTGCAATCAAGATTGGAAGAAGAAGAAGAAGCTAAAGCTGCTTTATTAGGAAGAATTCAACGCTTGACTAAGTTAATTTTGGTCTCCACTAAACCAGCACACTCAACTAGATTTTCTAATCGTCCTGGTCCTCGTAGAAGACATTCTTTTGGGGAAGAAGAGGTATTTCTCTTTTTAGATTAGCTATATCAATGTTTTCTTCTCTAATACCAAGAATTTAAGTTGTTGTTTTACATACTAACATAAGATGACGCTACTCTGCTTACTTCTTTTACTCATGTATATTTTTCTAATTGTCAATTGTGTTTACAGTTGGCATACCTTCCACACAAAAGAAGGGATTTAATCTCAGATGACGAGAACACTGATCTGCATGCTAATTTAGAGGGGAATGTGGATACAGCTGATGATTCTTATAAGGAAGAGAAAAAGACAAAGAAACATGGGTTACTAAATTGGTTGAAGATGCGGGTAAGTTGTCTTTTGATTCCTCTATTAAGTTAACTCTTTAATTATGCTATATAAAGACTAAATAAGGAAAATAATAAAGAAATATCTTAATCTGTTGTGAGTGTTCTCACTCTCACTCTCACTCTCGAGCTAAAGCTTACTAAGCTTTAAGCTTATGACTTAAGAAAAATTAGCACGCACTCTCAAAAGGAAAATAACAAACTCTAAAGTGGGCTTCATAAAACATGGATGAAAAGATAAGTCAATATTAGAGTCTGATGGAAGTGTATTGCTAGAAAGATATCGTAGCAGGGTGGTTGAATTGATATTTTTCCTCCTTATTTTTCTTGATGAGAAATGTATCTAAACATTGCCTAAATTAATATAATGTAATATTGTATGACTCAGAATACTAACCCAATAGTCCTATTTGTACTAATATTGGAGAACAAATAACTTCCTAAAGATAAGATCCCTATGAACTAGATAATGTTCCTAACATTAGCTCCCTAAAATAAGGAAGAGTTGTCTAAAAAATAACAGGATTTATCCTAATCTATTAAGTTCCGTTATATTCATCTAATATTTTGTAGTTATTCCATCACTTCTATCTCAGGCATATCAATCCAGTCTATGGTCTTTGGAAATTAAGAAACAAAATATTTGTTAAACCTTATGTATAAAATAATTAATATATCAGGTTCATGGAGTGATGGCCTTTTATGCATTTCCGGGTGAAATTTGGTTTAAATTATTCTAATTAAAATGTTGTGTTGAATTCATTCCTATGAGAATTTAAAATGTGTATTTCTGTTTGAATTTACAACCATCAACATAATGTTAAAATCCTTTTACCAAGGAGTCAAAGGTATATTTGGTATAACATGGATACAGAGGGACAACAATTTGTTCAAATTTAGGATGTGGTACGTCATTAATACATTAACTAAAAATTATAAAATATTTTAGGATGTGGTACGTATAATTATTTCTCATTCTAATTAAAATTTTGGAAGCACTTTTTTCTTGATCAGGAATTATTTTGAGGTTCATTTTGTAGGTAATACTTCACAATTGAGAATTTTAATCATCATTCCTGAAATTTGTGGACCGCATTTAATTATGCAAGAGTTTAAACCTTCTTTTAATCATGATTTATTTTGCTGTATTCTTATACGTTAATGTCCCGTTTCTTCAAGTTCCTGCATTTCACTATTTTTTTTCTTTTATTCAGAAACGAGATACTGGGTTAAGTGCCTTTTCAGGCACCAGTGATAAATCATGTGGAACAAAATCTGTTAGCACACCTTCTACTCCTCTTGCTGAAAGTGGCAATCATGCGGAGTCCAGACATTCCCATTCTCTACCTGCACAAAGCTCTCCATCGACGGATTTTGTATCAGCAACAAGAGAGGATAAAGAAATTCGTGAGGATAGTTTATTGGGACAAGAGACACCTCTGGTATGTTCTTGACTGCTTTTATTGTTTCATTCTGCAGCTTGAGAAAAATTGCCATTTCTTATGCCATTTGAATTTGATTCTTTTGGTGAAATAATTGATCAAAGATTTTGGTTATAATCTAAATAAGTTAATGCTAACACAAGCCTGGCATTTGAAAAATCTCTCATTCGCTTTGTTTTGCCAAAACCCAATTAAGCAATTTATAAGTCATTTCCATAGTCTTAAAAATCACCTTAACATATCTCAATTTTGGTAGCAATGCGCACACACATATAGAGGCAGAATCACATGTTTTAAATATCCAAATTTTTACTCAGTTAAAATTTGTGATAAAATTTTCTTGTATAACCAGGAAAGAGATTTTTGAAGTAAATTATTATTTTTTATTCCTGGGTTACGAGTATTCTCAAACATTGTTTATTTGGTTTGTAGCCAAATTCTAGTATTGTAATAACTTTTATCTATTGATATTTTTGCATATCTGAGCATGTGTTAGACTTAGCTAAAAGAGTAGTATAGTAGTCATGTGTTGAGTCCAGTTGGATGAATCTTTCTTAAAATACTTTATTTTTGGGAACCTATCTCTATCTTCATTACTGAAATATGGATATGGAAGTTCTTGCTAGAGATGTGATGAGTTTTTGTATGCTATGGCCACACACACACACACACATATATTTTTTTTATTCCTTGCTAGATTCCAGTTTTTTTTCTTCTTATTTCTAGATAAGCGTTAAATCAATTGATGAGATTGATCTCTTGAGGGAGCAACAAAAGATTCTCTCGGAAGAAGTATCTCTTCATTCAAGTACTCTGAAGAGATTGTCTCTGGAAGCTGCAAGAAATCCTCAAATGGATCAGATTCATGTAGGCTACTATTTCTAAATCAATGTTTGCCTTGATTAGTATGATAACTTTCACTATTACGCCAGTATATCTGGTAGTTGATCTTTTTGTGGTTAATTTATACTTAAGGTGGAGATGGAACGGTTAAAAGATGAAATTAAGGCTAAGAAGGAACAGATAAATTTTCTGCAAAAGCAAATTGCTGATTCTTTCATTGCCTCCAATAAGCTGGATGAATCAGGGGTATCGCTAGTATATTCATGTGATATCATTGTTGCTTTTCTTTCACTTGTTACTTCTCCAATTCAATGCTGGTTGTTTTGTGTTGCAGAATCTCGCCGAGCTACTCACACAATTAAATGAAAAATCCTTTGAACTGGAGGTGACCATTATATAAATTTTGCCATATTTTAGTCTTTAATTGAAATTCAAGTATTCAACACTCAATATGTCTTCTTGTGGAGCTTTTTGACGGTTAAAATTTAAATAAACTTTTGGTTTGTAAACAGAGTTAGTGTAGTTCAAATCAGAATAAATAGTAGATAGTAATTAAGTAATTTGTTATAATTTTTTAAAGCCTTGCTCTGATCATACAAGAAGGCGATGCTCTTATTATATTATTAGCATATACAGTGTAACTTCCACAATGAACATACAGCCTTTGCCGCAGATTGTTTCTGATTTGTCTCGTATCGCATAATTTTTCGCATATTCAGGTCAAAACAGCAGATAACCATATAATTCAAGAACAGCTTCATCAGAAGGTGAAAATGCCTAAATAATTTTGTATCAAATTTCTTGTAGTCTTCTTTTTGTGCTTTTAGCTAAGCAAAAAATTTGGCATTGTCAGATCCGTGAATGTGAAAGCCTTCAAGAAACAGTTTGCTCTCTGAAACAGCAGCTTGCAGATGCACTGGAGTTGAGTAACTTAAGGCCTATACTCGATCATTCTCAACATTTCTCTGTAACCAAAGATTACCATGATGAATCTTACCTTGAAAAGGAATCTGCCATGATGACCAATTCTGATGAAAAGATTCTTTTGCAACAGCAGGTATATTTTTTCTTCCTTGTGGGATCTACATTGAGTGGTAATCCCATTTGATTTCTTAGTTTCACATTCCACTATGGGAGTGATAATTAGGAATAGAATTTCACATTAATCCAAAACCATTTGTCATTCCATAAACATCTTAAAACTAGCATAAATGTGTTTTTTGAAGGGAAATATGGACCATTCAGTCATCACCTAATCTTGTTTAGGCTTTCTAAAACCTGCCACGCAAAATATGCGTCTTAGTTACTATATATCATTTTAGTTTTCTTTCTTCTTTCCGTTTTTGCTAATGAAATTCATCCCACAGTTTTACTCATCATTGAACCGCTATACTTACCAAACTACCTCCTTGTGTACGAGTCATCTGATACCAAACGAATTTTAACATCAAAGAGCAAACTAAACTCGTGACTTTGGATTTAAAATTTTCACTTCGAACTTCCTCACGGTCTAGGGAAGAAAATACAATCAGGCAGATAGGATGTGTCTAAAATCTGAAAATCGCCCGTACTTGCCATCTGTTCTAGTGCTGCAGTGCTTTATATTATCATCATCAAATGACATTTACATTTAGTATTTGCCTTATATTCAAACTATTATTTCCACTTATCTGTACAATTAATTAGGCAAACGAGATAGAAGAGCTGAAGCACAAGTTGGCGGAACTAACAGAATCAGAAGAACAGTTAGAACTTCGGAATCAGAAACTCGCAGAAGAGAGTTCATATGCCAAAGGCCTAGCTTCTGCTGCTGCCGTTGAGCTTAAGGCGTTGTCAGAAGAAGTTGCCAAACTAATGAACCAGAATGAGAGATTATTGAATGAGCAGGCTGTATTGAAGAACTCTCCTGCCCAACGTAGAAGTAGTGGAACTGGAACAGTCCGAAATGGAAGAAGAGAAAGTCATGTTAGAAGAAATGACCAGGGTGGATTAAACTCTGATATCAAGAGAGAACTTGCCTTGAGTAAAGAAAGGGAACTTTCATACGAATCTGCTCTTTTAGACAGAGATCACAAAGAAGTCGAGCTTCAAAGGACGATTGAAGAATCAAAGCAAAGGGAAGCGTACCTGGAAAATGAACTTGCCAACATGTGGGTTCTTGTTGCTAAGCTAAAAAAGTCACAGGGAGCTGAAACTGATGTTTGACATTTGATTGTGATCTTGTATTAGTGAGTTTGAGTTACTATCCATTACGACAATTGGATTTCACTGGAAAGAATATGAGCGAGAGAGAGAGAGAGAGAGGTGCGCAATGAGTGTGCTTCTTGGTATTGGTCCATGAAAAGGGTTTCCAACCCAGTTTGTGTATACGAATGATGATTGCTATCTTAATGATTTTCCCCCTTAAAACTCGTTGTTAAAACAAAGGCAATTTTTTTACTTTCACCTTCATTTCTTTTTGGCACATTGTAGCATGTGTTTTGATAAAGAATTTTAGAGGGTAATTTATTTCAATAAAAATGTTAAAATGTTTGATATGGCAAATTATATTTTTAAGTCGATGATGATCAAACTCTTTTTTATCAACACAGATGACCTAATTATGACACTTTTTTAGTCAACTTAGTTATGATTTTTTTATTGATGGTAATGAGATTATTTGTTTTGTTTATGCAAATTTGATATTTCAATCAACATTGATAGAGAATATTTTGGAAGTGTATGGTAATAACCAACGTTATGTGTTCACAAAACCCACTCAAAAATCATTTTGCCCTTTGTTTTAATGTGTTCAATTTTATCATTACTATACCCCTTTCCTTTGTCATTTGTCACCACTTATGACAAACGACATAGGTGAAAGACATATTGCAGTGTTATTTGACAAATTAAAGTTCTTAGCAAAATTTCCTCACTCAAACATTGTAAACCTTATTTGCAAAACTGGTATGCCCATATTTACTCTCCTAAACAATACATATTTAAATAGTTCCCAGAACAATGCTAAACTCTGAATCTCACAAATAGATACATCTATTATTTAGCTTGGACCAAATATAGATGCCCATAGGAAAGTAAATAACCAAAAACAAACACAAATTAAAGGCACGTGTAAGAAAGTAGAACACCGTAGTAATAGAAAGAAGAAGAAAAAAGACACACAATTCAGTCCCAAGCCAGAAATGAAAACGCACACGCAAATCGCCTTAGGGCAATTGCTTCCTGCACCATATCACTGCACCCGATTCCAGTAGAAAAGACGAAAATGTCTTTAAAAAAAATTTCCGAAAAATGCGTTCTGGATTTTTTTTTCCAGAACGAAATTTTATATTACAGATTTTTTTATTATCTGGAATAGGTTTTTCATTTTGTTTCTGGATTTTCATTTCCAAAACACAATAATCTCTTTTCCAGATTTTTTTTTCTAGAATGTATTATTTTTAATTCTAGATTTTTTGTCCGAAATAGAATTTTAATTTTTGTTTCCGGGATTTTTATTTCCAAAATTCAATAACCACTTCTGGATTTATTTTTCCAGAATATATTATTTTTAATTCCGGATTTTTATTTCCGGAATTAAGGACATTTTTGAAAATTAAAAAAAATTGTTGGGTGTAGGAAGCATTTGCCTCACCTTAGATCTTCAAATTCAAGTCCAACTTCGGTTTCTTGGATAAGCCCTCAAACCAGGTGGGCTAAGTGAAAGGGTGGTGACTTCAATTTCAATAGCCTCATTCTTCCTGCACCCATTAAATTTCATCTGCACCCAATAAATTTTGAAAAAAACTGTTTTACCCTTTTTTTAAAATGACTTCCGTAACATTTGTTTTCTAAAGTTTTTTTTCTAGAATGTATTTTCCGTAATTAAATATATTCCAGAAAATAATTTCTGAAAACATTTTCTAAAATATTTTCGAAATAAATTTTTTAAGACGTATATAATGTGTTTTTCGAAACATATATAAAATATTATGAAATGTGTTTTCTGAAATAATTTTTTCAGAATGTTTTAAAAATAACTTTTCAAAACGAAGATATATGAGACATTTGATCTACCTAAATAATGCAAATAGATACCCTGTCAATTTTCAGAAAAATGAGTTGTGACTTTAAAAGTGGTCACATCCTAACACCTAATTTGATTTTGTAGTTTTTAATAAATTGCAAATAATTAAAATGTGTTAATAATATTGGTATTTTTTAATAGTAAAAATTGCTTTACATTCTACGAAAACATTGCGCATTAGGCATTTTTTTTTTTTTATCTCTTTTGTTGTATAATATAGGTAATTTGGATATGTTACAGTTCAGGAATTCACATGTTACAAATAACTAAATTATTAGTTTCAGATTTTACACTGATAAATCTAATTCAAAATATATATTCACTATTAAAAAATTATTAAATAAAAATCAGTTTTAGAAACTAAAAATAATTAATTTTTATATTAACTAAATTAGATACTATTTTAAAGATTAAAAAAATTATTGATTTTTAAATTAGTTTCTATAATTGATAAATATTTTCTAAATTTATATTTAATTTGCTATCAAGATTTTAACAACCAATCATTTAAATTCTAAATCTTTTGGTAACTAATTAGATATCAATTTAGAAACAATTTATCAATAATAGAAATTAATTTAAAAAACTAATAATTTTTTAGTATCTAAAATAGTATCTAATTTATTCAATATAACAACTAATTATTTTTTATATAAAATTAATTTTTATCTGATGATTTTTTTATAATGATATTTAACATATATATAATTTGATATTTGTCAAATGTTACCGATGAATATGCCCGGTATATTTATTAAGTATATTAAATATTTCACCAAAAAGAAAGAAAAAGAAAATTGAATTACAAGTGAAATATAGTTGAATTTATTATTGATTCACCCATTTAAAGAATAAAAATAAGACCATTTTGTATGTAGATAAATTTATGTTATAATTTATTTAACATCTATTTCAGAAAAGGTTTTGCTCTTTACAATTTTATAAATATGTTACTTTGATTTCAATAAAATTTTAAAGGCACAATTGGATTTTCAGTTTTTAAAATTAAATAATTTTGATCAATTATTATAATAAAAATATTAATACTCATTTGGTGAAAAGATATAATAGGGTATCATATATGAACTACATCTTATTGTATTTTAGTATGATGTTTGTTGTGCAACATGATATCAGGTATTATATATTTTATGAAAGTTTTAAGGTGCAACTTAATCATGAGAGTGAAGAAAATCTTAATATAATTAGTTTCTAGATCGTTTTTACTTATTTTTTTACTTTTTCCATGTAGAATTAATTCATACTTAAAATCCTCAGAAATATATATATATATATATATATATATATAAATATATAT
>Ga0123342_1001336_pt1 | contig 41427 bp, 20 predicted proteins | sample Turbeawhitnodule_FD_89960 | JGI IMG/M metagenome (GOLD analysis project Ga0123342, IMG submission 89960) | Root nodule microbial communities of legume samples collected from Mexico - Turtle bean Mexico white nodule | ecosystem: Host-associated > Plants > Roots > Nodule | place: Mexico: Nepantla...
CAAGCAAGCTCCTAGGCAATGGTATGAGAGGCTAAGTGATTTCCTCACCTCACAAGGCTATGACAGAGGCACATCAGATAAGACCTTGTTCATTAAGAAGAAAGGAGATGACACAATTCTAGTGCAAGTATATGTGGATGACATCATTTTTGGATCAAACAATGGAGAATTGTGTGAAACTTTTTTGGAAATCATGAAGAGTGAGTTTGAAATGTCAATGATGGGTGAGTTGAACTATTTTCTAGGCTTGCAGGTCAAACAAATCAAGGTAGGCATATTCTTGAATCAAGTTAAGTATTGCAAGGATTTGCTGAGAAAATTTGAAATGGACAAGTGCAAACCAATCAGCACACCCTTCTCAACTAGTTGTCACTTGGATCATGATGAAGCTGGAATTCCTGTTGATGAAACTAAATACAGAGGAATCATAGGATCCCTACTGTATCTCACTGCCAGCAAGCCTGACATAATGTTTGCAGTATGCATGGGTGCTCGGTTTCAATCTACACCTAAATAATCACACTTCAATGCTGCCAAAAGGATTCTAAAATATTTGCAAGGTACTAAAGAAGTTGGCTTGTGGTATCCAGGTAACATTTCATTGAGTTTGACTCGATATTCTGATTCAGATTTTGCAGGTTGCAAAATTGATAGGAAGAGCATCAGTGGAACCTGTCACTTGCTTGGATCAAGCTTGATCTCATGGCAATGAAAAAAACAGGCATGTGTTGCTCTCTCCACTGCTGAAGTTGAGTACATTGCAGGGAGTTGTTGTGCTCAAACCATATGGCTAAGACAGCAATTAAATGACTTTGGTATCTTACTTAACCATATACCTTTGTTGTGTGATAACACAAGTGCCATCTACTTAATCAAAAATCCTGTCATGCATTCAAGAACCAAACACATTGAAATTAGGCATCACTTCCTAAGGGAACACATATCAAATGGAACATGTGAGATTAAGTTCATTGGTACATATTTACAACTTGCAGATTTGCTTACAAAACCATTGGCTAAAGATAGGTTTAATTTTCTGCTCAATGAATTGGAAATTATAAATGTTAATTGTGTCTCGCGGTGAAAAATTAAATCTGTTTATTCGCAGTTAAATGTGTTTATTTTTGGTACTGATATGCTTTGATGACTAGGAAAGAGAAAGTTTCATCTTTGACTGATTGACTGACTTAGTGGGTATTAACCACTGTACCTTTGACGGTTTTGGATGTAACTGATTTGATGCATTGGTTGCTCAATTAAGATGTGATATGTGTGCATCGTGACCCCAAATATTTGTTGCACATTTTCAAAGATTCTCTGCACATTTTCAAAGAATAAAATCCTTGTGCACATCTGCTCTTAACTGCTCTATCAACCTATTCATTTTTCAATATAAATCTGTGTGAAATTGTAACCCACGTTGGCTACCCATATTCGTTGCTCACCATTGAAATCACAAGAAAAATTCTTGTTCAACCATGGCTTCCTCTTCAAGACAGAAAAAGAAAAACCAGGACAGGCAAAGCACCTTTCAAGGAGTTCTAGAAAGCTGGTTTGCTGGAGATGAAGAGGGTATCAATGCCTACATTCACGAGATGAGCAGAAAACAGATTAACATACCCAAGGTGCTGGATTTCAACTGGCTGAAATCGGAAAAACTGACTGAAACAAGGTCTGCACTGAAGCACCAGACTCTGAAAAAGCTGCTGGTAATGTATACCCTAACTTGGTTAAGGTGTTTTACACAAATCTAACTCTGGATGGAAAGAACATTGTTTCCTATGTGAAAGGGATCAAAATGAAGGTCACAAGTGAAGTCTGGAATTCAGTGGTTGGAATCAAATATTATGGTCTAAAGGTTGGAAAAGGGAACAAGAGTGGGATTCAGGAGTTCAACAAAATTCAATATTACAGAAGTTGTATGAGGAACCCTGCCCAGAGCATAAGCATATTCCATGCAGGTAATCTGAACCTAACACCACGACTTGTTGCCTACACAATAGCATGGCAGCTCATCCCTAGAGGTACAAATCATGTTGTTTTACATGAAGAAGATTTAATCTTGTTATACTGCATCATGAATCTGATCAAGGTTAACTGGGTGGTATATCATCAATGAGCATATGCTGAAATCCAAAAGATTAACTGATTATCGCTTTCCTTATGCTATACTTGTTTCAAAATTGATTGACTACTTTGGCATTGACACTTCTAATGAGCGAAATGAAAACATCAAAGCTGTAAGTGAGATTGATAACTCAACTCTCACAAAAATGGGGTTTCATAAAGTGGAGGACAGCTGGGTGATTCTCAAAGGAAAGAATCCTCAAGAAGAACATGGAGCCTCAAACCTCAACAATGAAGATGGAGATGAGGTTGTTCCCATGGAAGATGACATGGTTCAAGCTGCAGAACACTCATGCTATCTTATCCATCACTCCTACGGGCAAGAGCCATCTGCTGATCATGCTGGAAGTCAAAGGATAAGTTCTCCATCTGTAGAAATCAGAGGAGATTCACCTGCTCCCCAATCAATGCATGAAGAAGCTGTTGCAACTCATCAAAATGCTATTGTTGCCTATCAAACCCCAGAGTACAGAGGTGAACCCTTATCCATGTTTGAGAGGCAAGTTCTGTATCGCCTTGATGCCATGACAGTAGAACAGAGAGCATATTTTGAGACAACTCAAGCAAGGTTTCAGCACCTTGATTATCAAATTGAAGGAGTTCAGTTGCAGCTTGCAAAGTTATATTACAAAGATTAGAAGTATCTTTCTTTCCATGCTTTCCTTTTATCAGTTTATATTTCTGTAATGTTGAACAATTTGTATTTGTTTTCTGGACTATTATGGTTGTGTTTCTGTTTTATCTTTCTTTATGCTTAATTTTTGTGTGATGAATCCAAAGGGGGAGAAAAATAGCTCACCTTGAAGCTAGGTGAAACAGGAAGTTACATTCTGCACCTTAAAACTGATTCACATGTTATGCATTGTTTCAACTTTCTGGTTTGATATTTGGTGCAGTACAGGTTCTTAAAGCAACAGAGCTATGGGGTTTTGTCTCCATCAAACAGGGGGAGATTGTTGAAGATGGTTGTTGCCCCTTCAAGACATGTGTTTCATGAAGTCATTTGTGTAAATTACATTTGCTTTAAGAATGTCTTAGGTGTCGTTTAGAGGATGTTTAGAGTAGGCTTTTTGCTAGGTAACTCGCCTCTTAACCCCAGACCATGTAATAAGAGCAAGCACAATTTTTCTGAAACTGTTTTTCACATGTTTTGCAAAAATACCGTTACTGCATAAAAAATAAATTTGTTGTTTTCTAAATGAATAGATTCTTTTCTTAAGTTGATGCTTTGATTAAAGTGTTTTTGAAAATCATGGTTTGTGCATCAAGTATTTTAACTAAGTTTTCATTCCATCAAAACGACTGTGTTTCACTTGTTAAGAAATTTTTGTTATCGTTTTGAAAATAAATATCTTCATCTGTAAATGAATGGATTCTTTTTTAGTCTAGTGCCATGTTTACCTTAAAAGGCTTTTTTCGTTTTATCTTTGCACCAGGGTGTTTGACTAAGTCTCCTTCACATAACAGATTCTCTAACTGCTTTTGAAAATAAATCTGTTCATTTTATTTTCAATCTGTTCTTTTTATAACAACTTTAACTATTTTTTGAAAATTTGTTATAAGATGGTTTTCTATAAAAGGAGAGCTTATTCCTGCGTTTAAGAGTGAAACATACAATTGAGAAAACAAGTTTTACAACAGAGAACTAAGGATTTACAGAGAATTAGCATGTGTTCTTGAAAGTTTTTACAAATCACAAAGTGTGCTTGTTCTTGGTTGGCTCTGAGGCTTGGTTAGAGGTGTTGCTACTGTGTGAGCAATCTATTCTACTGGTCTAAGGCAGATTTCTGCATTCTCTATCACGTGTATTCGTTTCATATTCATTTTCTTGTAAAAGTGTGGTTGCAAACTCTTCTTGATAGGGTTTCTTGAAGAGTTGTGTGTGTTGGAATAGTGTTTTTCAACAAAGTTTGGTCATGTTCTTGTAGGGTTCAAGAACAGTGGTGTTTGTAATTGTTTGAATTGTGTTTTAGTGAATTTCGCCTTGGATTAGGTGAACACTAGATGTAGCTCATTGGACTGAACCAGTATAATTGCTCTGTGTTCATTCTCTCTCAATCTCTGCACTCAATAACTGCTAAATATACTAAACTGTCACGAAATAAATTTGTTCAATTGTAATTGAATTTGTTCTTTCTGGGCACGATATACTGTTCTTGATTTTCTAAAGAATTTCTGCATAAATCCATATGTGGTGAAACATCAGTGAATTTCATGCTCTGTTAAGGTTAATACAATCTTTCAAGTGTTTTGAAAAACAAAACATTAGTTGTGTATTCAAAGGTTGTGATTAACTGCTGAAGCTCATTGTTTTAATTCTGCAAAAATCAATTTGAAATTTGCCTGCAGATCATCTAACTCAATCTTAAAATCAAAAATTATTCCACTGGGATAAATGCCTTAAAATACATAAACAGTATAAAAAAAAATTGTTCATTGCTAAATAAATCGATTTATTTTCTGTGTATTATGACAATATCTAATTCTGTGTGAAACTTTTAAAAGGTCAATTCACCCCCCTCTTGAACTTTGACACTATTGAACCCAACAACCCTTACTCCTAAATTATCTTGAATTTGGTCATGACAACCGTTTTTGGGCAACCATAATGAACCATGTCAGAACTGGACACCCACCCTACCACAAGTGGTTACCCAGGCATAGGCTTCTGCACATCTGATAGGATAGGCAGAACTAGTTACCCGTGACATTGTAAGTTGTCACTTCTGTTAGGTTTATGGCCACCCACTGGTGACAATATCAATTATCTCAAATCATTTAACAATTACTTCTGCATCACCCACACTACATTAAAAAGACATTAAAAAGGTCACCCTTACTTCTCAACTACTTTGAATTTGGTCATGACAACCATTTTTGGGCAACCAGAACGAACCATGCCAGAACTAGCAACCCACCCTACCATAATTGGTTACCCAAGAACAAATTTCTTCACACTGATAATTATTAGCCAAAGGAATGCAGTTTTAAGTTCACCAACCTTATGCCCACGTCTTTACATACTATGTATGGTGTGAATTGAATAACATGTACCAAAATTCCTGCTAGGCTACTAAGGGCATACCAAAATATGTACACATCAATAAGACAAGCCGAATCGGATATGTGTGTCACTATAATTGGTCACTTTTGTTAGGTTTATTGCCACCCATTGGTGACAATATCAACTGTCTCAAATCACGTAACAATTACTTGTGCATCGCCCCCATTACATCAAAAAGGTCACTCTTACATTGAATTTGGTCATGACAACCGTTTTTAGACAACCAGAACGAACCATGCTAGAATTGGACACCTACCCTACCACAATTGGTTACCCAGGCACAACTTTCTTCACATTAGTACTTCTTCACCAAAAGGAATGTAGTTTCAACTTCACCAACCTTATGCCCACGTCCTAACATACTGTGTATGGTGTGAATTGAAGAACATGTATAAAAACTCCTTCTAGCCTGCCAAAGGAAAACCAAAATAAGTACACATCCACTTGAACAAGCATAACTGCTTACCCGTGTCATTATAAGTGGTCACTTATATTTGGTTTATCACCACCCACTGTTGATAGGATCAGTTGTCTCAAATTACTTAACAATTACTTCTGCATCACCCCCACCAAGTCAAAAACGTCACCCTTACTCCTCTATTACTTTGATTTTGGTCATGACAACCATTTTTTGGGCAACCGGAACGAACCATGCCAGAACTGGACACCCACCCTACCACAAGTGGTTACCCAGGCACAGGTTTCTGCACATCTACTGGGATAGACAAAACTGGTTACCCATGTCACTGTAAGTTGTCACTTCTGTTAGGTTTATGGCCACCCACTGGTGATTGTATCAACTATCTCAAATCACTTACACTTACTTCTGCATCACCTCAACAACATAAAAAAAGGTCATCTTTACTCCTCAATCACTTTGAATTTGGTCATGACAACAATTTTTGGGTGATCAGAATGAACCATTCAAGAACTGGACACTCACACTACCACAAGTGGTTACCCAGTCACAGGTTTTTGCACATCTGCTGGCACAGGCAGAACTGGTTACCCGTGTCACTATAAGTTGTCACTTCTGTTTGGTTTATGGCGACCCACTGGTGAAAGTATCAACTGTCTCAAATCACTTAACAATTACTTTTGCATCACCCTCATAACATGTAAAAGTTCACCCTTAGACCTCAATCACTTTGAATTTGGTCATGACAACTGTTTTTGGGTAACTAAAATGAACCATTCTAGAACTGGACATCCACTCTACCATAAGTACTTACCCAGACACAAGTTTCTTCACATTTTCTGGCATAGGCACAGTTGGTTACCCGTGTCACTATAAGTGGTCACTTTTGTTAGGTTTATGGCTACCCACTCTTGACAGGATACCCTTGTCATTATGCTGCAACTTTAGTAGGGTTTCCCTCTCAACCACTTCTGACAGTAAGGACTGTCATAATCAGTTAACTACTTTTGCATTACCCTGAGTACTTAATTACTTTGTAAATGGTAAGGACTAAAATTTGTAATCACTCAATTTCACAACACCTGAACAACGCAAAAGTGGATACCGTTGTTGTACAATATGGTAACTTTGATGGACCTTTACACACAATTCAATGATAATTTGTGTTCAAATTAAAGGGTAATCGGTGTTCATTTTTTCATGACCTTTGATTTAGATTACAATTATAGTGTTTATATTTTCGTCACATGTGATTGAATTATTCAACTATTAGCATCATTCTTGTTTTTACTCAACATAATCAAACATTAAATCAAAACTCACATTTTGAATCAATAATTACATTTATATAAATGTAGCATTACATAAAATAGTCATTCTAGGTCATAAATATCTATAATTTTGCCAATAAAATGTCAACTCATGTCCAAAATCATTTAACAATTATAAGGTCAAAATTTGATTTACAAGTTGAAGCCTGTATCCTATCCTAATTACACAACATTGCAGGGCGTCACACTTTTTTGCCCCTCAAGTCCAAATCTGACAGCAAATGTTCACGATGGATGTCATCTTCGTGAAACACCCATTTGGAAATCAAATCCTCCAGCAAACTTTGAATTTGAACCTAAACAAACATCACCCATTAATATATACACAGATACCTTAAAAGACAAACAAAAACATATATAAATGTAATCAAAGTAAAACCAATTGAGGTGTATTATGGCATAGTATTGCTATCAAACTTAGGGGACTCCGTCCCATAACTCCATATATTTCACGACCATGACCCCACAATCAAACTGCAAAATGCGAACCACAACCACATTATTCAGTAATACATACATGAACAACTTAAACTTATCTAACCTTAATTACAAAGTACTACAAAATCGATAACTACTCACATATTTGGTTATAATGGAAGCTTTGGTTCAATAACCTTAAGAGGACCATCCATTCCAACCATATTAAACATATGTTGAACTCTTTGTGTTTGGCCAAATAAAATCAATTTCAAAAAAACACATACCAAACAAAACACAAATCAGTTCATATTTTATATTTCACAAACACTTTAAATTTACTTAGCAACATACCACAACTTTATCAATGCAACTAGTGCAAAAAAACGCATATAACATCGGTTCTAGGAGACATATAACATTGGTTCCTTCATCGATGTAGATCTCAGCGATGTTAAATGTCAATCACATATAACATCGTTTGTAGAAACCGATGTAAAATGTACCAAAATCTAAATAAAATATTAAAAAATATGTGCTTCAGAAGGCATATTCCGATTGTTGCTCCCAACCGGTGTTATATGTGCTACAAAGTCACGTACTAAGGCCACTTTTACACCGGTTAGGACGCGCAATTCACAAACACGTAATAGGCACTTATTCAATAAGCCATTTACTTGTCTATATAAACTCTTCAAGAATAGGAAAGTAAAAAACTATAAAAAATATTATCAAGATCATTGCATTTCTTTTCCTATCTATGCATTCTAGCCTTAATCAGAAAAAACATAAAATATTTTAAAAAAATATGCAAACTTGAGAAAAAATATTCCCAATTCAATACTAAAAGCATGAGATTTTAGTATACAATTTCCGAAAATGAGCAAAAGCAGAAATTGGAAATGAAATCAAAATGAAAAAGGAGCGGATTTAGAAGTGGAAAAGGACCTGATGTGTCTCTGCTTGATGAGAACCCTGGCATGGTGGATGGACTTGGCCATGCCGAACTTGAATACGAGAGTCTAGAGGCGGCACTCTAGGAAGTTCTCGACAGTGAGTGCAAGGACGTAATCGAGTTTGTTCTGAATCTCGTCGAGGAGATTGTAGCAAAACATGCGACGGAGGAGAGCCTCGCCCTCAAAGATTCGGCATGGGTTCTTCTTGTCGAGAGTGAGGAGGTTACAAGCGTTGTTGAGGATGCGAATAGGGAAGTACTAAACCCTCAACAACTCCTTCTTGCATCGAGGCCCGTACTCTCCCACTAGCTTCAACTCCACGTCTAGACGCTCCTTCTCGTAAGGACGACGAGGCTTCTTGAACGTTTTTCCATCTGCCATACAAAACAAAAGAGATCAATGGTGTTATTACGGTTGTTGGAAGCGGCATTGGCAACAAAGTTGGAAGGAGAAATGGAGGCAAAAAGAAGAAGGAAAACATAGAGTAATGCGAATGGAGACTAAAGGCATAAGCCAAGAAAATAGGGTAAAAACATGTAATACACCGATTATGACTAATAACTAGTGTAATATATCTTTTTATTCACTTAAAAAAATTGAATCTGAAATTACATATAACACTGATTGGATAGAGGTGTAATATGTTCCAAATATTTTTAAAAATATCACCGCGTTTTTGTTTACATCAGTTCTCATTTAACCGACCTAATATGTCATTCTAAAAAGCGTTATTTGCATAGTGTGTATTTGCATGATCAGCCATTGTGTCCAAGGGAATCCAAGACAAACAACTCCCTACTGTCACATTTGACCGCATAACACCACCAGTGGTCATCATGCACAGTTGGCACAAACACCTAAGTGTTAGCAAAACGAAAGAAATTATTCTAATGTTCCTAAACATGTATTTCATATGTATGTTAAAAAATAATCACTCACAATATTAGCATTTAATATATCTTCTAATTCAAGGATGTCATTCGGGTAAAAAACTTTGTAATCCTTTGCATCCCAAGCCCACAATTTAGATTTTGGCTTCTTTATTTCTTCAAAATACTAGTTTGTAAAGAAATGGAATCAGATAATTACAACAACATGTTGAATGAAACAACAAACATATTACACATACCGCAAAAAAAGGATTCAAGCAAACATGTTTCAGATTGTTGCTTCCACTTTGCTTTTTTTTCATCGTACATCATTGTACTACATGTAAACAACATAACCTACCAAACGATAATAACCAATCAATTGTATATCAAACATTATATGTAAAATTATAACTATGGATTTTACCATGTTGTCCACTTTCCCTCTAGGCTCAAGCGAATGGATGTCGCCTTCTGTCATGATCTGCTTATTGACCTCAACTATGACTCTACATAAAAACAAACATCATATTAACACTACATTATGATGGGGACTCTCCACCAAAATGTCGTGCTTCAACCACTATATCCAACGTCTCTTCTTCCTTTAACAAACCCCAATCCCATACAATCTAAAAAAATTCCAATAAATGAATTTAGGTAAATTAAAACTTTCACTTCAAAAGTTCAATAAATGAATCATCAATTACTCCATAAAAAACTTCATAATACCTCATTCGAAGCAAAAACAACATGTATTTTGCTTGATCGGTCATTGACATGTGCCCATTGAAGAACACGCAAAAAAAATGTTGAACTGGCATGACCAACACCTACGTGTTGAACTGCCCCCAACTGTTACAATGAAAAACAAAGTTCGTAAATCACTTTTTCAATTTCAAAAATACAACACTTGTCCATATTGAAAATATGCAAAAAGCACTTCAACTAACTTGTAACACAGCAACACCTACCAAATGTAGTTCGACTGAATTCTTTTGGAGGTTGAAAATTTCAGAAGCTCACTGTAGACTCCTAACAACTAACTCGTGCACGAATTCACCCAAATTATACATATTCAATTCATCTAAATTATCTAACAAACTCAAGGGAAAACTACTAAAACACCTAGATGTTCGGGGAAAATAAAAAATACCAAACCCAAACAATATATATAGTCTACAAAATACATCAACATGTTTTTTTTTCTTATTTTACTTTCCTTCAACTTGTTAACAATGTCAACTATTCTGATCTCCTCCTCAACAAATAATTTTTTAATCAAGTCACCCTCATAATCTTCTAACTTAACATTTTTACCAGTAATTCTCAATCCCAAACAAATACAAACATCAAAAGGACTAAATGATACTAGATGTTGCCTTATCCTAAAATATTAGTCCTCATTTGACCACCTACTAACCAATTCCCTTAAAATAGTACTTGAAATAATTAATGGTTTATCTAATCTAAGCATCCATTTAAATGTACTTTCAATTCTCTTATGTTATGTATATACTCTTGTCTCACCCTAATCTGTAATTGTAAACAATAAACTAATTACTTACCCAGATCCTACTCTAAAACACAGCAGCAACTTCAGCCTTCCATTAAACGCTAGGATTTGGATTCTTCAAAGCTTTTGATTACACTTGATTCAACACTAACAACCCTACCATAACCACTCAATGGACACTCACTGAAAGGGAACACAACCACGGAAACCACACATACTCACCAAGACAAGCCCAACACAAAGACCAAACTAGAACCACACCAACAGAAGAGAACAAAGTGCGACACAACAGAAAACGCAACACCACCACCAACTGGAACCACCACGGAAAACGCAGCACATCGACGACGACCTGAACCAAGAGAACAACGACAACGAAAAGGAGGTCACTGTGAGAACATAAATGACCGCACAGAAACGAAGAGGGAGGTCACTCAAAAGTCAAACGAGCGTGGGAATGAATCTTTTCGACCTAGCATTTTTTATTTCAAAAATTGCCACCTCCACTTGCCGCATCACCCACCTCACTCTCACTATGCCAGCTCATGCCACAGAGGGTGTCAACGTATCGAAACCCATAATTTTATATGAGGTGATGAGGAAAAGCATAAACAGAATCACACGTTAGTGTTTGTTTGTGTTTGTGGACCCACATTATTGAACAAAATGCTTTGATGACTCCAAATCCAAGTGGAAAGCTTGAAGACCTTGATGTTGTGTGTGTGTTGTCTAGTTGTTTGAAACTTGTTAATTCACTCCTTAAGATGATCCAAGTTCATTTGAATCTTTAACATTTTGAAAAGATGGGTTTTCTAAAAGGAAGTGAAATTTCAACAGGTTGAAATTTCGAATCAACAGGTTGTTTGACACTTAGTGGATTTTAAAATGATTTGGAAAAGCTTTGTCTTTGCCTTTACTGTCAAACAAATTTCAACAGGTTGAAATTTCGAATCAACAGGTTGTTTGACACTTAGTGGATTTTAGAATGATTTGGAAAAGTTTTTTCTTTGCCTTTGTTGTCAAACAAAAATCAATTGATTCTTTCGATAAAACAACCGATTGTTTTTCTAAAAACCTTAATAGAATTTTGTTAAGTAGTTTCAATATGTTTTTAATGATCTTAACTGCCTTAGCTCCTTAATTAAATGTTTTTTACCACTTAGTTGGTTTATATAAAGGTGGTTTTATGCTCCTAATCTGGAAGCAAGAAAGAGAGTTTATCAAAATAGTTTTTCCAAGATTTGAAAGAGCTTTGGATCATCTCAAATGTGTGGAATAGGATTGGATCTTGTATTCTGAACTTTGATCTTGTGATTTACCCAGGTTTATTCTATTCCCTTCTTCCTTGATAATTGTATTTTTGTACTGGTGTTGCCAAAAAGTGTTGTGTGTTCTTGAAGGGATCAAGATCAACATTTTTGGTGTGGGTTTTGCCAAGGAGTGGTGTGCTCTTGAGGGGTTGAAGATCATCACTCTTGGTGTGTGTAGCTTGTAATCTAGGGTTGATTACATAGTGTATTCGTAGTGGTTTCTGAGGACTAGATGTAGCTTAGGTGTTGAGTGAACCAGTATAAACTTTCTGTGTGAATCTCTCTATCCTTACACTCTTTAAACTGCCTTAACTTTGTTTTTATAAACTGCTTATAAAAACAACCGATTTTTTCGAAAAAACAACCGATTGTTTTTCTAGAATCATTCTAAAAACAAGTTTGTTGATTGGCTAATCTTATTCCTTCTTCTGTGATACTTCATTAATCTTCATTCTCTCCTGTATTTGCGAAAATATTTAAACAAACAATTCACTCCCCTCTTGTTTAAGGCCTACAATTCTAACACACATATGCAGTAAAGGTACTATTTCCAATTGTAAGGGTAAATCGGTAACACCCATTTCTAACATTGAAAATAGGTCATATTGGAGGAAATAAATAAAATAATGTGAATTAAAATAATAATATTTCATAATATATAAGTGAATGTAAACTTAATTTTAGAAGTTGGTATGTAAAGTTGAGTTAGACTTAAAGTTTATTTTTTAAGATTGTATCATAATCATTTAAAGTTTGTTCTAGCGAGAGTTTGTTTTAGCTAGAGCTTATTGAGTCTATTAAATCATTGTCAGACTAGTTATAAATATATAGTTTGACACACGAGTTGGAAGATCTCAGCGTGACGAGGTATATTGAAAATCTCACATCAATTAAAAATAAAAATATTTTTATAATATATAAATTAATGCAAATCTAATTTTATAAACCTATTTTATAAGGTTTAATAGCTTCTTAACAAGGATTGATCATAAAAGATAAAAAAAAACTATATAAAAAAAGAAATTAAATTAAATTTTTAATTACTTATAGTATAAAAATATGTGAAAAATAAAGATACAAGGTTTTGAAATTTTGGCCACTTAATTCATACGATAAAAGATAACAAAAAATAAAATAAAATATGTAATTTAATTGAGGACATTGATAAATTGAGAACTGACTCTTATGTAGATCATTCTCCAATTAATAATACTATTATTTTAATATTTTTTCATATTATTTACTTCCAAATTTATTCTTTAATAAATATATTTTTTTCTAAAACATAGACTCTCATGGTTGTAGAGTACAATTTTCCTTTTTAACATCCAGTGAGGTTTTTGCTTGGATTGAGTGATTAATGTTTCTTTCTTAAAGCAAACCCAACAAAGCTTAAATGGAAGTTAGGAAATTGGTAACCTTAATGAAACAATGTTCAACTGTGAAGCAGGCAAAGCAAATTCATGCCCACATATTCATCAACGGTTTTACTTTTCTTCAGCCCATTTTAATCCATCACATGCTTCTTCGGGATGTCACTAACTATAGAACTGTGGCACACTATGCCTACTCAATGCTTCACCATTTGCAGAATCCAGATTCCTTCTCGTGGGGTTGTGTGATTCGGTTCCTCTCTCAAAAGGGTCTGTTTACTGAAGCTGTTTCACTATATGTTGAAATGCACAGGAGAAGATTGTATCCAACTTCACATGCTATCTCCTCCGCACTCAAGTCATGTGCTAGGATTCAGAACATGTTGGGAGGTGTATCAATTCATGGGCAAGTTCATGTGTTTGGATTTGATACTTGTGTTTATGTACAAACGGCCCTTCTTGATTTGTACTCGAAAATGGGTGACATGGGGACTGCTCGACACGTGTTTGACGGAATGGCTGAGCGAAGTGTGGTTTCTTGGAATTCTTTGTTATCTGGCTATCTAAAAGCAGGTAACTTGGATGAAGCTCAAAAATTTTTTGATCAGATTCCCAAGAAAGATGTTATATCTTGGAACTCTATGGTATCTGGGTATGCCAAAGCAGGAAATATGGATCAGGCGTGTACTTTGTTTCAACTAATGCCAGAGAGAAACCTGGCCTCCTGGAATGCAATGATCACTGGTTTCATTGATTGTGGAAGCATAGTGTCAGCAAGAGAACTTTTTGATGCAATGCCCAGTCGAAACTGTGTATCTTGGATGGCAATGATTGCTGGATATTCAAAGGGTGGGGATGTTGATTCTGCTTGTAAGCTCTTTGACCAGATGAATCACAAAGATTTGCTCTCGTATAATGCTATGATAGCTTGTTATGCTCAGAATAGCAAACCCAAGGAAGCCCTTGAACTATTTAATGATATGCTTAAACACAATATCTATATACATCCTGATAAGATGACATTTGCTAGTGTTATATCAGCTTGTTCTCAATTGGGGGATCTGGAGCATTGGTGCTGGATTGAGTCACGTATGAATGACTTTGGAATTGTTTTGGATGATCATTTGGCTACTGCTTTAATTGATTTGTATGCAAAGTCTGGAAGCATTGGCATGGCGTACGAGCTATTCCATGGCCTGAGAAAGAGGGATTTGGTTGCATATTCTGCAATGATATACGGATGTGGAATAAATGGAAAGCCATCTGATGCGATCAAGTTATTTGAACAGATGCTTGCTGAATGTATTATTCCTAATCTAGTCACCTATAGTGGAATCCTAACTGCCTATAATCATGCTGGATTGGTTGAAAAAGGTTACCAGTGCTTTAACTCCATGAAGAACTATGGACTCGTGCCTTCAATTGATCATTATGGAGTCATGGTTGATCTCTTAGGGAGGGCAGGACATCTGGATGAAGCATACAAGCTTATAATAAATATGCCAATGCAACCCAATGCTGGCGTTTGGGGAGCTCTGCTTCTTGCTTGCAGATTACACAATAATGTGGATCTTGGGGAGATAGCTGTTCAGCATTGCATTAAACTGGAGAGTGATACAACTGGTTATTGTTCTCTTCTTTCTAGCATATATGCTACAGTTGGCAGATGGGATGATTCCAAGAAGATGAGAACGGGTGTGGAAGGAAAGGAAATCATTAGGATACCTGGATGTAGTTGGACAAGTAACTTAACTACTCCATGATTGGCAGTCTTTGAGGGATTGAATGGTAGTAATGAAGCAGTGACTGGAGGTGACGTGGTACGTGATTCTGCCAGTGACTCAATGTCATAATTGTCCATTATGATTGAGGAATTTGAAGCTCTTGTTCTACCACCTTTTCTTAACCTTTTGCTCCCATTCTATTGCAAATCTAGAATGCCTTCGGCCTAGACTTGTGAGTCAACATACAAGAAACTTGAATGACACACTGGTAAAACAATTGACATGCTTGCTTTTTTTTGTGCAACTGTCTTCAGTTATTGACTGTCGATTTTGTGATTTGACTTATACTTTATCCGGTCCTTTTTAATTATCAGCCTTTTTTTTGACAAAAAAATTGGTTCATTTTTATTTGTCATTTTTAAAAAATTTAGATAATAATATTTTTTTCAATTATACCCTTAATCTAATTAACATGGAGAGAGAGAAAAATTAGTTATGATTACAGAAAGAGAAAATGTAATGACACATAAATGTACATTCAAATAAGAAAACTGAAAGAGGTAAAATAGGTAACTCACTTAAAATTGTATTAAAAATAAAAGATTAAATGATTTCCTTGGTTTTGGTGAAAAAACCTTAAAACTATGAACAGATAGAATTTTTTTTATTTGTCAAGGGCTGAAACCGTAGGTGTTGTGAGACAGGATGCAACAGCTGTGGTCCATCAAGCTTGCTTATTTCTCAAATAACATTTTTAGAGGTTTTGGGGGTAGTCAAGAGGGCAAGGGCACAAGGGAACTTCATGGTATGAGATGCACATTGTTATTTGGCGCCTAGCTGCCCATGGTTGGTGATGAATTTTTAAATATAAGGGACAATTTTTGCTTTCACCTCTCCTGTGGGATAAAACAGTTTGTGGTGTTTAGCTGTTGGCTATTTTAGATCTTTATTATATATACAGAGACGTTGATGAACATATTTGTTTGTTATGGTTTTTAAATTTATAATCTCGGGTTTCTTCTTCAAGGATATTTTGATACTTTCTTAATCAGTTGTTTACAAGGTTTATTTTTACTCTTTTGAATTTTCACTTTTATTGATAAAATTTTATATGCAACTTTATAAGCTCTTCTCCTTTTGTTACCAACTACGAAAGGTCTTCTTTGAGTTTATGTTTTAAATTTTGAGTTCCCTCTCACTATTGCTGTGAAATTAATTTCTTGTTGTCCAAATTAAGCATTGTCAATTGGTTTTCTCCTCTAGCATAAGTTGTTCATTTGCTTGTGACTCACTTTTATCTGGTGATGCTAATTCTATTTCTGCATTTCCCTTTATATCTACTGTAGTATATTTCCTTATCTCAGAAGGCAGGAACAAACTTTTACATCCAATCAACCTTTTTGTGGTTAAAACTACTTGTAAAGTATCTTGGTATTTATGATAGTTGATTTTGGAATATAATATATTTTAAATTGTTTAAGAAAACCCTTTAGTTTCGATTTAATATGTTCTATTGTATTGTATCCCTTTATAGGTCATTTTGCCTATCATTGCAGATTATATAGGAAGGTTTATGGATTGTTGAACTTTAGATCTGGATTTCTTTGGCAGTCAAGACCCTTAATTTGATCCACACATTGATGCACTCTCATCATCATCAAAAACCTGAAGATGGATCAATCAGTCATTGAGTCCAGAGATTGACAAGTATCCGTTTCTGAGGGTATCATGTTCTGGCTTGCCATTTTCTTGGTTATACTTGCTTAAACAGTTGATATTCTCTTAATTATTGACATTCCCGGTGTGTTATACAGAAACAATCGGATCTTTTGCTGAATGCTGATGATTTGGATGCAATGTGGGTGTGCTTTAAGATAGAACTGTGCGATTGATGATGCTACTACTGCAGAAAAGGTTTGGCATTTTCACATAGTGTATTTATAAGTCCTGGTTAGTTATCAATTATCTTCTAAATCTTAACTAATATCATTTAATCTTTAAAATTCTCTTCAACTGATTTCAAGTACCACAAAGAGATATAGCCCTGGTTACTTATCTCTTATCTTCTAAAGCTTAACTAATATTATTTAATCCATAAAATTCTCCTCAACTGATTTACTTATCTCTTTTCAAGTACTATGAGTAGATATCCCTTTAGTCTTGGCTAAGGAAGTTTTATTGAATCTCTCTTTTTGTTAATCATTAATAGACCCTATAACCGATTTTAGATAAGTTACATCCCCTATTAATAAGAGATCATACCCATGACCGGTATACAGCCTCAAGCCGAGTAGATGAGGCGAAGAGGGTTAATAATTAATAGGTTCTATAATTGACTTTAGATAAGTTACATCCCCTATTAATAGGAGATCAGACTAACTACCAATACACAGCCCCCAGCCTCAATCCAAGTAGACGAGGCGAAGAGGGTTATCCAGTAAGAAATCAAGAAATAAATTATGATGTAAGTTGTGCCTAATTGGTCTATGGTCGTGTACGAAAACATTAGATTTTGACAGATACAAACATTAATAAGGTGTTAACTTCCTTATAGGCATGTAAAAATATTGAAATTTGTCCCGTAAAAATATCAAGTGCAGGGAAATATTAAATACCTTGACAGATAAGCCTTTAGCCCTCGTGTAGTTCATTTTGATGATTCATTTACTTGACGTGCATTGTTTCGTTGCTTCCATGGTCGAGTTTTAACCAATTTAATCAGTTGGTGGTCATCCTTAGTTTAATCTAAGGCTGTAATCTAGTCAAGCTAGAACCGTTCAGTTGATGGTCAACTTTAATTTACTTCTAAGGTTGGAATCTAGCCGAGTTAGACGTGTTTAGTCGATGGTCAACCTTAGTTTATTTCTAAGGCTGGAATCTAGTCGAGCTACACCTGTTTAGTCAATGTAGATTTTGCCCAATATGTTGGGTTGTAAATTTTCTGTTGTAGATTTTCTCTTAGTTGTAGTAGATTTCGCCCGGTCGTGCTGTTGTAGATGTTTTGTTGTATATTTTCTCTCGGTCGTAGTAGATTTCATCCAGTCATGCTATTGTAGATGTTTTCTCAATCATAGCAAATTTCACCCACTCATGCTGAGTTGTAGATTTTCTTAGTAGATTTCGCCCACTCATGCTGATTAGATTTTATGTGAGTAGTAGTAGATTTTGCTCAGTCGTGCTAGTCGTGTTGGGTTGTAGATTTTCTCTCTAAATGTACATATGCTGCAAGATCAATACCTTCTTGTTGTTCCAAAATAAAAGCGGATCTTTCAAGTGGAATTCTCTGAATTACAGAGGCCCTTTCTCTATATATCTTCTTCTCTTTCTGCTTCTGTTTTTTTTTACTGTTTGTAGTGGTAGCAGTGTCCCATACGTCGAGACCCTTTGAAGCGGATTCATCAGAGGACGATTTAGAAGGGGGTTTAGGGTTTACAGAATTTTCTAATCCTTCCCTTCAAACTTTATGAAGTTTGAGAAAAATGAGCAGGGAAGAATTGCTATTCTACCCTTTTACCTTTATGTGATCCGAACTGTTCGTCACCTGCCAATCTTTACTGTTTCAGTGTAATTGCTGTTTAATTCTTTTGAATACTTTGGCGTATATGCAGCTGTGTTATTGGTTCATTAAAACATGATGAATATATCTAATGTTTGTGACTGTTATTGTTTCTTCATTAAAACGTGATGAATATACTTAATGTTTGTGACAGCTACTGAGTACTAGTTATGGTTATGCAGGTTTCACTTACACAGGCAAGAATTGACATGAGTGAGCTTGATGTGGATTCTGATTTTTCTTCAGCCTAGTGGATGAATTCTTATTGCTGTTAGGCTTCTAATTGTTTTAAATTGAAAATAAGTTCACTATCTCATCTGTTCATTTTTTATTTTGCTGTACACATATATACATACGTATTCTGTTATAGGAATAGTCACTTTGATTCAATTTTATATGCACACTTTTCTTCAAATAGAATCCTTTCACTGGTCAACCACACTTATGGAGTGGTATCACATGATTCATCCTTGTTATGATTATATAGCCTTAATTTTATTGGTGTGCATGGTTCTTATGTCTAACCCTAATTTTATACAGTAAGCAAATTCCTCTTGGCCAAATTGAGTTTTTGAGAATTGTAACCCATGGAGTGGTTTATTTAGTATGCTCAATATGAAGCTAGAAAATAAATTGTATTTGAACAATTTATTACATTCTTATATAAAAACATTATGTTAAACTTCATTATTCTCATTATTTACTTTGCTCTTCAGGAAATGGAGGCCTGTATACGAGGTCTGATACCCAACATGGCATGGCACAGTTACGCGACATGACCGCCTTTGTTCAGTATTGTCATATTGCAGCACACAAATTCTTCTTCTTTTCTGATCCTCATAGACTAGAGTTGCATGGCTGATATCTTTTAGTTTTTAAGTTTAGATCTTGCTTCATAGTTGCATTACCTCTGTTTGGATTTATGTATTGTCACAAAGGATAATTTTTTTAATTTTAGAATATATTGACGTACGGCATAACTCATAGCAGCTTTCAGTATGTTCTCTAAATAAGAGAAAAAACAGACAGAAATTGAGTACGGAATCTATAAAATAGTCCTCTTCAATGTTTTCATGGTAGTTTGCAAATTGTTACAACTTTCAATCCTATCATTTTCCATATTCATCTTGTAATAGATTATCCAAATATGGGATGCTGTTTAGCAATTGTTGCTGAAGTGAACTGTTGACGTCAGAAAGCTATTAATCAATCATTGAACTCAATTACACGGAGAAAATCCCAATATTTAAACATATTGTTTCTGAGATTCATGAAGCATCTAATCAACATTTTTCTTGTCATATTTATCATTCAAGAGAGCACCTATTGTCATTCTCCATCCTAGTTTTTCCATTTTCAGAATCTTACGAGTGCTACAACCGATGACAAAATGAGACCTTGATGAAACACAATCTTCCCAAATATTTTCCACATAATGTCCAGTCTCCACACAGGGTTTTTATCAAATAAAAGCAATTTATGCTTAGAATCTAACCCAATTCAATTGTCACCAAAGTTGACCGCCATATTATCACCATAATACACGTTGAACATTGGCTGGTTTATTGTGGAATCTAATTGATAACTAATACTAGTGCTGCCATCCTGTCGGTTGGTTTTTGCTTATTCGTCAACATTGAATTTTACATTCACAATGGTAGCTTGAGTATTGCAAATTAGTTTCTTGAACACCACTATAAATTACTGTTCTTTCGAGCACCTAAAGGATATTTAGCATTAGATTCCATGATTTGATCAGTTTCTTTCACGAGTATTCAGTTAGATACTGTGTTGCAAATAATTTACTACTAATGAACCTTGTTCATGTAGTAATGTAGAAATGAAAAATTGTTCCGATTGGTGGTTTCGGTTCACAAGTTAAGTTGTGAGGGTCAGTGAATAAGTAGTTAGAGCACGAGAAAATGTTGATTTAGTCATATCTTAATTATGTCTCTTTTAAATGCTTGTGCTCGTTTATGCTCAAGCACTTTTGCCTGTTTGAATTTAAGCTGATGAAGATTATTTTTATCCTAGTATTATGAAAGTCTTTTTTCATATGGGAAAAGCTTGCATTAAGAAAGTAATTGTCTCCAGGAACTCATGGAGCTTCATCAGGTAGATTGTTTAAAAAGTTCTCTTAATACTTTTCGAATGTTGCCACTTCCAAGTCGGACACCCGTGCCAAGGACGCAGCTGCTCCTATCGCGCCACTGCTACCCACTCCTCTTGTATTTCGCTTTCTCATCATTCACTCTCGTCATCGTTCTCCATGCACCATTATGTTTAGGTTGTTGGAGGAGAAGAGGAAAATCATAAATGAAGGAGAAGCAAGTTTGTGGTTAAAAAAAGTTATGGTTTTTATCAAACCCAAATACATTCCATGATTCAAGGCACGATACATAAGCAATTTTGTGATTTTTTTAACGATTCGCACTTATATCGTGTGATACGCGAGTAAAAACAATTATTCCCACAATTCGTATTATAGGAGAGCAGAATCGTATCGTTTCCTATGAATTGTATCGTGTATCACACGATACTTACTACCATGGTGCATGGTAGTTAAATCATGAATTGTATCGTGAATCGGAGAACTTATATTTCGAATTGTGAATTGTTTCGTATCGTGAATTGTAAGATTCATAAACATTTAAAAAATATAATATAAAACATTTAAACGTGTAAAAATATAATTAATACTGACAACCACATTTAAAAATAGTGGTTGTACCATATTAGATTAATATTATAATGGTTGAATTGGACTAGATTATATGGCCCAACTCCTTTGTTAGATGAAAAAAACATATTTGGGTTGGTGGCCCAAGGAGAGACAACATTAGGGTTGTCTTATGCACAAGTGGCTCTTCATTTTCAATGGGCATGTTACTGTTGTTGCAATTGTCTCTTCCTTTTCGGATACTACCGCTTGAAAGTCACACTCTCGTGCCTCGAACGGTGTTTCTCCTATCGCGCCTCCCACTCGTCCTACATTTTGCTTCCTCATAATTCACACTCGTTGTCATTCTCCATGTGTCACTATGTTTGGGCTATAAGAGGGAAATCATAATTGAAGGAGAAGCAAGTTTGTGGTTAAAAAAAGTTAGGGTTTTTTATCAAACCCAAATACACTACACGATTCAAGGTACGATACATAAGTGATTCTACGGTTTTTTTTGAACGATTCGCACTTGTATCGTGCAATACGGTAGTAAAAACGATTATTCTCACGATTCGTATCGTGGGAAAGGAGAATCTTATCATTTTGTATGAATCGTATCATGTATCGCACGATACTTACTACCATGGTGCATGGTAGTTGAATCGTGAATCATATCATGAATGGTAAGATTCATAAACATAATATAATATAAAACATATACACATGTAAAAATATAATTAATACTGACAACCACATTTAAAAAGTGTGGTTGTACCATATTAGGTTAATATTATAATGGTTGAATTGGGCTAGATTATATGGCCCACCTCCTTTGTTAGATGGAAAAAAAAAAACATATTTGGGTTGGTACCCCAAGGAGAGACAACACTAGGGTTGTCTTCTGCACAAGTGGCTCTTAATATTCCATGGGCATGTTACTACTGTTGTAGTTGTCTCTTCCTTTTCGCATAATGTTGCTTTAAAGTCATACTCCCGTGCCTCGGACGCCGCTACTCCTATCGCGTCTCCCACTCCTCCTAAATCTCGCTTCCTCATCATTCACTGTCGTCGTCGTTCTCTATGCGTCACTATGATAGGGCCATTGGAGAAGAAGAGAGAAATCATAATTCAAGGAGAAGCAAGTTCGTGGTTAAAAAAAGTTATGGTTTTTACCAAACCCAAATACGTTCCACAATACATAAGTGATTCTGCGATTTTTTTGAACGATTCGCATTTGTCTCGTGCGATACGGGAGTAAAAATGATTATTCCCACGATACAAATCGTGGGAGGGGAGAATCCTATCGTGTATCGCACGATACTTACTACCATGGTTCATGGTAGTTGAATTGTGAATCGTATCGTGTATCGCACCATAGTTACTACACTGGTGCATGGTAGTTGAATCGTGAATCAGAGAGGTTATATTTCAAATCGTGAATCGTTTGTATCATGAATCGTAAGATTCATAAACATTTTAAAAAAATATAATATAACACATATAAACATGTAAATATATAATTAATACTGACAACCACATTTAAAAAGAGTGGTTGTACCATATTAGGTTAATATTATAATGGTTGAATTGGGCTAGATGATATGACCCAACTCCTTTGTTAGATGAAAAAAACATATTTGGGTTGGTGGCCCAGGGAGAGAAAACATTAGGGTTGTCTTTTGCATAAGTGGCTCTTCATTTTTCATAGGCATGTTATTACTGTTGTACTTTTCTCTTCCTTTTTGCATGCTACCGCTTGAAAGTTGGACTCTCATGCCTCGAACGGCGCTGCTCCTATTGCGCCTCCCACTCATCCTTCATTTCGCTTCCTCATCATTCACTCTCTTCGTCGTTCTCCATGCGTCACTATGTTTTAGCCATTGGAGGACAAGAAGAAAATCATAATTAAAGGAGAAGAAAGTTTGTGGTTAAAAATAGTTAGGGTTTTTACCAAACCCAAATACATTGCATGATACATAAGCGATGCTGCGATTTTTTTGAACGATTCACACTTGTATTGTGCAATACGGGAGTAAAATCGATTATTCCCACGATTCGTATCGTGGGAGAGTAGAATCGGATCGTGTATCGCACGATACTTACTATTATGGTTCATGGTAATTGAATCGTGAATCATATCATGTATCACACGATACTTACTACCATGGTGCATGGTAGTTGAATCGTGAATGGTATCATGAATCAGAGAGCTTATATTTCAAATCGTGAATCGTTTGTATCATGAATCTATTCATAAACATTTAAAAAATATTATATAAAACATATACACATGTAAATATATAATTAATACTGAAAACCACATTTAAAAAGAGTGGTTATATCATATTAGGTTAATATTATAATGGTTGAATTCGGCTAGATGATATGGCCCAACTCCTTTGTTAGATGAAAAAAACATATTTGGGTTGGTGGCCTAGGGAGAGAAAACATTAGGGTTGTCTTCTGCACCAGTGGCTCTTCATTTTCCATGGACATGTTATTGTTGCGGCAGTTTTCTCTTCCTTAATGCATGTTATTGCTTGAATGTCGAACTCCCGTGCCTAGAACATCGCTGCTCATATCGCGCCTCCCACTCCTCCTGCATTTCGGTTCCTCATCATTCACTCTCGTCGTCGTTCTCCAAGAGTCACTATGTTTGGGCCATCGGACGAGAAGACGGAAATCATAATTGAAGGAGAAGCAAGTTCATGGTTAAAAAAGTTAAAGTTTTTACCCAACCCAAATGCACTTAACGATTCAAGGCACGATACATAAGCGATTCTGCTGTTTTTTTTAACGATTCACACTTGTATCGTGCAATACGGGTGCCAAAACGATTATTCCCACGATTCGTATCGTGGGAAAGCAAAATCGTATTGTTTCATATGAATCGTATCGTGTATCGCACGATACTTACTATCATGGTGCATGGTAATTGAATCGTGAATCGTATCGTGATTCGGAGAGCATATATTTCGAATCGTGAATCATTTTGTATCGTAAATCGTAAGATTCATAAACATTTAAAAAATATAATATAAACATGTAAATATATAATTAATACTGACAACCACATTTAAAAAGAGTGGTTGTACTATATTAGGTTAATATTATAATGGTTGAATTGGGTTAGATGATATGGCCAAACACCTTTGTTAGATGAAAAAAAACATATTTGGGTTGGTGGCCTAGGGAGAGACAACATTAGTGTTGTCTTTTGCACAAGTGGCTCTTCATTTTCCATGGGCATGTTACTGCTGCAGCAGTTTTCTCTTCCTTTTTGCATGCTACTGGTTGAAATTAAGACTCCCGTGCCTAGAACGTCAATGTTCCTATCGCGCCTCCCACTCCTCCTTCACTCTCATTGTCGTTCTCCGTGCGTCACTATGTTTGGGCCATTGGACGAGAAGAGGGAAATCATAATTGAAGGAGAAGCAAGTTCATGGTTAAAAAAAGTTAGGGTTTTTACCAAACCCAAATACACTGAACGATTCAAGTCACGATACATAAGCGATTTTGCGGTTTTTTTGAACGATTCGCACTTGTATCGTGCAATACGGGTCCCAAAACAATTATTCCCACGATTCGTATCGTGGGAGAGTAGAATCATATTGTGTATCGTATGATACTTACTACTGTTATTGTCGGTTGAATTGCTCATCAGTTGACTTTGATGACAAGCTCTAGCTCCGCATATTTCTTCACAAGTTTGTTCTATCTCTTGTTGCTCTGGAACGCAGCTCCGTTGAAATAGAGGGGGGCCTACCTGTTGATTGCACTCCGACGATCAAGTTAGTGCAGGGCTTTTAAGAATTTAAGAAGTAGTAAGTTTCAGTCGTCCAAATACAATGCACGATTCAAGTCACAATACATAAGTGATTCCGCGATTTTTTTGAACGATTCGCACTTGTATCGTGCGATACGGGAGTAAAAACAATTATTCCCACGATTCGCATCATGGGAGAGCATAATCATATTGTGTATCTCATGATACTTACTAATATGGTGCATGGTAGTTGAATTGTGAATCATATCATGTATCGCACGATACCTACTACCATGGTGTATGGTAATTGAATCGTGAATCGAAGAGCTTATATTTCGAATCGTGAATCAAAGATTCATAAACATTTAAAAAATATAATATAAAACATATAAACATGTAAAAATCTAATTAATACTGACAACCTTATTTAAAAAGAGTTGTTGTACCATATTAGGTTAATATTATAATGGTTGAATTGGGCTAGATTATATGACCCAACTCCTTTGTTAGATGAAAAAAAAAATATTTGGGTTGGTGGCCCAGGGAGAGACATCATTAGGGTTGTCTTCTGCACAAGTGGCTCTTCATTTTCCATGGGAATATTACTGTTACTGCAGTTGTCTCTTCCTTTTCGCATGTTGTCGTTTGAAAGTCGGACTTCCTTGCCTCAGATATTGTTGCTCCTATCGTGCCTCCCACTCCTCCTGCATTTCGCTTCCTCATCATTCACTCTCGTTGTCGTTCTTCACGTGTCACTATGTTTGGGTCATTGGAGAAGAACAGGGAAATCATAATTGAAGGAGAAGCAAGTTCGTGACTAAAAAAAGTTAGTGTTTTTACCAAACCTAAATACACTGCACGATTCAAGGCACGATACATAAGCGATTCTGCAATTTTTTTGAACGATTTTCACTTATATCTTGCGATACGAGAGTAAAAACGATTATTCCCACTATTTGTATTGTGTGAGAGCAGAATCGTATCGTTTCGCATTAATCGTATCGTGTATCGAACGATACTTACTACCATGGCATGGTGCATGAAGAATTTGTCGATTTTCAATCCATGGGTGGTGTTAAGCAAGCAGGAGTTGCAAAATATGTAGATGGGACTCTTATTGATATTTTTATTGAGTGGGTAAAAATTACTACGACATTGCCCTTCTCATATATGGGGTAAATTTTGGAACATATGTACCCTAATGTTATTATTGTAATCTTGTTTAATATATGTTTAAGTCAGTATTAGGCCGAGTAACTCCTAGTCTGCATGAAAGGAACAAGGAACAGAATGTACTTCGTAAGAACCTATATAATGTTGTTAAAACTAGGAAACAAAAGAACTTTGAGCAGTTATTTCTTCCAATGTAAAAATTGGCTAGGTAATATTTTGTACTAGATGTTTGCTTTAACATCATATTGATTTTCACTTTCACTTCAATTTCTTCAAATTTATCTTGTTGAAGTATGTTACTCTTAACATAAGATTTTACTAAGTCATGGCTAAAGATTTGCATTCTCTGCTTAAAGATAAAGTGGAAACAGCTTAATATTGACAACCGCACTATCCAATTGTTAAGCACAACTTTTAGAAAATGTCATAACTTCATTTGTTAATTGTACTCATTTGGGCATGTTTTTAGAAGCTATTGTAAAGAGAAAGAATATATTTGATAATGTGTGTTATACAAAGGATAGAAAGGGAATATATATAGGATTACAGAGCATGTATACGTAAATGTATACTTAAATGTCTAATATCTCCCCTTTAAAATTATGGTTTATTAGTAACCATAACTTTACGACGAAAACTAGTGAAAGAATGACCAAACACTGGTTTTGTTAAAACATCGGCTACTTGAAATCTAGATGGAAGATGAATTAACTTAACATGTTGTTTTGTAACGTAATCTCTAACGAAGTGGAGATCTAATTCAAAATGTTTTGTACGAGAATGGATTATGGGATTTGCACTGAGTAAAACAGCTCCCAGGTTATCAGAAAAGATTTGTGATTGACCAGTGGAGATGTGAAGTTCATGAAGAAGAGAAAGTTCATGAAGAAGAGATTAAAATCAAATAACCTCAGTTAGAGCAACAACTATGCTTCGGTACTCTACTTTTGTGCTACTCCTCGAAACTACCTTTTGTTATGTGAAGACCAAGCTATAATGTTTGATCTAAGGTAAACACAATAGTCGGTGGTAGATTTTCTATCGTCAACGTCACTACCCCAGCCTGCATCACTGAAAGCAAGATTATCCATAGATGTGCTACATTTGATAAGCAAACCATGTGTTGTTGTTCCAACAAGGTACCATAAGATATGTTTAACTGCTTTTCAATGATGTTCTTGTGGATTTTGCATGAATTGGCAAGCTTTGTTAACGGCATATGAGAGCTTGGGACGTGTAATGAGAATGTATTGGAGAGCACCGACTACAAAGCGATATAAGGTGGAGTCTTGAACAGCAGGTGAAGCATCTTTTGGAAGGCGAAGAGTGGATTGCATGGAAGTTGGAACAGGGTTAGCTTCTAGCATGTGTGTGCGTCGTAGAATATCATTGATGTATTTTGTTTAACACATAAGAATATTTCCACCATTGAGATGTTGGACTTCAATGCCAAGAAAGTAATGAAGATGTCCCAAGTCTTTTTAGTAAAGAATGAGCCCAACTTTTTAATCAGCGCTTGAATCTCGTAAGCTAAAGATCCTGTAATTACAATGTCATCTAAATAGATTAAAATGAAAATAGTATAAGAATTGTGAAACTTAACAAATAGAGAATTATCGCTCTTTGAGGAATGGAAACCAAACATTTCTAAAGTAAAAGTTAGCTTTTGAAACGACGACTGCAGTGCATGCTTCAAGCCATATATAGTCTTTTGAAGTTTGCAAACAAGGTGGGGAGATGAACACTCAAAACCTGGAGGTTGCTACATATATACATCTTCTTAAAGCTCGCTGTTCAGAAACGCATTGTTGACGTCGATCTGGTATATTGGCCATGCAGTAGAGACAGCGTGCTAGAGTACAATGCAAATAGTGGATGGCTTTATAAAAGAACTGTAGGTTTCGTTGTAGTCACGAACGATGAAGCCTTTCGCGACAAAACGTGCCTTGTGCCTTTGAAAAGAGTCGTCAACATTGTATTTTTTGAAGATCCATCTGCAGTCGGCAACTTTGGATCCGGAGGGAAGACAAGTGAGGACCCATATCTTGTTGTGGATAAGGAGATCATATTCTTCTATCATAGCTCTAAACCAATTGGGAGAGTGAAGTTCCTCTTTGATAGTAGCAGGTATAGAGGAATGCATAACAGTGTTAATAGTAAAACTTTTTGGTTTGAACACACCCACTTTGGATCGTGTTATCATATGATGATTTTTTTTGTATTATCAATTATGCAAACATTAATAGAATTATCAGAAGGAATAGATGAGAAGATCTCAGAAGAATTATTATCGAGATTATGAGTTGGGGAAGAAGGAGAGACAATTAAATTATTACTATGATCGGAGCATGAAAGTTTAGATAAAATTAAAGGCATTTGTGCAGGATTTGCAGGAATGATGTCATGAGAATCATGCTTAATAAAATTGTATTGTAGAATATTATCAAGGAAAAAATCTTCTTGAAAAAGAACGTGAGGAGATATATAAACCTTACCAGAAGAAGAAAGACATATATAACCTCGATTATGTATGTTGTATCCAAGAAAAATGCAACATGAAAAAAGAAAATCAAGTTTGTTTTTATGATATGGACGTAAAAGAGGGTAGCATGCACATCCAAAAGTTTTTAAAGTTGTGTAATCAGGAGCATGTGTAAATAAAAGTTCATGGGGAGATTTGTTACCAATAACAAGGGAAGGATGTTGATAACGTGAACAACACTCATGAAGGCTTCTGCCCTTAATTTAATAGGTAAAGAAGTTGAAGAAAGAAGGGTAAGCCCCATGTCTGTGATATGCCTGTGTTTTCTTTCTATGGATCAATTCTGGTCGTGAGTATTGGGACAGATGAGACGATGATCAATTCCAAAATCATTAGTAAATTGTTTGAAACATAAGAACTCTTTTGCATTTTCGGTTTGTATTGTTTTTAATTTATATCCAATTTGATTTTCAACAAAAGTTTTGAACCGTTAATAAGCAGTGGAAGCTTGAGATTTATTGTGAATAACAAATAGTCATGTATATCTACTATAAGCATCCAGAAAAGATATATAATATCGTGAACCATTTGAAGCACGTACAAAGGAAGCTCCTCAAATATCAATGAAAATCAACTGGGGTACGGTATATTGTGTAGCAGAAGCGTGAAAAGGGAGTTGGTGAGACTTACCTATCACACATGCAGGGCAAAAATATTTCTTAGAATTGTATGGTATTTTACAAGATTTTAAAACTCTTTGAACAACAGGAAAATTGTTGTGCCCAATTCTATTATGTCATAGCTATAAAGGATGAACATTGGGTTTATAGCAAGCATAGTTAGCACTGTAAGATAAAGAATCATTGGATGAAGGGAAGACATATAAACCATCTTTAACTACTCCTTGAAGTAAGATCTTGTGGGTGTCCTGATGTTTAACAAAGCATGAGTGAGAGAAAAATTCAAAAATGCTAATCAAGTTCTTTGTAATATTTGGAACATGCAGCAAATTACGCAAAATGAAATTTGTGTTTCTATGTGGTGCAGTGTAAAAAGCATAACCTGTATGCATGATGTTCATACCTTGACCATTTTCAACTTTAAAGATTCTGATTCATGGTAAAGGTGTTTGGTATTGAAAATAGATGAGTCTTTAGTGACATGATGAGTGGATCCACTATCGGGGTACCAAAGAGAATCTTCAATGGTTAAAGGAGCACCCAGAATAGATGGTGTGGAGTCTTCATCAACTGAGAAAGAATATTGAGACACATTAACCATAAAAGAATGATTGTTAGGTGAATCATACCTATGCCAACATGTATCAGCAGTGTCACCTGGTTTATGGCATATTTGACAAAACTGTTTGATGGGATTCCAAGGTGCAGGTGAACGGTAGAAAGGACAAGTGGTGTGTCTTGGGCCAGAAAACGAATTTGCAGTGTTGGGATGCGGAGGAAGTCTGTTGCGGAAGCCTTTGTTGTGAAAATTTAATTTGTTCTTGTTTGGGCAAGTAGAGAACCATGGTGTAGTAACATTATTTTCTTGAATAATGGAACTTTGCAACACTTTATTTTTTTCAAACCTCTCTTCTTGAGCAAGCAATAAAGACTCAAGCTCGTCAACATTGTATGGATCAGAATGTGAGAGAATGGAGGTGATGAAACCATCATAGTCCTTTGATAGGTCATCCAAGATCGCATCGATGTGTTCAGCAGTAGAAATGGAAGTGCCTATGGCAGAGAGAGAATCGACAGTCTTCTTGATGTCAAGAAGATAGTTAGCAACGGATCTTTCATTCTTTGGTGTGCATAGGAGAAGACGAAGCTTATTAAGAGTTGCCCTTGTGTGATGCATAATACGTGAATAAACTATTCCAAGTGGGAGTAGAGGATTCAAGACCTACCATTTTGATCAAGATGGAAAAGGACATTGATGCAAGCAACCACAGTACTAATAACTGGTCTTGCTTATGATAATGCAGATATACAGTATTGATGGTGGGTTCTTGATTTGCAGTTTGGAGAAACTGTAACGACACACTATCTCCAACCAAGAATTGTATCTGGTCGAGCCCTCAGAGAGTGGCAAAGATTTGTTGCTTCCAAACCAAAAAAAACTCATCAGTTAACTTGAGTGTGATTGGGGTTGAGAAATGATGCAAAGGTGGTGCAACCATTGGAAAGGTCGATTGAGAAAGATCAAAGGAAGAAGAAGCGGAAGAGTTCATGAGAGAAAAATAGTTCTAGATACCATGTTAGCTATTGTAAAGAAAAATAATATATTTGATAATATGTGTTATACAAAGGATAGAAAGGGTATATATATAAGATTACAGAGCATAGCATGTATGTATACGTAACTGAATACTTAATTGTCTAATACATGTCAATCTATTTTACTTTACTCGCTTTTAACAACGTGAAGAGGATAATTGTCATATTTCTGTCAAAATGTTACATGATATAAATTTTTCAAACAATTCATGTATTAGAACTTCAGTTTAATTATCTTCTCCTTAATTAGTAATTTAATCTCTACATGTAACGATGATCTAACAGAAATGTGGATAAAAACCGGATTAAATAGTTTAGGAATTCAGATTACAAACTTTTATAACAATAAAACTTATTAAAATATCTCAAGATTAATTTATAGAACCTGTTTACAACTCAATAAAGATTAAATTAATAAAACAAACAAACAAACAAGCCTATTCATGCTTCAACTGAATGCGCAATTGAAGGAAAAGAAAACTTAACCAATTAATTTTCATTTATTGTAATCACAAGTATTTTTTTCCCGAGGGGTGTCAAATTTATAACATTTCAATTTATCCTCTTAAAAGTATTAGACATCTCTTAGATAGACAACAAAGCAGTATCATTACTTCATATCCAATCATCATAAGCATTTGGCTAAAGTTTAGGATCGAACTTCGAACCCATGGCTACACTACATACACACTAATTTATGATGTTTTTACAGTTAACATGTCGAGAAACACAACTAATTCAACATTTAATAATTCAAACATATGAGCAGTTTACATCTTGTGATTGTGAGGAATCCTAAGTTGGAATGTACCCGACGCAGAAATTTTATGTTAGCAAGTCTCTGATCAGAGTTATTCTTCTTCAGGTTCTTCTTCCTCCTGGAGAAGATTTTCTCTATTGTCATGAGCCCAGAAACCACGCACATCTATGAGCATGCTGGCTACAGTTCCACCCTGTTTGCAGGTCAGTAGGTCTGCCAATGTTATCTTGAGTGGATCGACTGGCTTAACCATATCCCAGATTTCATCCCTTACATCTTCAATACAAAGTTCATAGTTGCCACCCTCAATCCATTTATGGTGTACATCTCTGTTTTTTCACAAAAAAGGGCTAGTCAGTGAACACTTGAACTAACAAAGTCAAATTATGACTATTAAATGCAATCCAGTCAAGGCACGTCAACCATCTCCGTGGGTTTCATCTTATAACTAATAACTAATGTGTGTCTGTCTTTTTGAGACTTACAGTACTTGCTCAAGCACTGCAAGCAGGAAATAACAGTTCTTCTCTATAGGAAGATTGTATCAGGCAACATCTGGCCATCTAGATGCTCCCCTTCTATTCTTCCAAAATAATAGCATTAAATAATCATTTCTGGTTTAGAAGTTTGATAACTTATTGTACAAGAAACAAATATTATCACCACATGTAAGTGAAAATCAAAAAGCCCAAGAGAAGTAAAGAAAGCAGATACTAGCAAAAGATTGAGGTAAATACTTAATAAATACTAGTATACCAACAGAATGACAGTTTACCTGAAAAGGGAGTGAATGTCAGCTGTAGTGAGGTAACCCCTCCCTTGAAGATCAAGGCAACGAAACAAGTATGTCAAGCCTTCTGGGGTGTCTTTGTTTTCTAAAGCCAGAACAAAGTCCAGAAAACTCTCAAAATCCATCTCTCGAGCATTTCCACCACCACTCTTTCCATGACGAATATGTTCATCATATACTACAAAAAGTGCATTTGTTTTAGTTTTTTATTTACAAATGAGTATTAAACTATCAATCACAGACCCATATTAAACATTGTTTAACTAAACCAAGATTATGTTCCAATTCAGGACTAAAAATTAGAAGAACGCAAAATAGAGAACATATAAAGGGCATCGACCACAACTATAATTACCAATAGGAAATTGGAGGAAACCAGCATTTTGGAGTTCAGAATACGTAAATACATGTCCGTGCCAATGGTAAATATGTGCCAAAAATTACACCATATCTGAAAAGGGTATTGTCATAGTAATTTTTACCTCTCTCAATAAAAATATCAGTCAGGGTCCCATCAGCATACTCTCGGAGCTCTTGCTTGCTTAATGTACCATTAGTATCTTTATCCAGGGCAAGAAACATGTCTGCAGAAAAATTCAGAATGAACATAAACACAAATGAACAGGAAATAGTTTTAACCCTACTTATTCATAATTTCAATTCATGAAATTCCGGCTAGTCAATGTATGAGTTTAATAAGAAACTCAGTAAAATTTGATAAGAAAGTTCCTTAACACAACACATTGCATTGAAAATCGTATATAAACAAGCAATGATGGACTGACGGACTGGAATGGAGCAGAGGCATTGGGTATATGAGTCTGAATACTAAAACTATACAGAAAACACACCACATATGCGTTGAGAAGAAGTCAAAGAGAACCAATTTTCGGCTTGCTCTGTGTCTGTGACTTCTTCTTCACTTTCCTGAAATACACAACATTATAATAAAAAAATAAGTATTCAAGCTTATGCAGAGTTAGAACAAAATACAGTTAACGGTTCTTATAACAAAGCAAAATAATCATGTGAGGCAATGCTTTTAAACACCAGAAGGTCCATGACAATATTAACCTACAGAGAGAGGAAGAGAACAGGATAACATGGTGTTTAGTTCCAAAGATATTAGGAGAACTTTTTAAACAATCTACCTGGTGAAGCTCCATGAGTTCCTGGAGACAATTACTAAGCAACACTTTCTTGATGCAAGCTTTTCCTATATGAAAAAAGAAAACGTCTTTCATAATACTACGATAAAAACACTCTGCATTAGCTGAAATTCAAATAGCAAAAGTGCTTGAGCACAAACGAGCACAAGCCTTTAAAAGATAAATATAATTAAGCTATCACTAAATCAACATTTTCTCATGCCCAAACTACTTTTTTACTGACCCTTACAACTTAACTTGTGAACCAAAACCACCAATCAGAACAATTTTTCATTTCTACCTCATAACATGAACAAGGTTCAGTAAAGCACCCTACCCTCAAGGCCTTATTAGTAGTAAATTACTTGCAACACAGTATCTAACTGAATATTCATGAAATAAACTGATCAAATTATGGAATCTAATGCTAAATATCCTTTAGGTTAATAAATGAAAAGTAATTTATAGTGGTGTTCAAGAAACTAATTTGCAATAACAAGCTACCATTGTCAACGTAAAATTCAATTTTGTCTCATGAATAACGTATAAGCAATAGGCAACAGGCAGGATGGCAGCACCACCCAATGCTAATTCAACGAGTTTTATGGTGCAGAAGTTTATAATATGGCATTCAACTTTGGTGGCAATTGAATTGGGTTAGAATCTAAGCATCATTTGCTTTTATTTGTTGTGGGAAAGTATTTGGGAAGATTATGTGCTTGAACAGTAATTTATAGTGGTAATCAAGAAACTGATTTGCCATACATAAGCTGCCACTGTCAATGTAAATTCAATGTTGTATCTGGAATAACGAATAAGAAATAGGCAACAGACAGGATGGCAGCACAAAATATTAACTAGATTCCACAATAAACCAACCAATGCTAAGTCAACGTGTTTTACAGTGCAAAAGTTTATGATATGGCAATCAACGTTGGTGACAATTGAATTGGGCTAGAATCTAAGAATCAATTGCTTTTATCTGATAAAACCCTGTTTAGTGGACATTCTGTGCGAAAATATTTGGGAAGATTGTGTTTCATCAAGGTCTCATTTTGTCATTGGTAGTAGCACACGTAGGATTCTGAAAATGGAAAAGGTTGGATGGAGAATGGCAATAGATGTTCTCTAGAATTATAATTATGACCAGCAAAATGTTGATTAGATGCTCCACGAATCTCAGAAACAATAGTTTAAATATTGGAAGGTTCTCCGAGTAGTTGAGTTTAATGATTGATTAGTAGCTTTCTCGGGTCAACAGTTCACTTCAACAACAATTCCTAAACATCGTCCCATATTTGGATATTCTATTACAATGAATATTGAAAATGATAGGATTGAAAGCTGTAACAATTTGCAAACTGCCATGGAAATATTGAAGAGAACTATTTTATATATTCCTTACTCAATTTCTGTCTTTTTTTTTTCTCTTATTTAAAGAACATACTGAAAGCTAGATATGAGTTATGCTCCTTTGGATTTATCACAATATATTTCTATTTATTATTCTAAAATTAAAAAAGAAAAACTTGTGTAACAATACAGAATTTCAAACAGAGGAAATACAACCATGAAGCACCATCAAAACTTAAAAACTAAAATATAGCAGCCATGCAAACCTCGTCTATGAGGATCACAAAAGAAGAAGAATTTGTGTGCAGCAATACGACAATACATCTGAACAAAGGCAGCAGGCATGTCACGTAACTGCGCCAAGTTGGGTATCAGACCTCGTATATAGGCCTCCATTTCCTGAAGTAAACAATAATAACAATAATGAAGGTTAACATAATGATTTTATATGAGAATGTAAGAAATTGTTCAAATACAATTTTTTTCCAGCTTCATATTCAGCATACTAAATAAACCACTCCAGATGTTACAATTCTCAAAAACTTAACTTGACCAACAGAGGAGTTTGTTCACGGTATAAACTTAAGGTTAGAAACATAAGAACCATATGCACAGAATACATATGTATATGTGTACAGAAAAATAAAAAATGAATAGATGAGATAGTGAACTTATAGTTCAACTTAAAACGATTGAAAGCCTAACAGCGATAAGAATTCATACATGTGGCTGAAGAAAACCATCAGAATCCTCATCAAGCTCACTCATGTCAATTCTTGCCTGTGTAAGTGAAACCTGCATAACCATAACCAGTACTTAGCTGTCACAAACATCAGATATATCCATCATGTTCAGGTGCATGCAAACAACACAGTTTTAATGAAGAAACTATAACAAAGCTCCATTTATGCTGAAATATTCAGAAGAATTAAACAGGAATCCCACTGAAATAATAAACATTGGCAGGTGACCTACCGTTCGCATCACATAAAGGTAAAAGGGTAGAATAGCAATTCTTCCCAGCTCATCTTTCTCAAACTTCATAAAGTTTGAAGGACTGAAAAACCGTCGACATTTAGGACCTATTTGTTCTGTACATACAGAAGCAATGTGGCAAAAGTCTTCATAATTCATCTATAAGAAACAAATTGAAGTTTGCATTAGGATTGCTGTAAAAATAGTGCATAAAGCTAAAGAATATCCATATAAACAATGTTGGTGTAACTTGGAGATTATCAAGGTGAAAATCTTGGCCAATTAATAAATTAGGTGAATAAAATCAACTTATATCTCCCATTCAACAGGAAAAAAAAATTAGATAGACAAATAGACATCTTTGAAGGTAGAGTAAATTTAAATCATCACTGTGAAACAAATAAGATTGTCTCAGCAAAATTCCATAAGAGTTTTGTGGTAGATTTAAAAGATTTATCATACTTTTTATAAGTACTTTTAATAAGGCAAATCTAGTTTAATATGCCGTAAAATCTAGAAATATCGAGAAGAAAAACACAAATGTGAAAATGCCAAACCTTTTCTGCACCAGTGGCATCATCAATCACACAGTTTTCTCTTAGGCACACCCACATAGCATCCAAATCATCAGCATTCAGCAAAAGATCCGATTGTTTCTGTGCAACACACACTGGAAATGTCAACAATTAAGAAAATATAAACTCTTTAAGCAAGTATAACCAAAAAAGGGGTAAGCCAGAACATGATACCCTCAGAAACCGATACTTCGCCAATCTCTGGACTCTATGACTGATTGATCCATCTTCGGGTTTCTGAATGAAGACGAGAGCTTATCAATGTTTGGATCACATGAAGGGTCTCACATGAATGCCAAAGAAATCCAAATCTAAAGTTCAAAAATCCATAAACCATCCTATATAACCTGTAATGATAGACAAAATGACCCATAAAGGGATACATTACAACGCACAAGAGTCTGTTCTGTCGGCTATAAACATCAGAGCACTGGTAAATGACAGCTCTCTTATCAATTTGAACTCAATCCATAAACTAGTCAATCTGCGTGTTGTTACTTTTGTAATTACAACAAGCATATTCATACGGAAATACTGTGAGAAAAAATGCAAAGGCAACCGTAAAGGCGCCCGTCCTTAAAAAATTAAAACACAGCGATGTCTTCATGAGTCCACCATCGGTAATAAAGTATAAGAATGTAATAATTGTACTCAGTGCAAGCAATTCGTGCATAAAATATACAAGAAAAACGAATATGATGAAACGATGCTTTATTTCACGTGCCTTCTTGTAGAAACTTGGAATTGTACCAGCTTCGGAGCTTTTCTTCTGCTTTTCTTTGAAAATGTCGAGCAGAATTCTCTTCGTTTCGAGTTCTGCGGAAGGGGGAGAATACATTGAACAATCATTAGGGTTTGAAAAAAGAACGGTACTCTAATTAACGGATTCCTGATTATGACGACGCCGATAAAATTCATCTACAATAACGAAATGTAACCCCGAAATGGGGCGGATACTGACCCATCAAGGCTTCGGATCCAAGACCGGCGCCGGATCCGATGAAACGGCGAAGATTGCGGACCCATAGCATGGAGGAGGCCGGAGGAATTTTCCGATGAGGGGCGTCATGGGTTTCGCCGTCGCTGGAGCCGCTGTACATGGCGAAGTGAAGTCGTAACTCGTAACTAAGTAATTGGTTGGAGAGAGAGGATCTGAACGAAACTCACTCAAGTTTGTTCTCTTTCGGCTTCAGCTTCTGAATTCACCATCACATAATCTTCTCACTCACTCACTTCTCTTCCCATCTAATCTACCATTGGATCCCTTTTACCAAACCTCTCTTCCTCTTTTTTCAATCCCTAACCAAACTAATTACTTTTTACTCTCATTTTTAGCATCTTTTTTAGGTTATTCACAATTCTTAGATCTACCACTTCAAATTTTTATACACTTCTAAATTTAAATTTCAGTGTTGCATTTTTTAAGTATTTTCTATGGAAAATTTGAATTACAGGAATAATCATATGAAAATACAAAAATAGTTTTGATTTTAACTAAAAGAATCACATCAATGAATTCACAAAACATTTCATCAACCTCACACACTAGTCATTCCATTTCATTTTTACCCATAAATATATTTATAAGAATTTTAATGATAAAAATAATAACAGCATCGTGCAATGCTTAAATTCTTCAGTAAATTAGTTCAATTAGAATATCATAAATAAATAAAACCTTTAATAAACTTGTTTAAAATAAATATGAAAAAAAATATATTAGCATGATAAAAATAAGCAATTGAATCAAATTTATTTAAGTAAAAAAAATCAAGTTTTCTTATATATAAAAAATTTCAATAAATTTGAGTCAGAAAATTTATAAAGAAGAAAAAAATATATATATGTTCCTATTACATATACCAATATCTCTCAAATTTTACCATCGCCCTTCAAAAAAAAAATTAGTTATAAATTCATCCTCCTCTTTATTTTTCAGATTGAAAATATTGAATTTTCTAAACTTTATAAAACATATTAAAATTAAAATAACGTGTGTTATAATTATTTTTACTGTGTTTGTACTCTTCTTTAAGGAAAATGTTTATAATTTTCATCATCCAAATGTAAGTGTAAGATTTGGAATGCATATCCCTGTTGAAGGCCATTATTAAACATCAAGTTAAGTTTATACCATAAGATCACATAGACATGACCTAGTTCATATATTGATGGATTTTTTCAAAATTCATTGGTAGCATAACTGATCAAAAAATTACTGAATAAAAAAAACTTCGTTTCTCGTTTCTTCAATCATTCAAATTGTAAAAATGAATTTTCCAATCATACAAAAATTTATTTACTTTGGTAAGCAACTTAAGAGCCAATTAGGAGAATCATATATATGATTTTTTTTAGACTTTAATTTTTCTTATTCATTTGGCATTATTATTGTAATCTGTATAGGATCGTAAATATATTATTATTTTTATTAATATCTTTAAATTTGAGTTTATCGTACATTTTAATATAATTATTTAAATATAAAATTTTGTATGTCTTTTAAATACTATATAATATGATTTACAAACATAAAGGTAAACATAAAGTAAGTCAATACAATAAATAAGAAATAAAGAATTATTGTTTTTACTTTACTTTGTTATCAATTCATTTTAATTATGTTCAACTTTCTTATGAATTGACCTAAAGTCTATGTTTCATTATGATGTGATTGTGTCCATTAGAAAGAAAAATAATTAACACATATATCGATGGTAAGTAAAATAAAACCACCATTTTTTTCAGATATCACAAAATTATATATGATAAATATATAAAAAAATAATTATAATAGTTTTAAAAATGACATCAAATATTACTAGTTACTCTTAAATATTAAATAAATGTGAACTTGAGGAAACAACATAATTTTGCAATGGTATGGTCCACATTAAATTTTGCATTCATAACAATGAAAATAGAAAATAGTTTGAAAATACCGAAAATTTTAAATATCATGAATTGAGTTTCATTCAGTCAAAAGTTCATATTGTAAAATTTAAACGAGCAAACTATTCTTACATTGCTTTTTCATTAATATTTTTGTATTCTGCACCTTTTGTTTGCATGTAATATTTAATTGAAACATGAACATTTAGTTTATTTAAAAGAAAGTTAGATCATTTTTAAAAATTATAAGGAAGAAAAATATTTTAAAAAAAGTTTGTCTATATATCATAATACACAGTGACAATATTAGAAAAACATATAAATGAGTGAGAATAAAAAGATATATACTAACAAGTTTATAAAATATTAAAAATATATAATCAATTACCAAAAACTAGCTAGTATATGTAAATAAAGATAGGAGATTCAACATTGACCACAACTCCACAATTAAATGTTTATGAATTCGATCTAGTTTTAAGTTTAAGAATTTTAAGAGATAAATTCATATATGACATTATTTATAGATTAGTCATTAGTTTATTCTCATTAAGCTCAACACTTATATAATGATATTTAGATAAACTTATTATTCTATATTTATCATGGATGCCTCTATGTTGTTTAATCGTTGACATTTAAGTTATACAAATGTAAGAAAAACAACATAATTATACTCAATACATGATAAAATACAAAGACACGTAGTATTCCAAAATACATGGCAGATAAGATAATTATAATACCCTTTGAAGTGAAATGAAATAATATTTATTTCACACATATTAAGTACAAAATAAACTTATGGAAATAATACTTCATGCATTTTTTGTATTTTTTGTGTAGTTAATTTTTGCATTGTCATAATAAAATAATTTAATACAACAAATGAGAATTAGAAAAAAAAAATTAGTAGGTTTAGAAGGTATTATAAATATTTAAGAAATTGTCAAAAAAATATTGAATACTGAATATTTAATTTCTATCAACAACTTTTATCTCATTGTAGGCCTTTACAAATTGCAAAAGATAAACCGACCTATGACATTAATAATCATATTTCATAAATTAAGTCTCACTAAAAAAAGTCTATATTGTAGTATCAAATTCAACACATTATTCTTATTTTACTTTTTTATGAATATTTTTATATTATTCAACTTCTTTTAATAACCTAAAAAATAATGTAGATTTTACATGTGATCATGATAAATTGAACTATATTTAAAATATATATATATATAACTAATTAAAAAAAAATATTAAATAAAATTAATTTTAGAAATAAAAAATAAATAATTACTATATTCACTAAATTAGATATTATTTTAAAAATAAATAAATTATTAGTATTTAAAATAATTTCTATTATTAATAAAATTTATAAATTATTTAATTAATACTTAAAATTTTAAAATTTAAATTAATATATATGATATGACCACGGAAGAATCATTGTCATTGACAAGTAAACATCTATAAAGTTGTCATTTTCATCTTTATAACAAATCACAGGCAATATTGAAATTTATAGTTTTCCATAATACTTTTCAAAGATGGTTTGGTCATGTTTGTTCTGAAACCATAACATTACTGGGTGTATTAGATTCTACCTGACAATAAATATTTTCTTATAATTAGTGCAAAAATAATTGGATGTGTAATATGTTGATTTTGGCTTAATTTCAAGTCCCACATCGGTGGGTTCATTGTTTGGGAAGGAGGTTTGAGGTTATAAATTAAACTCTTCTCCTTCACTGTTATATATCCCAATTTGTAATATATTCTCTTATAATAATAAAAGTGAGTTGTTTTTGCTGTGCTCGGAGATTAGGCTAAACAGGCCGAACTCCGTTAACAATTTTCGGGTGTGTTTTTTTCCTCTTTATCTCTTTTATTATTCCGCTTTATTTA
>Ga0123342_1001337_pt1 | contig 41419 bp, 16 predicted proteins | sample Turbeawhitnodule_FD_89960 | JGI IMG/M metagenome (GOLD analysis project Ga0123342, IMG submission 89960) | Root nodule microbial communities of legume samples collected from Mexico - Turtle bean Mexico white nodule | ecosystem: Host-associated > Plants > Roots > Nodule | place: Mexico: Nepantla...
GTCAAAAACAGGAAAATAAGATTTGGTGCATCATTCACTATTTTCAAAGGATAAGTGCTAAAATGCCCAAGGGAATTGTCTCATTTGAGCGAAAAGTACTTCACTTAAAAAATGATTCTACTCAGATTTCTTGCCCAGATGCCAACTTTTGGAGCACTTCTTCTGTACCTCTGTGCAGATTTGAGGTAATTGAAGGAAATTTATTTTAAACTTTAGAAAATTAATATATTTTAGTATTTTTTTTTTAAATTATCCATTTGGTTTGTAATAGGTAACCCTTTGGCATTTTAAATAGGTTCACAGTTCAGGGCTCATAGAAGATCAATCAAGTGAAGTTGTTGAAGTTGATTTTGCAGATAAATATCTTGGGGGAGGTGCTCTTGGTTGGGGGTGTGTACAGGTACAGTATGCTTTTATTTCCTTCTATAAACTTTTGTTGATTATAATAGCTTTTATACCATAGTTCCTTGTATAAGCATATTGGTTTAGTCTTTGTGTACATGTTGTATTTATCACCTTTCTTCATGTTTTAGATTCTTAAGTTGAAATATTTATTCTGTCACATGAACATTTGTTCTATTGATGTTTGATAAATTTGGTCGTAAATGTACTGTATAGGAGGAAATCCGCTTCATGGTCTGTCCAGAATTGATTGCTGGGATGCTGTTCTTGCCAGCCATGGCAGATAACGAGGCAATAGAAGTTGTTGGGGTGGAAAGGTTCTCAAGTTATACAGGGTTAGTGATACTTAATGGATATGAACTTGTATAAGAAATTGTAGTTGTTGATGCCTACTATACTAATAGATTTATTTACTTAAAAATTGTGATGGGATAATTTTTTTCAATTTCTCTTTGAATATGGAGGTAGAAAAACATGTTTATTGATTGTTATGCTTTTGCATAGTGAATTTTCTCGGTTTTTGTCTGTCTATGATGGCCAATATTTTTCTGTAGCTTGAGAGATTCAAGTTTTGCGTTTATTTTTCTTCTCCTTGTTTGTCTGCACACTTGTGTATGACACATTTTTAATACTTAAGTTTATATCATCCCAAAGAATATAAATATTGGACATTTTACTTTGAATTTGTAATGATGTTTATACAGTATGCATATGACGGGGACATTTAAAAGAATACTTATTCTGATATGATGTTACTTAATGTTTTTCAGCTGTTTACCTACTTTACTCATTGCTTTAATTGCTGGTTGCTTTCTTCATATTCTAATGGTGATAGTATTGTCTAATTCTTTAGGTATGCATCATCATTTCGGTTTTCTGGTGATTATGTGGATGAAAGGGAAGTAGACACTCTTGGAAGACGGAAAACCACGATTGTTGCAATCGATGCGTTACATAGCCCAGGGATGAGACAATACAGGGAAAATTTTCTCCTCCGGTCTGTTAATATTGGTTATGTGGCTACTGCTTTTATGGATGCAAAACCACAGTTATTTATGGACTATGAGAATATAATCTTGAATTCGTTATGTTTGATGTTTAGACTTTGAAATTTGCGATTGTTTATAAAAGGTGTGTTTTACACACATGCATTCCCTGCAAGGTGGAAACACTTTTTTGAGAATTGCCTTTAGTTTCTTTTTCTCGATCCTTTTGAACAATGTGCCTGTTTTATTACACAGAGTAGCTATTATAGTATCCATAATATTTGTTCATTCATGAAACAAAACTCTTTTTTCATGTTAGTTCAGTTTTATACCCTAAAATTTAGAGACTTTGAAAAAGGAATTACTGGGTAAATTATTCCTAATTTAGTAATAATTTACCCTTTTAAGTATTTAACACTGTTCATGGTGATTTTATAAAATAAAATCTAAAGTTAACTTGTTCATTTCTGCAGTGAGATCAATAAGGCATTCTGTGGTTTTCTGTACCAATGTAAATATCAACTGTATCAGAAAAAGTTGCAAGGGAATGGATGTTCATTTGCACTGGTTAGTCTTTTCCAATGTTTTTCTGTAAACAATGATATTGTATTAGTGGATTTAGGTGAACCAACTTTATTTATTTATTAGGATTCAGGTATCCATTAGTCTTTGTTCATTTATCTTCTTTGAACACTCTTTTATTCACAGTTTGAAGGTGCCACCTCAACATCTATGGAAACTAGTGAAGGAAAATTTTCAGATCATGAACCTCCAAATTCTCAAAACGATTATCATAGGATGGACCAGGGTAATAATATTGGGGTTGCAACTGGAAACTGGGGATGTGGTGCCTTTAAAGGAGATCCTGAAGTAAAGACCATACTTCAGTGGCTTGCAGTTTCTCAGGTAATTTTATATTTTTAGCCATCACTGTATGAGAATGAGACAGTTGTAACTGTGAGTGTTCTGAATGCATTATAAATTCTTGTGTGTTTACCCTTACATTATGGAAAACTACTTATTTTCCTTGTTATTTTTCAGTAAGAGTTGAAATGTTTGCTAGGCTAGAGTTGACATTTAGGAATCCCTCTGCCCTTAGTTATCCATGCTCAATTATATACCACCGTTTTGGGCCCTTTTTTGTGGTAAATTTGTTATTTGTTCTTGTTGTAAATGTTGTGGTCATAGAGCTTATGTTTGATTCAAATAGTTTCCGTATTTGATTTTTTTTTTCTTTTTTGGATGATCAATAACGTGATTGTAGTATTGAAATTTTGATCGCCGGAGGATCACTAAAATCACCATATTGACAAAAGGTTGATGTAAATGAATTATTGGAAACTGACTCGACAAAATAATGTGATTAATTATGCTAACCATTTGTTGATACATGAAATTATGTGACTTTATGCTTTGGAGGGGGAAGAAAGATTGAAGAGAATGAAAAACTGTATTGATATTAATTAAGATGTATCGATGTATTAATTTGTTTGATATGTTCACAAAGCCTAGAATACTAACCCTTATATATACTGATCAGAATCCAGCTAAATAGGGAAACAGATCATGATATAAGGAAATGCGATAACTAAAGCTAAAATATAACATAAGGAAATATAGTAGCAAATCCTAAGAGATAATTACAGAAGAGAGGATAATATAGATATTAACGGCTAGATATTTTCTATCTATTTCATAAATAGTTTTAAACTTATTTCTCAAAAGAAAAGAAAAAGGAGTATGAAATTCAGGCAGACAAGAGGGTGGTTGGGCAGGAGGTTTGTCTTTGTGGTTTGCTTGCTCACCAGCATAGATATGGTGTGGTGGATTACTCAAACTATTGATGATTTTGTGTAGTGGGAATGTGATGGTTAAGATGAGGTGGTGAGGAATTGGGTCAAACATGTTTACCTTTGAATTATCATGCTTGAAAACCAATTTTTTCTTGGTTCTTTCCTAACAGGCTCGAAGACCTTTCATAGCATACTACACATTTGGCTTGAAAGCATTAGAGAGCCTAGATGAGGTAATTTGATCTTCCTTTTGTAGTAACACTATCGATCCTATGCATTTGAAAATTTCTTACTAGGTACTTTGATTGATGTTGTGGCAGGTTGCTCACTGTATTTTGTCAGAGAGATGGACAGTTGGGGATCTATGGAACATGTTAGTTGAGTACTCAACAAGTAGATCGAAAGGAGAAACTAATTTGGGCTTCTTCCAATGGCTCCTGCCATCAATATATGGCCATGGTAATGTGTTACCGCCCAAGAGGAGCAGGCCCAATAGCAAGGAACAGGCTCAAAAAACAAAGCACCAAGCCTAAGTATTTTGATGATAATGACTGCAGTCTTAAAGGCAAAGGAAAGTAACAGTGAATGGGAATAGAGGGCTGTTTTGCTGATTCTGTTTTGCTGTTTTGGCTGTTTTTTAGCTATATGTATGGTTAATTTTAATTTGATTGAATTTATTGTAATATCTAAAATATTCTCCTACATTCCATTGTGACAGGTGGTGATTCCACTAAGTTTGCAAAGGAGGGTTTGCTGCAGGAATACCTTGTGAACTCTGCCAATGAAGTCAAAGAAATAGACATTCATGAAAATACTAACTTGCCATATGACCACAACAAAAATGTAACATACATTCATGTTATTCATAATATATAAATATAAGTATATGATCATTGTACCAATCCATCAAGCTTACATTTCATTCATTTATATATATAGTTAGGGATGTAAAAATAAAATAAAAATTTAACAAATGTTTCTATTTAGGTAATAAAATTACAATGTAAATTTTTTCTTTGATTGCAAAAAATCGAGAAATCCTTGTTCTTTTGGAATATCTTTAAGAATATTTTTTTTTCAAATTTTACTTAAAAAGAGTGTATTTGTGAAGTAGAAAGGCAATAAAAAAATTTGAAAAAAAAACTACAAATTTTTAGATTCTCCAAAACTACTTTTTTAAAAAAAAAAACATTTTACAAATTTAAGCTAATCTCTAATACAAGTATAAAAAATTACATGCTAGACTTTTATTAAAAAAACCATAATCCAAAAAATAGTATATTTTTCTAGAAATGAAAATATAGGTTGCATTTGTATCCTTTGAGTTGATGTGATTAAGTTTGATTTAGGTGGGTCTTATTAATGAAGAGTGAATCCTTCATTCATTTCGTCTCATTAATGCCATTTTCTGGAAAACACAAATTTTAATGATAATTACTTTAATGATGTTAAAGTAAGATGTTGAAATTATTTGAATATTACTCTCCATTGTTTCTCTCTCAAGTTTCATAATCTCTTTTAATTTTAAATTAACAGAAATACAAGTTATCCATTATTACACATTTTAGAAAAAAAATTATAATTCGTTGAAGAATGTGTGTTTTGTATTAATTAATACTGATAAAAAAAATTAATAATGAAGATTAATTTAATACATTAATAGTATTTTTCTAAAGATTCTTTTAGTCTCTATAATTATATTATAAGTTTAATGTATTAAGGATCAATGGGAGTATAAAACACTTTTACTTTAATTTTAAAGTGATTCTTATATAAGAACTGAGAGAAATCAAAATTTATAATATTAATAAATTTCAAACAGTAATAAAACATGTGTTTAAAAGACTACATCAAAGAGAATGTTCCTAGGCAAATAAATAAATAGCACAAAATGAAATAGTGCCAAAAGTAATCAATCCTGTGATTATATTGCAATTTGGAGCATTGTCATGAACAAAACTACCATGGCCACCCTAAGGGAACTTCCTTGTAGAACTGAGTTACCTGATAAACCTAAAATATTAAATATCAAATAATGAGAAAATATTATGAATAGAGACATTGGTTAAGAAATTAAAAGAATGAATTTTACTGGGAAAATAGTTTATTTAAATTTATTTTCCTGTTTAGAGCTTGTAATTTGAAAAAGAGCAGAAAAAACTTATCTTTAATAAATATTATATAATTATTTCTTTATAAATAATTTTCTAACTATTTTGACTTTATATTTGTAACAATTTTCTAATACTTATCAAAATGATGTTAACAAATTTATTCTTGAATATGTAAGAATTATATCAACAATAAACTATAGTTCTTTCTTTTGGAAATTTCTCCAAATTAAGGGATACTCTATAAAAAAATTCTGTTAAATTTTATGGTTGATTTATATTGATATATTTAGTTTCAACCTAAAATTTATGTCTACTAAATTGAACTGTATGAAATAATTTGGAGATTCTATTATTTTATATCAATACCATTTTAAACCTATTGATTTATTTTTTGTATTTATATTATTTAGTTAATTAAAACCTTACCTTCATTCTTAGTGTTGTCATTCAAAGGTGGTGCAGAGGTAGAAGAATTTGTCACTGATATTCCAAGTTCAGAGCATCCCATGCCAAGAGAACCTTAAACACAAAAATTTCAAAATCTCAACAAAATTTTCTAAAACTACTTAGAATTACAATATAAACATAGATCAAACTTTTGTTTTTTTACATGAACATCAATCATAGAACATATAATCATTCCCTTAAACAAATGGCATCATTATCTATGACTGAGGTTTGAAATCTTACATTCTCTTAAGCATGGAAAGGAGGTGACATTTAGGAGATTGTAATAGCCAGCATCACATTCACAGTTGTAGGAGAACATTGATGTCTTGTTGCATGATCCACCTCCACAATCAACCCAATTGCAAGCTAAACATTAACAAAATGTTAATGATGTTTCATAAGAACATGTCAAACTGAAAATGTTAGTGATCTTTCCATTACCATCAAAAATTGACTCATTGGACTTTGTTGCCTTTTCTTGAACAGGGGCAGGGGCTTTGGAACAAGAATAGTCCAATGTACCTGCACACAATACCATTCAAATCTTTCACTATATCAGATAATTAAATGCTTTTCAAGAGATATGTTAAGGACAAACTCTATCATACTGTTAATAAACACTTTTTACAAACACTTTCTTACTGAATAAAATTCATCTAGCACTATATTTCTTATATCTAAGTTGTACAGTTCCTCATGGCACTTGCTAAACGTATAAAAAGTTAAGAACAAATTCCATGGTCTGAAACAATTTGCCACAAACACTGTAGCAGGTTTTGTTTGGTTGTGTTGGATTAAGTGTACTGCAATTTAATTGTAAAAATAGCCAAAATTTTGCAGTAACATATTAGTCAGAAACAACTGTGGCAGAATCTAACTGCATGAAAAGAAAATTTCTACCCTTAAAGCAAGAAATATATTCTTGGTAAAATTTTCACCATGTTATCTCTCCACCCTCTTTTGCTGTAGTTAATTCGTGTACTTCTACAAGGTGACAATTTCACCAAACTAAACACCAAGAAGAAAATGAACTATATAGCCATTTGTGATTTGCAAAATACCTTGTGCTATGTTACAGTGTAAGAATTTTTTAACAACAAATATTTTTCTTGATAGCAGCTGTGTCACAAAATTAATTCAGCAAAGAACAAGACAATGACAGATTGAAGTTATAGGAGAAAGTTATTAATTTTCTTACAGTTAGGAACTATGCAAGGAAGAAACTTGAAGTCTGAGTCCTCATCGTTGGAAAGAGTTTGCTTCCAACCAGGTTGACACTCACATTCAAATAAGAAAGTGGTGTTCTCAGAAGCTTTGCATGTTCCTTTTCCACATTCCACTGCTTTGCAGACCTCATCTGAACACATAAAAACAAAACAAAACAAAGCATCATGTCAAAGCAATCCACAACTCCAAAGCTGTCATCAAAAAAAGAAAAGAAAACTTGTTGAAAAGACCCTTTTATGAAAGATTTGAATCAACAACATATGATCTTAAAACTAGACAACTTTCTGCATGCAAGAACCATATCTTCTATCTTGGTATATAAAGATCCATCAAAATGTTTTAGATGAACACTCAAGAAATCTCAAGACTGGAAATGAAAATCAACAAGCATATAGGTAGCACCACAACAAGGAAATCCAACAAAAGAGAAAACAAAAGAAATGGTTACAAACCAAAGATGGGAGAAAGAAAGTTAGATGTAGAAGGAAGAGGTTGCAGAAGAAGAAATGCAACAAGGGTTATGACACTTGCAAAGGCCATGATGTTGTGAAAGTCAAAGAGAAAGAGAGGGAAAAGGGGTTTACATAGCACAAAAAGTTAACAGAGAGAACAAACAAAGCTGAGATATTTGGAGTTTGGATACTTGTTATCAATGAGTTGGGGACAAGTGTGAAAAGGAAACGTTCTCTTGAATATATATACTACAAATTGTTCAATCACATTTCACACTTCTCTAAAGAGACAAAAGAGAGAAAAAAAATCTAAGACAAGATGGATAATATATTAATTAGATGTTTGAAAAAAAATGTTCAAATATCAGTATTTCTTTTTAAAACATTTTTTTTTTAGTTAAAATTTATTATAATTATAAAATCACAAGCAAAACTTATTAAATGAATTGTGAGATTTAAATAATATTATGTTTTTTTTAAAAATGGTGGAATATATGGGTACTAGAGAAAAAACAGTTGAGTGTTTGACGTACTAATAACTGTCATAAATGCATTTTAGGTAATGCAACCGTCCAATGTATATCAACACTTTCAAAAAGTCAACCTCTTTTTCTTTTTCTATTAGAATCATTTTTTTTCTTATTTTCTTTCTTTTATTAAAATCTTTCCATTTTTCTTTATCAATGACAAATAAACTTATATAAATTATCCAAATTCATTTTTTTATTTATTTTAATTATGTAAGTAAATATAATTAAATATACATCCACACTATTGTCATTCCTAATTATTATTATCATTTCATTTTTTTAATTATTGTTTTATTTTTTATTAAAGATTTTTCCCAATGCAAATACTGATTTCTCTCACAATAATTTTTCTGAAAATTTTCCCACACAACAAGAATGAAAGATATACATTCATATTTTTCATAATATATAAATATAAGTTTAAAATCATTGTATCAAGCTTACATTTTCATTCATTTATATATAATCATTGTATCAAGCTTACATTTCATTCATTTATTATAGTTAGTAATGTAAAAATAAAATAAAAATTTAACAAAGGTTTCTATCAAGACAATAAAAATTACTGTATATATTTTTCCTTTGATTGCAAAAACCATAATAAAAATCCTTGTTCTTTTGGAATATCTTTTAAGATTTTTTTTTCTTCAAATTTTACATAAAAAAAAAGTGTATTTGTGAAGTTGAAAAACAGTAAAAAAATTGAAAAAAAGACTACAAATTTTTAGATTCTCCAAAACTACTTTTTTTTCAAAAAAAAAATACAAATTTAAGCTAATCTTCATTACAAGTAGCAAAAATTACATGCTAGTCTTTTATTAAAAAAAAAAATCCAAAAAATAGTATATTTTTGTGACATAGACATGTTGGTAATTACATAATTATTGTTCTCTTTAAATATAGGTTCAATTTGTATCCTTTGAGTTGATGTGATTAAGTTTGATTTTGGTGGCTCTTATTAATGAAGAGTGGAAATTCCCCAAAAACCAACCATCCTTCATTCCGTCTCATTAATGTCAGTTTCAGGAAAAACAAAATTTAGTGACCATTCTTCTTTATTAGGATTTTTTTTTCAGATAAATTATTAAATTTATTAGAAATGGTTGAGGAATTTGATCCGTTAATTTGTCTAATTTATCTATAACGAACGTGGTATTATTTACAACCCACACAATTTTAGTAGACTAATGATAAGTTAGGTCAAAATGAACCGAGCTAGTCCGTTTTATCACTCTGTTTGAGATAAAGGCTACAATGTTATGCAAAGACAAAAATATTTCTATTATTTTTTAAAATCTCCAAAATACACATAAAACTCACAATTCAATTCGGTAGTTTTACAAAATTGAGAATCCATATTTATTTTTTTATTGTAGATTGGAAAATTCGTAAATTTTTTGGATTGGAGAATATGTAAATCTTCTGGATTGTGGAATCCATAAATCCTCGAGATTGGTGATTCGGGTGAGCTTACGGATTCATCAATCCATAACAGAAATTAGGCTTATGGATTCAACAATATGAAAATCAACAATTTATTAACAATTTGCTTTCGAAACACCCCTTCATCTGGAAAACAACATGATTACTTCCGAATTGATGAATCCGTAGCACACTCCCAGATCTCGATTTCCAGTAACCCCAAAAACTCTATAACCATCAATGCTCCTAAAAAAACTTAATTATTAGTCATAGAAGTCAAGTATCACTTCGACAACGTAACTCACTCCTCCACCTTGCTCCGTACAGCTAAAAGAACCCTCCACCAACACTTGAGATGAATAAAGACGATGAACATTGTCAAACAAACTCCACCTGGATGCCTTTTTTAAATAAAAGGTCAATGTCATTTTTGAAATTTTTGAAATTGTGGGTGGAGAAAGAAAAACATAGCGGCGATGCAGGAAAAAGAATTACGAGATAAAATGGTGAATTAACTCAAACATCGAATTGTTTTTTTTATAAGTATTAAAAAATTATATAAATAAGAGTATTATGGCCCAACCCATATAAAAAAATCTATCCAGATGTGGAGATAATGGTATAAAAAAAACATTATTATAAGCTAAAAAAGTACAAAAAATACTAGTGTTTGTTTCATCATGCGTTAATCATATTGATAATTAGTGTAGGCTAACAAAGGAATGAAAGAACAAATGGGTTCATTCACCCATTATCATAGAAATTAGAAATAATATTTATATAATTTTATTTTTCTGACATGGTAACCATATATATCCTAAATGTTTTGGGGTCCATTTAAGGAACCCATGATGAGTTAGCAACAGTGTTAACTGCATGATGGGCCACAAGGCCCAAAATAGTTTTGGACGTACAAACTTGGACTGTTTCTTCTTGCACCTCCATACCTTCTTCTCTCACCTCCATAAATTTCTAAATTTCCAAATTGCCCCTTTACAATATTCCGGATTACGTAATCTGGAAGTCATTTTTCAAATGTGTAATTAGATTCTGGATTACATAATGTGAAAGTCATTTTTCAGATCCTTATTACTCTCTGGATTACATAATCCAGAAGTCTTATTTAATTTCCGGATTATGTAATCTGGAAGTCTTTTTTCAAATGAGTTTCCAGATTATATAATCCGAAAACTAATCTATGGGGTGACACAAGAAGGATAAAAATGTATTTTCAAGTTGTGTATGGAGGTGCAGGAAGAAACTGTCACAAACTTGCTCTTCCCTCTAAATCAGATCCTCTAATACCAACACTTCGGGTGTTTCTTTTTGCACCTTTACATTTTTTCTTCCTATACCTCTACCCTTTTTTGAAATACCAAAATTACACTTGACAATTTTGAGTGGTTCCAGAAGAATAGGGGACATTTCGTAAGCAAAAGATGTTTTAGAAAAAAACAAATCTGAAAAACAAAAAATTCATTCCGAAATATCAATTCCAAAACACATTTTTTAACTTCCAAAATTGTGTGAAAAGAATATTTTAAAATGGTTACAAACTATCATTTCTAAAAATAGGTTATAGATTGTCATTTTCATAATGTAATATGCATTATACATAAATAAAAGGTGTGATAATTATGCGCGAGATCACTTTATCATTACTTTAATATTTAGTAATCATTTTGATACTAAATTATATTATAAAAGAATCAACTTAACATTGAATTTGTATTTTTTATACATTTAAATACTAAATCAAATTTTCACATATTCAAACCTTAAAAAATATACAGTACCCACGTGAGGGATGAGTATGTTTCTTAGAAACCCATGTGAAGCTTTTCACCACATTGAAGAATTTCCATTAGAGGGAATTTTCTTGGTGATAATACCAAGTAAAAAAGGCATTTAAATAGAGAATAAGGGAAGTGAATGGACCAAATCCCTATGTTTTGTTTCCTCAATGAAATTAGGTACTCAAATTGAGGAGCTTAATGATCATAAAACATGGCATGTGATTGCCAACAAATTCTTTGTTTAAGCAAAGATGTATACATAATTGATTGATGTAAGAACACAAATCACAACTCCATTATAGGTTTGATGGGTCCCTTTTTCCTATTTAAATTCTTAGTCATGTGTAAACCACCATTCTTGCTTCAACAAAACTTGTCCTTTTCTATGGTGCATTATTTGCATGCATTTTATTCTCCACCGACTCTAATTTCAACTTCTTTTGTGCATTGCAACATAATACAAAATATGGGTCTATTTGTTTCTTACCCATTTATATACATGTAATAAATATATCCTAAGCAAAACTTAGTTTATGAGAAAATGGTTTCAAGCACTTGAGGTAAACCAATGTGCAAGGCTTACTCATATAAAATGTTCAAATTTTTCCTAAAAGTTGAAAAATGCATTCATTATTACAACTGAAATGTTATTTTTTTTTTCTTGTGTCTTGAATGTAGTTTGATGCACAAAGAGTTAAAGTACATGGATCATGGAGCATTCAATTTCAGTGACTTTTGGTCATCATCTAAACTAATTAATCTAGCCATTTAAAAACTTTGGTACTTATGGGTGGTCCTCACTTGCAGCATAAAATTAAATTGTAACATAAAGTAATTGGACTCTATGTTGACAAAATCACTCTTGCACTTTAGTAGTTGTTGTGGGAATTTGGGAGCCAACAAGATGAAGTCAAGAGTTTCCTCTTAAGGGGACATGGGAGAATAAATTTAAAATTGACATTTTTTCTTCACATATTTTAAATGTGAAATATTAAGCACACTTTTTGGGAATAAAATATTAAAGATTTTGGGAAAAGAAAATTGTCTAGAAAGATATTGAAATTTATAATATCATTAAGCAATGCTCGAGAAATGAGAAAGCATGAAAGCTCTTGAATCCATAAGGAATATAATGTAAAGGAAAAAGTTGGATTACTTCTCACAATGTCTTGCTATGTCAAGTCAATTAACCTAGGGTTAGGTTAAGCAAAAACAAAATGGATAAGAAAAAGAATGATAAATTGTATTTTTTCTCCACTTTAATTCTTGATCCAAGATTTTAGATTTCAACTTTTAAAAAAAAATCTAGAATTCTTTATTTTTTATGGTATTTTAAATAAGTAGGTTAAGTCTAGGAATCAATTGAACTAAAAAAATACATGCAAATTTAAGAGTTAGGTCAAAGATTTTTTTTAAACTCACACAAAGAGGCCAAAATCACAACTTTAGTATTTAGCTATAAATAAAAAATAAACACATGATTGAATGAGGTGTGAAATTATGGAAATGTATGTTTGGTGGTGATAGTAAGAGTTGTATTTTTGCATGGTTGATTATGGAGCTTGAAAATGGAGCCTAGCCAAACCATTGTAACCAATAAAGAGTATTTTAGAAGGATTTTGCCAGTTGTTGTTGACGTACCTTTCACATGCTTTCTGATCCAACCCATTTCTTGTTAACCGACAACTCAAATAATCAAACCACACATTGCAACCAAGAAAATCTCATTTTTACCTTAACTTCACAATAACTACTTTAAAACTGTTGGTAACTATGATCTTTAATTGATTAATAATGTAAAGGATTTTACACTCTTAATGCATGATAATCATAAAATAAAAAATTGAGTATAAAATTGTGTTAAGCCAAAAGTTAAAAACTAATTTATTATAGATAAAGTGTTTTGATTGGAGGCAATGGATCTGTAGGAGTAGTGTTAAGAGGTGGCCATTGGAAGCTGCTTCTATGATTCTCCTTATGATGGGACCAAATATGCAATGAAAGAGATAGTTGTAATGAAAAATGTGTTATGGAATAAGTAGAGGGGCAGTGAAAATGCTGAGCTGAATTTAGCATGAGATGTGGACCATGGTAGTGAAAGCAACATGTCAATAGCAGATGTGAATAAATCTTGCATTTCATTTTGTTATTTTCTTCTGAGTTTTTGATACTATCCATGTTTTGAAAGAGATGGGGAGGACTGGCAAATGGCTTAGGAACTTGTTGACAGCAAAGAGAGACAGAGAAAAAGAGAAGGAAAAATGTGGTACCAAGTGTTTGTTAAATGGCACAACAGAGAATCCAACCACTCCTGCTTCTTCATCAACAACAACTACTACAACAACAACCACTCCCAAGGAAAAAAGAAGATGGAGTTTCAGGAGATCATCAGCTTCCAGGGAACTGAATCTTGAAGAATCTGGTGTCACTGTCTCAGTGACAGTGCAGACAACCACACCAGATGTTGAGAATGATCAAAGGAAACATGAGGCTGATGTTGCTATGATCTGCTTGACTCCTGATTCCAATATATCATCAACAAGTATTCAAGAGACTGCAGCCATTCAAATTCAGTCAGTTTTTCGGTCCTACTTGGTATGTTGTGTTATTTGGAGTTGTTTGGTTTGAAAAAAAAAGTTTTCTCTTTAAATTTTCTTCACTTTTCTGGGAGGCTAATATTGGACTTGGTGTGAGTCTGTGTAGAGAACTGATATTGGTATGTGGTGTGTGTGACTAATACTTCAATGTTTCTGTAACAGGCAAGAAAGGCACTGTGTGCTCTTAGAGGAATAGTGAAGTTGCAGGCACTGGTGAGGGGTCACTTGGTGAGAAAACAGGCTAGGGAGACACTAAGATGCATGCAGGCTTTGGTCATAGCACAAGCCAGAGCTCGTGTTCAGAGGGCAAGGATCGTGTCAGAAGGAAAGGTTTACCAAAATCTTTCACCCTACAGAAGAACCACAGAGGACAACTTCATGTATAATGTGAGTTCAACAGAAGGATGGTTTGTTGAAATTTTAAGTGAAAATTTTCTGATAAGCATTGGTCTTTTCAGCTTAAGGTAGTAAGAAAATGATAAACTTTCATTTTGAACTGGAGAAACATTTTGTAACACATAAACCATAGCACAGACACAATATATAGTTGCTTCTTTTATGTGAAGAATATATTGCAATGGTGAATTTGGAAACTAAATTAATTTACTCTGGCCAAACAAAAAGAAAAAGAAGGTAAATAACAGTAAGTTTTTGTGTTGATTGATATAGAATGTGGTTTTTGTTCATCTAGGAAATCGAAAGTGGATTGGAATTGGAAGAGAATGCCAAGATTGTTGAGATGGCTGTTTGGGAAGCCAAAGCTAACTCGAGAGGCAGAAACAACACTGTTAATCATGAACTTTCAGATCATAGATTTTCTGCATATTATTCATCAAATGGTTCATACTCAAAGGAGGAAAACTGCAATGCATCACCTGCACCATCAACACTGACAGAATTGAGTCCAAGAGCATACAGTGGTCATTTTGAGGAGTGTTCTTTCAGCACAGCACAGAGTAGTCCCTATTACTGCTCAGCAGTGTCAAGAGTGGACAACACAAAGCTACCTTTTGCCTTCCCTAAACCAGCCTACACAGAACCCATGTCCTATGACTACCCTTTGTTTCCAAACTACATGGCCAACACAGAATCTTCAAGGGCCAAATCCAGATCACAGAGTGCACCAAAGGCGAGGCCGGATTCGTTCGAGAGGCAGCCAAGCCGGCGAAGGGCTTCAATGGAAGGGAGAAATGTCCCAAGGCCAGTGAGGATGCAGAGGTCATCTTCACATGTTGGTGTCACTGCCCAAAACTACCAATATCCTTGGTCAATAAAGCTTGACAGGTCCATAGTCAGTGAGTGTGGCTCTACAAGTACAGTGCTCACAAACTCTAATTACTACTGCACATGATCTGATGTGAGTACTGTTACCAAGCAAATCTCATGTGACATGTTTTCACCACAAAATTGAATTGATAGTGCAACACAAAAACAACTCAAAGAACCATGTGTAGTGACAATAATAGTCTTACATAAAGGCTAGGTCGTGTCACTGAGTTTGTTAATACTATTTGATCAGATAAGGTTTAACTATTGCTTGTTTTGGCTGCAGCCTCGTGGATTTTTTTCTCTACAACAAAGGTATCCTTTTGCAGCAAGTCCAAAATTTCAGAGTTCATTCAACTTTTTAGACGTTAAAACATATAACAGACTCTGCATTTACAAATTCAGGGTCCTAGCTTGTAAGGGTTTTTTTATTTATTTTGAGTTGAAGTTCAAAGTTTGAAGATTGTCTTCTTGTATTTACTGTGTTGTGTATTACACTACGAGAACACATTCTAACTCTGTTTGTGAACTGTGTATAAATTTTACAAAGTGGGATATTTCCTAACAGCAATTACATTTTTATATTTTACAAGTTGTATTTGGACATGATTCTTCATAAGTATAAGTCATATCAAAACTTGATAGCAAAATTAAAGAGATGTAGCATAGTGTCTTGTGCACTTTAGAAGTTTCATGTCTTATTCTAAACTTGAAGCCATTTAGGAGATAAGATTAAAAGTTGAAGTTATGCAGAAGTGTTGTTATAGCAATATTATTATAAGTTGGAGCCATGTTGCTTAACACAGAAGATTTGGATAATGTATATAGCACATGCAGCTATACAAATGGACACATTTATTTAATATAAATAAACTTTTGAACTATTTGGTATTTAAACTATGAAATAATGTAAAATTAACATGGGTTATCAAAGGAAATGTTTATCAATTCTCCAAAGATACTTTAATATATACAAACAAATTAAATATATAAAATTTAAAATTTAATATATACTAATTTATTTGGTAGAATCATTAACTCCTTAATACATACCTCAACTGGTTGAATTATAAATCCAATTCTGGTAACATTAATAAGAGTTTTTTTTTTAAATAACACTAGAATACAACATTTATAGAAAATATATATATCATCACACTATAACTAGGAAACATTTTTATTTAAAATAATAGAGTTTAGTGACCAGATTTTATTTCCATAAAACATTAGACATATCTTTAAAAATTAAAATACTCTTTAAAAATAATTTTTAGATTTTGGAGTGAATGATATCTAGAAAATAATATTATCACTTTGATATTATCATTTTTAATTACGGTAACATCGGATGCAACAATGATAATTTGACTATATTTATCCTCGAAATACAAATTCATATTATTTATATTTTTCATTGATTGATTCTTGACAATTCTTGACAAATTCCGATAATATATATATATATATATATATATATATCACATATTTGTAAAAAATATACAAAATTTAAAATTTAAATAAAGGAAACATAATAATATTAATTATTTATAGAAGTATTTTGTTTTCTGCCAAATAACAAGAAGTTATAATTACATAAATTAAATTGATATATAATTTTCTTTCATGTAAAACCATGTATTTATTTTATTCATTTTTCTTCTATTTTATAAAGCGATGAACATTTTATTTACGATAAACTTTAGATTTATGACAAAATTGAACTTAACCTTGTAACCATGTTCGTATATCTAAGTAACAAAATCAGGAATGGAGTATCCTTCCACATTATTTGAGACTATTAACAGATACCAAAGATCGATACGAAGCATCTATTTAGTACAGACACTGACATTGATACGAATATAATACAAAAAAACGTATAATCTCTAAAATGTAGGATATGAAAACACAAATCTATATATTATATAATTATAAATTATATAAATTAACAATAAAAATATATATACACTAAGTATGTTTCAGTTGTTTTTCATAAATGGTTCAAAAGAATTTATTCTTTATTTTTATTAATGTTTTTATTATTTTTTAAATTATTTAAATCTATGCTAGAATTGTCAAAAATCCAATAAATATTTTTTGAATTAAACACTTTACCAATATGGATCCTATGAGTATCGTTGTCCGATACGTGTATCCGACACGAATACATCATTTAAGAAAAGAAAAGTGTCTGAACTTCGTATCAACTTGTAATACATCATTTAAGTAAGCATTTTAGTTTAGGGTTGAGCAACTTGTACCAAGTTTTTGCTTATCTGATAATTCTCCTAGCACTTTGATTTCCTCTTATGCTCATGTAACGTTTGTTTTTCATTGATCTGAGTGACCCACATGAATGTTCTTTTGTGATCACTAGTCAAGAACATGATCCACTTTTGCTGGGACCTCATTTGAACCAAATAAATGACACAAATTGGGTGTTGACAGACATGCCTCCAAATAAATGATGTGAACCATTATGACCAAACCATGAGCTCTAACACTGTTACTTTTTTTTTTTGTTTCCTAATCCATTCAAATATGAAACAAACATGTTTATATTTTGCAGGGCACCTGAATTGTCATCATATGGCGAAAATTAGAAGAACTTCTTAATCGTACAATGATATTTAATACCAGAAAAATATTTCTGTTCCAAATTTTAGTAATCTGAGTGATTATGCTATCTTAATTCATGTTAAGTAGTCCTATGATCAGTTCTTTTTCATACTGCAATGTAAAAAAATGTTTACTATCTATCAATCACAAATCATTATTACATGACTTTTGTGTTATATATACATACATATATATAATGGTTTGTGATTGGTAGACATGGTAAACATTCTTTACACTATCCATGCACCATTTTCTTCTACAAACAAAAGAGGATACATAAATAAATGGTTGATCTAAATTTGGAAATCCACCACCAAATTCAATATTGATATTTGAACCACAAAAGCTACATATAAAATATCTATGCTAACTGCTTGAATACTTGCCTTGGCAAACCATAGAAGTACAAACAAACTAAAGGCCAAAGTTTCCAAACCACAAGAACAGATAGGCAATTGTGAAAAAAAGTACCAAAAGTGAAACTCCTTGATGGCTTGAATAATTTAAACTAATTAATAAATAATAGATGGATCTAACAAAATTATGAAGCACACAAGCTTGCCAGCATTTGTCACATCACATCCCAAGAACACAAACAAAAGATCACCAAATTTCATCTGTATTTGTTGAGCAAGCAAACCTTCATGTGAGCCTGTCATTTTTACCTTCCGAAATAAATATACACCAAGTATTAATGAAGTACACTAAGATTGGGGCATCTTTTCTTTGAATAACCGGGGAAGAACTTCATGAACACCAATGTCCAAACCCTCTGGATCCCTGAAAATAACAAACAATATATTTCTAATTTGTTAATCTCTAATAACAGTAGCGCTTGACCTATTAAAAATGAGTTAAAATAAGGTTGAAATTTTGAGGAATTACAATATAAAATAGTTTTACATTGTCATCCAATCACAAATTCCTATAGACTTGTTTGGAAAAACTTCTCCATAAGCACTTTTAATAGAGAAAAAAGAAGAAATTAACAGAACTTTTCCATGAGCTAAAATTAGCTTATGCACAAGTTTAAAATGAGAATTAGAGAGGCCATATGAGAGAATTTGTACAGATTAACATGTGCATAAGCAAATTTTAGCTTATGAAGAAACTCATTCCATTTTTAAACATAAAAGTTACTCTGAAGTTCAAATTTATTTGATAGAAGTCAAAACTATTAAATCTAGCCTTTTTGAGAGCTCCTTCAAGGCTTTCTTCATTAGAAAAGATAGCTTTTTTTTCTTAAAACTTTGTTTGGGTCAATTTCTTTTAAGGGGAAAAGAGAATAAATAAAGTTTATTAGAAACAATTATTATAAGCATATATCCTCGTAATTAGGAAAAAAAAACACTTCATACTTGCAATATCACACCCATAGGTTGTTACAAAACTTATATTCATGTAAATAAGTGTATGCAAGAGACAGTTGGAGAGAAACCTGCACAATATCTGTCCCTTTTCATTTGAACTAGGTATGAAAAAGAGCTTTCGCAGAGAGGGTGACTCAAATTGAACAAAGAAACCATCACTGTGTGCATGTTTCCACTTTCTTGATCCTTGGCCCTTCCAGACCTGCAGGTATAGAATATAATTAATAGGTTCTGCAGTCATTTAGAATTAGCAATTCTAAAATACACATGGAATTGAGGTTGTAGGCTGATCTGTCAGAAAATGAACATTGACTAGATATATTCACATGTTCAAAAGAATATCAGATGAAGTGCGATATTAACACATATTTGGCCAATTAATGCACCAGTACAGCCCCAAAAAGAAGAATTGTGAACAGAATAGCTCCGAGAACAATTTAAAGAGAAATAACTAAAAGAGACCTAGATATAAACGGCCACACAGGAACTTGGATTTTTCAAAAAAAGAAAATAGCAATGGTATCACTCGGTCGATGTATTCAATATCCCACCTTGCACCTTTAATTTTGTATTAACCTGAACAACCCAAAAGGAGAGAAATTGAAAGAAAGAAAGCTAGAGGATAAGAAGGGATGGAAAGGCAAGTAGAAAGCTATTCAAAGGCTATTTTGCAAATTTCACAAACCTTGAAACCTAGGAGTGAAATTATGATTTCTCTTCACTTCCTTATTGAAGATGTGATATGCCTCAAAAGTACCCCTAAACTTTGTAATAAAATTTCCCATTTAACTTGAACTTCTTAACCATTTACAGTATGTGATGTGGAAGTCTCAATGCTCAATGCTTAAAGAAATCAGAAGTTACCTGTGGATAAGCAATAATGTTTTTGGGAGTTACCAAGCAGGCTGCTTTGGAGAAAGACTCCTCTGCGTACTGCCTAAGAAATGAAAAGCAATTGGCGTGCGTATGTGGTGATTCAAAGGCCTGCCAAATAAGATGAGAACAATGAAAATGTTAAAACTCATAATAGCATACGGGAAGATTTTAGAGTTGATAATCATAAGTGAACAACAAAGGCCAGCTAAGTAAGCATGAATACTAAGCATAAAGTCTATGCAAGATATCCAAGCAAGGAACCATGATTATAATTGCACAAAGATTTAATAAGAAAATGCATACCTTATCAATATTCACAACTGGGGCATACTTATCAGTCTGTGTCTTTTCCGTATCCAGAAGAAAGTAAACTCTAGCATCCACCGAAGATGTTTCAAGCCATGATTTTACAGCAGTCTCTATAGTCTCAACAACGAATGAGAACAAATGTTTCCAGCATTCTTCAGATCCATACTTCTCCACCTGTATATGGAGATCATTTTAATTCTCACAAGGGAAACTTTAAAATGATACATGATTATATGGAAAAATGAATTATTTCACATCCTTATATAAATATCAATAACATGAAATCCAAGTTAAAGGAAACAGATAAAATAAAACATCTAGAAACCAAGATACAGAAAGAAGGAAATAAATATACTTCCAACATTCTCAGTTCATTTTTTAAGGTGTTTTTCTCTGTTTGAGAACAGGAGTCTCTGTTGTTCATTCAGTTGATAACTAATGAAAATCTCATATCGACTAGAGATAAGGCCAAATTATAGTATATAGGTGACTGTAAACCTCAACTTATTTAGCTAGTTTTGAGATGTTGAGTTAGGCTTAAATTTCATTTTCTTAATATGGTACCAAGGTCATTCAGAGTCTATCTTGGTCAAGTTAGTTGGATCTAGTATTTTATCATTTGCTATCAAATTCCCCCTAGTCCCATGCTTGAGATGTTTAGTCCTTGGCGTGAGGCAGTGTATTGAAGAACTTACATCAACTAGAGATAATACCAAATTATAGTATACAAGTGGGAGCAAACCTCACCTTACAAGTCGATTTTATAAGGTTAGGTCAAGTTTAAATTCCACTTTCTTAAAATTATGGTCAAGTGTGTTAGGCCTATATGTCACCCATTATCGGGTTCCTCCTAGTCCCGCACTTGAGATATCCAGTCTTCGGCTTCAAAGGGTGTACTGGAAATCTCATATTGACTAAAATAAGGTCAAATTATAATATATAAGTGGATGCAAACCTTACCTTATTAAACTGGTTTTGTGAAGTTAAATAAGGCCTAAATTCCACTATAGTGATTTTTATGGTCAAACGCTCTGCATTGTTATTTGGGATTCATAACTATGAGGTTAGCCTACACAAGTATAGCTGTGCACCGAATTTGATACTTTTGACTCGACTTAAGAATATACACGATTCCAAAACTTATGCTTCTACCTCTATATATTTGTTCCCCTTTTCTACTGTATTTCTCACTCCTTCTTGTCTCTCTTATAGAATACCTCATTCCCTTCTCTTTCTCCCATACCCTTTCCAAACCATATATTAATTAATGCAAAAGAAAAGCTAAGAAAGCACATACTTGTTGACCACTTCTAGTTACAGATTGAGAATACAAGTATACTAACCATTTCAGATTTGAATGTATCTAAATGTTTAGCCACGTCAACATTCGATCTCATATTTTCCACTTCTTGAGCTCTTTTGCTATCTTTCACCAGTTGGTTCATTCTCTTTATCTTTTTTGATACTTCTTGACTTTGCGAGTTATACTGCAATGCTATCTGAAAGGCAGCTAAAGCCTACAAACAAATATTCACACAAACATACACAGTAAGATCAAAATCCAAAATCAAAGCAGAACAAATAGCTTCCAATTAAATTTAAGCAATAAGCTATTGAGTTCATACATCGTCATATCGTTTCATGGCTTCCAATATGCTTCCCTTCCTGAAATATCCCTGGAAGTGTATTCAAGCAGCATCACTCCAAACTGTATTACAAAGGTTCAGACAATCATATATTAACAAAATTAGATAAACATTTACCTTTTCCCATTGGGGTTTTAATTTGATTGTCATCTCAGCATCATCAAGAGCTTTATTAAGCTTATCCAATTGCAGCAATGCTGCAGCACGATTACTGGAAGACCCCAAATAAACAGAAGAAACTACATCAGGAGTCAGGACAAGGTTTATGCATTGAGTTCACACGACATATCTTATGGGATAGAAAAAGAACAATCACAATGTTTTTTTTTTTTTTTAGGAAGAAAATGAAAGGAAAGAGAGAAAAAATTCATCCAAAAACAAAAAAATAAACTTTTATTACTTTCCACTTTCCCTTCAATTCAAATTTCAATTTTTCTCTCTCCTCACTTACTTCCTCAGAACCATATCAAACAGACTATAAAGCTCAGTATATTCCACCCTGCTAATCAACACAGTTAACTGAAAGAAACTTGAAAAGGGAATCTTTTTTTCCTATTTAAGAGTTCCAGCTTAAGCCATAATATCGATCTAACTCCAATCCAAACAACACACATGGTCATGCCAAACTGTCACTAAAAGACTAAATTTTTTAAACTCTGATAATATACCGGCAATAAAAACTGACACTTCACAATCTATATAAAAACTGAAAGCTCCAACTAAAATAATGATAACAAAAGAAAAGAAGAAACCCTTTTGTGATTTCAAGGGAAACAAAATAAACGAAGAGAGAAAAGCAGAATGCTGAAGCAAAGTTTGAAACCCACAAATTGAAAGAAGTGAATAATGACACCCAAATGAAAAAGGTTGAAAATTTTGAAAGAAAAAAAAAGGTACCTATAGAGAGTAGGGTTAGAAGGGTCTTGCTTGATGGCTTGAGTGTAGAGTGCAGCAGCTTTGAGATACTTTCCTGACTTGAAAAACTCGTTGCCCTGATCCTTCAGAGACATCTCCGAACCTGAACCTTCTTTCGTTTCTGCCATCGATGATCTTTTTCGTTTTAACCTTAAAATCTGTGATTCTGCTTCCTAAATGATGTCTATAGGGTTTACAACGACGATGTTTGTTCCTTCCAAAACCTTTTTCTCTGGTTATATGTTTTATTTCATACTCAAAAATAGCCTAAATTGTCCCTTTCCTCTCTTATCTTACTTTTTATATTTAATTTATTATCATATCTTTAACAAAATAACTTAATCTTTTATCTTTTAAATGTGTTGAATTTAGTTATTTATCAGTTTAAAATTAATTTCTTTTAACATCAGTTAAAATTTTAATATTTTTTAACAACAATTTATCTTTTTTATATTTCATCTGAGGTTGAATTCAGCTTCTTTATTCGTGTCTAAAAATAATGTTAAGAACTTTTTTTATAATCATAATTTATTTCATTTCCAAAATAAATTAAAGATTTGAATTGAAGATACAATGTGCTATCACTCTGGATTTATTTTAGCATTTAACCATCTAAAACAATATTGATCCATCGAATGATAAGTTTTAACCAGCATTGTAATATTTTATTTTAGCAAATTGAAGACTAATAATTTACTATTATCACAAGTAAAAAAAAATGCTGAAAAATATATATTAAAGTGATTCGTGAAATAAAATTTAAATTCATATTTTTAATTATATGATATCCATGAATTAATAATCATACACAAATTTCTGGAAACTGACGAGTTTAAATATTTAATTTGTTCCGCACTTTTTTTACAACATAATATACGAAAGTTCATAACACTATTTTCAAAGGATTCAAATTTTTATTTTTTTCTTACAAATAGAAACAAATTTCTTTCTTATTTTATACTGGTTAACTTCTTGGTCTTCGCTTTTGGATTCCCTTCTCTTCGCTTTTTGGTTAACTTTCGATCTGTTAATCCTTGAGTTTGGTTTGTGAAATCTTTATTTAATCAATTGAGTCTCTCGATGAATTATTTTCGATTGTATTCTGTCTACTCTTTCATTTGATCTCTGGGTCTTTAATCTCGGATTCCTCTCATAAATAGGTGTGTAATTGAAAGACGTTCTGATACCAAAGTCAGAATCAGTTTTAAACAACAATTAGATAAAATTCACTTTACTTACCTCTTGACTTGATGACTTTTTATTTAACTTTATGACCTTTTTTTATAGTGTTTTCTTATTGGACTCGTAACCTATTTGGACATTTTCCTTTTACACATATCTTTTACAAAGTACACACCTCATCATTTGGGCCTCTTAATGCTACAGTTATCATTCTTAGTATTATTTATCAATTTTTCTGTTAATTGAGGTCCAATCTTTCGGTTCAAGGACACCTCTCGGCTGGGCTTTCGGCCCACACAGTTCAATTTTAGTCACAATATATTAATTATGTTACTTCTAAATTTTAAATCATAAATTTTAAATCTTAAATCAATTGATATTATTTATAAAAATAAAATAAAAACTAATTTAAAAAACTAATCAAAATAAATTAAATTAAATATGTAATTAACTTGTATATTTTACTAACGAAACACTGTCGTACCTCAACTATAAATATCAAGGGTTATATGAATGCAAGATTCAGATTTAATAAAAGCATATTAAAGTATTATAAATAGATGGTGTTATAAAGGTATAAATTATTTATTTATTATTTTAATTATTTCATAGTGTCTTTCTAGACACACCCACCTATTTTCTTGTTTTAAAGAATGATATATGTTACTTTTTTTGGATCAAGTTAACATATTTTATTATCATTCATCAACTCAAATTTAAATGTGTTTCTAATATTTAAACAACTAATTTACATTATTTTAATATTTAAATTTATCTGTGATTTTTTAAAATTGAGAGTTTAATTATTAGTTCGCGTTTTAATTATTTTATTGACTATATGATAACTTGTTTATTCAATTATGTCATTAGTTTCATTATTTATTTCTTTTATTTAAATTTTTATGAATACGATTTGGCATTGTTATAAATTTTCATCTTAAATTAATTCAGGTCGATGAGGAGATAAATAAAGTGTAGCAAAATTGTTTTCAGGATTTTCAACGTGTCAAAATGTTTTAGGTGCACAATTTCTAGCATTGTTAGCAAAAACTTTTTATCAAATTTTTATATATATATATATATATTACGAGGTAGTACATTATATCAAATTAAATTAAATTAAAAATGTTCAATTTCACAATAACAAAACCACTAAATAAAAACTAATTATTTATTAAATTAATTAAATTATATATTAGTTTTTAATAATTTTTTTTTATATTTAAAGTATTTTTTTATTATAATAAATAGTTTTTAAATTAGTATTTAATTAATGATTTTTTAAATTTTTTATTTTGTGTGATTAACATTACTTTATTTTGTAAGTTGGTGTTTATAATTTTAACTTCAAATAGCCTTTTCATGGGAAAAAAACTAATCAAAGTATACTGTAAAAGCGAAGTGAAACCTTTTCAAAGAATAGATTAAATGTATAATAAATTTTAAAGTTAATTTTTATTTTTAAATACTATAGTGTAACATGTTTGTTATTCCTTAAAAGATGTTATAAAAAAATGTTAAAATAAGGAACTTCATTTTAAAGTTATGTATTATTAAATATATTCTTTTAAGGAAAAAAAAAAACTCCTAAAATACACTCAACAATATACATTCTAAAAAAACCATCTGTATTTAATTAATTCATAAACACAATCATAAAATATTTATTTAAGTAAGTAAATTTTTTACCAAATAAACACTATGCTTTTTAAACTATTTTTTTGTCCATTTTTACACTCTCCATGTATAAAGGAGATTTTTGCTCCCTCTTTTACAGGTAAACTTAACTAACATGGATCATTGAAAAAATAAATACCTTAGATATAAATAATTTAATAAAGATGTCCAATAGAAGAAAAAAATATCCAAAATTTTGATCAATTATAAAATTGATCTCATTTTATTATTATTCTATTAAAAAACCATGATGAATCAGGTTAACCCGTGATTTTCAGTCCATTTTAATAACTTTATTTAAAATACTAAAATCTATTTTAAACTTAACTAATTTGAGCATTTTATGAAATGTTTAACTATTTTTTTTCTAGATTGGAAACTTCCACAATTTTACCTTAATGGTCATTTTTTTAATTTTAAATGTAATCAACTAAAGCAATTTAGGAAGATACCACACAATAATAATTATATAAATGATAAATACCTTATTTGTTTATCTTTCCTTTATAGTGTAACAATGATATATTAACTACATAAAAAAAATAAAATATGCTTTTTTAAATTTAAAATGTCATATTCTCTTTCAAAATATACAAACTAGTTGTCAATTTTTAGATATATCATTTTATTAAAAGAGGTATTACATTTAATACATCCCAAATAAGATTGTTTATAAAAAAAATATTTATAGAAAAAAAATCCCCATTACATCTAAATTAATGTAATTTACTTACATCATTATGCATAAGCCTATATAAAACTCCAATAGAATTCTCAATAAGTGTTCTTAAGTAAGAGTTGATTTTGAACTATATTCTTTTAACCTAATTTTTTCAATTTGTGTTTTCATCTAGTTGTGCACCTCAATCATTGTTGTCACCGCTACTACCACCTAAATCATCGTTGTCGTCATCGTCACCGCCACCACCATGACCAACCTCTTTTACAACGATGTGTTAAACTATGCACATCTCTCAGACCTTTACAACAACACAGGTCCAAAAGGATGCAAGTTGTGCAAACAAGTTTTCAGTAACACTCAAGCCCTACTAATCCATCTCGAGTTTCACATGGCACAAGAAGAAATAGCCATTAGAAGACTCTATTCATTACCACAACATGTGAACTATCAAAAACAATTCCCTCTCCAACCTATGGCTGATGGTAGATTTTTTCAATCAATTGGAAGAAATCCATTTTCCAATGCTAACCAAATTGGTTCTTCTTCCATGCCAATTAGGAGAATGCAAGTTCAAGCACAATATGATGCAAGTATGAATGATGATGGATCAAAGGCTTATATCTTGAAGTTGGAGAAACCCATCAAACACATTGATTTCATTGATTTGGTTAACATAGATGAAGACAACAACTCCCTCCAACAACTAGATTTGGATTTAAAGCTCTAAACCTTATTTTACCTTCAAATCCTAAGACTTTTTAAGTTATTATGATATTAGTTCTATTCATTCAAGTTTTATCATTTGATTTTTGTTTATTTTATTTTAGCATTCTGAGTTGTTGAAAGTTGTAATGCGAATCATGGAGAAAAAAAAAACCCATTACAAATTTTTGTTTTGTATTATTGAGAGGGTACACTGAGTATTCTATACACCCATATACTATTAAATCTAAAGTCGATTTTAACACATTGATTAGTAAAAATAAAAAGTAAAATTGTGTGATAATATAATCTATAGCAATACATAATTGGGCATATATCTTATATTTCTATTTTACCTTTAATTATATTTTAAACATCAAGAACTATTATTTAATTACATATACAGTAATAAAAAAAATAAAAAAAAACTGCTCATCCACTTAAAATAATCATAAACATTATTATTTCCTAATCCAATTAAGTTTTTCCCCTTTTGTTTATACAATTTTGTGATCTATAATTTTTCATTTTTTTTTGGTTCAAAATACTTATTATACATTAAATATAAAAATAATATATATATATATATATATCAATATATTTATTTCAATATATATATATATAATTGAGATTAATATAAATATTTTTTTTATAATGACAAAATATAAGTGAAATAGTATCTATATTTTTGCGAGTAACTTATAATTTACTTTGAATGATTTGCTAAGTGTAGTTTTTAAAAAATTGTCACTAAAATTTGTGACTTTAGAATTAGCCAAGAAAAGGTATTTTTTTTACTAATCGTAATCACATATTCATTGATTTATAGTAGAGTTGTATATATTATAAAACTAAAAACAAGTGATAAAAAAATTATAATTTTATGCAAAATTAAAGATTTTTACAATAAAAATATCTATTAAATTACCATTATTAATATTTTAATATTTATTTTTCAATCAATAATAATAACAATAACATAAATAACATTTTTTTTTATAATTACGAATCAACTTAACCAATGTGATTCAAAATCTTCCACACTACTAGATATTTAAATATAAAATAAATAGGAAAGGAAATATATAATGTAAATGAGATTGTAATTAAAAATTAAACTTGGTATTTTGGATAAATTGGGAGAATTTCATAACTAGAAAATAAATATTGATTATTGACCTAAACTTTGAATCATATGGTTGTTGCTCGTTAACAGATTAATACACATTAATTTATAAATCCTAAATCTTAAACCCTACATTCTAAATCCTAAACCTAATTTTCTTATTGTAAACTCTTAAAAAAACAATTTTTTTACATCGAAGATTTTTCGTCTTTTAGGAAAAATATGGATTGAGAAATGTTGAATGTGTACAATATAAAATTAAATTATTATATCAATTAAATATCCTAGATAAAATTAAAATATCTTCATCAACTAATCTGACTTTATTAGTTAATATGACATTGAATTGACCAATTTGTTCTTATATTCCTAAATATTTAATTAATTTGATGATGCATTTGGAAACATTTTAGCTTTTGGTCTATCAATAAAAAGTAACTACCACAATTCATCAATTAATAATTTGTCACCTATTGATTTTCACTATATTTGGATGTGTTGATATCATTTTTCCCTTTCTCCTTATAAAAAACAGTATGACAAAAAACACTACCTAAGTAGTCCATGTCATACTACAATTTTCTCCCTTCAAAGCTTACAATAATGTACAATTATTGCTTCTAGGATTTAACCTGTTTAAACCCTAGAAAAAGACACAACACATCATATTCATACCATAATACAAATGCAAGTGAATTATTATATTTCAGTATTTGTTTCTTTTATATTTTTTAAAAAATTCATATTTTTATTTATCTTATATTATCTTCAGCAATTTATACAATTTTTAAATATATTTAATCTTATAAAATTAATTTACAAAACAAAATTTACATTTACTTATATATTATTAAATATATTTATCTCTAATAAATGCACGTGAGATATCAAAAAATTATCACAAATATTAAAAATATAAGTAAAATCATATTAGGAATTTTTAAAATTTTATTTATACAAATAAAATATGATCTGGTGTATAGATATGAATGTGTAAAAATTGGAATAGTTTGTTAGAGTATTACACCATAATTATAAACTTAAGCAAAGTGAACAAACATTAATTTCAAATAGCAGGTGAAATTTTTATAATCTCTTTAAGTTCTTATCCACAAATTTTATTATTATTGAACCCATTGATCAATATCCTTAGCTGTGGCTAAATTTCCAAGTCAAAGTGACAAAAAGAAATTCCTGGCAGCATCATGCATTGCAAAACTAATAATCATGTGTGTTAAATCAATTTCTTCATAATAAGAAAGTTCAGCAAATCAAAAATGATATCAAATCTTCATAAGTGTATTAGACGTTAATATGTTAACATTGATGGTGGATAGTGAGAAAAACATGAAATCACATAAATTCTATTATTTTCAATATTTATTATTTTCAATAGGGGTGTGACTGGTGCGTCTGAAGTTTGTACCCTGATGCAAACAAATGTTTGATCTTGGATTTCTGCAAAATCTCGCACTACTTCTAGTTGGTTTTTGGAACCTTTGGAATGTATGCGTTTGGTTATTTGAAGTTTTTTAGGTTTTTAGATTCTTAGAGTGAACAGTGTTTTTGCATGTTTGGTTTGGAGAATACTGTTAGACGTTGGATTATGTATTTATTGTATAAAGGTTGATCCACTCTGAAGTGATTCACATTTACATATCTGTTATTGCTGATAAAAAAAATGTTAATATTGATTCTAAATTCGAAATTGATTTTGAATTAAAATACTTTTAATCCTGATAAACAGGTTTTTTTTGGTTAAAAGATAAACTTTCTGATACAATGGGTTCATGAAATATATTTTCAATGTGTATGAAAGCACACTATAAATATCTTTTTTCATTGAATAGAAAAAAATAAAATATACTTTATATTTAAAAAAAAAATCACAATAGATAATTTTAAAATACATTTAAATAGTAATAACTTGAGTAGTTAAGTTTTAAAATAAAGATAATGAAGCATTTATGAGTTGACAGAAGAATAAATTTTGCAACTGTAACTGAACAAGGGGATGATATCATATAACAGGGTGTCATCTTCAACGGTACTCTACAAAGAAAAAACACTGTAAAAAAACTTTTTGAGGCCAACATAGTAATTTCATCCAAATAGCATCAATTTTCAAAGACAAGTATGTGTTTGATAGCGTCACCATGTGGCCGTTTGACAATGTTGCTAGAAATCCCGGTTTTGCCCTCATTTTCATTCCACATTTCCAAAAAAATACACCTTTTTTTTGTGATATTCAAAGAAGAGTGATGGTCCCTTTTTCTGAGTTGGTATCCAAAGAAGAACAACTTTGGATCCTGTCTCAAAAGAGTCACTTGTCTTTGGAAGCCATTGAAGCTCCTCTTTTCAACCATTTCTAAGCATTCATTGCAACCTACCCTTTTATTTCCTTTTGGGCCCTGAAGCCTGTTTTTCAAGCAAAGCTTTCCTTTTTGAGTCACCAGAGTCTAACCCCACTTTGAAGCTTTGCTTTTTCCTTTTTGGGTATGTGAGCTTAGCCTCACTTTAGAGTCTCATGTGTGATCCCTGAGAAAGCAAAACCCAGTTTCTGGTTTGGTGTTGGTCTCTCTCACAATGAACTCTTCTACAAGGTTGGATTCAGTTATGTTTCAGCTCACACCAACTAGAACCAGGTAACAATATTGTTACTCCATTCATCAATGTACTTTACCATCTTATTGTTTTTTTTTTACCATTTGTGCCATTTCTCACCCTAAATAGAAAACAAGAACTGTGGGGATTAAGTTTGTTGGTTTTTGTTTTTTTAAGCTCTTGGGGTGTTTGATAGTCCTAACAACAGTGTTACCCCATTCATCAATATTTTTACCATTTTATTGCTGTTTTTTACTACTTGTTCCGTTTCTCACCCTAAATAGAAAACAAGAACCATTGAATATTGTTGTGTATTTTTAAGCTCTTGGGGTGTATGATAATCTTAATAAGTTTGTTTATTTTTGTATTTTCTTTTTTTGCAGTTGGGTATTTGATAGTCCTAATAAAATGAATTAAAATGGAGATGACTAGTTGATTACCTTTCTTAAGAGCAATAATAATTTAGCGGACTGTACTTAGTTTAACAGTCTCATGGATTCAGTTCAGTTTGACCTTTTTTGAATTTGCAACTGGAGTGTTGTCTTGCCCTTATTTACAAATGTTGTAGCTGAAGTCTCTGCACTTTCTTCTGTTTAAATTTGCTGGTTAATTTGTTATGTGATCAAAATTGCAATAGCTCATTCAAAACAATGATTGTAGGAATTACTCTTCCAGTAACATGATTGTAGGTATTTGCTGCCTGACTTTTTCCTTTGATTTTTGCCCTCATCTGTAATTCAGATTTGACTTGGTTATAACTGTTAATGGAAAGAAGGAGAAAGTTGCATCAGGGTTGCTCAACCCATTTCTATCCCACTTGAAGGCAGCTCAAGATCAAATAGCAAAGGGTGGTTATTCAATTGTTCTTGTGCCTGAGCTTGACACTGATGCCTCATGGTTTACCAAGGGAACAATTGAAAGGTGTGACTTGTTATCATAGTATTTTTTCGTTAACTATTCTTATCAATGTATGTCTGAATCTGAATTGAAACTGATCAGTCTATGCTTATTCAAGGTTATCATTTCTTCCAGTACTCAACTCAACATGGATCTAGTATGCTGTGTTGGAAGTCCTGTTTTTCATGTAATATGTACTCCAAAATTCCTTTTATATTTTTTGTGTTCTTACTCTTTCAAAAGTAGAGGGAAGTACTGGGATTCCTTTGAATGTTAAACTCTCAGACTAAATGAATTTTAACTCTATGGTTGGAAGCTTAAAGTTTGTTCTGCTACAAATGATTCTAGCTCACATTTAATTTTGTATAGATGAGCAGGCTGAACTAATTCCTCTGCTTCTTTAGGTTTGTTCGCTTTGTGAGCACTCCTGAGATATTGGAACGTGTATATACTGTCGAATCTGAAATCGCACAAATTGAAGAGGCAATTGCAATTCAAGGAAATAATTCTGTAGGGATGAGCTTTGTAAGTACATATCTAGCAATTTTTAAATTCAACTGCAGCCATTAAAGGTTTGTTTAAATTAACTTGTATATCTGTAGGTAGAAGAAAACCAAATAAAACATGTGGAAAACATTGAAGGTAATTTTGAAAGAACAGGTATCTATTGCATATGGTTATAGTTTAAAACTATTAAGTATCTTGTATTCAACAAAAATGGATATATAAAGCCTAGCTGAAATTTATAATTGTCTGCAACTTTATAATTGTCTGCGAATAAGAAGATCCATTGGCTTTACTCAGGCAGGAAGAATGAGCAGGATACAAATGAGGACAGAGCTATTGTACTTTACAAGGTTAGGAAAGTCTTGAATACCCTAATCTTATATAGATTAGATTTATTATTTCCTTATCTGTTTGTGCGGATATGTGTCAGTCTGATACACAGCCACTTGATACAAATGGAAGCACCAAATCAGAAGGAAACTCAAAGTAAGTTCTAAACATTACTTTTTTCCTTCTTTTCTATGATCATCCCTCACTAAGAAACTTTAGTTGATGATTGTGTCTGATTAATATAAAATACTTAAGTGCCTAGGCCTGACCTGGATATAATTTTTTTTTTTGTTTGTAATATGGTCAAAACAGATAGAGCAAACTGCTATTGCAGTTATTTTTAGAAACAATTATGAACCAGATAGAACTTATTTTTTAGTCTGGACACATAGAACCGATAATTATGAGTAAAGAAGAAAAGGACTTGTAAGGCTCTTGTACCAGTTTGACCATCTCTTTTTTGACCCTTTAAAGATAATCCGTTATCCAGTACCATCTCCACCAGTTGAAATCAATTGATTTCTTATTGACTAAGTCCTACCCTTCTTTATTTTCCTTGTATTGCCATATAAAACCAATAATTTTCTAGTAGATTATTCTAATAAATTCTATTGCAACATTATCATCACCACCCTTCCCCTGAAGTTATGAATATTCTGACTAGATAATATGCTATCTAGGAATCTTCAGGTCTTGTCTGATCTTGATGGATACTATGATTTCCAACTTTTTTTCTGTGGCAAACATTAGAAATTCTAATAAATTCTATTGCAACATTATCTTCACCACCCTTCCCCTGAAGTTATGAATATACTGACTAGATAATATGCTATCTAGGAATCTTCAGGTCTTGTTTGATCTTGATGGATACTATGATTTCCAACTTTTTCTGTGGCAAACATAAGAATTTTCTCTCTTCTTTTGGAATTAACCTTCCACCCTAACTTTTCCTCTGAGTTTCTTCACAATTCAGCATAAAGATTCCTCCTTGTTGAATTTAACGGACTAATGTCAAGACCATTCTCACAATATGGTGAATGAAGTGCCAATGAGTGAATTTTTGTTATAAAATTAAGCCAACATTGAGACCTAATTGTGTGGTGTGCATTATGTATAAGTCTTTAAGAGTTGTTATATTCATTGAGCTTAGTACGCCGAATAATTGTTTGTTAACCTCTTTTCTACTGTATTCCCTCCTCTATTTATTGTTTTAGAGTTCAGCTTTTGAAAGTCCTGGAGACACGTAAATCTGCTCTGCAGAAAGAGCAAGGAATGGCGTTTGCACGTGCTGTTGCTGCTGGTTTTGACATTGACTACATGCCAGCGTTGATGTCATTTGCCGAATGCTTTGAAGCATCACGTTTGATGTAAGAATAATTATCTTTCTTAACTATGTTTTACTAGTGAGATTTTGGTTACTTGGCCAATTGGCTGATAGCACACACGCACATGTGTGTGATTTCTAGACAATCTTTCTGATTCTAATATTGTCACATTTCAGGGATGCATGCAGAAATTTTATATCTATATGGAAAATAAAGCATGAAAGTGGCCATTGGCTTGAAATTGAAGCTGCCAAAGTGACACCTAATCGTGCTGACTCCAGTGCAATAAATGCTTCTGGCATAGTAGTTTCCAATATGGTTGCTACATCCCATACTGAGTTGGACTCAGAAAGTAATGGCAAAACTAATTCAGGTAGCTGACATCTTCAGCACATTTGGACTTGCATATTCATGCACTTTTAACTTTGAGGTCAATGAAGGGATTATTATTAGGGGTTTCTTGAGTGGATTTACAGTAGAAAATAGGTGGAGGAAGATCCATTTTGGGGGGTATGAGAGCAAGGATGGTATGGGAAGTCATGAACACTTATGATGGGTTTTAGTAGGTTAGTTGGTAGTTTTTTATTTGTTTAGGTGCCATGAATAAAACATAAATATGGGATTTTCTATTTGATATAATCTATGGTTAACTGGGGTTTTATTGAATTGAATCAAATTTTTAGTTCTTACTGCCAGCGGTTCTATATCTGAGCAAATTAGTAAAGTTCCTGATGTCTATTTTTTTCTCCCCTAAAATGTACTGACATTATTGTTTAAAAAATTATTGATGCGTGTTCAGAAGACAGACAACCAACCCCAGGTTACCAAGATAATGTCCAAGGTCATTTTCCAATTAATGGCTTCTCCTCTTGGCCTGTTCATTCTCCCCCGGGTGCTTTACCAATGTTTCAGCCTTATCCAGTGCAAGGGATACCCTACTATCAGACGTATCCAGGCAACATCCCATTAATGCAGCCAGTTTCTTCACCTATGGAGGACTCCAGACTAAATGCTAGTCCAAATGTGGGACATGTAATGCATTCCATGAATAATGGACAGCTTACTGAATCTGAAACTCAAGATGAAATGGCCATGGAGAGAGAGGGTTCACTGACTGGAGAACGACGGAAGAAGGCTGGCCGATCAGGAAGACACAGATCTGGTATGGTGGTCATTCGGAACATCAATTACATTACAAAGACAGAACGATCTTCTGGATGTGGGTCATCTTCAGATTATTCCTCTGAAACTGATGAAGAAAAAGAGGTTAAGGAATCTGTTAAGGCATCAAAAAGAAGAGGATCCAGTGACAAATCCTTTAAAAGACTGAATTTATCTGATAAGGAAGTAACAGACTCTGGGAAAGATGCTGATGGAGGACAGTGGCTAGCATTCCAAAAGTGTTTACTGAGAGGTGTAGATGAAGATAGGCATGCTGTTGACCAAGACAAGTTTGATCAAGTGAGAAGAAAAAAACATGTTGTAGGGAATGATCCCATAGATTTTACTGAGCGGAATATGCATGAAGCTCAAGGTGGTAGAGACGCCTTAGATATGCAGAGAATTAGCAATGGATTGACCCATATGCCTAGGTCACCCAATGATGGTTTCTTGTTATCTAGAAGCTCAGGACAGTCTGTTAATGGTAGGTCTGTGGATGCTATGCAGTCTTTAGAAATAGATGGAAGGATTGGTTATAGAAGGGGCGGAAATGGTGATTTTGTTAATGAATTTGGTTATTCAAGCCAAAAATTGGAAAGGAAGTTGTTTCATGATATGAATGATGACTCATATGTAGTCAGAGTCAATGATTCAGGAAATCTTGAGAGAAATGCTATTGACATGGACTCAGAGTTCCCCAAGGTACACAAGAAGGAAGAGAATAATTCCAATTATCAGCCAAATGAATTGAGTCTGATGCCTGAACGAGGAGCAGAAAAGGGGGCAATGGATTATGATCATGCCTTCGACTGTGAAATGCAGGCTCAGACTGGGGGTGGTGCTTTGCAAGATAAAAAGAACAAAGGTCTGAAACCAAAATCCAAGATGTTGGACAAAGATCTGAAATCAAAACCTACTGCAAATATTTCTGATCTAAAAAAGACTCCTGGGCCAATAAGGAGAGGAAAGACTAATAAACTGAGTCCATTGGATGAAGCACGAGCACGTGCTGAAAGACTACGGAATTACAAAGCTGATCTCCAGAAAATGAAGAAAGAGAAGGTAATCTATATTCCCCTAACTACTAAAACTCCCACTCCCGTTTCATGTTTGTATTGCACATGCTTAACATACAATTGAAGTACATTGCATTTAGTATGTTTTAAATCTAGATTAGTGAGAGATTCATGTTTTCAAGGTTGTTCATCTTTCTCAAATCTATTTATTTCTTCTTTACAAAGTTGATCTACAGAAAATGAACAAAGAGAACGTAATCTACATTCCCCTAACTTCTAAAACTCCCGTTTCATGCTTGTATTGCACATGCTTAACATACAATTGAAGTACATTGCATTTAGTATGTTTAAATTTATATTTCATGTTTTCAAGGTTGTATTGCACATGCTTAACATACAATTGAAGTACATTGCATTTAGTATGTTTAAATTTATATTGCATGTTTTCAAGGTTGTTCATCTTTTTCTTAAATCTATTTATTTCTTCTTTACTAAGCTGATCTCCACAATATGAACAAAGAGAAGTAATCTACATTCCCCTAATTACTAAAACTCCTGTTTCATGTTTGTATTGCACATGCTTAACATACAATTGAAGTACATTGCATTTAGTATGTTTAAAGTTAGATTTGTGAGAGATTCATGTTTTAAGGTTGTTCATCAACTTCTCAAATCTATTTATTTCTTCTTTCGTATTTATGATAATAACTAGGAAGAGGAAGAGAAAAAACGCCTTGATGCTTTAAAGATGGAGAGGCAAAGGAGAATTGCTGCCAGGAGTAATTCAATGACCACCAAGTTATCCACACCACCACAGCAAACGAAGAAACAGATTCCCGTGAAGCTTTCACCTAGTTCTTATAAAGGCTCTAAATTTAGTGATTCAGAGCCAAATTCATCCTCACCCTTCCAAAGATTTCCAATCAGAACTGCTTCTGTTGGATCCAATGATTCTTCAAAAGCCCAAAAAATCAGCAGATTGAATACAAACAAATTAAGTCGATCAGCACCTTCTCTGCCTGAATCCAAGCAAGAGAAGGGTGACGGTACCACTGACAATAAGGCATCCATGGCGAGAATTAGAAGATTGTCAGAGCCTAAAATGAGTACCATTCGTCATTCTTCCTCGGTGTCTGTTAAACCTAGAGGTGCTAGGAAAACTTCAATTGCTAAAGCAGCTAATGAGACTGATATCAGAAAGATTTCTGCTATTGTGAATCATGATAAAAGCAAGACTACAACACTCCCTGAACTAAGAATCGGAACATCTAAAGCAAATGACATTGTCCAAACTGGATCCTCAGTTAAAGAGAGGACACTGAAGCCGAATGTTAGCAAGTCTTCCTTGAATTTAGAAGGCACCTTGCTGAAGAAAATTGAATTTGAAATCTCACCTCTTGACGATGAAGAAAACAATCCTATTATTGAGAAGACTGTTGTAGTGCTTGAACGTGAAAAACCTTGTGCTCCCAATAGTAATGATGGCAAGGCAAAAGAAAAAACACGGATACCGAAGAGACAGTATGCGAATGATAATGTGAGGGAGAAAACTGAGACAGTGCCAAGTTATGTTGCCGTTCATACATCAGTTTCAATAGATACAGAAACCTCAGACAACAAATCACATGTGCAACCCGGATCATCCAAGGTGTGTTATGTTCAATCATTAGGAGAAATTTGCTGATATTTGATAATTAATTTCAGGAGTGGTGTGTTATTTTAGATATGTAACTGCAAGGTCAAGGAAATTCTAATTTGACCTGTTGTCTACGTGCCTGTATCATAGTTGTTTATCTGAAATTTCCATGCATGAGAGAACTTCTTATACATCAGTTTTGAACGTATTTTCTTCCAAAATCAGGTTACAATGAATGATATAGAGAAACAGCCTACAAAATCGTCCAGCATTCATATTACTGAGAAAAATTATCATGCTCGAGTTTCTTCTTTGGAAGATTGTAGTACCCAAAGCTCCGAGGACAGTAAAGCACCTTCTGCAAGCTTTGACAGTGCATCAATTGGTATGGAGACTTTTAGATCACGAGTGTCTGATTCCAGAAATTCAACTCTTGAGAAGATTCCCGAGCTGATTGAGAAGCCTCAGGTAAAGGAATCATCTAAAGGGTTGAAACGGCTGTTGAAATTTGGAAAAAAGAACCATGACAACCATGACTCGCCACCTGCTGCTGGGCGCAACAGTATCGATGGTTCTAAAGCAAATCAGATTGGAAAGAATGGTTCCCCCAATGAAGGTAACATGATTCTAACAGAAACCATCATATTACTAATATACTCATTTGTAAGATGACTAATATACTCAAGCTGATCATCATATTGGTATTTTGTATGTTGTCTTAGTTCATACTCTGAAGAATTTGATCTCTCGAGATGAAACTCCCCCAACTACAACTCCTGAAAAGTGTAAGTGACCTTCAATCAACTCTTACTTCATCTTATCTAGATTCAAATTAATATTTGATCTAACATATCATTCTTATGCAGCTTCTCGCTCTTTCTCTTTGTTATCACCATTTCGAAGCAACAAAGGAAAAAAGATGTCTTGACAGAATTTATGCTGTTATATTTGTCTTAGCTGAGATTATTTTGCCCTTGGAGTGTGTCTCTTAACCAAAAGTGATTTCAGGCCCTCTTTTTGACAGTTCTTTTGAGCTTCAAAACCTTGTAAAATTATTTGGTTATCTAAATGGCGAAATTGAATCTGAATCCTTAAGGATTTGGTTCAGCATTGTGGTGATGATGTAAATTAATAATTATGCCCCTATTTGTTTTGACAACAGAAATATCAACATCTCAATGTAAATTTATGGGTAACATTAATTTGGAGATACATTTCATTCACTCAATTAATTTGATTCAACTATAAAATAAATGGGTCTACTATTTTGCAAACTTGATGATTGTGGAAATTATTATATCCACTGTAATAGTGAATACTTTAGGTGTCATTTGCTTTAGGTACATACTTCTCTTCTTTGAAAAGGTAAGCTTCAGATTCTTCATGAAAAGCAAAACACAGATCAATTCCACTTTAAAGTGAGTAATTAATGGAATAATAACAATATTAAATAAAAGACATATAATTTGGTGTATATTAAATAAGGGATATTAAATGTTTGTTGTGAGATGTGGGGCAGATGATATTGACTGTGAACAATAAGCAAACTAATAACATATTAAACTTCAATTCAAAACATAATAAACAATGTACAATCTATAGGACAACTCCCACAGATTTTTAACCCATTTCTATGCCCCATATCTGACTCTTCCTTCCCAAAACAGAAGCCATATATATATATATATAATAATAATAATAATTTCATCTATTTAGACATAGATTATATTGTATTTATAGTGTTGTTTTGACATATTGATTTTATAGAATTTGAAAGGAATTACTTCATTGATTTGATAGAGATGTGAAATGAAAGTTGGAAGTTTCTCTCTCAAGGACTGTCCCTGAAAGCTTGGGGTATTAGAACATGGATGGTTTAAAAGAGTGTGTAAGGTTTGATAAAATAGAGGAGTGGTCCTACACAATTCTTCAACACATCACCAATATAGGGTACTTTTCTGCCTTTGCCAAGAATCACCAATGGCAGTTTCTTCCTGCACTCCTACATTTTTCTTCCTACACCCCCACAATGTTATGCAAAGACCAAATTATCCCTATTATTCTTTAAAAAACCTAAAATGAACTTGAACTATATTTATTTTTGCATTATGAATTATGGAATCCGGAAAAATTTTGGATTGACACTTCCGGTAAAATTTCGGATCCACCAATCTATCACAAAATATCTTGTTTGATTCAGGGTAAATTTTTTTTAGTAAATTTAATATTTTAGATTTTTATGAGATTAATTGGATTATTTTAATTAAATACATTTAAATTTTAATTATAAAGTAAGAACTTTAAATTCTTTATATTTTTAATTGCGATTCTTTATATTTTAATTGCGAACATGGTTATAGATAGTGACTACTTTTTTTTATTTAAAATAACTATCACAAAATATCTTGTTTATGTTTTTTTCTCCTTTTATTGAAGATGATTGCATTGTATGCGAAACTTTTTAAAAATATATACGTTATTTAGTGTTGATTACATTTAGTATAGAAATAATCAATTATACATTAAATAATTTTTAAAATAAAAAATTGTATTAAAATCAACTTTGACAATATTAAACTGCTTTAATTAAAAAAAATCATTTAAAAATTAGCAATAAAATAGTGTTGACCAAAAGTTGACACTAATGAACTCACATTCATAATTTTAGAGCCCACTAAATATATAGTTGTTGATTAATTAATGTGGGTTGTTACTTGTTAACACCAAACACCAATTTTATTTTCATACTGGCAGATCCTCAGAATTTTTTTTTTTTTTTTACTGAGATTGAAAATAAGATTTGTATAATTCAATAAGCCTCAGTGAATTAGCACAAGAATTTCCTCCAACTTCAACCATTGCATCTATTTCATCACTTGACCATTCATCTAATGTCACATAAAAAATCTAAAAGTAAAAATAAAAATAAAATGCTCTAGGCTTTAATGCATCTCAATATAAATAATAAGTTATTTACACAATTAACTACATACAAACAACTCATCGTAATAAACAAATTTTTAAGAGACGAGTGATTGATCATTTTGAAATTTTTTCGTCTGGTCTTTGATTACTTCCAAAATTTCTTCAACTTGTTTTTCCTTTTCATATTGGTGTCTTGATACTTTAGTTTGCATGTTTTCAATTAAAAACAAATTATTTATCTTTGATTGGATATATGTTTTTTCTACTGTTTGAGGGATTGTTGTTTTTGTTTTGAATATTGTGGGCTTTAATCCAAAGTATATAAGAATTGGAAGTGTTTCACATTTATTTATTTTTTCTTACTGATAAAAGAAAAATCCAAAGAACTCGATAGGATTAAAACAAATCCTTGTACCTTGTCTCAGTGCCTTTGACACACAAGTTTAGAGTTGCCTATATTCATCTTTGATATCAAAATTCACGTTGTATCATGTATTCATTCAAAAAGTTGACAAAATCAGAATTGAAATGAGTTAGTTTTCCACATTTTATTTTAAAATCATGTAGGAAAAATGTAAATTTGTAATAGAAATACATGACAAGGGATACCTTCTAATAATTTATTGATATCTTCCACACCTATTACTCTTCATTTAACCCCACAAAAACGATTATATTATCAAAAATATATGTATATGTGTGTGTATATATATATATATATATATATATATATATATATATATATATATATATATAAAAAAAAAAAAAAAATAAAAAAAAAAATAAAAGTGAAAACAAAAAAAAAAAAAAAAATATATTCAAAGAAATATATATATATATATATATATATATATATATATATATATATATATATATATA